>Ga0102589_1003522_pt1 | contig 16149 bp, 13 predicted proteins | sample AraplaMF_Col_mLB_FD_76858 | JGI IMG/M metagenome (GOLD analysis project Ga0102589, IMG submission 76858) | Arabidopsis root microbial communities from the University of North Carolina, USA - plate scrape MF_Col_mLB | ecosystem: Host-associated > Plants > Roots > Endosphere | place: USA... | reverse complement strand
TGCAGCGGCGATCTTGAATAACCCCGCGCTCGGCAGCTTCCGTACGGCGTTTGAAGCTTCATTGACCGGTCAAACCGCTGTTGCGGCGCTTGGTGGCGCGGGAGCCGGTCCGGCAGGTGGCGGCGATATCGGTGGCCCCGGCGCACCTGGCCTGGGCGGTCCGGCTGCAGGGGAGTCCGGTGATGGCGCTATTCAAGGAGCGGGCTCTTTGAGGACAAGCGCATCGGGCGGTGGCAATTTTACGATCATCCGTAACAACTCCGTCAGTGGCAGCACCTGATCCAGGCCTTTAGCGCTCAACTAGAGCATTTTGGGAGAGGCTATACGGCCTCTCCTCTCCCCTTCATAGTTTAGAGAACGGCTCCTACCTCGCGCGAACCTTTGCCGGCATTGGAGCAGATCGCTCCTGCAGCAGGTCGGACCGGTAGGACATGTCGCAACGTGCCAGAGCAAGCGGACAAGTGCGCCCAAGGGGCCTGGTCTGGATAGCGTTTTCAGTTCCTTCTGCACCATCCGTTCTTTTTGTTCTTACGGCAGTCGCGCTTCTTGTTTTTGCTGTCAACGACATAAGGCAATCAGCGCGTTTTGCGGACGTTTTTCTTATCGCCGAGCGACTTGAGCAATCCGAACAAGTCAGCCCTGAAACCCTCGCTAAGACAGCTGCCAATGCCGACGATATCGTCTCCGGCGATTATTGCCGTTCCGATATTATCATGGCGGGCACAACGCTGGTTTTGAACCGGCTGGACGTTGCCAATGAGATCACTGGCTACGATGCCTGGGTGAAGGCCGCCGACGATGCAGAGCGCTACATGCGCCATGCTGTTACCTGCATGCCAACCGAGAGCAATCTCTGGCTCAGATTGGCAATCGTGCGTGCGGTCATCGTTCAAGAGCCAACGGCGACCGCCCGTTTGATGAACATGTCGGCCTGGCTCGCACCTGCCGATGAAGTCGCACTGCTCGCCCGGCTCTATTTCTGGAATCGTCTCAACGTCACAACGCTCGAAAACGCAAGAACTTCCGTTGAGAGCGACATGAACCTTCTTCTCAAACTCGGAGATCCGCGAAAGGTTGGACCGGCGCTGACACGGATTAGCCCTGCCCTCTTACCCTATGTAAAGGCCGCCGGCGCAAAGCTCACTTCTGAGAAGAAGAGCTCCCTCGCCTGGTTTGGCCTGAATCTCGACAAGCTGCCCTAAGCCCGCCGACACTGCTTTCAGCTAAGTACGACTGCTTGGCGATTCATAATGCGTAGCACGGTAAGCCTACCGGTCGCGAAAGCACCGGTGTCTATGGCGATACGCCCATTTCCAAAAAAGGGCCGCTGTACCGGCGTATGCCCATGCACGACCAGCAACGGCAATTCCGGCCCGCGCGTAAGAAATGGCTCGCGCATCCAAAGCAGATCCGAATCCCTCTGCTGCAGTAAAGGTACGCCTGGCTTAAGGCCGGCATGTACGAAGACGATATCGCCGATCGTCAACATCGAGGGCAGCTCCTCAATAAACTGTCGGTGATGGGCCGGAACAGCATCCTGCAGCGCACGATCCAGTGCCGGGATTCCGCCTTGCCGCATCAGATAGGCAACGTCGACCCCATAGGATGCCAAGGTTTCCGGGCCTGCAAAACGCTGCCATTCCGGAAAACCGGCCGGCTCCTCAAGCAACCGCCGGAAGGCCTCTTCGTGGTTACCACAGAGCGCAATTCGCGTAAGTCCGGCATCCGTTGGACGGCAGAGATGCTCGATCACCTCCCTCGAGCGACGACCGCGGTCCAAATAGTCACCCAGCATCACCACGAGTGCCCTCGCCGAGTGGATCGCAGCGTCCTCCCTGATGCGCCGCTCCGCTTCCAGGAGCTGGTCGTAGCAACCATGCACGTCACCGACCGCATAGATGACGGGGAATTCGTCCGGTTCAAAGCTTGGCCGTGATCGTATTCTCTCCACAGAGATATTTGCCTGCGTCGCGTCCCTTCCCATTAATTTCTGCACCCAGCCAAAGGCACTGGTCCGGAAATTGTTGCGGCTGATCTTGCTCTCGGCTTTCGATGTTTCGTTCATGTCCACTAACATATTGAAGTTTATCAGCCTGACTAGATTGAGCAGGCACATGTTCCCGGTCATATCGCCACGGCCATGCCTCAATTATTATAATCGGCCTGGTGATAAAAGCTCTGGCTGGTGTGCCAAAGAAAAATTCAACGAATACTTTTATCTTTATTTCGCCATCCTTGTATTGAATCTTGAAAATCAAAGTATTCCAATTTAAATCCGCCGGGACGAAAATACCGCTCCTGATGAAGATGAAATACGTTAGTAAATACATCCGGGCGTACTGAGCACGACGAAGGCTAAGCTAGGCAGACATGACCGCTCGCGCGCCTGATTTCAGTGTTTCCATTTGTATACCGACCTGTAATCGTCCGCGTCTCCTTGAAGTGGCACTTATTAGCTGTCTAAGCCAACCTATACTCCCCTCTGAGATTTTGATCGGTGACGATTCACATGATCGAAAAAGCACAGCAATCGTGAATCGGTTATCGCGACAGGCCAATATCGACATAAAATACTGGAAACACTCCGAGAGTATTGGCCAATCAGCCAATCTCAACTGGCTGATCGACAATGCAAATTCGGAGTACCTGATATTCCTACACGATGACGACCGGCTTTGCGCCTGCGCAATCAAGATACTTTATGAGGCATGGCTAAAGCATCCAGGCGCGCAATGCTTCTACGGCAAACAATATCTGATAGATTATATCGGCAATATATTACCAAACCGTACAGAACGCTGGAATCAACGCTACCTTCGTATTCGTGAGTATGCCGGTTTGCAGAGATCAAACCTTTCAGCTGCACTTTCGCAACAATTTCCCAATAATGGCTTCCTCATAGAAAATCGGCTGGCGCGAAAAACACGCTACCGGCCCGAAACAGAGATCGGCCAGGCGGTCGATGCTGACTTCGGTATTCGCGTCGCGTTCGCCGCCCGTCAACGCTCTTTTGTTTACATTGATAGTTTTGTCTCGGAGTACAGACTAAATCCCGATTCGATTTCCCAATCGACGACGCTCAATCACCGGGAGGACTTACTATATGAGTTTATTGAGAAACTGAAAATTCCAGCCGATGACGAGAAAGCCAGAATAGGGTTTCTGGAGCGGATTGCCGTTGCTGCCGCGCTTGACGCCGCACGCGCGGGCCGCCGTCGCAGCGCGATCCGGATAATCTTCTCCAGGCATTACAAGGAAGCCCTCTTAAGCCGCTGGACCCTCTATCGACTCATTTGCACGGTTTCGCCTGCCATCGGTGAAAGGATGAGACGCTTCCTCACATACATCAACCCGGATTTAAAGGGTGACCGTGAACGCCAATGGCGGCAGTTTGGCAACGGGCACATAGAGAAGTAGTATCATTAACAACTTCCAGTTATCGGGCCGAAATTGGTGATTGCTGCCAGATTGACCGCTTAGAAATGGCCATATATTGCCTTGCAAAAAATATATTGCTCTGCAAAAAGAGTTTGCCGCCGAACCTTGAGTTTGGCAGGGTGTTCGATATGGTGACGCGGAACCGGCCTCCTCCGCCTCGCACTTTGCAAGCATCAGGCGATGATGGAAAGAGAGGCGAAGATTGATGCGGGAAAATCAGTTGGTCCTCCGATTTTACCTGAAAAGCATCTCTCCGCCCAAACTTCACCAAGAACGTTCCGACAAGAGTGACCTTCATGAATGATATGAGCAATTTTCGTCGTCGTGCGGTCAGCGCTCTGTTCTGGTCACTATTCCAGAACTGGGGCGGCCGCGCGCTGAGCATGGTCGTATTTGTCCTTCTTGCCCGCCTGCTCGCGCCGGCGCAGTTCGGTATCGCTTCTTCCGCTTTCCTGGTGATGTCGATGCTTTCGCTGGTCGCAGAATTTGGTTACGGCGACGCTCTTATCCAAAAGCAAGGGCTGAAGGACCAAGACGTCAACATACCATTTTATGCGGCAATGGTGCTTTCGACGACCCTTGCCTGCGTTGCCGCCTTGATGTCCGAGGAAATAGCCAGCCTGATGAAAGTAGAAGGGCTGGCGCCATACCTCATTGGAACAGTTGCAATCTGCCCCTTTCTGACGCTTGCGAGCTTTCAGGACGCTATGTATCGGCGCCACGTCCAGTTTCGATCGCTGGCGATGCGTACCCTCGCCGGCATTATCATCGGTGGTGTCGTCGGCGTTGCGATGGCGCTCCTGGGATTCGGGACCTGGGCACTGATCGGGCAATTTGCCGCTCAGACGCTGACAAGCGTTGTCTGGCTATGGGCAAAACCCGTTTGGAAGCCCAATTCCGATCTGCACTGGAACACGATGAGCGGACTTACCAAATTCGGCTTCAATGTTGTGGGACAGCGGCTTATCGACTTCTTTACGCTGAGAAGCATCGACTTTGTTATCCTGCTTGTTTATGGCCCGGCAGCGCTTGCGCTCTTCACTGTTTCCTCGCGCCTTTACCAGCTGTTGCTGCAATTGCTTCAATCCAGCATTTCCAATGTCGGATTGACGATGCTTTCGAAGGTTTCGGACGATAAGGCACGCTTGCAACGCCTTTATCTGCGCAGTTCATCCATTGGCGCCTTCTTCGGAACCCCTGTTTTCTGCGCCCTCGCAGCGCTCGCGCCGGAAGTAAACCATATCATGTTTGGTGAAAAATGGGCTGGCGCCGAGCATGTCATGGTTCCGTTGCTGCTGATGGGCGGGATCCATTGCGTGCAGTTTGTCAACGGCTCCTACCTCACCGCTCTGGGCCGCCCACAGGCTCTATTGTGGCTCGTCATCTTGAAAGCCGCGTTGGTACTTCCTCCGCTTTATTTCATACGGATGGATAGTGTCGCAGGGACTGCCATGATCTACTGCGCGAGCCTGGTCTGCCTAACGCCATTCTCGTTCGGTGCAACGCTGAACGCACTGTCATTGCGTTGGACGCTCATGATAAGACCGGTCGGCGTGCCCATGCTGGCCTGTGCCGTGGCATTCTTTGCGGTTTACGCCGCCCGGATTTGGGAAGGTGCCGGCCAAATGAACATTGTGCTGTCTTTGTTGCTGTACGGCACGATTTTCACTCTTGCATATGCCGTTTCCGTTGCAATCCTTGCCTTCGATATCGGACGAGAAAACGTATTGTTCGTTCGTAACGCGGTTCGCAAGTAGCACATACCGTTCCTCGCCGTCCGGCAGGACCTGCTCACACAATTAGAAGAGGGAGATCGAAGAGATGGATGGCGGCGCATCCCCACGAGTGGCTCAGATCGATGTTCTAATTCCCGCTTACAACGCCGAGAGTACGATTGAGGCGGCCGTCGCCAGCATCCAATCCCAGACCGTTAGGGATATAAGAATCATCGTCGTCAACGATGGCTCGACAGATCGCACACAAGAGGTTCTGAACAGAATTGCGGCGAATGATGAGAGAGTTCACGTTCTCACGACCGCCAACGGCGGAATCGTGTCGGCGCTGAATACCGGTCTTGCGATATGCAATGCTGAATATGTTGCTCGCCATGACGCAGATGATCTTGCCTATCCGAACCGTTTCGAAGCTCAGCTCGACTTTTTGCAAAGCAAAAAGGAATACGTCGCCGTAGGCTCCAACGTGCGGCACATCGACCAGCACGGAAATCCAATTGGAACGCAATCGAGGCTCTATGGAGATGTCCAGCCGAATCCGGACTGGCTTCCGTCAAAAGAGCCTTACCTGATGCATCCCTTTCTAATGGTCCGCCTCGATGCGATCAGGAAGGTCGACGGATACCGAAACGTTGTCCATGCCGAAGATACGGATCTTTATTGGCGTCTGCTGGGCTTGGGACGCCTGCATAATTTACGCGACATACATGGCGAATACCGGATACATAGCGGCAGCATATCCAGCGCGTCGATCCTCAACGGCCGCGTTGCGGCGGTCGCATCCCAATTGGCTGCCGTTTCCTACAAGCGTCGTCTTCAGGGTCTAACCGACCTCGACTTCCCTTCCCGGCTTCGCGGCGACTACGAGCGGGCTAAAAGTCTAAGCGGCATATTGGAGTTCGCGGGGCAATCTCTTTCCGCCGATGAACGACTGTATCTCAGAGATGCTACCGCGGCAAAGCTTCTCTCATTGATGGAATATAGACCTTACGTTCCGGATCACGAGGATTGCATGCTAATTGGAAAAGCATTTTCCGGATCCGGTTCAATAACGAAGCAAAACAAGCGCGAAATAGGCCGGCTTAAAGGAAAGGCGGCTTTAAGACTCCTGAAACAAGGGAAGCTCTCCTGCGTCTTTGCCTTACAACCTTCCTTCGAAAACATCGCGAGGGCATGTGCGAGTAATTTCAAGAACGGCCTTCTCAAGCGCAAACAATAAACAGTCCCAGAAATTGGACAGACCGAATTTCGAGCCGACGGAGAACATATTATGAGCATCGTATCTCAGTTACAAAAAACGATACTCTCAACCATTGGCGATCTGATGCCGAAGAACGATCAGTTCGCTCTGCTGGATTTTCCTGACTACGCCAATATTGGCGACAGTGCGATCTATGTAGGCGAATCTGACCTTTTCAAGCGCTTCTCTAGACGTCCGGCCTATGTTGCAGCAATGCACCATACTGACTGGCAAGCGATGGAAGCCGCTATCGGCAACGGCCCGATCTATATCCAGGGAGGAGGAAACTTCGGCGATCTCTGGACAGACCTGAATGACTTTCACGAGGAGATCTTGAGACGTTATCCGAACCGACGGGTCGTACAACTTCCCCAGACCATATATTATGAGAACCCGGAAAAAGCCGCGAGCATGGCTGCGCTTTGCAAGGCGCATACCGACTTCGTTCTCCTCGTTCGCGATCAGCGCAGTTTTGACTTCGCCAAGGAGAATTTCAAGGCGGATATCAGATTGTGCCCTGATAGCGCCTTTATGATTGAAAAGCTGGATCGCACGGCACCGACGCACGAATTGTTGATGCTAATCAGACAGGACAAGGAAACACGGGGGGTAGATACCTCAAAGCATCAGTTTCCTAGAGATCGGGTCTTGGTGATCGACTGGCCAGAGGAACAGTCGGACAATTCTCGATTCGGTAAAATCAAGGCCTATGCTTCCGCAAATGCTCACGAGCCATGGACCCTGCTACCCGGAAACAAGCATCGCCGCCGTGGCAATCTTCTCGAAATGGTCGCTCGGCGCAGGGTGAAGAAAGGCGCCGACCTTCTATCGCAAGGGCGAACCGTCATCACAGATCGCCTGCATGGGCATATCCTGTGCACATTATTGAATATTCCCCATGTTGTGATTGATAACAGCTACGGCAAGATCAGCGGTTTCGCCAAGGCATGGGGAACGTTTGGCGAAAACCGATATTTTGCGCAGTCGCTCGATGAGGCCATTTCAATCCTCAAGGAACGGGAGAGACTTAGCATATGAGGCCGATTGCGCCTGCCTGAGATCGGAAGACATCGGGGTATTTTTGGACTCTCGGCAACACATGGACCAACAGCCTGGCGGCGGCAAACCTCCGCCAGGCTGTTGGCAAGTCACACTGGTTTTTTCTTCACGGAATCGTTCGCTTCTGGAATCGGACAATCCTGATGAATTCAGCGAGAAACCTTGCAAGATGCTCAGAAAAACTAAGTACACTGCCCCACAGTCTTTTTTCTGACTGAGACGTGTTCTGTACCAAGAATTTTCTCGCACTCGCGATCTCTCTTCCGAGACGCCGCCATGTGATCGGTCTGTGCGCCGGCCCTGAAGTTTCCCACCAGCCTCGGGCATATGCGGCACGCGTTTCAGGCTTCAAGAGATACTTCATGTAATAGGCGCCGCGCCCCTTGTCATAGCTCAGCATGATGTCGGGTACATCGGCAGCCTTGCGACGATGATGGTGAAGAATGACGGGGCGAGGATCATAGGCGCCTCGATAGCCAGCCCATACGGCCGCTGCTACAGCATCAATATCTTCGCAGGGAAATGGTGTACCGGCTCCGAGGCGGCGATCAAACCCGCCGATCTCGACCAGCACATCACGTCTGATCGCCATATTGGCGCCTTGAAGCATACCTGCGGAAACATAAGCCTTGGCAGGAATTTCAACCCTATGATCCCGCAGGTCGATGGTAACAGGCGCATCGTCCGGATCGAAGAGCTCAATACGCCCTCCCATAAAGCCCAATGCCGGATCTTCGCGAAAGACCTCCGCTACACGATCGATGTAGTCAGCCGGTAATATGCAGTCATCATCCGTAAAAGCGACGATTTTGCCACGCGTCGATCGCCATGCCGTATCACGCGCTGCACCCAGTCCACGCTGAGCCTCATGTGCGTAGTGTGCATTCGGGCAGACTTTCGCAAATGCCTCTATAACTTCCTTCGTTCGGTCTGTGGAAGCGTTGTCAAGAATGACCGCCTCCCACTGATGACTGGAACGCAGTTTCATCAGCGAATCCAGCGTCTCCTCAAGTTGGTCGTGCCGATTTCTCGTGCATATCACCACCGAGACCTCAATCGGGTAATCAGCTTCGGACATCTTCACGCTCCTGCTGCTTCAAGGCCATTCTGCCGATTGAAGTTACACAAAAGCGACTCCTATGAAAGGAAAAATTCGTTGGGCTTCGGCATTGTCCTGACACATTGAAACTGAACAATATATGCAATTTCAGGCGGAGAATTTTATGCGAAATAATATTGATCGGTGGCCTACAAAGCATATTGATCGGCGAACTTTCCTCCTGGCCGCCGGTGCCGGGATCGCTGCCGCTTCCATTCAAGTCAGTAGAGCCGATGAACCGAGCGAAACACCTCTGCGGCAGAGGGCCGAAAAGAGGGGCCTTGTTTTCGGCACCGAGGTCAACGCCGGACCCTTGTTTAGCCTCAAGCAGTATCAGGATGCCGTGCTACGCGATGCCGCGATGATAGTCCCTGAAAATGAGATGAAATGGAGGCCCACGCAACCGACGGCACGCCAATCCAACTATTTTAACGCGGACCGAATTGCCAAGTTCGCCAAAGACAATATGCTCCTGTTAAGAGGCCATACAGCGGTCTGGCATCAAAATCCCCCGGCATGGACGAAAGACATTATCGGCAGCAATGACGGGCAGACGCTCGTTCTCGACCACGCTCGCGAACTCATCAGCCATTTTCGCGGACGCGTCATGGAATGGGATGTCGTGAACGAGGCGATCGCGCCGGAGGATGGCATGCCCGACAATCTCCGCAACTGGGCGCCGTACAACAAAGGAGGCATCGACTTCATAGCGGATTGCTTTCACGCTGCCAGAGAGGCCGACCCGAACGCCAATTTGTACTATAACGACTTTAGCGTCTACTATCAGAGCCAGGGCCATCGAAGAGATGCGATCTTGAGCTTTCTGGAAAAACTCAAATCCATGGGTGCGCCGATTGACGGCTTCGGCATTCAAAGCCACTTGATCGCCAACGCCGAATTCGATGAAAACGTCTACCGACGTTTTCTCTCAGAGGTCGCCGACCTCGGCTTGAAGATACGTGCCACGGAGCTTGATGTAAGTGACATCAGGCTTGAGCCCGACATAAAATTGAGAGATACAATCGTAGCCGCCCACACTAAACAGTACCTCGATATACTTTTCGACGAACCCGCCGTTGTCGGCCTACTTACCTGGGGCATGACGGATCGCTTTAGCTGGCTCCACGAAGGTTGGCCCAGAAAAGATCGCTTGAGACAGCGCTGCCTGCCGCTGGATGACAATTTCGCGAAGAAGCCAATGTGGTACGCAATTGCTGACGCGTTCGACCACGCGCCTTCGCGCTAAATTCGCAATGAGATACGGCTATCGATAATTGTTTACCGAACTGCAGCAGCGGGGATCGGTACAGTGCTTTATCGCAGAACGTTAGCTCAGAGGCGGCGCCGTTCGCTCGTGCGTAAATGCCGGCTTGGGAATTACAACAGGCGTCGGCCTTTTCCAAGATCTGCGAGCGGGCGTCTGCTGACGACGGCGCAGTCGCTCGCGAACCGGTAAAGCTGCGAAAGCAGCATAGGAGAAAGCGAGCCAAAACATCTCATTCAACGAAGGGTCGACGATGATCGTCTCCGAATAAGAGCGTATGCTCAGCAATATGAATATAGCCGTTGGAAGCGCCATTTCGGGGATACGTCGAATAGAAATAGCGTAGAGCAGTCTCATCCCGATGATTGCCCAGATCGCAACAGCAAACAAAAAGCCCGGCAATCCCAACTGCAGTCGAAAATCTAACCAGGCATTATGTGCGTGAGGCGCAGGCCAATGCAGTTCCTGCAAAACGATCGGCTTGAAGTAATCCGTCGTCCAAATGCCGTTGCCATAGCCCCAAAAGGGGTTCTGGTTGATCATAAAAGAAGCGAATTCCCAAACCTCTGCACGTCCGGTCAGTCCGGCATCTCGTCCCAGTAGGGTGTAAATGACGCCACTTGATATAATTACGACACCCGCAACTGAAGCCACGAGGCCCGTGAAGAACAGCAGCACCAAGGGATAGGAAACCCTGTTAACCACGTAGATCAGATAGCCGAGAATGGCCGTGATAACGAATGCAGCCAAGAGCGCTGTTGCGGAATTCGCGATAAGCAACAAAAATGTGGCCAGGCAAGCAATAACCACAATGTGGTACGGGTTCAGCAGTTTCATGCGCCACGAGACGAGTGCAACGAGGAAGGTCATCGACGCCGTACCTCCCATGACGTTCTTGTGAATCATCGCGCCACGCCACGCGCCGCGAAGATCCTCGGCGCTATAAGAAAGCGACGGCGCTGCGACGATCATAACAAGCGAAATCGTACACGAAATTGCCAAGCCTACGGCGAGAAGCTGAAGGACACGCCGATAGGGCACAAATTCTATGAGATAGACGGCATAGAGTGTGAAAACCAGCATTCGCCCCGTTCTGTTGAACGATTGCCCCGGCTCAGGCATCCAACGCGATGTGCAAAACGCCCATAGAAGGAAGGCGAACAATATCCAATTGCGCTTCAGCGCAGAAATAGATTTCTGTGGGCTTCTGCTGAAAAGCCAAACAATATAACTCAAGATTACCGTAAGTATTATTGTCGTATTAAGAGGACTCCTCACGACAATAGCGGCGAGCGCCGGAGATTTCCAACCAAGATACGAGTCCAGTGGAAAAAGCGTGCCAATCAGAGGAAACGTAATGACAAAAACGAGTGCGAGCTCGCGCGGCGAAAGACGATAAGGAGAAGTCTCCTTTTGCCGGGCAGCATTCATGCTTCGATCCTCGATACCTTCTGCTCTGGTTTAACACCGCTCGTTTCGTCATTTTCCGCGGGGTAGCGGTCCGTAAGCTGGGTTTCTCTACGCGGCTCCACGATACGACGCGTCAACCTTATCAGCCGGCGCTCGATAAGATAGTGATAAGAGATCCCAAACGCCGCGGCGACGGATGCGATCATGATCGCAACAATATTCAACGAAAAATATGTCGAGATTCCGAGCCGTGACGATAGGTTTATCGAAAACGAAAGTACGACCGGATGCACGAGGTAAACAGCGTAGGAGGACGCACCGAAGGCGAGAAGAAATCCTGGCACGTTCAGTGGGTGATGACGTTCGATTTCCACTGCTCCAAGAACGAACAACATCGACGCAGTACCAAAAGCCAAACGTCCAACCAGCGGATCGTCCTGAATGTTCACGAAGAACCACGTCAAGATGAAGAAGACGACGACGCCCAGAGAGGCGAGCACATATGGTACTGGTATTCTCGCATACCGCAGTATCATCGCCACGCCGACACCCATGATAAATTCGATATTGAACGGGCTGAAAAAGAACGAAAACGGAAAGGCCAATGAGCCGATCGCCTGGAACGTCACCAGAAGGTTCGCTGTGACGATAGCCAGCGCCCATGCTGGCAAGATCCACAATGCCCGGCGGCCGTTCCAGATGATCACGGCAAAGAGCGCGTAGAAAAAGATCTCGTGTATCAATGTCCAGGCCACGCCGAGGACTGGTGGAATTGGATTGGGCAGGAGAAGAATGGACAGGACGATGTTTACCGGGTCGCGCTGGCTTGGCTGCCCTGCCCCCGTGAAGACCAAATAAAGGATGACAAGCGGAAAGAGGATGAACCAATAGGGGGGATAAATGCGGACAAATCGCTTGGCAGCAAAAGAACGGATCCGTTCTCTGCGACCTATATCGCTCCAGTGAATCCAGGTGATGATGAAGCCGCTAAGAACGAAAAAGAAATCCACTCCAACATTGAAGTTATTGAAATGGCTATGAAACGGCTCCGCCCCAAAGAACCGTGGTTCAGACATGATGCTACCAGTGTGGTGGAAAACGACGAGCAGAGCGGCGACTCCACGCCCGACCTCGATGCTGCCGAACTTATCGCGATTGGCATTCTTGCTAACGCCGCTCATGCAAGCACCTCGCAATAAGATTCCGCGCATCTGGCGACACTGAATGTTTGCCCTCTCACTTGAAGTTCCGTAGCGTCGACTGGACGCCCCAAACTGTCGACAATCGCCTTTTCCAAAGCAGCAACATCGCCGACGGGAACAAGAGATCCAAAACGGCCGCCATCGAGAATCTCGGCCGGACCATGCGGACAATCGGTACTGACGACTGGCGTACCGCAAGCAAGCGCCTCGGCAACCACGTTTCCGAACCCTTCAAATCGGGAAGAAAGCACAAAAAGCTTCGCGTGCTTCAAGTAGGCGAGCGCATTCTCGCTGAAGCCTGGCATGGAAATACGCTCCTCAAGACCTAGACTTTTCACAAGTGTCTCCAGCTCTTCCCGCATCGGGCCATCACCCAAAATGAGAAGCCTTGCGTCGCTCTGCTTTGAAACGCCTGCGAATGCCTTGATCAGGGTCGTGAAATCCTTTTGCGGCACTAACCGTCCCATGGCCAGAACAATTGGTTGGGGATCGGCAAACCACGGATGTTCCGGCGTCCTCGACGTGCGCTCCTCGAAATCTTCGGTGACGACACCATTGTAGATGACACGTATCTTCGAACGCTTGATGCCTGCCCTAGCCGCAAGGTCATCGGCGACACCGGCCGAAACTGCGACGATAACGTCTGCGAAAGGCATCGCCATGCGATAGAGCGCAGGCAGCACTCGGAATTGCCAGGAACGCCGCTTCACCTGCTCGGAAAAGGCATTATGCTGAGTTACGAGTATGCGTGTGCGAACACCGGCCAGCCGTCGGGCTAGAACCGCCATTACATTCATGTGCTCCATATTCGCGATGAGAATGTCGGGCTTTTCCTCTTTCAGATAGCGTACGAGCTTGGGCAAGGCACTGAGCTGCCGTTTTGCATCGAGGGCAACTATCCGCGCGCCCTGCTCTTTCACCGGGTCGGTCAGTTCGCCTCCCTCACGGTCGAGGAGGAAGGTGACGCTGAAGCCTGCTTTGGAGAATTGCGGCAGAAGGCGCGCATGCAAACGCTCCGCACCACCGCCGGAAAGATCGGGGAGATAGATGGCCAGGGAAGCTCGCCTTGCGCCGTTCTCGGTCATGCTTCTCGCTTTCACAACATTGACGGTATTATCGGCCACCACGGACGGCCGCGATCTCACGCCTGCCGGCTTTGAAGCTCGTTAGCCTCGGCCTCATTGGGGACCGGCTCTACGACCCTTGGAATACGGCCATAGGGATCAAGCCCATTATTGGAGCGTATAACGCGCGCGGGATTGCCTGCGATGATCGAATAGGCCGGCATGTCCTTTGTTACAACGCTGCCGGATCCGACGATGCAGTGATCTCCAATTGTCACCCCAGGCAAAATGATGCTTCTGGCACCAATGAAGCAGCGCTTGCCGATGCGTGTATCGCGATACATTCTGCGCGTTGTGTCGTGCGCGAGAATAGCAGCGTCAAAAGCGACATAGCTTTCCTCTCCCACATAAATGCCCTTGGGGTGTGTCTTATCAAAGCGTGCAGAAAGCGAAAAATCAGCTGTCGGATGGATGTTCATCCCCCAGAAACGGTTCAGATAGAACCGTCGCGCATCGACCACGATCCGGCGAAGCTTCAAAAATCGGTTCAAACCAGGCAATTCGATGCTCTCCTAATTCTTGGTGCCGTCCATTTCACTCGTCGGAAATGGTGCCGTTAGGTGTTGAGTATGCCTTAGCAGAGGAGCCAATTTGGGGCGGACAAACCGCTACGCAGAAACAGCTAAGTCACAGAGCCGCAGGACGGTGGTTCGACCTCCAATGGTGCAATGCAGCATTCGCTTTCCGATAACACGTACCTTAGCTTGAAGCAACAAAATGGCCAAGGAAAGTCGGATAGATCAACATGTCTCACACTTCATGCCGATCCGTCGGTCAAATCACCCCGCCGGATCACGATAGAATATTGCGAGACAATCAGGCTGGCAGGCCTTCGGCACTTGAGGTCTCGCCGGACACAATATCAAGCAGCTTGACCGCACGATTTCTCCAGTTGTAAACCGAGGCGGTTGACCCGGTATTGCGGCGCGCGATCGTACCTTCAGCAAGCCCGCAAAGCAGCGGCCCCACCTCGGCGGGATCTTCCACGCAATGCAGGACACTGCCGAAATCACGGGCCTTGGGAATGCCGGTCGAGATGACTTCCATGCCGGAATTCAGGCAATGATAAAAACGCAGCGGATCAATGTAATCGGTCAGTGGCGAGCCGACGACGTAAGGCGCAAGGGTAACGGCATAGGCGCCGAGGACCGTGGGCAGTTCGCTGTTAACGTAAGATCCCAGATAGTAGATGTTGGCGTGCGCTGACGTCAGTTCATCAACCTTTTGCTTAACTTTCGGGTCGTCGCTGGCAATGTGTCCGCGTATCTCGAAACACAGTCCAGGATTTGCCGTTGCCGCCGCCCCCAGGAAATCGAAATCAAGCCGCTCGTCCACGCTCGCCAGGATCAGAATTTTTTTCCAATCCGGCGCTGGCCGCTCGATAGCTGTCACTGAGGAAGCATTACCGAGATGACGCGACGTCGGGAAAAGTCGCTTTAGTGTCGGCGCGGCGTGAACAACAACATCCGAGCCGCCGAGAAGAATGGTCTGCGCGATCTGCGCCTTCACGCGCGAGTAGCCAGTGCGGCCATACAGCAAGTCATCATGCATATCCAGGCACCATAAGCCGCCGCAGAGCACCCGCAGCATTCGGCTCATTGCCGGGAAAACAAGATTGGTGGAGTTGACGAAGAGCAGCGGTCTGCGGTCGCGGAAATTATGACGCATGAAGCTCAGGAATTTCGGCAGTGAGAAAACTCGCTTCTCCTGGCTATTGTCCATATCGATGACAACGGGGCGCCGCTTCAAAAAGATGTAGAAGACCTTATGCCCAAGAAGATGCAGCTCTTCCGCAAGCGGCAGCCGGAAATCCTTGGCAGGATCGCGGCAGGTTAAGAGGACGATGGTCCATCGACCCTTGTTCTCTTCCAATGTCAATGTCCTCCTGATCGAAAACGGGAAGCGGGTCCGCACAAGATATACCCGCATGGCATATCAGCCGAAGCCAGCGAAAATATGAAAAACAACAAATTCCGCCAATCTTCTGCCCGCATCCCGGAGAGGCGGCCAACAGGCCACGGATGCCTTGTCTCCGCGCTCATGCAATGCCTTATCTCAAAAGCTTCATTTGAATGCAGCCAGGAAATCATGTTCAGCATATTGGGAGGAGCGACGGATAATTGTCGTTTTCATCCGGCAGCATTCGACAGGATATTTCCTTGCACGTCAACGACCGTGCTGCGAATAAACTGCTTCTTCCGAAAACCTACCCAGTGGGATTCATAGATGAACCGACGACCTGCGACACGCCGCGAACTCCTGCAAGGAGGAGCTGCGATGATCGGAATCGGCGTTGCTTTTCCTCCAAAGGCAACAATAGCCGCAGCTCTCCCACTTCCCTCATCCGACGCCGTTATCGACGAAGACTCAGTCACTGGCGCAATCGACACCCACCGTCCGCTGCCTGCTCTTCCCCTTCCAGTCGGAACGAGGGTATCGGCCATTGGCGACAGTCATATCGGCTACGGTGTTTATGCGGGCTCTCCTTTGGTTCCAAACCCAGGTAATACATTCGCCGTAGGCTACAGCATGGCGAACGGTTTCATCGAATGGACCCGCGCGTTCGATCCCCGCTTCGAC
>Ga0102589_1003520_pt1 | contig 16160 bp, 14 predicted proteins | sample AraplaMF_Col_mLB_FD_76858 | JGI IMG/M metagenome (GOLD analysis project Ga0102589, IMG submission 76858) | Arabidopsis root microbial communities from the University of North Carolina, USA - plate scrape MF_Col_mLB | ecosystem: Host-associated > Plants > Roots > Endosphere | place: USA... | reverse complement strand
GCAGGGCTGGTTCGGGCCCTGGCTGCTGGCGCACGACATCAAGATCATTTTTGCCGTGCCCGGCATTGTGCTGGCGACCGTGTTCGTGACCTTTCCTTTCATCGCGCGCGAGTTGATCCCGCTGATGCAGGCGCAAGGCAATGATGAGGAGCAGGCCGCCATCGTGCTGGGCGCGACCGGTTGGCAGACCTTCTGGCATGTGACCTTGCCCAACATCAAGTGGGGCCTGATCTACGGCGTCATTTTGTGCAATGCGCGGGCCATGGGCGAGTTTGGCGCGGTCTCAGTGGTTTCCGGCCACATCCGCGGCCAGACCAACACGCTGCCGCTGCACGTCGAAATCCTCTACAACGAATACCAGTCGGTGGCCGCCTTCGCCGTGGCCTCACTGCTGGCCATCCTGGCGCTGGTCACGCTGGCCATCAAGTCGGTGGCCGAATGGCGCCACGAAGCCGACATGAAAGCCGCGGCGGACCTGCCGCCTGAACGCCCGCGGGCTGTCGCAGGCGCCGTCGCCGCCCGCTAAAGGAACACACCATGAGCATAGAAATCCGCAACGTCAGCAAACATTTTGGCGACTTCCAGGCGCTCGGCGACGTGAGCCTGGACATTGAGTCGGGCGAGCTGGTCGCTTTGCTGGGCCCCTCGGGCTGCGGCAAGACCACCTTGCTGCGCATCATCGCCGGCCTGGAAACCGCCGACCGCGGCAGCATTCTCTTCAGCGGCGAAGACACCACCGACGTGCATGTGCGCGAGCGCCAGGTCGGTTTTGTGTTCCAGCACTATGCGCTGTTCCGCCACATGACGGTCTTTGAAAACGTGGCCTTCGGCCTGCGCGTCAAGCCGCGCGGCGTGAGGCCCAGCGAGGCGCAGATCAAGGAAAAAGTGCATTCGCTGCTCAACCTGGTGCAGCTCGACTGGCTGGCCGACCGTTTTCCCTCGCAGCTGTCGGGCGGGCAGCGCCAGCGCATCGCCCTGGCGCGCGCGCTGGCGGTGGAGCCCAAGGTGTTGCTGCTCGACGAACCTTTCGGCGCGCTCGACGCCAAGGTGCGCAAGGAATTGCGCCGCTGGCTGCGCCGCCTGCACGACGACCTGCATGTCACCAGCATTTTTGTGACGCACGACCAGGAAGAGGCGCTGGAAGTGGCCGACCGCGTGGTGCTGATGAACCAGGGCAAGATCGAGCAGATCGGCTCGCCGCAGCAAGTCTGGGACCACCCGGCCAGCCCCTTCGTCTACGGCTTTCTCGGCGACGTCAACCTGTTCCACGGCCGGGCCCACGAAGGCGAAGTCCAGCTTGAAGGCCTGCGCCTTGATTCACCCGAACACGCCGGTGCGCAGGACGCCAAGGCCTTTGCCTATGTGCGCCCGCACGACCTGGACGTGCAGCGCTACGCACCCGGCGCCGAGGGCATCGTCGCCCACCTGGAGCGCGCCATCGTCATAGGCCCCATTGCGCGGCTCGAGCTGATCCCCGCCGAAGGCTATGAGCAAAAAGGCAATGTCCCGGGCGACGCCATCATCGAAGCCCAGATGCCCTCGCAGCAGTTCCAGGACATGGGCTTGCGCGAAGGCGACATGCTGGTGGTGACGCCGCGCAAGGCGAGGGTGTTTGTGGAGGGCTAGTTGCTGCTGCGTGCAGCCGGCTGGTGATGCAGATCGAATCTAGTCCGGCTTCACCCAATATGCTGCTGCAAACCTTCGACCAGTGCGTCGAAGGTAACACGGCAACGCGGGCTGTGGCGCAGGTCTTCGTGCATGGTCAGCCAGGTTTCGAGTTTGAAGGACAACTCGCCAGGCAGCACCCGCACCAGGGCGGGGTCACGCGCCGCCAGCGCTGACTGGCACACGCCAATGCCGGCGCCGGCACGTATCAATGCCAGTTGCGCGAGGTCGCTGTCGGTGCGCGTGGCAAATGCCGCCCGCTTCCATGCGGGCAAGGCTTTGCGCGCCGAACGCAGAAAGGGCGTCTCTTCGTCAAACCCGATCAGCGCATGCTGCGCCAGGTCCGCTGACGACTGTGGTGTGCCACGCGCGTCCAGGTAATCGCGGCGCGCATAGAGGCCCAGTTCCACTTCGCCCACGCGGCGAGCGATCAACAGGTCCTGTTTGGGCTGTGTCATGCGCACGGCAATGTCGGCTTCGCGTTGCAGCAGGTCCTGCACGCGGTTGGTCAGCACCAGTTCGATGGTCAGGCCCGGGTGCTCGCGCTGCAGTTTTGCGACGATGGGCGGCAGCACTTCGACACCGATGACTTCGCTCACCGTGACCCGCACCGTGCCGCGCACACCGTCACCCTGGCTTTCGGCGGCGCGGCGTAAGGCGGCTGCGGCGCTGGCCATTTCTTCGGCGAAAGGCTGCAGTTCCAGCGCGGCTTCGGTGGGCGCAAACCCGGTTTGTGAGCGCGTGAACAGCGCCAGGCCTAGCGATTTTTCGAGTGAGGCGACATGGCGTCCGACGGTAGGCTGCGCCACCCCCAAAGACCGTGCCGCACCTGAGAGCGAACCCTCGTGCAGCACCCCCAAAAATGAGCGGTAAAGCTCCCAGCCGGCATCTTCTTCCATACAAAAATGTATAGCCGTTACCCTGTCTTAGTCAATTCCATTTTGACCCTTCGGGGCCCAGACTTTACCCATAGCAACTTTTTTGGGAATTGACATGAGCAGCAAACAAGACAGATCAAGCACAGCACTTGTGCTGGGCGCAACCGGTGGCATCGGCGGTGAAGTCGCCCGGCAACTGCAGGCGGCAGGCTGGCAGGTTCGCGCGCTTAGCCGTGGCGAGCCGCCGCAGGGCGAGCAATATGGCGGCATCACCTGGCTGCGTGGCGACGCGATGAATCCCGGTGATGTCATGGCTGCAGCACAAGGCTGCGGCGTCATAGTGCATGCGGTCAATCCGCCCGGCTATCGTCGCTGGGGCGAGCTGGTGCTGCCCATGCTGGATAACACGATCGCAGCCGCCCAGGCGCACGGCGCGACCATCGTGCTGCCCGGCACGGTCTACAACTACGGGCCGGACGCATTTCCCAGCCCCCGGGAGGATTCACCGCAACATCCGCAAACCGCCAAGGGTGCGATTCGTGTGCAGCTTGAGCAGCGCCTCAAGGACGCGACCAGTGACAGTGGCCAGGGCGGCTGCCGGGTGATCATCGTGCGCGCGGGTGATTTTTTTGGGCCTCGCGCCGGTAACAGCTGGTTCTCGCAAGGCCTGGTCCGTCCGGGTGCTCCGCTGCGCAGCGTGAAGCTGCCTGGCAAGCCCGGCGTCGGCCATCAATGGGCTTATTTGCCGGATGTTGCGCGTACCATGGTCGCCTTGCTGGCGCGGCGAGAGGTTCTGCCTGCGTTCGCGACGTTCCATATGGACGGCCAGTGGGACGCCGACGGCCGCCAGTTGGCTGAAACGATCTGCCGTGTCGTCGCACGGCGCGGTGGCCCTCGGCCGTCCATAAAGTCCTTTCCCTGGTGGGCGGTGACGCTGGCCGCACCCTTTGCCGAGACCCTTCGCGAGCTGCGCCGGATGCGCTACCTCTGGAACACGCCGGTGCGCATGGACAACACCGCCCTGGTGGCGGCGCTCGGTGCGGAGCCGCACACGCCGCTGGACATTGCTATCGAGGAAACGCTGCAAGGGCTGGGTTGCCTTGGTGCGCAGGGCTGAGATATGAGCCATGGTGGCGTCCGTGGTGTCCGCCGTGGCTGATGCAAGTCAAGCTCCGGCTACTGGCTCGTGCCAAACCTCAGCGCCGACCTGGCCCGCGCCCGTTCAGCTTCGACCTCGCGGTTGCGCGGCTCGGCATGGGTTACCAGCGAGCGGATCAGCACCCGCGCCGAGGCAGCCACCTCTTCCACCGCACGGTCAAACGCGGCCTCATTGGCCTTGGACGGCACGTTGAAGCCGCTGAGCTTTCTCACAAACTGCAGCGAGGCGTCACGGATTTCCAGCTCGGTGGCCGGCGGCTCGAAGTTGAACAAGGTCTTGATGTTGCGGCACATGCCGGCTCCTTGGGGCGAAGGCTTCGCGTTGAAATCTCAGGCCCTGCCTAGCCGGCGGGCTTGATCACCACCGACTCGGCCGAAGCCACAAAAGGCCCATGGTAGACCGCCTCGATGTTGTTGCCGTCCGGGTCCAGCACAAAGGCGCCATAGTAGCCCGGGTGGTATTTTCGCTCGCCCGGCGCGCCGTTGTCGGTGCCGCCCGCGGCCAGCGCCGCTTCGTAAAACGCTTTGACGGCGGCCTGGTCCTTGGCCTGAAACGCCAGGTGCACATGCGAGGTCGGGCCGTCGGCCTGGTCTATCCACAACTCGTCGGCCGAGAAATGGCTGTCGGCTTCCTGGATGGCACCGGCCTTGCCGAGCGACTGCAGCACGGCACGGTAAAAGCGCTTGCTGGCCGCGAGGTCATGGGCGCGCAGGTGGATGTGGTCGACGAGGCGGCCGCGGTGGAATTCCATCATGGGGTCCTTTCTGTTTTTGGATAGGCCGCCTGCTGCGGCTTTCCGAAATGGATGGTTCTGAAAATCTACGCCCGCCGGGGCAGCCCACCTGTAGGACAAGTACTGGCCTATGTGCTTGAAAGCGGGCGGAAAATTCGCCTCCATGCATCGCAGGCGGGAACTTATGCCGCTGCAAACGCCCGAACCCCTGGACCATTCATAATCCACCCAGAAAAAAGAGGGACCCTGATGTTTTTGACGTATTTCGATGCCATGCCGCGCCGCGTGCTGGTGCTGGTTGCCGCGGCCTGCGTGGCCATGCTGGCCTTCGGCCTTTATCTGCAGCATGTGGTCGGGCTGGAGCCTTGCCCCATGTGCATCGTGCAACGCTATGCGCTGGTGCTGGTGGCGCTGGTGGCAGGTGTCACGGCTATTGCCAAAAGCAGGGGCGTCTTGATGGCTGGCTCGGGCCTGATGGTGCTGCTGGCCGGCTTCGGTGCATTCGTGGCGGCGCGCCAGAGCTTCTTGCAGTGGTACCCGCCTGAAATCGCTTCGTGCGGCCGCGATTTTTACGGGATGATCGAAACCTTCCCCCTCAAGCGCGCGATTCCCATGATCTTCAAGGGCAGCGGCGACTGCACCAAGATCGACTGGACCTTTCTGGGCGGCTCGATTGCCAATTGGTCTTTCATCTGCTTTGTGGTGATTGCGCTGGTAGGTTTGTTGCTGGTGGCCCGGCTGGCGCGCAGGCGTTAAATCCCGGCGTCCACTGGAGACAGGTGGGTCAGTTTGCGCCCTGCATAAGTTGCACAATTGTTCTGACATCGCCAGGCTATTTCCCTTTGGTGCTGTCATCGGATGAATCTGATGCGTCGCAATTTTTCGAGGTCTTCCTGAAGTGCTTGGTCTTCAAGCGCTTCATTGCTCTGAGCGGGACTTGGTTTCGCGGTTTTGTCATGCAGGACATGCAACCGCTGTAACACCGGCAGATCGGAAAAGGCTTGCTGCGCAAGATCCGGCGAGGCAGGCATGCGCATAGCCCGTTGAATCAATTCGTTCAACAGAGATTCAAGGCTCTGGCCGTCCTGTGCCGCGCGGGTCTTGAGTTCCCGCACTAAGGAGCCGGGCAGGTCAATAGTAATTCGCATCATTGCCTCTTGGCTTGAATGTGTTTTCTGAGATGACTGGAATCCGGGAGGGGATGGCAATATACTGTATTTAAATACAGTATTTATCCAGATTTGAACCACCCCTCATGCTTTCGTCAATACCCGCAGCCCGCGCCTTGCCGGACTTCGCCAACGCCCATGTATGGCGCGCCGGCGAACTCGGCGGCGCGAGCGTGCAAACCGTTGCCACGGGCTATGCGGCGCTTGACGGCGTGCTGCCTGGCGGGGGCTGGCCGCGGGGGGCTTTGATCGAGCTGCTGCAGCCGCAAGCCGGTGTGCATGAATGGGGTTTGGTGGCCCCGGCGCTGGCGGCCTTGCAGGCCCAGGCCCGGGAGTTGACGGTGCTGGTGGGCGCACCCTGGCTGCCTTTCGGTCCGGCGCTGGGCGCGCGGGCGCTGGACATGCGGCGCCTGCTCAGCATCGAGGGCCGGCCCGGCGACGCGCCTTCGCTGCTGTGGGCCACGCGCGAGGCCCTGCAATGCGCCGACGTGCACTGCGTGTTGGCCTGGCTGCCCGATGCGCGCAGCGCGCACCTGCGCCGCCTGCAGATCGCGGCCCATGCGCATCACAAGCTGCTGTTTGTCTTCCGGCCCTTGCGGGCGCAGCAGGAGTCTTCGCCCGCGCCGCTGCGTTTGCGGCTGGAGGGCGCGGCCGATGAGGCGGGCATCTTGCGCGTCGATGTGTTCAAGCGGCGTGGCCCGCCGCTGGCAGCGCCGCTGCTGCTGGACACCCGGCCGGCCCGGCTGGCCGCGATGCTGGCGGCCAGCCGCGAAAGGGCAAGGCGCCAGCGCGAAGAAGCCGGCATCCCGGCGCCCCTGCTGCTGCCTTCACTGGTCTCGCTTCCCCTTACCTCACCCCAGAGTCCCATCCATGCGCTGCTGGATCGCATTGCACATCTCGACCACCACTGAGGCGGGCCAGCCGGCTTGCCCGATGGATGCCGCCATGCTGCAGCAGGCGGCGGCCAGCCTGGCGCTGGGCTTGACGCCGCGCGTGGCGCTGGTCGATGAAGCCGTGCTGATGGACGTGACGGGCAGCCTGCGTCTCTTCGGCGGGCTGGCGGGGCTGATGCAGTTGCTGGCGCAGCGCCTGGAGGCTTTCCTTGAAGAGAATGGGCTGCAGGCCGAGGTGCGGCGCGCGCAGGGCGCGACCTCGTTGATCGCGTTGGGCCGTTTGCGGCTGCAAGCGGAACAGGGACACGAGGGTGCAGCCGCCGTGAAAAAACGCGTGGCCGAACTGCCCATGCACACGCTGACGGCTGCCCGCCCGCACCTGGGCGTGCTCGAACGCATAGGCTGCCGCACTTGGGACGACCTGCTGCGCCTGCCGCGCGACGGTGTGGCGCGGCGCTTCGGGGCGGAACTGCTGCAGGCGCTGGACCGCGCGCGCGGCAGCGCGCCCGACGATTACGAGTGGCTGCTGCTGCCCGAGCACTTCGAGGAAAAGCTTGAGCTGGGCGCGCTGGTCACCCACGCCCCCGCATTGATGGCCGGCGTGGAGCGGCTGCTGGTGCAACTGCACGCCTGGCTGCTGGGCCGCCAGAGCGGACTCAGCGCCTTGAAAATCACCTGGCACCTCGACAAGCGCCGCGACGTGCCGCCCACCGGTGAGCTCGAAGTGCGCACGGCCCAGCCCGCGCAAGACCTGCGCCATGTGGCGCGCCTGATCGCCGAGCACCTGGCGCAGCAAAAGCTGCCGGCGCCGGTGCATAGCCTGACCTTGCAATCGCTGGCCACCGAGCTGCTGGCCGATGCGGCCGCCGCCACCGGCAGTCTGCTGATGGAGGCGCGAAAGCAGGGCGACAGCGCGGTGGAACTGGTCGAGCGCCTGAGCGCCCGCCTGGGTGATGCGCGGGTACGGGCCTGGCAACCCTGCGCCGACCACCGGCCCGAACTGATGCAGCGCTGGGTGTCGGCCCGGGGCGTGATGGCCTCTATCAGCGCGCAACTCAATCCCGCCCGGCCTGGCCGCAAACGTTCAAAGGCAGCTTCAAAAGCAGAAGGCCCGCCGCCGGAGGCCAGAACCGAAGCCTTGTACCCGGCCTGGCTGCTGCCCGAGCCCATCAAGCTGGCCACCGCCGGGAACAACCCGGTTTACCAGGGGCCGCTGCGCCGCCTGGCCGGGCCGCAGCGGCTGGAGGCTGCCGAGTGGCTGCTGGCCGGCAGCGAGGCCGCGCGCCAGCAGCCATTCAGCGGCCTCAGCGCAAAGCCGTGGGCGCTGCGCGACTACTTTATTTACCGGACCCAGCAGGGCGGCCTGCTCTGGATTTACAGCGAGCGCCTGGGCGCCACGCCCGAGGGCGCGCGGCAGCGTGCCTGGTATTTGCACGGCTTTTTTGCCTGAAGCCAGCCGCCATGTCCGCCCACGCACTGCCCGATTACGCCGAGCTGCATGCCTTGAGCAACTTCAGCTTCCAGCGCGGCGCCTCGCATGCCGACGAGCTGGCCGAGCGGGCGGCCGAGCTGGGCTACAAGGCGCTGGCCGTCACCGATGAATGTTCGGTCGCCGGCGTCGTGAAGGCGCATGAGGCGGCCCGCGCGCACGGACTCAAGCTGCTGCCGGGGGCCGAGTTCCTGGTACAGGCTGCGTATGCCTTCAGGCTGGTGGTGCTGCCCCACAACGCGGCGGGCTGGGGCAACCTGTGCGAATTCATCACCGAAGCGCGCCGGGTGGGTGACGACATCGAGAAGGGCAGCTACCGCGTCGTGCTCGGCGAGACCGATTTTTCGCGGCTGGCCGATTGTGAGGTTCTGCTGTCGCCGCTGCCTGACGCCATCGACGTGCAGGCGCTGGGTGCGCACACGGCCTGGGCGGTGCGCTTGTTCGGTGCGGGCGCCTGGCTGGCTGTTGAGCTGCAGCAGGGCCTGGACGACGCGCTGCGCCTGCAGCAGCTGGAGGAGGTGGCGGCGCGCACCGGCATAGCCCTGGTGGCGGCCGGCAATGTGCTGATGCACAAGCGCTCGCGCAAGCCGCTGCACGACGTGATGACGGCCATCAAGCTGGGCCGGGCCGTGCATGAATGCGGCTTTGCGCTGCAGGCCAATGCCGAGGCGCATCTGCGCCCGCGCATGCGGCTGGCCGGCATCTATCCGGCCGCGCTGCTGCGCGCCACGCTGGTGGTGGCGGCGCGCTGCAACTTCAGCCTTGACGAAATTCGCGACCTCTACCGCTACCCCCGGGACGACATGGTGCCGCCGGCCGAAACCCCGGCGCGCTGGCTCAGGCGGCTGACCTGGCAAGGGGCCCAGGAACGCTATGCGGGCCATATTCCCCACAAGATACGCAGGCAGCTGGGCTTTGAGCTGGCGCTGATCGAAGAGCTGGAATACGAGATGTTTTTCATCACGGTGCATGACATCGTGCGTTTCGCGAGGCAGGAAAAAATCCTCTGCCAGGGGCGCGGCTCGGCGGCCAATTCGGCGGTGTGCTTCTGCCTGGGCATCACAGCCATCAATCCGGCGGAAAGCAAACTGCTGTTCGAGCGTTTCATCAGCCGCGAACGCCGCGAGCCGCCCGACATCGACGTGGACTTCGAGCACGAGCGGCGCGAGGAGGTCATCCAGTACATCTACGGCAAGTACGGCCACGACCGCGCCGCGATTGCCGCCACCATCATCAGCTACCGCCCGCGCAGCGCGATCCGCGACGTCGGCAAGGCGCTGGCGATAGAGCCTGAGCTGGTGGACCAGTTCGCCAAAGAGCATTTCTGGTTTGACGGCAGCGAGGTGCTGCGCGAGAAAATCCGCGAAGCGGGGCTGGCGGGCAGGGAAGGGCCGGTGCTGCAGTGGCTGGACCTGGCGGCGCAGCTGATCGGTTTTCCGCGCCACCTGAGCCAGCATGTGGGCGGCTTTGTGCTCACGCAGGGCAAGCTCACGCGGCTGGTGCCGGTGCAGCCGGCCTCCATGGAGGACCGCCGCATCATCCAGTGGGACAAGGACGACCTGGAAGCCATGGGCCTGCTCAAGGTCGACGTGCTGGCGCTGGGCATGCTGTCGGCCATACGGCGCTGCCTGGCGCTGGTGAACCAGGCGCGCGGCAGCCGGCTGCAGATGCACGAGGTCGTGCCCGATGAGAAGACCTACGACATGATCTGCGCGGCCGACACCGTGGGTGTGTTCCAGATCGAGAGCCGCGCCCAGATGTCCATGCTGCCGCGGCTGCAGCCGCGCAGCTACTACGACCTGGTGGTCGAGGTCGCCATCGTGCGGCCCGGGCCCATCCAGGGCGGCATGGTCCATCCTTACCTGAAGAACCGCGAAATCCTCAGGAACGGCGGCGAGATCAAGGTCGAATACCCGGCGCTCAATCCGGCCCTGGAGCGCACGCTGGGCATCCCGATTTTTCAGGAGCAGGTGATGCAGATCGCGATGATCGCCGCCGACTTCACGCCGGGCGAGGCCGACGACCTGCGCCGCTCCATGGCAGCCTGGAAACGCAAGGGTGGGGTGGAGCGTTTTCACGGCCGGCTGGTTCAGGCCATGGTGAAAAACGGCTATAGCACCGAGTTTGCAGAACGCATCTTCAGCCAGATACTGGGCTTCGGCGACTACGGTTTTCCCGAAAGCCATGCCGCCAGTTTCGCCAAGCTGGTCTACGTGAGCTGCTGGCTTAAATGCCATGAGCCGGCCTGTTTCCTGGCGGCCATGGTCAATTCGCAGCCCATGGGTTTTTACACGCCCTCGCAGCTGGTGCAGGATGCCATCCGCCATGGCGTGGAGGTGCGCCCCGTGGACGTGATGCACAGTCACTGGGACTGCACGCTGGAAGAACCCTCCGTTCGCCCTGAGCCTGTCGAAGGGCTGGCTCGAAATAGGCTTCGACCCTTCGACAAGCTCAGGACAGACCAAGCTCAGCCCGAACGGAGCAAGGATCAACCTGCGGTGCGCCTGGGCCTGCGCCTGGTGGCCGGCCTGCGCGAGGACGCGGCCCTGCGCCTGGTGGCGGCGCGGGCGCAAGCGCCTTTCAGCTCCACCGAAGACCTGGTGTCGCGCGCGCAGCTGGGCACGCTTGAAATCAACGCGCTGGCCGCCGCCGATGCCTTGCTGCCGCTGTCGGGCCACAGGCGCCAGCAGGTGTGGGACGCCTCGGCCATCAAGCCGGCGCCGCGCCTGCTCAAGTCCGTGCCCACGCATGAAACGCCGCTGGCGCTGCCCGACACGCCCGAAGGCGAAAACATTTTGTTCGACTACCGGGCCACAGGCCTCACGCTGCGCCGCCACCCGGTCGCGCTGTTGCGCGAGAGGCTGGCGCGCAAGGGCCTGCTGAGTGCGAGCGAACTCAATGCCTTGCCCGACGGTGAGGAGGTGGCCGGCTGCGGCATCGTCACCGTGCGCCAGCAACCGCAAACCGCCAAGGGCACCATCTTCGTCACGCTGGAGGACGAAACCGGGCCTGTCAACGTGATTGTCTGGAAGTCGCTGCGCGAGGCCCAGCGCGCCGAACTGCTGCACTCACGCCTGCTGGCGGTGTACGGGGTGTGGCAGCGCAGCGAGGAAAGCGGCACCGCCAAAGGTTTTGGCGCGGTGCGCAACCTGGTGGCGCACCGGCTGGAAGACCTCACGCCGCTGCTGGGGCGGTTAGGCACCTCAAGCCGCGACTTTCATTAAAGCCGCGTACAAAGCCCTCCTGGCGTTGTTGCGCCGCTTTGCCGTGCTGGTGCACTGTCTGCGGCTACGCGCCTGGCCAGGATCGCTTCGCTGGGCTTTGTGCGCGGCTTTGCAAAAGCCTCAGGTGTTGGCCCGGCGGTAAAACGCCAGCGAGCCGGCCAGCGCCAGCAGCGCGCCGCCGCAGGCGCGGTCCATCCAGAGTGTGGCCGAAGCCTTGAGCAGGCGGATCGCCTTCGCGCCGACAAAGGCATACGCGAACATCACCGAAAAATCGATGCCGGCGAACACCAGTGAAATCGCAAAGTACTGCGGGGCCTGCGCAGCCGACGGGTCGATGAACTGCGGCAGCAGGGCCGAGCAGAACAGGTAGCCCTTGGGATTGGTCACCGCCACCAGGAAAGACTTCATGAAGATCGCGCGGCTGCCGTGCTGTGTGCCGGTGGCGCCTTCGGCGGGAATCTCAAAGCCGCCGCGCGAGCGCAGCAGGCGAATGCCCAGCCAGGCCAGGTAGGCCGCACCGGCCCACTTGAGCACCGAAAACCAGAACTCGGAGGCTGCCAGCAGCGCGCCCAGGCCGAGGGCCACTGCGCCCACCAGCACAAAATCGGAAACCACCGCGCCCAGCATGCCGGGCACGGAGCGGCGCACGCCGTAGCGCGAGCCGTTGGCCAGCGCCAGCAGCACCGTGGGGCCGGGCGTGGCGATGGCCACCAGCGCGACGACGGAAAACAGCAGCAAGGTGGTGGTGTTCATGCGGCGGATCCGCAGCCTTGGGGCTTGTAGACGCGCTCGGTCGAGGGCGGGTATTTCGCGAGAAGGCGCTCGGGGCGGCTGGGCCGCACCGTGAAGCCGCCGCCGCAGTTGGGGCAGACGCCCTTGAGCCGGGTGTCGGCGCAGTCGGCGCAAAACGTGCATTCAAAGGTGCAGATGCGTGCCTCGGCCGACTCGTTGGGCAAGTCCTTGTTGCAGCATTCGCAGTTGGGGCGCATTTGGAGCATGTGAGATCCTGTTGGATGTGGGGATTGACCCGATGCTAAAGAAAAACCCCTGCGAGGGAAACCCCGGCCGGGTCAGGACAGCTTCTTGACCAGCACCTGGCTCTTGCGATCCCAGTTGTATTTGCGTTTGCGGCCTTCGGGCAGCCAGTCGGGATCCACTTGCACAAAACCGCGCTTGATGAACCAGTGCATGGTGCGGGTGGTCAGCACAAAAATGCTTTGCAGGCCGGCGGCGCGGGCGCGCTGCTCTATGCGTTTCAAGATTTTTTCGCCGTCGCCCTGGCCCTGGCTTTGCGGCGAGACGGTGAGCGCCGCCATTTCAGCTGTTTTGGCTTCCGGGTAGGGGTAGAGCGCCGCGCAGGCGAAGATCACGCCGTCGTGCTCGATGATGCTGTAGTTGGCGGCGTCGCGCTCGATCTCGGTGCGGCTGCGCTTGACCAGGGTGCCGTCGTTTTCAAAAGGCTCTATCAGCTGCAGAATTCCGCCCACGTCGTCCCCGGTGGCTTCGCGCAGCTCTTCGAGCTTTTCATCGACCACCATGGTGCCTATGCCGTCGTGCACATAGATTTCCAGCAGCAGCGAGCCGTCTACCGCAAAGGGCAGGATGTGGCTGCGCTCCACGCCGGCCTTGCAGGCCTTGACGCAGTGCTGCAGGTAAAAGCCGGTATCGGTGGGGCGCTCGCCGTTGGGCAGCGTGGCCAGCAGCTTTTCGGCGGCGGCCAGCGGCAGCTCGGTGTCTATAGGGTTGTCCTCGCTCTCGGGCTGGTCGTGGTGTATGCGTATGCCCGGAATCTCGGTCAGGAAGATCAGCTTGTCGGCCTGCATGGCGATCGCCACCGAGGTGGCGACTTCTTCCATGGTCAGGTTGAAAGCCTCGCCGGTGGGTGAGAAGCCGAAAGGCGAGAGCAGCACCATGGCGCCGAAGTCCAGCACCCGGCCTATGGCGGCGGTGTCCACCTTGCGCACCAGGCCGGAATGCTTGAAGTCCACGCCGTCCAGGATGCCGACCGGGCGCGCGGTGATGAAGTTGCCCGAAATCACCCGCACCGTGGAGCCGGCCATGGGGGTGTTGGGCAAGCCCTGGCTGAAAGCCGCCTCGATTTCATAACGCAGCTGGCCGGCGGCTTCCTGGGCGCTGTCCAGGGCAACCTCGTCGGTGATGCGCATGCCGTGTGAATACTTGGCCGTGTGGCCCTTGGCCTTGAGCTGTTCGTTGACCTGCGGGCGAAAGCCGTGCACCAGCACGATTTTCACGCCCATGCTCTGGATCAGCGCTAGGTCCTGGGCGATGTGCTGCAGCTTGCCGGCGGCGATGGCCTCGCCGGCCAGGCCCACCACAAAGGTCTTGCCACGGTGCGTGTGGATGTAGGGCGCGACCGAGCGGAACCAGGGCACAAAGGTGAAATTGAAGACGGCGGACATGGGCGCGCTTTCGGGTCGTAAAGGGCAGGGCGTAAGCAGCCGGGGGCGGGGCGGTCGGAGGTGAAACCGGGCCTCCTGGCACCGCTGTTCCCGGCAAACGGAAAAAGTCCAGTGAGTGTAAGGGAGACAGGGCGCAGCATGAAGGCGCAGCCCCGGGCGGCCTACGCCTTTTGGTGCTTGGCGAAACCGGGTCCGGCGGGTATGGTCAGGGGGTTATGGATAAATATGCGATCGGGTTCTGGGGCTGCTACTTCGGGTCGGCCGGCCTGATGCTGGCCGGTTCGGTGTTTGCCTATATCCGGTCCCTGCGGCGTATTGCCGTCAATGCCGCCGCCTCGGCCTTGGCCTCGACCTTTTTTGTGATCGCCTTTCTGGGCGCCCTGCCCATAGGCGACGCCGATACGCTGGACCGCTTCCTGGCCCATGTGGCCAGCGGGGTGTCGGTGTTGCTGGCCTACCTGCTGTTCTCCATCCTGGGTATTTTGCGCAGCCCCTCGTCCCAGCGGCGCGCCTTGCTGCTGCTGGCGGCCGTCGCCGCCCTGGTCATTGCGCTGGGCTGGGCCCTGAGCCCGCAGCAGTCCCTGATGCTGAGCCTGGCCGGGGCCGCGCTGATGGGTTTTGTGGCGCTGGCCCTGAGCCTGCGCAGTGCCCTGCGCGGCGACCGCCTGGCCTGGGTGGCGGTGGCGGGCGTGGTTTTTATGCTGGTGGCCATCGTGGGCCTGAGCTGGGCGGCGCTGGACCGTGCCCACGTGCCCTGGCAGGCCCATGCCGTCGCCGCGCTGGCGGGCACGGCCTATCTGGCCACCATGGCGTCGGTGTTGTGGATACGCTATTCCTATCTCATCGAGCTGAACCAGGCCATGGCCTACGGCCCCAGCTACGACCCCGTCACCCGCATGCGCTCCAACAGCGAAACCAACAATATGGTGAACGGGGCTTTCAGGGATTACCGCGACAAGCCCGTGCCGCTGGGCGTGATCGTTGTCTCCATCGCCAACCTCTACGTGCTCGAAAAACTCTACGGCCTGGCGGCTGTCAACCATGCGCTGTTTGTCTGCGCCGGGCGGCTGCGGCGCACCGTGCCGGCCCATGTGGAGATGGGGCGGCTGGGCGAGGACGGCTTTTTGCTGCTGATGCGCAACTGTCACGACAGCGGTGACCTGATCCACCTGGCGCGCCGTGTGCAGGCCGCCCTGACGCGCACCGTGACGCTCAACACCAGCCTGGAAGCCGGCACGGCGGCCGGCCAGCAGACGCCCTGGGCGGCGGAGGTCGGCCTGGGCGTGCTGCGGGTGTCCAAAACCGATGCGCGCGCCTCCTCGGCGGTGGGCCTGGGGCGCGGCATGTCGCGCGCGGCGCTGGGCTATCCGAGCCGCATTGCCTGGTTTGACGAGGGCAGCGGGGAGATCGTCGACATGCCGGTGCTGGCGGCCTGAGCCGATGCAGCCTCCCCCGGCGCGCGAGGCTTTGCGGAAGCGCCGATAATTGGCGGCTTTGGCCGTCCCGGCCCGCCGGCCTTCTTTCAGACCTCTCCCTTTGTCCCCAGTTTTGACTCCCCTGACCATCACTTTTCCCGAATCGCTGCCCGTCTCCGGCAGGCGCGATGAAATCACCGCCGCGATGGCGGCCCACCAGGTCGTCATCGTCTGCGGCGAAACCGGCTCGGGCAAGACCACACAACTGCCCAAGATCGCGCTGGCCATGGGGCGCGGCAAGCTCAACTACCCCCCGGGGCAGGGCCGGCTCATAGGCCACACCCAGCCGCGCCGTATCGCCGCCTCCAGCGTGGCCAAGCGCATCGCCGAGGAGCTGAAAACACCGCTGGGCGAGGTGGTGGGCTACAAGGTGCGCTTCCAGGACAGGCTCTCGCGCGACGCCTCGGTCAAGCTGATGACCGACGGCATTTTGCTGGCCGAGACACAGACCGACCCACTGCTCAAGGCCTACGACACCCTTATCATCGATGAGGCCCATGAGCGCAGCCTGAACATCGACTTCCTGCTGGGCTATCTGCGCCAGCTGCTGCCGCGCCGGCCCGACCTCAAGGTGGTCATCACCTCGGCGACCATCGATGCGCAGCGGTTTGCGGATTACTTTGCTTCTGCCAAAGGGCCTGCACCTGTGATCATGGTGTCGGGCCGCATGTTTCCTGTCGAGCAGCGTTACCGGCCCTTTGAAGAGTCGCGCGAGCATGACCTCAACGACGCGATCGCCGACGCCGTCGACGAACTCTGGCTCAGCCCGCACAGCGCGGGCGACATCCTGGTGTTTTTGCCGGGCGAGCGCGAGATCCGTGAGGCGGCCGACCATTTGCGCAAGCACCTGGCGCACCAGCCGCTGACGCGCAACGCCGAGGTGCTGCCGCTGTTCGCGCGCCTAAGCCAGGCCGAGCAGGACCGCATCTTCGACGGCCACAGCGGCCGGCGCATCGTGCTGGCCACCAATGTGGCCGAAACCTCGCTGACCGTGCCCGGCATCCGTTATGTGATCGATGCCGGCACCGCGCGCGTCAAGCGCTACAGCTTTCGCA
>Ga0102589_1003515_pt1 | contig 16185 bp, 16 predicted proteins | sample AraplaMF_Col_mLB_FD_76858 | JGI IMG/M metagenome (GOLD analysis project Ga0102589, IMG submission 76858) | Arabidopsis root microbial communities from the University of North Carolina, USA - plate scrape MF_Col_mLB | ecosystem: Host-associated > Plants > Roots > Endosphere | place: USA... | reverse complement strand
AACTTAGCGTTTCTGAGCTAGTTGAAAAAGTTCTAACAAGACAAGAAGGTATTCTAACGTCAACGGGAGCAGTTAGTGTATCAACGGGAAAATATACTGGCCGTTCACCAAAAGATAAATTTATTGTAAATGAAGCATCTGTTGAAAACTTAATTGATTGGGGAGCAGTAAATCAACCAATCTCTTCAGATGTATTTGAAAAATTATATAGTAAAGTACTTACTTACTTAAAAGATAGAAACGAATTATTCCAATTCAAAGGATTTGCTGGTGCTGATACTGAATATCGTTTACCAATTCAAGTTATTAATGAATTTGCATGGCATAATTTATTTGCTCACCAGTTATTTATCCGCCCTACTGAAGAAGAATTACTGACACATCAATCAGAATTTACGATTGTTTCTGCTCCAACTTTTAAAGCTGATCCAGTTGTAGATGGTACGAACTCAGAGGCATTCGTTATTATTTCATTTGAAAAACGTATTATTCTAATCGGTGGTACTGAATATGCTGGAGAAATGAAAAAATCAATTTTCTCAATTATGAATTTCCTATTACCACAAAACAATGTATTACCTATGCATTGCTCAGCAAATGTTGGTAATGAAGGTGATGTAGCATTATTCTTCGGTCTTTCTGGTACTGGTAAAACAACATTATCAGCTGACGCAGACCGTAAATTAATCGGTGATGATGAGCATGGTTGGTCAGACAATGGTGTTTTCAATATCGAAGGCGGCTGCTATGCAAAATGTATCAATTTAACATTTGAAAAAGAGCCACAAATTTTCTCTGCAATTAAATTTGGTACAGTATTAGAAAACGTAGTTGTAAATCCTGACGGTCGTTTAGCAGATTACGACGATACATCATTAACAGAAAATACACGTGCAGCATACCCAATGCAAGCAATTCAAAATATTGTTGAGCCAAGTGTTGCTGGACACCCACATACAATTATCTTTTTAACTGCTGATGCTTTCGGAGTGTTACCTCCAATCAGTAAATTAACGAAAGAACAAGCAATGTACCACTTCTTAAGTGGATTTACTAGTAAATTAGCTGGTACTGAACGTGGCGTTACATCACCTCAAGTAACGTTCTCAACTTGTTTCGGTTCACCATTCTTACCGCTTCCAGCTGTAGAATACGCAAAAATGCTTGGTGAAAAGATTGAAAAACATAATGTAAATGTATTCTTAGTAAACACTGGCTGGACTGGTGGCGAGTATGGTGTAGGTAAACGTATGAATCTTTCATATACAAGAGCAATGGTACACGCTGCACTTGAAGGAGATTTAAATTACGTTGAAACTACTCAAGATGAATTTTTCGGTCTTGCAATTCCTCAACATGTTCCAGGAGTGCCTGATCAAGTATTAGTTCCATCAACAACTTGGGAAGAAAAGTCAGCATATGAAATGAAAGCACTTGAATTAGTGAATAAGTTCAAAGAAAACTTCAAAAAATTCGAAGGCTTTGATGCTCAACTTGCTGAGCTTGGTGGTCCATTGAAATAATATTAGCATTAAAAGGTCTTCGATTAGAAGGCCTTTTTTTTGTACCGATAAAGGTCTATGTGATAAAGAAGTGTGTTGAGTTCCGCTCCAGGTGCTCGCTTTCCATGGGGCGTGAGCTGGACCTCTTACCGACATTTTATTTTGGTGTATATCTCTTTTCGTTTTTGTCATCGAATTCTCTAATCCACTCCATATTAATAGGACCATTAACAACTTCATAATAGTTCCCAAAAATATGAACAACATCTCCTTGAACAAAAACGATCGCAACATTTGCTCTAGAGTGATTGATAAAGAATTCGAAATCTCTGACACCATTTTCGCTTAAACGTTCATTAAACGTTTCATTACTTATTTTTTTTAGGCGATATTGACTTAAAAACCTCATTAACTCATCGATTTGATTTTGATCACTTGAAACCCAATCCACTGCTCTTGTTGTATCTTCTAAAGATATATCCTTTCGAAAGGAAAATGATTCAAAATCCCTATGCTTATATGGTATTAGATCATCAAAATGTCTCTCTCTGTTCTCATTTATTTTTCGTAAAGAAATAAAAACGATGAATGCGAGGATTCCAATTATTATGTATTTAAGTTTTTTGTTTTTCATTATATCCCCTTGATTTTTATATTTAGGCTCTAATAAAGAAGTGTGTTGAATTCCGCTCCAAGTGCTCGCTTTCCATTGGGCGTGAGCTGAGACTCCTCCTCTAGAAAAAGGTAGGCATGCTAAAACCACGTCGTCCTGTCGTAACGCATGCATAACCCTCATCCTGTGCCTCTGGGGTCTCACCTTTCCCGCTCTTTCCATTGGAGTCGAGCACCTTCTGCACCGTTCTTCTTACACATTAGGAATCTCATAACCTTCTACAAGAGCTTTCAAATTTTCTAATGAAGGAGCGAAGCCTTCTGAGTTCATTGTTACGCTAGTTCTTCTGCCTTCTTCTTTTAGTTGAATCGAGATAAGTGTATATGGAGTAGATAGACTAAATGAAAACTCTTCTAGGGATTTGATACACTCAATCGTTAGTATCATGATAACTTTATTTGTTAAATGATTATGAATACTTGGCATTAATGTGAAAGTCATTTCTTCACCAACGCTTAGGTTTGGAATTTCCCATGGTGACCCAGGTGCATACCATTTCGAAAGTTTGTCTTGGTCTATGATTGCATTCCATACTTTTTCTATATTGCTATTAATCCAAATCGAACTCTGATCCTCATTATTCCCCACTTTCGTTCACCGTCTCTTTCTTAATCAACCTAATTTATTGATGACTTTTTCAACCCTTTTTCGTTTCGTTTCTTTTTCAATTTCATTCATTCTTGCGTTCAAAGTCATTATAAATATTTGTTTATTTTGTTGGTTAATAATTGGCATTGCTCTTTCTGCGTACATTGGCAATTGGTTTGTTTGGCTTGTTTGTAGCTGTTGAATTAAGTATTCAAAAGCCCTTTCTTTGTATTCTTCAATTGAGCATAGCTTAATTAAAGTGTTCACAACCTGATCCTTAGTAATAACCGAACCTTTCTCGCCTGCAGACAGAATTGTTGGTAAGGCATCGAATATGGTTTGCGGAATTTCTAATACGATACTACTCAATGCAGTCATTGCGCCCCACTGAAGTCTATTGTTTTTACTACTAAGTAGTTTAAGGAATTCATTTGTATACTCAATTAATAATGTTGGTTTACGTTCTCCAATTTCATATAAAACTTTGATACAGTCATTTTGAATATCTTTACTTTTATTTGATAGATTTTCGACAAGCTCTTTTATTCCACTTACATCGTTTTCGTCAGAGATTTGAATGGCCAATTTAATATTTGGCTCTTCGTCTTTTCGCTCTAGTGCAGTTGCCAATTTATTTAGAACAGTCACGTATTTTTCCACCCTTCAAGGAATTAGTATTAAGGGGTTGTCCATTTCATTTAGATTCTAGTACGGTGTTTTAATTTTCTAGAATCTATCAGTACTTACCATTTATTTTAGCATAGTGATTTTTATTTTTTGGCTCAATTCTTAATTTGATGCATTTTGTCATGAAACATCCTATAGACCTATTCTTAAATAAAACATTTCCATATTCACCCATTTTTTCCGATTGCATAGGCTAATGTATAGTATTTTATGCTAGGAGGGATTACATGAAAACTAAATGGCTATTAGTCTTATTTTTATTAATTGCTTCTGTTTTTGGGGCTTGTTCAAAAGATCAGTCTAGTGATGGAAAGATAAAAGTCCGTGTTGCTGAGGTGACTCGTTCACTATTTTATGCTCCAGAATATGTTGCAATCAGTGAGGGAATCTTTGAAAAACATGGTCTAGATGTAGAATTAACAACTACTTTTGGTGGAGATAAAACAATGACTGCTGTTTTGTCTAACGGTGCTGATATTGGATTAGTTGGACCAGAGACTACTTTATATGTATATGCTCAGGGTGCAAATGATCCGGTAAAAAGCTTTGCTCAATTAACGCAAACAGACGGCACTTTTTTAGTTGCGAGAAATCAAAAAGGGACATTTAATTGGGAGCAACTGAAAGGTACAACATTCTTAGGTCAAAGAAAAGGTGGTATGCCACAAATGGTTGGAGAATATGTTCTCAGCAATCATGGTATCGAACCACATAAAGACTTAAAACTGATTCAAAATATAGATTTCGCTAATATTGCTAATGCTTTTGCATCAGGTACAGGTAATTATGTTCAGTTATTTGAACCAACTGCAAGTATTTTTGAAAAAGAAGGAAAAGGCAAAATCGTAGCTTCGTTTGGTTTGGAATCTGGCAAGGTTCCTTATACAGCATTTATCGCCAAAGAAAGCTTCTTGAAAAAGAATGCTAAAACAGCTCAAAAATTTACTGACGCGTTGTACGAAGCTCAAGCGTGGGTAGACTCTCATTCGGCTGAAGAAATTGCCCAAAGCGTTGCTCCATTCTTCCAAGACACTCCAATAGATATTGCAACGAAAGTAATCGATCGATACAAATCTCAAAACTCGTATTCTACAAACCCCATTTTAGAGGAAGATGAGTGGAACAATCTTCAAAAGATCATGGAAAATTCCGGGGAACTACCTGAAGAAGTACCACATTCTACTTTAGTAGATACAAAATTTGCTGAAAAATCTACTAAGCAATAGTAGGTTATGCATATGAGTTATCTTACAGTTAATGAAATTTCACATGTTTTTCTATCAAAACAAAAAGCAATTAAAATATTAGATAGTTTGACATTTAAAGTAGAAAAAGGTGAATTTGTATCTATTTTAGGTCCAAGTGGTTGTGGAAAAAGTACCCTTCTATCAATCATCTCATCCCTTTTAACACCTTATGGTGGTTCAGTTCATTTTAAAGGTCATCCTTATGACATTAAAACTGGAGAAATTGGTTATATGCTTCAGCACGATTATTTGTTTCCTTGGAAATCAATAAAAGAGAATATCTTTCTAGGGCTTGAAATATTAGGGAAAGATTCTGAGGAAAATAAACTTCGAGCTTTAGCATTACTGAATGAAGTTGGATTAGAAGGTTATGAAAATGCATATCCAAGAGAACTATCAGGAGGCATGCGTCAACGAGTAGCATTAGTACGTACCTTAGCTACAAGCCCGTCTATCGTGTTACTAGACGAACCTTTTTCTGCTCTTGATTATCAAAACAAAGTAAAACTTGAAGAGTTGGTTTTTCACTTATTTAAAAAATTAAATACGACTGCTCTATTAGTAACTCATGATATTGAAGAAGCTGTTGCAATGTGTGATCGCGTCATAACGCTAACGAATGTTCCAACGAAAATATCAAAAATTATTCCCTTACCTGAAGAATTACGGAATGATTCACCATTTGAAGCAAGACAGCAATCACTATTTCCTTCTTATGTTTCTTCGATTTGGAAGGAGCTGGAGAAGCGTGAGTAATGTAAAAGACGAATTACAAGACTACCATGCTTATGTTATGAAAAAAAATCGTAGAAAGAAGCTATTCGTATTCTTCTTTCAATTCCTACTAATTCTATTATTTTTTATCGCTTGGCAGCTTTTAAGTCATAGACAAATAATCGACCCATTATTGTTTAGTTCTCCTACTAAAATATATGATTTATTTATTACGAAACTGCTTGATGGCACGATTTATCACGATGCCATGACAACAATTACTGAAACATTAGTCGGTTTTGTATTAGGAACAATCATAGGAATCATACTTGCTATTGTCCTTTGGTGGTATCCTTTTGCTTCAAAAGTACTCGATCCATTTTTAGTAGTCTTTAATGCCATGCCAAAAGTAGCATTAGGGCCAATTATCATCGTTATTTTTGGACCGACATATTCTTCTATTATTGCAATGGGGATTATTATTAGCTTTGTTATTACAGCTTTAGTTATTTATCAAGCATTTCAACAAGTTGATGAAAATTACATTAAAGTCATTAAAAGTTTTGGAGCTACAAAATCACAAGTCTTTAAAAATGTCATCTTTCCTGCTAGTATACCAACTGTCATTTCAACATTAAAAGTAAATGTCGGCTTGGCTTGGGTAGGAGTGATTGTCGGAGAATTTTTAGTTTCCAAAAACGGACTCGGCTACTTAATCGTTTATGGATTCCAAGTATTTAACTTCACTTTAGTTCTTATGAGCGTTCTGATCATAAGCGTCTCAGCCGGTTTAATGTATATTATTGTTGAATATATCGAGAGAAAAACGGTAAAAAAATAGAATGTGGAGGCGACTGATTAGTTCCGACAAGTATAAGACGAGGAGTTAGGAGCCGAAAGTGGAAGGTGTTCGCCCAGCCCCGACACCTCGAGGGGCTAACGCCTGGAACTAGACATCAAGTAATGTGAAGCGACTAAATATTACTCATAAAAAAAATGCTCACTATATCAGTGAGCATTTCTTTATTTTACATCCTTAACAATTGAGTTCAAATAGCTTAAGCTGTGTGAAAATACTTCATCACGCATAATGAAACTAAAGCGGCGGTCTTTTTTTATGCTAGGTGGAAAATCTTTAAACAGAACAGGTCCATTTGTTTCAAAATAGTGCTGCTGCGTTAAAAGTTCTCCAATATTAGCAAAGTAAATGTTTTTAATAATTATTTTGTCTTTACCTGTTACACGGTATTGACCAAGATAATTGATTGAGGAGACACTACCACCAGTTTCTTCTAATACTTCACGTACAGCTGCTTGTTCAGGTGATTCACCTTCCTCAACTTTTCCACCTGGAAATTCGTATCCTCTTCTTTGGTGGTCGGTCAGTAGCCATTGATCATTGTATTTACATATTACCCAAACATGTTTTGGATTTGGCGAGAATGGATGTTTTTCAAATGATAGTTCAACCGTGTTATGGTAAAAATCTTTAAATGTATACATTTTAACCTTCCTACATTCATACTTTGTTTTCCATTGTACTATGTCTATTAAAATGTTTCATCTATATTGAGACATTATTCGAAAAACAAAATGAATTATTTGATTGACTTGCATATTCGACAGTATACTATATGATGATAGTATAATCATTAGGAGGTTATATAATGACTGGAGTTTATGTCGTTAGTGCAATTATTATTGTAGTTGTTTTCGGTGCATTTGTTTTGACTGTAAATAAAGGATATGGTGTTCAGCATAAAGTGGACAAACTTGAAGATATTAAAGTAAAAAACAATCATGATAAAGATATAAAAGAGTAAATATCATAAATGAAAACATTATTAATTGGTACTATTAAATTTTATCAAAAATGGATTTCCCCTGCTACACCACCAACATGTAGATTTTATCCCACTTGCTCACATTATGGTCTAGAAGCACTTCAGACGCACGGAGCGCTTAAAGGGACCTATTTAACGACTAAAAGAATCCTTAAATGCCACCCATTGCATCCAGGGGGATATGATCCAGTTCCGGAGAAGTATACAAAAGATGATATCAAAGAAACTTGAGCGAATAGACAAGTAGGCTTTGATATCATCTTTTTTCATTTACTTATACTCAAGTTTATTTCGGAAATTTGAATACTTTTTTACTTAGCTTTTTTATTCTCTCTTCATCCACAGTTACTCCTAATCCAAACCCATTTGGAACTTTCACTTTTCCATTTTCTAATTTTACCTCAGGATCGATAATGTCTTGTTCCCAATGTCTTGATGAAGCTGAAATGTCACCAGGTATTGTAAAGCCAGCTAATGATGCAAGAGCTACGTTTTGTATTCTAGATATACCTGTTTCAATCATCCCACCGACCCAAACTGGTATATTATTTTCAACACAATAATCATGAATTTTTAGTGATTCTGTTAAGCCCCCAACTCTGCCAGGTTTTATCGTAATAACTTTGCAAGCTTGAAGAGCAAATGCGATCTTAACATCCTCTAGTGAATAAATGCTTTCATCTAAACAGATATGTGTCGCTATTTCTTTTTGAAGGATCGCATGCTCTAGAAAGTCTCGATCTCCAAATGGCTGTTCAATCATTAATAATTTAAATTGATCTAATCTTTTTAGATGTTCAATATCATTCAATGTATAGTCAGAATTTGCATCAATCATTAATGAAATCGTTGGGAATCTATCACGGATTTTCGAAATCACCTCATAATCATTTTGTTTCGATACCTTTATTTTATATCGCTCATATCCTTCTAATTGAAACCTCTCTATTTGCTGAAGCATTTCTTTGGGTTCGTTCATGCTGACAACAACTCCGACAGGAATCTCTTCTTTCATTCCACCTAAAGCTTTAGCTAATGAAATGTCATTGAGCTTTGAAAATAAATCCCAATAGGCACCTTCTATCCCGGCTTTTGCCATTGGGTTACCTTTAAAGATATGTAAGGCCTGTGCGACCTCTGAAGGGTGAGTAAATACTTTGTTTAGAATGGTTGGGATCAAAAAGTCTTGCAAAATATGAAGTGATGTTTGAATCGTTTCTGCAGTATACCATGGCTCAGAAAACGCAACTACCTCACCGTACCCTACTGTTCCACTTTCATCAGTTAGTTTGACTATAATTGTTTCTCGATTTTCATAAAGACCATAACTAGTTTTAAAAGGTATTTTAAGCTGCTGTTCAATTAAAAATAATTCTATTTGCTGAATCAACATAATTTGTTCCCCTTATAGTAACTTATGAAGTTCTCTTCTTACTAACTTATTTGCAGCATTTCTTGGTAGACTCGAGACAAAGTGAATTTCTTTAGGTATTTTAAACTTAGCTAATTTTTTCTGGCAAAATTCAATCATTTCTTGCTCTGAAGGGTGATTACTTGATTTTGCTATCACAAATGCAATTGGCACCTTCCCCCAGGTTGAATCTTCTTTACTAGTAACGCCAGCCTCAATTAAATCTGGGTGTGATAATAAGATTGACTCAATTTCTGCTGGATAGATATTTTCTCCACCAGAAATAATCAAATCACTTCGTCGGTCAACAACAAATAAAAAACCATCTTCATCAACATACCCTAAATCACCTGTATAAAAAAATTCCGAAGTATCATCTGTTTGTAGTTTATAATAACCTCTACTTACGTTAGGACCTTTTACAACAATTTCACCTACAACTCCAGGAGAACACTTCTTGCCATTTTCTCGTATTTCTAGTGAACAACCAAAAAGTGCTTTACCCGCTGAACCGATTTTCGAAAGCATAAATTCTGGTGATAGAGTCGCAATCTGTGAACAGGTTTCAGTCATACCATAAGTTTGATATACAGGTACACTTCGCTCTTGGGCTTTCTGTAAAAGCGGTAATGGCGCAGGACCGCCTCCAAGTAGAGCAGCTCTAATATTACTTAATCCTTCATTCAGATCCTCAAAATTGAGCAAATCATTTAATACTTTCGTTACAACAGATAAAATGGTTATTTTGTATCGATTAATATAATTTAGTACAATCCCCGCTTCAGCTTTTTCCGCTAGGACAATCTTCATTCCGTAAATGGCACTTTTATATACCGTAGAAAGTCCACCTACATGAAACATTGGCAAGCATACTAGCCATACGTCAGTTTGATCTAATCCTAAGTTTAGTACGGATGCGATTGCACTACTCCAATGATTCCCATAAGATTGCAAAACAGCCTTAGGAAATCCTGTCGTTCCAGATGTATACATCATAGTTGCAATCTCATCATGATGAAAATACTCTCGAATGACTATAGGTTTCACTTCAAATTGCTGTATATTATTGATTTCTAGTACACGAACTGTTGAAGGAAGGGCTATGAAATTTTCATTTTCAACAATTAAAAAATTTGAATCACTATTTTGTATTTGATAACTAATTTCGTCATCACTTAATCTAGTATTTAATAAAATAGCGATTGCTCCAGTATAGTGAATTGCATAGACCGTAACGATAAACTCTATCGAATTATTCATTAGTACAGAAACATGGTTTCCTTTTTCAATACCACAACTACGAAACCTTCCTGCAAGCTGTATGACTCTTTCATGAAGTTCTTTAAAGGTAATTTCTTCTTGATCCGATACAACTGCAATTCGATTAGGTGTTAATCTAACTCGTTCGAGTAAAAAATTTGGAATTTGATTCATTTCAACACCTCCTAAAAGAATCTTACTTAGTTCACAACATTCAAAAAAAGCTTGATGATTGCTCACCAAGCTTAAATCTTCTACGAATCAAGGGAAACGTGGGAATTGACCAAAATCAGGCTTACGTTTTTCTTTAAACGCGTCACGGCCTTCTTTCGCCTCTTCTGTAGTGTAATAAAGTAATGTTGCATCCCCAGCTAACTGTTGAAGACCAGCTAGACCATCTGTATCAGCATTCATTGCTGCTTTTAAGAAACGAAGTGCAGTTGGGCTCTTCTCAAGCATTTCTTCTGCCCATTTTACTGTTTCAGTTTCTAGTTCTTCTAACGGTACAACTTTATTTACTAAGCCCATATCCAATGCTTCTTTTGCATCATATTGACGGCATAAGTACCAAATTTCACGAGCCTTTTTGTGTCCAACAATACGAGCTAAATATCCTGAACCGTAACCAGCATCAAAGCTACCTACATTAGGACCAGTTTGTCCAAATTTTGCATTTTCTGCAGCAATTGTTAAGTCACAAACTACGTTTAATACATTTCCTCCACCAATTGCATAACCTGCAACCATTGCGATTACTGGTTTTGGAATAACACGGATTAGACGTTGTAAATCTAATACGTTTAGGCGAGGAATGCGATCTTGCCCAACATATCCACCATGTCCACGAACACTTTGGTCTCCACCAGAGCAGAATGCTTTTCCGCCTTCACCAGTTAAAATAATAACACCAATTTTTTCATCATCTCTTGCCCATGCAAATGCATCTATCATTTCTGAAACAGTTAATGGTGTAAATGCGTTATGTACGTGTGGACGATTGATTGAAATCTTTGCAATGCCATTATATGTAGAATATAAAATTTCTTCATACTTTCTTTCTTGTACCCATTCAATTGTCATGACATTTCCTCCTTTTCACTTTTCAAAAAAAACTCACTTACTATTGTAGCAAATATTTCCGATTGTTCCACATGAATTGCATGTCCAGCACGTGGAATTTTTTTTATTTCACTATTTTTAAACTTCTCATTCATTTTTCCCATAATGATACAAAACTTTTCATCATATTCACCACAAATCAATAATGTACGAATTTCCACTGTATTAAGTTGATCCCAAAGAGATGGTTGAATGCCTGTACCCATTCCCTTAAGACTGTTACTTAAACCGATTGGTGATTGCATTAACCTACCTGCTCGAATCTTTTCTTGATGACTTTTTGATAATTTCTTTTGAGATGAAAACAAAGGGATACTCTCCCAATATTCCACAAACGATTCGATACCCTTATTTAAAAACATTGATGCCAACTGATGATCTTGTTTTATTCTCGATAATCTTTCATCTTCAGAAGTAAGACCAGCTGTACAACTTTCTAATAACATTGATCGAATTCTATGTTGAAAATTCAAAGCAAAGTAAAGTGCAAGCCTACCTCCCATTGAATAACCAAGAAGATGTATGCGATCAATTTGATTATTAGTTAAAAAGTCATCTAAATCCTTAGCTGCTTTTTCCATTACATAACGATCAGGATCGTCTGGAGAATCAGTTTCTCCATGACCTAATAAATCAATTGCGATTACACGAAAGTTTTGTTTCAGTTTTTTGATGAGTTCAGCCCAAGTTTTTTTCGTTCCAGTAAAACCGTGAAGTAAAAGAACAGTTTGACCTTTACCTTCATCTACATAGGAATAGTGAACGCCATTTAAAGTAATGTTAGAACTACCGGTTTCATAGCTCATACTCATTTTTTACAATACTCCATACTTTTTGATGTAGCTCATAATTCTCTTTACGGTTTGTTAAAACTTCAATAACATGAAGTTTTTCATGTTTAAGCGCTAATGCCTCTTCAAACTCAAACCAGCTTGAAACTTTTGTATGCACACCACCAAATAATGCAGTAGCATGTTGAAAATCTAAACCGAGTGGTGTACCAAATAATGTCTCAAAATGCTTCTCTTCTTTAGATTGAGGTAAAAATGAAAAAATTCCTCCACCATCATTATTCACTAATACAATTTGTATTGGAAGTTGGTGTAATTTAGCTAAAACTAAGCTGTTTAAATCATGATAAAAAGATAAATCTCCAATTAATAAAGTAATATTCTCACCAGCTGCAGCCATTCCTAATGCGGTTGCAATCGTACCATCAATACCATTTACTCCTCTATTACATGCAATGTTAAGTTTTTTGTTTTGCATATGTAAGAAAGTATCAATATCACGAATCGGCATACTATTTGAAACAAATATCGTACTATTTTCAGGTAAGTTTTTAGCAAGTACTTGAACTATTTTCCCTTCAAATAGTTCTTCGAAAAGCTCAGCTTTCTGCAAACCTGATTTTGTTTTTTGATTCATTGTCTGCCATTTCATTAACCAGTCATGATCTACAGGCTCATTCAATTGAAAATCATGTAAAATTGCATGGCAAAATTCCAAATCATTACATGAAATCATTTGAGTCGCTCTTAATGTCGGATCTCTCCATAAATCTCCTTCATCAATAACGATCATTTCGCAATTTTCCTGCTTTTGAACATACTGATTAAATGTTTTTGATACAGGCATTGCTCCAAAACGAACAATAACCTCTGAATCAAGCGTATCTACATTCTCTCCAAAACGTAGGAATGTGTCATACGTATCGATTGTCAGTGCTTTATCATTAATGAAAGTTCGACCATTCGAAAGTGGATCACACAGCACAGGATATCCTAATTTTTCGCCTAATTCTAAAATTGAATGTAATGCTTTTTCTTCAACATAAGGTCCACAGATTAATAAGCCTTTTCTTTTTGATTGAAAAAGCTCATGCATTTGCTCAATTGTATCCTTTGAAATTGTTGCAAACGATTCAGAAAGGTTTGTATAAGCACGGTTCTGGTGACGTTTTCCTGCTGAAAAAAGGTCCTCAATTTCAAAATTTGGAACTAATGGTTCTCTTAAAGGGATATTGACATGTACTGGCCCCTTAGGAGCAGTTATACATGAACGATATAATCTACTCATACTTGCTCGTGCATACTGATACATTGCTTCAGAAGCCTCGGGCAAAGCAAGCTCAATAAATTTTTTCACAAACGATCCATATAATCCGATTTGATTCATTGCCTGTGGTGCACCGATATCCCTTAATTCATGAGGGCGATCAGCAGTGATGACAATTAACGGAATTCTAGATTCTTTTGATTCTGATATAGCAGGTAAATAATTTGAAGCAGCTGTCCCAGACGTGCAAATAAGAACAGTAGGTTGCTTCGTACTTTTGGCAATCCCTAATGCAAAAAATCCAGCACCTCTTTCATCAATCGCGATAAAAGATTTTAATTTTGGGTGTTCATTCACTAGCATCGCAATCGGTGTAGATCGTGACCCTGGACTGATTACTACGTTTTGAATATTTAATGCACTTAGTTCATCCACCAGTGAACCAATGTACTTTGATAGCGCTTCATTATCTTTCATTTCGTAACCCTCCTAATGCATTAAGCATCGGCAGAAACTTCACACCAGTTTCATAAAACTCCTCTTCCGGTTTTGAATCTTGTACGATTCCACAGCCAGCATATAATTTCGCTTTATTTGCTTTCACTAAAGCACTTCGTATTCCAACTGCAAAATCACCATTGCCATTTAAATCAATCCAACCAATAGGTGCTCCATACCAACCTCGTTCAACAGGCTCAAGCTCGCGAATTAGTTTACAAGCAACCTCCTTAGGAAATCCCCCAAGTGCAGGTGTCGGATGTAAAGCTTGAATTAATTTGAATAACGAAACATGTTGTAAAATAGTTCCCTCGACTGGCGTAAAAAGATGCAATAAACTTTTTGTTGCCATAATTCTAGGTGATTTTGGTATCGTTAATTGATCACAAAATAGTCGAAGTGTTTCTTTTATATAATTTACGACAAAAGCATGTTCGTCATTATTCTTCTTACTATTTAATAACCAATCAGCAGCATCGCTATTTTCTTCTTTTGTTTTTCCTTTTGCAGCAGATCCTGCAAGGCACATTGAAGAAACTGTATTTTTCTTTTTTGCAATCAATCTTTCCGGCGTTGCACTGATAAATACAGTATCTTTTAGTTGATAGGTAATGACATAATTAACATTTCTTGTTGCTTCAAGTTCGTAAATTACTTTTGAAGAGTTTACTTCAGATGAGAATGTCGCATTCAGTGTACGATTTAAAACAACTTTTTCTAATTGTTCATCCTTCATTTGTTGAATGGCTGTTTTTACACTTTGAATCCACTCATTTGGTTCAAACTCATCCTTTTGGATACATTCAGATTGAGTAAATGTTGGTTGTTTCATGCCGTATTGCTCTAAATAGTCATCATATTGTTTATATTGGCTTAATAAGTCCTCTAAAGTAGTTTGTGCATTAATTTCATAATTAGATGTAATAAATGTTCCCTCTTGTGTAACGGTTATCATTAACTTTGGGACAAAGAAATGTGATGTACCAAATTCCTTCCAATCATGGTCATGTTTGTAAGTTTCAAAAAAAGAGAAACCCCCAAGAGCCAAAGGTCCAGTACCAAAGCAATTCTCTTGCTCGATATACACTTCCTCTCCAAAGCGTTTCCATTCTTTTTCTATTGCAGAATACTGTTCTTCTGTACTATGATGAAAAGGAACTAAAGTACCGATTCCTGTGAGAATTAACGAATTTTCTTGGTTTGACCAATAAAAGCGTTCAGTAAAACCCAATTTATGATAAAAATGGTAAACACTTAGGGGATGAATATTCATTATTTTATCCACTTTACAAATAAAGCGTTTTGAACAAGCTTTTGCCTTCTGAAGTGATTGCTCGAAATAAGCGATCGATTCCAGTTGACCTGTTCTTAGCATAACAGTTCCCCCTAGCTTTAATATACGTAAATACATGATATAACTAAAGATACAACGATGAATGTAGACTGTCAATTTTATGAAGTTCGTCCATACTTTTTTAAACTAAAACGATCTACATTTTCAAATAATATAATTAAGGAGGATGTTAAATATGCAACCAACTATTCAATCTCCAACCTCCTCAACAGGTTTTCGAACATGGTGGAATTTATTAAGACCACATACATTAACCGCAGCCTTCATTCCTGTTGCGATAGGTTCAATATTGGCACATATTGATGATTCATTTCATACACTTTTATTTATTGCAATGCTTGTAGCAAGTTTATTAATTCAAGCAGCTGCTAACATGATTAATGAGTACTATGATTATAAGAGAGGTTTAGACCATGAAGGCTCAGTCGGTATTGGCGGAGCAATTGTTAGAGATGGAATTAAGCCCTCAACTGTATTACAGCTAGCTTTTACTTTTTTTGGTATTTCAGTCCTTTTAGGTATTTATATTTGTATGCAAAGCAGCTGGTGGATTGCAGTAATTGGAATAATTTGTATGACAGCAGCTTATTTATACACCGGGGGACCTTACCCAATTGCTTACACTCCATTTGGTGAGTTAGTTGCTGGATTTTTTATGGGTGTCGTGATTATCGGAATTACTTACTATATCCAAGCTGGTAGTATACCAACAAAAGTATTGTTACTATCATTACCAACTTCGATTACAATCGGTGCAATTTTAACGGCAAACAATATTCGTGACTTAGATAATGACAAGGAAAATGGACGAAAAACACTTGTTATCTTATTGGGCAAAAAAAATTCAATTATCTTTATCGGTTCAATGTTTGTAGTTGCATACGCATTAGTTGTAGCATTTGTCATTGCAAAAATGATGACGCCATTTGTTCTTATTTCGTTAGCAAGTATTCCTTTAGCAATTAAAGCTACTAAAGGATTTATTGGTAAAACTGAACCAATCGAAATGATGCCTGCAATGGCTGCTACAGCGAAGACAAATACAATAATGGGCTTTCTAATTGTAATCGGATTAATAATTGGAAATATTCTTTCCTAAGTTAGTCGATTCAATTCCTCAAAAAACTTAACTCATGTTTTCCTCCTTTTTGAACAAAATATGGATAGCCATATCCATTTATTGAAAAGGGGGAGCATGATGCTTTCACAAACACAACTTCAAACATTAAA
>Ga0102589_1003514_pt1 | contig 16192 bp, 3 predicted proteins | sample AraplaMF_Col_mLB_FD_76858 | JGI IMG/M metagenome (GOLD analysis project Ga0102589, IMG submission 76858) | Arabidopsis root microbial communities from the University of North Carolina, USA - plate scrape MF_Col_mLB | ecosystem: Host-associated > Plants > Roots > Endosphere | place: USA... | reverse complement strand
AACGGAACGGCTACAGTTATGGGTGTTGAAGTTTCTGGTGGGAATATTGGCTTCTCAGCTCCACGTTTTGGACGTGTTTGGGGACCTATGTTTGAAATGTTTGGATGGAAACCAGCTTTAGAAATTGAAAATGCTACATCAGGTCATAAAGGTGATGAGATTTCTGTTGAAGCTATTGCAAAAAGTAATCCGGATTGGGTCTTCGTACTAGATCGTGATGCTGCAATATCTTCTGAAAGTGAAGCTGTTCCCGCAAAAGATGTGATTAATAATTCACCTGCTCTTCAAAAAGTAACCGCTGTTACTAAAGGGCAAATTGTTTATGCACCAAATGACACGTATACAAATGAATCAATCCAAACTTTCATTGAGATCTTTAAAAACATGGCAAATACTTTAGCTAAGTAGTCTAAAGGAGCATACATGGTGCTGAAAAAGACAATACAAAAAATTTCTGGGGTTGAGAAAAATTCTCAACCCCGGCTTTATAACCATAACAAGATATGGACAAAACCTTTTATATTTGCGATTATAGTTGTTATTATTTTAGGGATTATATCTCTATTTACTGGAGTTTATAATATACGGGGACAAGAGGATGGAATGGAGATGTTTTTCATTACTCGTGTTCCAAGAACAGCCGCATTAATGCTTACTGGGGCTGCCATGTCCATGGCAGGACTCGTCATGCAACTTATTACACAGAATCGTTTAGTCGAACCTACCACAACAGGAACTATTGAATGGGCAGGGTTGGGACTTCTTTTTGTTTATTTATTATTTCCTGCACCAACGTTAGTTCTAAGAATGACTGGTGCAATTGTTTTTTCTTTTATAGGAACTATGATTTTCTTTTTATTTTTAAGAAGAGTTAAACTTCGATCGTCTTTAATTGTCCCAATTATTGGACTGATGCTTGGAGCCGTCGTTTCTGCAGTTTCCACTTTTATTGGGCTCCTGTTTCAAAGTACGCAAAGTATTGAATCTTGGTTTGTAGGTTCTTTTGCGGCAGTTCAGGTTGGAAGATATGAATATTTATGGATAATTGTTGTCGTTACTTTTCTTATTTTTATGTATGCGAATAGACTGACTTTAGCTGGACTAGGGGAAGATGTTGCAACAAGTCTTGGAGTAAATTACAATAGGGTCGTTCTCTTTGGTACTGGTCTTATTTCTTTAGCAGTTGGAATTGTTGCAGCTGTTATCGGGAACTTACCTTTTTTAGGATTAATTGTCCCCAATATTGTGTCAATGTTTAGGGGAGATGATCTTAGGAGTAATTTGCCTTGGGTATGTGTGATAGGAATGGGTACTATAACGGTTTGTGACATCATTTCTCGAACAATTATAATGCCTTTTGAAGTACCTGTATCTTTAATACTCGGAATAATGGGTGCAGTCGTATTTATTACTATTTTATTGAGACAAAGAAAACCAAGGAGGCTAAGATGAACGCATTGGAATATAGAAATAACGAAAATGTCGTTATCGATTCTAGCCTTCATAATAAAAATAGATCAGCTAGAGCTTTTCGTTCTAAGAAAGAAGAAAAACGTTATTGGATGTTGCTCATAACATTAATTGTTTTGGGCATCCTTTCTTCATATGGACTTTTAGTTTATAACAATCCAGTTCCGATAGATTCACCTTCTTTTATCCCAGTTGCTAAAAGAAGAATGGTAGCTCTTGTTGCAATGATTATTGCTGCCATTTGTCAAAGTTTGTCTACCGTTGCTTTCCAATCGATTACGAATAATAGGATTATTACCCCTTCACTTTTAGGATTTGAATCACTTTATTCAACAATTCATACGAGTACCATATTTTTCTTTGGTGTTGGTGCATTGATAAATTTCACTGGTACTGTACCTTTTTTATTGCAAGTTATTGTTATGGTCATGATGAGCTTAATGCTTTATGGGTGGCTGCTTTCTGGAAAGTACGGAAATTTGCAGATTATGCTTTTGGTTGGAATTATTATCGGCACAGGGCTAAAATCTGTGTCAGCTTTTATGAGAAGACTTCTTTCGCCTTCTGAGTTTGATATTTTACAGGCAAGATTGTTTGGTTCTGTTAATCATGCAGATTCTGCCTATTTTCCTATTGTAATTCCTATGGTAATAATTGTAGCATTATTGCTTCTTGCTCATTCTAAGAATCTAAATATATTGTCACTTGGAAAGGATGTCTCCACTTCTTTTGGAGTTAAACATCAATCAAGTATCATTTATACGCTTATATTAGTTTCTATTTTGATGTCAATTTCAACAGCATTGATTGGACCACTTACTTTCTATGGATTTTTAGTTGCAACTTTGAGTTATCAAGCAGCGCCAACCTATGATCATAGATATGTTTTTCCAATGGCTCTTGCTATAGGGTTTTTGATAATAACGGGTGCATACTTTTTAATGTATCATGTATTCAATGCTCAAGGCGTAGTTTCCGTTATTATTGAATTATTTGGTGGAATCATATTCTTAATTGCAGTTTTAAGGAAGAGGGCTCTATGATAAAGATTGATAATGTTAGAAAATTGTATACGGATAAGGTGAAAATAGGACCTTTGAATATTGAAATACCAAAGGCTGGTCTCACTTCATTAATTGGACCAAATGGTGCTGGAAAGTCCACGACACTTTTGATGATTGGAAGACTTTTGGATATGGATGAAGGCCAAATTCAGGTGGCGAATATGGATGTTTCTGAATCTAAATCAAAAGACTTGGCGAAGATTTTAACTATTTTGCGTCAAGAAAATCATTTTGTAACGAGGCTAACTATTAGACAACTAGTTGGATTTGGACGTTTTCCTTATTCAAAGGGAAGATTAACGAAAGAGGATGAGGCTATTATTTCTAAATATATCGATTTTTTAGGTTTGACTGATCTAGAAAATAGATATTTAGATGAGCTTTCTGGTGGTCAAAGGCAAAGGGCATATGTAGCAATGGTTTTGTGCCAAGAGACTGAATATGTACTTTTGGACGAGCCTCTGAACAATCTTGATGTTGCTCGTTCTGTTCAAATGATGGAGCATTTGAGGTATGCTGCTAATGAATTTGGAAGAACTATTCTGACTGTTATGCATGATATAAATTTTGCAGCCAAATATTCTGATAGAATTTGCGCGATGAAAGATGGACAAATTGCCGCTTTTGGATCTGTAGAAGAGGTTATGGATCCAGAAGTTTTGACAGATATTTTTGAAACGAAAATAGAAATTATTGATGGTCCCTATGGGCCAATTGCGGTTTATTAGTTAGACGGATTGGGTTTGTAAATAAATGATAATAAAATTGGACTGTTTCTGTGCTTGCTTATATGGGGCTGTGTAAGCTGAAAAAGTCATTATTTAACAATTTTGATATTGCAAATAAAAATCTGGTATGTTAATATTGCGCTAACACTTACGATAGGAGTTGAAGAGGGTAATGTAGAATTTCTTGCTTACGTTTAAAGAATAAAACCAGTTCTATTTGTTCTGTTTTATTCTTTATTGGCAAGAAAGTTACCTTATTCTTTTCACTCAAAATATATCCTTATCTGACTCTGCGTAGGGTTGGATTTGCTTTATTTTTTTGAGCTGTAAGAAAGGTCAACTTTCTTGCGGCTCTTTTTTATTTGAGATTTTGCATGAATCTGAGCCCTTGATACGCAAGAATTTTCAGTCATAAAAAAGGAAATTCACCCCAACTTGGCGAAGTTTCTTGGTGACCAATCCAAAAATACCCAGGAATGGAGGAAGTAACCTTGTGTATTCTCCAAGAAAGTCTATTTTTCTTTGAAGATCTGCAAAAAATGCATACAAAAGATTGATTGCCTATCTTTTTAGCGTCATCGATCTTCGTCCTTACGCGAAAGAGCTGAGAAGCCGTTCACCCCGAGGGGCTGACGGTCACTCTATTGTTATAAATAAAGAGAAAGGTTGGAAAGGAGAATGTATTCACCAGTTCCGCTGTCGAACAGTGCAAAATATTAGCAACTACTGACTACAATTTAGTACATCAGAACTTTGAGAAAAACGAGAGTCCAAGAAGACTAGTATCTCTTAACAATAAAACATACGAAATCATGATCGATACCCAAATAAGGATACTCCTCTGTATTTATAAAACCTCAAACAAATTCTTTCTTACAACCAGAACCGTACAATTCTCATTAAAACAGACAGACATGGAATTATTCAATTCATTAGCAAGAATAAGGTGAATTATCAGGAAGTTGAAAGCTACTTTGTTACATTTACCCGCAGCGGAAAGCATGTGCAATACCGGCGTTCCAAGGATTCCAAAGAGAAGGAAGGGTATTTATGTCAATGAGCAAAGCCAATCTGCAACTGAAACAAAATGAGAAAGTGTATTTCGAGCTTACGGAAGCGCAGCGTCGAATTTGGTACATGGAGCTGTTGAATCCGCACACGACAGTTGCCACGCTTAATAGTTTGCTTACTATCAAGGGCACGATTCAAGAGGATAAGATCGTAGAGGTGCTGCAAAACCTTGCTCTCCGTCACGACGCTCTGCGTATGCGATTGCAGCAGAGAGAAGGTGAGGAGCCATTAAGTTATATTGTTCCTTTTATTCCAATTGACATCGATATTGTGGATTTATGCGATAGAGAACCAGAGGCATGGAAAGAAGAAGTTGAGTTTCTGTCATGTCAACCGTTTTCGCTTTTTGACTCCCATTTATTTAAATTTACGCTGTTTCGGACTGGTGAAACTGAGGCCAGATTGTTCTTGAGCATTCATCATATTATTGCCGACGGCTTTTCGCTCAACTTGTTAGGTAATGAATTCGTTGAGGGCTATCATGCTTTGCTTTGCAATAGAGAGCTTCCCCAAGATGCGGCGCCTGCTTGCACGGATCTGCTCCGTATCGAGGATGAGTATTTACAATCTTCCCGGTTTCAGAAGGATAAGGCATTTTGGGAGGGCGAGTTCCGTACGCTGCCTTCCATCACACGGCTTGACACTTCCGAAAGCGCTATACAGACGGCCGGCAGCTTGGCAAATTATGCCCATTATGAAATTCCGGCATCTGAATGCAACGACATCCGTACGTTCTGCGAATCACAGCATGTTTCTCCATTTAACTTGTTTGTATCTGCCCTTTGCTTGTATATGTCGCGGATTTGCGGTGAAGAAGAAGTTGTGCTTGGAACGATGTACGCCAACCGGACATCTCGAGAACAGAAGTCGATGGTTGCGATGCTCGTCAGCACGACGGCTTTTCGCATGCGCATTGATGCTTCCTGGTCGTTCGCGGACTTTCTTAAACAAGTAAAGAACAAGCAGAGCGAGCTGATTCGGCATCAAAAGTACCCGTTTAACCGGATTGTCCCGGATCTTCGCAACCGTTTCGGTTTTACGGAGGCATTGCTGCCCGTGTTCTTCAATTATCACCCGATGGAGTGGGACACGTTGCCTGACGATGCGCCTTTCCAATACGAGACGCTGCCTCTGGGAAATGGGCACCAGGATAACGAATTGACGGTGCACATCCGCGAACATGTAGGAACCGGAGAAATGGCCATTCAAATCGATTATTTGACAGATTTGTTTGCGCGCCAAGACATCGATTGTTTGTTCCAAAGATTGCTGCATGTAATCCGGGAAGCGATATCGAACCCCTTGCAGTCGGTAGGGCGATTGCACATTCTGCCTCCTGAAGAACAGAAGAATATACTCCACACTTACAGCTTGGGACAACGGACCGAGCAACGACTTGACCGTTCTATGCACGAAATGTTTGAGAACCATGCAGCAAATACGCCGGATCAAATCGCTGTTGCGGAACCGGGCGGATTGTCGCTGACCTATGGACAATTAAATGAGCAAGCGAACAGGCTCGCTCGGACGCTTCGTCGCCTGGGCATAGGTAATGGGGAGCCTGTGGCCATTCTGGGGGAACGTTCTCCGCTTATCGTAACTGCTGTTCTTGCTGTATTAAAAGCAGGCGGCGCTTTCGTTCCGTTGGACAATTCATTGCCTGCCGAGCGCCTAGCTTATATGGTAAGGGATAGCGAAGCAAAAGTACTGCTTACTGCCGACGATGACATGATGACCGTGCCTGATGGCTGCCAAGTCGTAGATTTGAGACTTGCGTCAAGCTATGACGACGATCCAACCAATTTACTTCACGGTTGTTCACCTGAGCGACTTGCGTATGTTATCTACACCTCCGGAACAACGGGAAGGCCCAAGGGGGTTATGATCGAGCATCGCAGTTGGGTTTCAACCGCATGGTCATGGCATCATGAATACAGGCTCGGAGATATGGAAGTACGATTGCTGCAAATGGCCAGCTTTTCTTTTGACGTATTTGCCGGCGATTTGGCCAGAGCATGGCTGAGCGGAGGACAGCTCGTTATATGTTCGAACGAAACTCGTCTCAGCATGCCTCGTCTCCATGGGATCATCGTCGAACAAGGCATTACACTGCTGGAATCGACGCCGGCATTGCTTGTACCGCTCATGGATTATATCTACGAGAATGGTTTAAGTACGGGACACTTACGTTTGTTAATTATGGGCTCAGACCGCTTTGCGGTGAAAGATTATCAGAGGGTATACGATCGTTTCGGCTCTATCATGCGTATTCTCAACAGCTATGGGGTGACGGAGGCTTGCATTGATGCTTCCTATTATGAGGAAATGAACGGCAGTATACTGCCTCAAGAAGGAAGCGTGCCGATTGGCAGACCGCTCCCGCACGCCAACCTGTATGTGCTTGGTCAGGGCGGGACATTGCAACCCGTTGGTGTGCCGGGGGAGTTGTGCATCGGAGGAGCTGGGGTAGCTCGGGGTTATCTGAACAGGCCGGAATTGACGGCAGAGCGATTCGCTCAAGATCCGTTCGTGACGGATGGACGCATGTATCGCACCGGGGATCGCGCTTACTGGCTTCCGGATGGGAATTTGCAATTTCTTGGGCGTCTCGATGACCAACTTAGTATACGGGGCTATCGGGTTGAGCCGGGCGAGATTGAATCATGCATGATACAAATCGCGTCCATCCGTGAGGCGGTTGTCGCCGTTATGCCAGATCGCCAGAGTCAGCAGGTGCTTTGCGCTTATTACACGGGCGAGAGGGAGCTTGAGACAGATGAGCTGCGAGGATTCTTGGCCTCGATGCTGCCGGATTATATGATTCCTGTCGCTTTTATGAAGCTGGATCAGCTTCCTTTGACGACAAACGGTAAGGTGGACCGAAGAGCCTTGCCTGCGCTGGATGAAAGGATTTCCTCCAAACCATATCTGCTCCCGGTAACGGATGTTGAGCAACGGATGGCAAAGCTTTGGCAAGAAGTGCTGGATCACGAGCAGATCGGACTCCTAGATAATTTCTTTGAACTTGGAGGCCATTCGCTGAAAGCGATGACGCTGTTGACACGCATTCATGAGGAGTTCAAGATCGAACTCGGATTGAGGGACATCTTTCAGGCGTCAGTGCTAAAAGACTTAACCGAGGTGGTCGGCTCGGCGGCGAAACGTAATTACGAGTCGCTTGAATCTGCTCCTGAACAGCTCTATTACCCGCTATCGTCCGCACAGAAGCGGTTATTTATGCTACAGCAATTGGATGTCACAGGACTAAGCTACAATATGCCGGCCGCCTTTCTTATGGAAGGGACGCTGGATAAAGAACGATTGGAAGCTGCGTTCCATTCGCTTTTTGCTCGGCACGATGCTTTGCGTACTTCATTTGCTATTGTAGATGGGGAGCCCATTCAGCGCGTGCAGCAGCAAGTTGATTTCTTTATCGCGGAAGAGGAAGCGGAGGACGGGGAAGCAGACGCGCATATTCGGGCGTTCATCCAGCCGTTCGATCTGGGCGCGGCACCACTTCTGCGGGCCAAAGTCGTACATCTCGGGAATCAACGGCATTTGCTCTTATTTGACATGCATCATATCATCTCGGACGGCATTTCTGTGCAAATCTTGACGAAAGAGCTGGCTGCGGCCTATGCCGGTGAAATGATGGAGCCGCTAAAGCTGCAATATAAAGACTATGCTGTATGGCAGCAAGCCTATAGTCATACGGAGGATTACGCTAAGGAGGAAGCCTATTGGCTGTCGCAGTTTGCCGAGGAGGTACCGGTGCTCCGGCTGCCGACCGACAATCCGCGGCCTGCTGTGCGCAGCTTTAAAGGCGGCCGGGTAGACGCCGAACTGGACGGCGAGCTTGTAACGGCTGTGCGCGAGCTGGCACGCAAGAGCAACACCACTGTGTACATGGTACTGCTAGCCACATACAGCGCATTTCTGTCGCGTATAGCCGGACAAGACGAGATCGTTGTCGGCACGCCGGTGGCGGGACGCCAGCTTGCAGGTTTGTCAGGCATGTTAGGGATGTTTGTAAACACCTTGGCGCTCCGCATGTACCCGGAAGGAGAAAAAACGTTTGCTGCCTATCTCCGCGAAGTGGAGCAGACGGCGCTATCTGCGTTTGAGCATGAGAAATATCCGTTTGAGGAACTGGTTCAGCGAATGGTTCAGGAGCGCGATTTAAGCCGCAATCCCCTATTCGACGCAATGCTCGTTCTGCAGCATGGGGAAAATGAAGAGCTGAAACTGGAAAATGTCAATCTGACTCCGTATCCGTTGGATTATACGGCAGCCAAGTTCGACCTGACGCTCACTGTAACCGAGCGAGAGGACTGCTTCTTATTGAGTTGGGAATACGATTCTTCTTTGTTTGCTCAACATACGATTGTACGCTGGAGTGACTGCTTCCAAGAGCTTCTCCTTCAGGCCGTTCATTTCCAGGACGTCAAACTTGGCGCTTACGACTTGGTTACCGCCCAAGATAAAGAACATTTGCTTGAGCGGTTCGCCGGAATAGAAGAAACGTATGCTCCTGCATCATCTGTACTGACGTTGTTCGAGCGGCAAGCCATGCTAACTCCCGACCTCCCTGCGATTATTGGGGAAGAGGGGGAGCTAAGCTACCGGCAACTAAACGAATGGGCGGAGCAGCTAGGCGCCGAACTCCGCAGGCGCGGTGTAGGGACGGATACGATCGCCGCCGTCATGACTCACCGTTCGTTAGAAATGGCAGCAGGTATAATCGGGGTCTTGAAAGCAGGAGGAGCCTACCTCCCGATTGATCCGGAATTTCCCGCGGATCGGATTCGATTTATGCTGGAGGACAGCCGCCCGCAAGCGCTGCTTACGTTCAACAAGTATAAGCCGCTCATTGCCGAGCTTCGTCAGGATGTTTCCGTTCTATATTTTGAAGACAATCCGCTGCAAGAAGAAGTTCCCGTGAAAGAGCAAGGATGCTCGATCAGTCCGAAGCATTCGGCCTACGTCATCTACACCTCAGGCACTACAGGAAGTTCCAAAGGCGTTATTATCGAACACGGGAGCTTTACGAACACCATACAGTGGAAAAAGCGCCACTATCAGTTTGGGCCAAGCGACAGGGCGTTGATGCTGAATCCTTTTATATTCGATTCGTTTGTGACTCACTTTTTTGCGCCTATTGTTTCAGGAGCAGCCGTTGTTATGCTGAGCGATCAGAACAGCAAGGATGCTGCAGCCATTCGTGAAGCTATCATCCATCATCAAATCACCCATTTGCAGAGCCCGCCGAGCTTCTACTCCGCTATGCTGGAGAACATGAGCCGCGAGGATTGGCGCTCGGTGCGCAGTGCCGTAGTAGCAGGCGAGGCCGTAGGCATGCCTTTAATTCGCCGTTTGAAAGCAATGAATCCTGAGATGCAATTGATGAACGAATACGGCCCAACCGAAAATACGGTCGTAACGACGGCTGTGGAATTATCGGAAGAGACTGCTGTTTCCATCGGACGCCCTATTCCCAATACTCGTGTCTATATTGTCAATGCACAGGGAAGGCTGTCTCCATTCGGCGTACCGGGAGAGCTCTGCATTGCCGGTCTTGGTTTGGCAAGAGGGTATGCGAACCAGCCGGAATTGACGGCAGCGAAGTTTGTTTCCGATCCTTTCGTACCTGGAGAGCGCATGTACCGTACTGGCGATTGGGCCCGGTGGCTGCCGGATGGAACTTTGGAGTACTTGGGACGCATTGATCATCAGGTGAAAATCCGCGGGAATCGGATTGAACTCGGAGATATTGAAGCACATCTGCTAACGCTTCCTGGGATAAGCGAGGCAGTTGTGACTGTAATTAATGGATCGGAGGGAAGTGCAAGTCTATGCGCCTATTTTGTCGCGGATCGGGACTATACGGCGAAGGAACTGAGACAACGGCTTGGCTTTGCGTTACCTTCTTACATGATCCCGTCTTATTTTGTTCCCATGCTGCAAATGCCTCTGACTGTCAACGGAAAATTGGATCGCCGTGCCCTGCCGCATCCTGAGGGCAGCAACTTGGCCGAAAGCGGAAGTTATTCGGCACCAAGATCCGACGCGGAACAAAAAATGGTCGAATTGTGGCAAGAGGTGCTTGACGTTCGCCCGATCGGAGTGAGGGATGATTTCTTTGAACGAGGCGGCCATTCGTTAAAAGCGACGGTACTCGTTTCCCGCATGCAAAAAGAGCTTCAGGCTGATGTGACGCTCCGGGATCTGTTTCAATATTCCACTGTTGAAGCATTGACGGAAGCGCTCGCTTCCAGATCGGTCAAAGCAATCGATACACTGGAGCCGGCGGCGCCGATGAATTATTACCCGCTGACGTCGGCCCAAAAAAGGATGTACGTGCTGCAGCAGTTGGAAGGCGTAGACGTCAGTTATAACATGCCGGCCGTTCTCCGGATGAAAGGCAGTCTGGATCCCACGCGATTCGAGTCGGCCCTGCAACAAATCATTCTGCGTCATGACGCTTTGCGAACCTCTTTTACATTCATCGACAATCAGCCTATGCAGAAAGTGCACGAGCATGTGCAAGCGACCGTCGTTTACCGAGCAGCGGAGGAACAGCAGCTTGACGCAAGGATAGCAGAGTTTGTACGTCCATTCGATCTGGAGCAAGCGCCTTTGCTGCGTGTCGAGGTTTTAAGTGCGGGAGAACATCTGCATTACTTGCTGCTTGATATGCACCATATTATCTCCGATGGCGTATCCATCAGCATTTTTGTAGAAGAATTTGCGAAACTGTATGCCAGACATCAACTAGAACCCCTTCGATTGCAATACAAAGATTATGCCGTATGGCAGCAGCAATACGCTCATAGTACAGCTTATCAGAAGAATGAGGATTACTGGCTGCAGCATCTGGGTGGCGAGCTGCCTGTGCTGCATATCCCGACCGATTACTCCCGCCCGATGCTGCGAAGTTTTGCCGGAGAACGTGTTGATTTTCATCTTGACAAGGCATTGTCGGAGTCCGTGCAAAGGTTGGCGCTGAATGAAGGGGCGACCGTGTACATGGTATTGCTGGCGGCGTACAGTATGTTTTTATCGCGATTGAGCAGCCAAAACGAGATTATCATTGGCTCCCCGGTAGCCGGGCGCCCCCATGCAGATTTGTCGTCCATGATGGGGATGTTTGTAAATACACTGCCATTGCGTACGTTTCCTTCGGGACAAAAGAAATTTTTGCATTTTATACAAGAAATCAAACAAACGACGATGGATGCCTTAGAGCATGGGGATTACCCGCTGGAAGATTTGGTCGATCAAATTGTCAAAGAGCGGGATATGGGCCGCAATCCGTTATTCGATGCCGTATTTGTGCTGCAAAATACCGATTCTTTACCGATTGTGCTTCCTGATTTGAATGTAGACACGTATTCGTTCGCAGACAAAACGGCGAAGTTTGATCTTACGCTGCAGGTTAACGAGCACCCGGATGGCTATCGCTGCTCTATGGAGTTTTCTACGGCTTTGTTTGCTCGCGAAACGGTAGAGCGTTGGTGCCGTTACTTCACAGTCATGCTGCATGATGTGATTACGGCCCCGGATACGCTGCTTGCTGAAGCAAGATTGATTAATCAAGAAGAACAGATTGAACAGCTTATGACTTATAGCGGATTACCTGTTTCCCCGATGCCGAACGTCTCGATTACGGGGCGTTTTGCAGAGGTCGTCCGCAATTACCCGGAACGATTGGCGGTTGTATGCGGTGAACGTCACCTTACCTACGAAGCGCTACAGCATCAGTCGGGTATTCTGGCCGGCAAGCTTCTTAGCGAAGGACTGCCGCTTCATGCGGCTGTAGGAATTCTAGCTGATCGATCCATTGAGTTTATTGTAGCTGTCATGGGAGTTTTGAAGGCGGGTGGCGCCTATGTGCCGCTGGACCCTGAAGCTCCAGAGGACCGTCATCTGTATATTCTGGACGATTGTGGAGCGGAATTTTTGCTGGTTGCCGGCAATTTGCGCCCGCCGGAATCGTATGAGGGGACGGTCGCTAGACTCGACGCCGAGTGGCTTTTACATGAGGATACGGTGGTAGAAGAGCAATCGCGTACGGTCGGCGCCGATGATCCCGCTTATATCATGTACACCTCCGGCACAACGGGAAGGCCGAAAGGCGTGCTGGTCACACACGGCAATGTGGTCAACCTGGTCACAGGCGGCGGATATGTACCGTTTCATGACGGACATCGCTTCGCACAGACAGGTTCGGTCAGCTTCGATGCGGCGACTTTTGAAATGTTCGGCGCTATTCTTCATGGCGGTCAACTATACCCTGTGGAGAAAGAAGTACTGCTGAACGCTAGCCGTTTGGGACAGTTTATCGCAACCAACGGCATTACGGTTATGTTTTTGACGACATCCCTTTTCCATCATTTGGCCGATTCGGATGGCGAACTTTTTACTGGAATTCAGCATTTGATCATGGGGGGAGAAGTGCTGCTGCCGAAGCATGTTCGCGCCGTTCAGCAAGCATGCCCTTCCATCACGATATGGAACGGATACGGGCCTACGGAGAATACGACGTTTTCAACCGTGTTCACGGTTAGCGAAACGGACGGCATGACAAGTATCCCAATCGGCCGTCCAATTGGCGGAACGACAGCCTATGTGCTGGGTGACGGCGGACAGGTGCTTCCTGTTGGCGTTCCTGGGGAATTGCATCTTGGCGGCGCTGGAGTAGCCAAAGGCTACAGGAATCAGCCTAAGCTTACGCGAGAGAAATTCAAACCCGATCCCTTCAACGAAGGCAAAACGATGTATGCGACGGGGGACTTGGCACGCTGGCTGCCTAATGGCAACCTTGAATATATGGGACGGATCGATCAGCAGGTCAAAATTCGAGGATACCGGATTGAACCGGGCGAAATTGAAGCACGTCTGCTGCTGAATGCCGATATTCGGCAAGCGTCCGTCGTCATTCGAAAAGATAAGCCTGGAAATGAAGTGCTCTGCGCTTATTATGTCAGCGATAGTGCGTTAGATCTGTCCGCATTAAGACATGAAATGAGCCTGGCGCTGCCTGCTTATATGGTACCTGAGCATTACATCCGCCTTGAAGAGCTGCCGCTTACTAAAAACGGAAAACTGGATCGATCGGCATTGCCTGTACCTGCCTATGAACCAGCAGCCGTTGCGCCGTACATGGCCCCTCGTACACGGACGGAGGCTCAGTTAGCCGCAATATGGGAAGATGTGCTGCAAATTTCGCAAGTAGGAGTAAGCAGCAGCTTCTTTGAATTGGGAGGCCACTCGCTAAAGGCGATGACGTTGGCATCGCGCATCCATCAAGCGTTGCATGTACAAGTCTCGATTCGTGACATTTTCCGCTTTGCAACCATTGAAGCGTTGGCACCGCTTGTCGAGCGGCAATCGAAGGATCTGTTTAAGGGATTGAAGCCGGCCGAGCCATGCGATTATTATCCGCTGTCATCCGCACAAAGAAGGCTGTTCGTGCTGCAGCAGCTTGAAGGCGCGGAACTAAGCTATAACATGCCTGCAGCCTTGTTATTCCATGGACGCGTGGACTTTGTCCAATTGGAACAGGCTTTCAGGGAGCTGCTCGCCCGCCAAGAGGTGCTGCGAACCGGGTTTGATGTGGTGGACGGCGAGCCTGTTCAACGAATTAGCGCTGAGGTCGCGTTCGATTTGCCTTATCGGGAAGCCGGGGACAGGCGTGCAGAAGACCTCATCCGGGAGTTTATTCGTCCTTTCGATCTGAGCCAGGCACCGCTGCTGCGCGTTCAGTTGACCAGGCTGACCGATACGCAGCATCTGCTCCTGTTTGACATGCATCATATTATTTCCGACGGAACCTCCATGAGCATCTTGATTGAAGAGGTGACAAGGCTGTATGCCGGCGATCGTCCCGAGCCCGTGTCCCTTCATTATAAGGATTATGCCGTCTGGCTGGCGGAAAACCGCCATTCGCCTACGTATGTCCAACAAAAGGAGTACTGGCTGCAGCAGCTTGGCGGCGAGCTTCCGGTTCTTCAGCTGCCAGCCGATTTTGCCCGTCCGTCGATCCAAAGCTTCACGGGAAGCCAATTGGATTTCGCGATCGATGCGGAATTGACCGCCAGCATCAAGCAGTTGGCGCAAGACACAGGAACTACGTTATTCATGGTACTGCTCGCTGCTTACAGCATGTTCCTGGGCAAACTGTCTGGTCAGGACGAGATTATTGTGGGAACGCCGATTGCCGGCCGGCCGCATGCGGACCTGTCTGGCATGCTCGGCATGTTCGTCAACACCTTAGCCATCCGTTCGATGCCTTCTGCTAACAAAACATTCCGAAGCTATTTGGAAGAAATGAAGCAACTGGCATTAACGGCGTTTGAGCATGCGGAGTACCCGTTTGAAGAACTGGTGGATCAAGTCGTACGGCATCGGGATGTGAGCCGCAATCCGATTTTCGATGCGATGTTTGCGCTGCAAAATATGAATCGGACTGAACTGCAGATGGCCGATGTCGACATCACACCGTACGCGTTGGAGAACCCGACATCGAAATTCGACTTGTCGCTATTTATTTACGAGGCGGGAGAGGAACTGCACGGCAGCCTGGAGTACGCGACAGCGCTCTTCGAGGCGGATACGATCTCACGGTGGAAAGATCATTTCATCACGCTGCTGCAGCATATGGCCGCTGACCCGGATGTCACGCTCGGCAAAGCAAGCTTGCTGAGAGAACAGGATCGGATGACGCTCCAAGGCTGGATGGACGGGCCTGCACAGAAAACGCCGGATGCCACGGTGCATCAGTTGTTCCGCAAGCAGGCGAAGGCAACACCGGAAGCGATTGCGCTCGTATGTGCCGATACAAGGCTTACGTACGAAGAACTGGATCGGTTGTCGGATCGTCTGGCTGCTGCCTTGCACATGGAACAGATCGGCAGCGACCATATTGTCGGGCTGATGGCGGGACGTTCCGCCCACATGATGATTGGTTTGCTGGGCATTTTGAAAGCCGGCGCGGCTTTCCTTCCGGTCGACCCTTCCTATCCGGCGGAGCGCATAGCGTACATGCTGGAAGATTCGAAAGTGGCTTGCCTGCTGGCGGATGCTCCATCCGCTCCAACGAGCGGAGGTCTTGGATATGAGGGCAAGACGCTTATCATCGAAGAGCTTCTTGCGGCAAGCGAGCAAAGTGCGTGGAGCCGTGATAGCTCTGATAGCTCTGATAGTTCTAATAGTTCTAATAGTTCTAATAACACTAATAACTTTAATAACTCTAATAGCCTTGATAGCGCCTCCTTTGAGCCGGATAGCGAGAGCAGCCGATTGCTCTACGTCATCTATACGTCGGGTACGACGGGGAAACCGAAAGGCGTTATGTTGGAGCATAGCAATCTCGTGAACCTGATTATGCATCAATACGAGCGTACGTCCATTCCATTTGACAAGCAGGTGCTGCAGTATGCGTCGTACAGCTTTGATGTGAGTTATCAGGAAATCTTTTCTACCTTGCTGGCGGGCGGAACGCTGCATGTGATCGAGGAGGATATGCGTCAAAATCCGACTGCGCTCTTCCGCTATGTGGAGGAACGAGGCATTCCAACCTTGCTGCTGCCGTCGTCGTTCGTCAAATTCGTTTGGAACGATCCGGCCTACGAAGCGAGTTGGCCAACGTGCGTGCAGCATCTGATTACGGCTGGAGAGGCGCTGATTGTCGGCCCGGCACTGCAGCGTTACTTACAGGAGCAGGGCGTCACGCTGCACAATCATTACGGACCTTCGGAAACCCATGTAGCGACCACGTACACGATGATGCCGCAGGAGCCGATGATGGAGCTGCCGCCGATCGGCAAGCCGATCAGCAATTCGTCCGTATATATTTTG
>Ga0102589_1003513_pt1 | contig 16197 bp, 14 predicted proteins | sample AraplaMF_Col_mLB_FD_76858 | JGI IMG/M metagenome (GOLD analysis project Ga0102589, IMG submission 76858) | Arabidopsis root microbial communities from the University of North Carolina, USA - plate scrape MF_Col_mLB | ecosystem: Host-associated > Plants > Roots > Endosphere | place: USA... | reverse complement strand
CTCCTCCTTTAAATTTGGTTTTTTTGTTGTAAAACAAAAACCAGTAGTACCCATTCTTATACGCATTTTATTTTCATGTATTTTCGCCTATGCAGCCGTTAGGTTACACAATACACCATCTATTGAATCTGTTTAGTTATCCTAAATAAAATAGAGGAATAAAATACAGTAATAAGCTCATACCACTGCTGCGTTTATTTTACACAAACTTCATTGTAACTGCTTATTACATAGACGTCAATTATTACACTAACTATTTTCAAAAAAGGACTATAGTAAAAAATTCCTCTCTCTATATAATGTGAAATTTTGTAATAGTTAATGGTACAGTGTGAGGTGTAAAATACAAAAGTAAAGTAGAATAACATAGTCAAAATGACACAAATTATGTATAATATACAGTAAGTTAATAGTAATTGATTTGTACGTTATATAGAAAAGGTGATTTCATGACAGACCATTTACAAACGCTAAAATATATAAAATCAGATGTTTTGAGCATTTGGGTGAGTTCTAAAGAACAAACTGGTTTAAATGAGTATTTTCACCCAGTGGAACAGTGTCTAAAGAAGCATTTTGGAATTGTGAATGCGGCATTTCTTGGTTTCGAAGGTAATTATTTAATACCTGTAGAAGAGATGGCTACTTTAACAATTGAAACAAAACTAAATGCTGTGTCATGGTTAATGATTGAAGCTAGTTTTTATCAACAGAGAATGGTAAAAATTCCTTATATATTTAAAGAAAAAGAAGCCTATTCGATGATGACAGATATGGTTCTTTTCCAAGTAGAAGGCAAAAGTCCAATAGGTGTGCTACTTGTAGAGGCAACAGATGCTTGGACAGATTTTATGACTTCTAATTACGGGGAAGAAAGTATAGAAACGCTTACGAAATTTCTTCAGTTGATGAGAGAAAATTATGAAGTAAAAGTGAATGAAGATCAATATAGAAAATTGTATAATATGACAGATTTATTTCATTCAACGATGGATATTGATTTAATTTTAGAAAATGTCTTAAAAAATATTAAGGATAATTTCCCCGAATTTAATGTGGAGCTTATACTATCGAATGATCAAGACCGCCATACGACTATCGATATTAAGCTTTTTGATTACTTATCTGAAAGGCCTGCGACTATTGAGGCTTTTGTCTCAGGAGATCTGACGACGGAGCTTGCAAGCGATTTAAATTGTCGAGTATTAAACGCCCCTATTAAAGGACGACAAGCTATTTATGGCATTTTACAAGTAAGTGCACCTACAACATATCTTTTTTCAACGACTGAAAAAGATTTTGTACGAATGCTAGCGCAAACATCGGGAAATGCACTCGAAAATGCAAAATTATATCATCAATCACATCGCCTTGTGAGTGATTTGCAACTTATCAATGAAACATCACATCGTTTAAATATGAGAATAGACATTAATGAAATGTTACTTTTCCTTCAAAAGCAGTTAATGAAATCCTTTCAACCAATGGAAGTTTGTTTCGCTTTTAAGCATAACGACACATTTGAAGTGACGGATGCTAGTACGGCATTATTTTATACAGAAAATGGTCAAACATTTATAAAACATGTTGAACAACATTTTGAAAATACCGATGATCCACTATTTATTGCAGATTTCAGTCGAATAACCCCTAATCAAATTGAGTATCGTTCAATTATGGCAATCCCGATCTTAATGGAAGAAAAAATTAATGGCTTTAGTATTGTGTTACATAAGGATCCATATTTCTTTTCGTTTGATAGCTTTAAATTAATGCAATCATTAATCCATCACTCTTCTTTAGCAATTGCAAATTCAATATTACGACATCAACTTCAGGAAATGGTAGACTTAGACCATTTAACAAAATTGTATGCAAGAAGTTATTTAGATCAGTATGTAGAAAAGTCACTTAATAATGATCAATCAGGGATGTTCTTACTCATTGACATTGATAATTTCAAACGTGTGAATGATACGTATGGTCATCAAATCGGTGATAAGATTCTTATGCAAATTGCGGTGCAGTTAAAAGAAATGATTGGAGCTCGTGGTATTTGTGCACGCTGGGGTGGAGAGGAAATGTCTGTCTATGTCCCAAATATTGAGGAGAAAGAAGCAATCGAATTAGCAGAAGCAATTGTTGCAGTAATTCCAAATACAACAGATCCTCAAGTGACAATTTCAGCAGGTCTCATAACATGGGATGAACAATATCGACCAGCGTTTCAATCTGTTTTCCTGCATGCAGATACAGCGCTTTATGAAGCGAAAAACAGTGGTAAAAATCGATTTTGTATGCATGATCGACCGTATCAAATAAATTAATAGCGCGCTAGCTCGCTTCTAAAATTAGGATGGCATTTCGATGGAGGATGGACAACTCCTTGGGAATCGTGGCTCATCGGGCACCACTAGGGAAGCGCTCAGCTGGAACGGAAATCGACTTTACGAAATAAAACGTCAGTCGTCTTTTTATAATGAAATACCCTGAAATGATAATAAATCATTTCAGGGTATTTTTTCTATAAATGGGAGAGTAAAGTTTTTACGAATAGCTCTAATCCCTTTTGATCTTCCTTAGAAAAGCGATTAACGATTGGACTATCGATATCAAGAACACCGATGATTTCTCCTTCTTTTTTCAAGGGAATCACGATTTCGGATTGGGAAGCGGCGTCGCAGGCAATATGCCCTGGGAAGTCGTGTACGTCTTTTACCACCATCGTTTCTTCTTTGCTTATAGCTGTTCCACATACACCGCGTCCAATTGGTATTCTGACGCAAGCAGGTAAGCCTTGGAATGGCCCTAATACAAGCTCCTCTCCTTGTAATACATAAAAACCAACCCAGTTAATGTTTGGCAAAAACTGATTTAGTAATGCAGAGGCGTTACTTAAATTAGCAATGCGATCGCTTTCTCCTGTAAGTAGGGCATCTAATTGTTTGGCCAATGTAATATATTGCTCGGCAATTGCCCCTTCATAATTAATTTGAGTAAACATAAAAGCACCTCGTTTAAAGTTATTTATTTTGGATATATAACATTATAGTGTTGATGTAAATCAGCAACAGTATGAGCATCTGAACCGAAAACAATGGGAAGCCCAATAGAATTACTATAATCTATGAAGGGAAATGGTGGATAAGTTTCCTGACAATATGTTTTACTTAATCCAGCGCTATTTAAATCTAGTTCATAGCCTTCTTCCTTCATTAAATCTAAAACTTTTCGAATCTGCGCAGAATCATCAATTTCCATCGTGTGTGCTAATTGGAATTTGTGAATAAGTGAAGGATGCCCTATGCGCTTAGGTTTGTAGTGTCCTAAATCTGCTTTAATGGATTGTAGGACGGTATCGTAATATAAATTATACACTTGTTCAATAGAGCCCACTTTTTTTGAAAAAGCCATAAAACTTTCTGGAGAAAAGTCGATACATTCAAAGGTATTGTGCCATTGTAAAAAATGAACTGATAAAATAGAGTCATCTAAAAAGTGTCCATATGTATCAAGAAATTGACGAGTTTCTTGTTCGAAGCCTTGAATATAGTCAACCTCTAGTCCTATATGAATGCGAATGTCTTGTGCGTACTCCTTTTGAAGGCGCTGTAAATCTTCAAAATAAGGCATTAAAAATTCTGGATTCATACCACTGTCTTGCTGTGGTGTAGGGTCTACAAAATTCAATGGCAATGGTGCATGTTCTGTAAAGCTAATATCTGTGAAATCATGAGATATTGCTTTTTCTATATACTGCTTAAATGAATCAGAAGTACCATGTGGACAATAGGGGCTATGAACATGGCCGTCACATTTCATAAATACCACTCCTTTATATTTCGGATAATAACACTTATATTTGCGCATATTGTTCAAAAATTAAGTAGTTGTTATTCTTAAAAGGCGCAATTACACAAAAAACACTCAAATTTTAGTACAAAAGGCGATAACATAGTATATAATAAATACAACTAGCCAATTCGTTTATTGTAGAATAAGGAGGCTTACGATGGAGTATATCATCATTCCAGTTATCCTACTATTAATTTTAGCGATAGTAGGATTTATGATGCGACGAAAACATACAACAATTATTGCTAAACTTGAAAATGAAAAATCACAAATACAAAACAATCCCATAAATGAGGAAATTTCTAAAGTTAAATCTTTAAACATGAACGGTGAAACGGAAGAGATGTTTGAACGATGGCGTAATAGTTGGGATGAAGTCATCGATGTACATATGACAAAAGTTGATTCACTTTTATTTGATGCAGAGGATCAAATCAATAGACTTCGTTTTAATAAAGCAACATTAATTGAGCGTGAGATAGAAGATTACATTAAAAAGTGTGAACAAGATAAAGATAAAATTTTAGAAGAACTAAATGAATTAATTGGCAGCGAAGAAAAAAACCGTATTGAAATTGAACAATTAAAAGAATACTATCGCTCTGCACGTAAAACATTGTTAGCGCACCAACATTCATTTGGGGTAGCATTGCCAGCTCTGGAGAAAAAGCTTGAGGTGTTTGTTCAAAAGTTTGAGGAATTCGATGTTCTTACTAGCGAAGGGAATTATTTGCAGGCGCGAGAAATTGTTATTGGCCTAAACCAAGAATCACAACAGACATTTGAATATATCAATGATGTCCCAACAATTTTGACAGAATTGCAAGTGAAGCTTCCAGGAGCGGTTCAGGAATTACGAAGTGGCCAGCGTGAAATGGAGGAGCAATCCTATTATTTACAGCATTTAGAGCTAACTGAAGAGCTTAATAAATTTGAAGAAGAATTTGTAACATTAAAAAAGGAATTAGCAGAGCTTAACTTAAATGTTGTTAAACCACGTGTTACAGATATAAATGAAGAGATTGATCATTTTTACGACTTGCTTGAAAAAGAGGTTATTGCTAAAAATTATGTTGACCAAAATTGTGATCGTTTATTAAGCTCAATCACCAATGTTATTAGTTCAACAAGATTAGTAAGTGATGAAGCAACCTTTGTGCAGCAAAGCTATCGTTTAAATGAAAAAGATGCTGAAATTCCAAAAGCTGCATTAAAGCAATTAGAAGCTTTGCAACGTCGCTATGACTTATTGGCGATGCGTGTTAGAGAGGAAAAATCTGCATATTCAAGTTTGCAGGAAGAATTGCTTGAAATTAGCGATGAGCTAGAACAGATTCATGAGGAGCAAGGTCATTTGTCAAATACGATGAAGAAGCTACGAATTGATGAAAACAAGGCTCGCACGCAAGTAGAAAGCTTAAAGAAAGCATTACAAGAAACAGATCGTCTATTGAATAAGGCTAATATTCCAGGTATCCCTGAAGAGATGGATGCCCGTCTAGATGAGGCAGCAGAACATATTTATTTAGTGATGCAAAGCCTGCAAGAGGTGCCTCTCAACATGGGAACAGTTCATAATAATTTAAATGCTGCAACACTTTGTGTAGAGGATGTAAAAGCGAAGTCTCATGAATTAATTGAAAATGTAATGCTGATTGAGCGTATTATTCAGTATGGTAATCGTCACCGTGCAACAAATCCAAAATTGAATTCTCGTTTAAAAGAAGCAGAAGAATCTTTCAATCAATTCCGTTATTCCAAAGCATTAGAAGAGGCTGGAACAGCAGTTGAAGAAATGGAACCGGGTGCTTTAAAGCGAATTCAAGAACTTGTAGCAGAAGAAACAGTGTCAAAATAGTACAAGTATAATAAGAAATTACAACAGCTGTCTAAAAAGGTATAGTTAATACTTTTTAGACAGCTGTGTTTTTATGGTGAGAAAATTCTCCAAATAAATATTTTGTTGGGATATTCATTTGATTTTAGTTAGAAGACCTTCTCCGGACTTTTGGAGAAGCTACATAATGATGCCTCATCCCAATTTTTGAAATAAAATAGAGGTGTTCAAAATGCAATTTTATAGTCGGGAAATGAATGAAATGTATGCGACTGAAATATTAAAGTGGAAATATGAAGAACCGTATGATTTTTACAACAATGAATTTTGCGACGAATCTCTAAAAGAATTTCTTGAAAGTCCGTATTATTCTATTGTCAATGAAAAAGAAGAGATAGTCGGTTTTTTCTGTACAGGAACATCAGCACAAGTACCTAAAGGACATGACTATGGTGCGTATATAGACGATTGCATTGATGTTGGGATTGGGATGAAGCCTGAGTTAACAGGAATAGGTTATGGTGCAGCGTTTTTTTCATTTGTTTTAAGTGAGTTACAACGAGAAAAAAGTTGTCCTCTACGATTAACAGTTGCTACCTTTAATACAAGAGCCATTAATCTATATGAGAAATTAGGCTTTGAAAAAGTTATGGATTTCACAGCTTCAACTGAATTTATAACAATGAAGAAGGATTGAAAATAAGCGGGTTGGACTTTTGCATGTTAGGCTCTATTATAGCGTAGAGTTGATTTCCGTTCCGATGGGCGCTTTGTTGCTGACGCTTTCGCTTTCGCACAGTTAAAACATTTGTTGCTGCCGCTTCGCTTTCGCACAGAGTAGAGCTTCCTGATGGCGTCCGATGAGCCGCTTCACTCGCGTTGCGCGCTCCAGGTTCTCGGGCCAACAGGATGTTTTTTGCGCGAAAGCGTAGTGCTAACGTAGCGACAGTGGCAGGATGTTGGTCACGAAGGTGTTATCACAGGACGTGATGCTTTTAACCTTCGTGCCTCTATATCGCTAATCCCAAGGAGTCGCCCAATCTCCACTCCAATCAACTTATTCAAATGACATATTTTTTAAATAAAATGTCATCCGAAACTGTGAAATCACTTGTATGGTACATTGCCATATTGAAGTTGGATTTTACCATCATAAATCCTGGTCATTTTTTATACTAAGGAAACGTTCATAGCAAGTCTTTAAGATGCCACTCTAAAAAGGGTGGTTTTTCACATTAAAAGCAAACAAATAAGTAATTAAATTAGTATAATCGTTAAAGTTAGTAGTCAATTGCTGAAGATTGCGTTATGATAAATACCGTTAAATCAACGTTTTGAAAGTGTGTGAATAATAGTGGAAGTTAATACAATCTATTTAGACAACAGTGCAACAACAAAACCTATAAAAGAGGTTATGCAAGCATTTATGGTAGTGAATGAGCAGTATTATGCCAATCCTGCTTCCATTCATGCAATGGGTGTTGAATCAAACGAATTATTAATGCGTGCACGTGAGCAAGTAGCAGATATTTTGCATACGGAAGCAAAAAATGTGCTATTTACATCAGGTGGTACTGAATCCAATAACACGGCTATATTTGGTTTAGCACGTAGCAACACACATAAAGGAAATCATATTTTAACAACTGAAATTGAACATCCATCTGTCCTAGAATCTGTGAAGCAACTTGAGCAAGACGGTTTTGATGTAGAATACTTGCAAGTAGATGAAAACGGAGTTATTTCTTTAGAGGAGCTTCGCACAAAAGTGCGGAAGGATACCATTTTAGTAAGTATGATGCATGTAAATAATGAAATGGGTGCAATCCAACCAATTTTTGAAGCTGCAAAAATTATTCATGAATTGAGTCGTGCGGCTTTTCACGTAGACGCTATACAAAGCTTCGGGAAGTTACCGATATCATTTAACGGTGACGATGGTCCAGATTGTATTTCAATTTCTGGTCATAAAATTCATGGCTTTAAAGGTTCAGGTGTACTCGCATTCCGTAAAAAAATGAAATGGCAACCTTATGCACTTGGCGGAGGGCAGGAATTTGGTTTACGTAGCGGAACAGTAGCAGTACCGCAAGCTGTAGCCTTATCGAAAGCAGCACGAATAGCGATAGAGACGATGAATGACCGTGCAAAAAAATATCGTCAATGGTATGAAGAAATATGCACTCAATTACGTGGATATGGAGATGAAGTGCATATTTTATCAACACCAAAAGGAGCAGCACATATTTTATCTTTTAGTATTCGCGATTTAAAAGGTGAAGTCATTATCAATGCATTGCAAAAACGCAATGTAATCGTATCGACATCGAGTGCATGTTCATCGAAACAGACAAAAACAAGTCATGTTGTTGAAGCTCTAAATATCGATGAGCATTTTAAAAATGGTGTTATTCGGATAAGTTTTGGCGCGCATGTAACAAATGAAGATATTGTAAAGTTTAAACAAGTATTAGATGAAGTATTGACGGAACTTAAAGGAGAATTTTAAAAATGATTTGGAAAGAAATTTTAATTCGATATGGAGAGCTTTCTACAAAAGGCCGCAACAAGATGGATTTTATTCGTCGTTTACGAGAGAACATTCGTCATGCGTTTGCGGATTTAGGACACTTACACATCCGCACAGAGCGTGATCGAATGTTTATAGCCATTCAAGATGAAGCACAAATGGACGTACTTTTAAAAGGTTTACCTAAAATTTTTGGTATTCAATCATTTAGTCCCGTGGCTGCCTGTGAAAAAGATATCGAAGCCATGAAAAAATTAGCCATCACGATTATGGATACATTTAAAAATGAACAGCTTACATTTAAAGTAGAAGTAAAGCGCACAGATAAGACATTCCCGTTAGAATCACATGCCATTCAACGCGAAATTGGTGGTTATGTATTACCACAATATCAAAATTTATCGGTAAAGGTGAAGCAGCCTGATATTGAACTTCGTGTAGAAGTACGTCATGATGCAACATATATGATGGCACAAGTTATTCCCGGTGCAGGTGGAATGCCTGTAGGCTCGAATGGTAAATCTTTATTAATGCTTTCAGGTGGTATCGATAGTCCTGTTGCCGGTTATTTAATGATGAAACGAGGAGTGCGCTTAGAAGCGATTCATTTCTTTAGCCCACCATATACAAGCCAAAATTCATTGGAAAAAGTAAAGGTACTTGCTAATGAATTAACGAAGTTTGGAGCTAGTATACGTTTACATGTTATTCCTTTCACTGAAATTCAAGTTCTTATTAAAGAAAAAGTACCGTCTAATGTATCGATGACAACTACTCGTCGTATGATGCTAAAAGTTGCTGATAAAGTACGTGAAGACATTGGCGCATTAGCTATAGTTACAGGTGAAAGTCTTGGGCAAGTAGCGAGTCAAACTCTTGAAAGCCTTACAGCTATTAATGCCGTAACGAACACACCGATTTTACGTCCATTAATCTCATCAGATAAATTAGAAATTATCGATATTGCAGAGAAAATTGGGACATACGAAACGTCTATTCAGCCATTTGAAGATTGCTGTACAATTTTTACTCCTGCAAGTCCAAAAACGAAGCCAAAGCTTGAAAAGGTTGAGCATTACGAAAGCTTCTCGGATTTTGATGAACTCATCGAACGAGCAGTGAAAAACCGTGAAGTTTATATTTTCCCGAAAAAAGAACAAGAAGCCGATAAATTTGCGGATCTTCTATAGAAGAAATTTGCGATTGCATAAGAGCCGACTCAAAAGTCCATTTTGAGTTGGCTTTTTTGTCTTTCCTTCTGAGGCATAATTTACCTTAAAAATTTTTGTATTAAAAATCTAATAACGCACATTCTATATTCACAAGGAGGTGAGAAACACATGGCAAACAACAACAACCGCAGTTCAAATCAACTTGCTGTACCTGGTGTAGAGCGCGCACTTGATCAAATGAAATACGAAATTGCACAAGAATTTGGTGTTCAATTAGGAGCTGACGCTTCAGCTCGTGCTAACGGTTCCGTTGGCGGTGAAATCACTAAACGTCTTGTACAAATGGCAGAATCTCAATTAAAAGGTATGCCGAACAACCAATAATTGCTTAATTAGCAATTATTAAAATTAAAACCAGTGACCGTAAAAGGCACTGGTTTTAGTTTGTTTAAAATGTTTATTTTTTATCCCGTATTAACGGGCAGAAAATTTAAAACCGATTGGTGAAGACTAATAATCAAAGACTGCCCACTGATTAAAGTTTCACTTTATCCTACAAATGCTTTAAATGTAGAGACTGTATTCGAAATATCCTCACTTTCGCAAATTGCAGAAATAACTGCAATTCCATCCGCACCTGCTTTAAATACCGTATGTGCATTCGAGCAGTTTATGCCTCCAATTGCAACGATAGGTAGCTCTGGATATTGTCTGCGAACTTGCTGTAAAAATTCAGTTCCACTAGGCGGTTTGGCGTCACTTTTAGAAGTAGTTGAAAAAATTGGACCAATTCCTACATAGTCAGCACCATATTGTAAAGCAGTTTTTAATTCCGCTTGTGAATGAACAGAAACACCTAGAATCATGTTGCCAATTTTTTCACGTACCGTCGATACAGGAAAGTCTTCTTGGCCAATATGAACACCATCTGCTTTAAGTTTTATAGCTAGCTCTACATCATCATTGATAATAAACGGAACATGATACTGTTGACAGAGCTTTTGACATGTACGAGCAAAATTTTCATAGGCTTGTCCAGTAAGTGTATTTGGCCCTTTTTCACGGTATTGAAACATTGTAATTCCAGATTGGAGAGCTTTCTCTAACACGATTATTGGCTCCTGATTGATAACATTACCTGTGCCCATAATAAAATATAGCTGTAGATCGTCACGTTTCATGAATAATCACCTCGCAAGAATCCTTATACTGTTGATAAGCAAAATGATTTGTTGGACCATGGCCATTCCCAATAGATAAATCATGAGTTATTGCTAATTGAATAAATTTTTTAGCTTCCTCAATGGCCTTTTCTATAGGTAGCCCTATACCAAGAAAAGCAGTCAAAGCAGCGGAAAATGTACAGCCTGTACCATGCGTGTTTTTAGTTACAATACGAGTAGACTGCATAGAAAATGATCGACCATCTTGAAAAAATACATAATCAGTAGCATAACATGTATCCTCTAAATGACCGCCTTTCATAACGACGCATTGAACACCTGTCTGTAATAAGACATGTGCTACTTCTTCAATATCTGCTAAAGAATTGATTTTTATTCCAGAAAGGGTTTCGGCCTCAGGAATGTTTGGCGTTACAATTGTTGCTAATGGTAGCAAATAATTTCGTAATGCCTCAATTGCTTCTTGCTGTAATAAGCTTTCGCCACCTTTTGCAATCATAACAGGATCTACAATAAGTGGAATATTTACTTCGGCTAAAATATGTGCAATTGATTGGATGATTTCGGAGGAAAACAGCATCCCTGTTTTAATAGCACTAATTGAAAAATCCTCGATTAGCGCTTTCAGTTGTTTTTCAACAAAGCTCACTTCAATTGGTAAGACATCCGATACACCCAGTGTATTCTGGGCCGTTAAAGCTGTAATGACAGACGTTCCAAATACTTTTAATTCCTGAAATGTTTTTAAATCGGCTTGTATACCTGCACCGCCGCCACTATCTGAACCAGCAACTGTCGTTACAATATGCATCATTCTTCACCTTCCTTTGAAAGGCGATGTAGTTCATTCAATACAGCAATTTGAAAATCGCCAATGTATTGAGTAGAAGAAGCGGCTTTTTCTGCTAATTTTTTATAAAGCGATAATGTTTCTAGTAATTGGTCAAATGGTTGATCTCCTGCGGTGAAGGAAGCGCAACATAGTGCGCTCAATAAGCAACCCGTTCCAGTAACTTCTGTCATTTGAGAATTTCCACCCATGACCCATTGCTGATGTTTGCCATCAGTAATAAAATCCTTTTCACCAGTCACAATAACAATACAATTGTATTGTTGAGCTATTTTCTGTGCCTCTATTTCTAAACAAATTGAACCACTACCACTATCTACGCCTTTTTGTTGCCAGTCTACATTGGCAATTGCTGCAAGCTCTCCGATATTACAACGAATTACCGCAAATTTTATTTCCTCCAGTAATTGCTGTACCGTTTGTTTCCGGTAAGTCGTTGCACCTGCTGCAACAGGATCTAAAACAACCGGAATGCCAATAACATTTGCTTTTTTCCCTGCAAGTAACATGGATTCTTTCATTCGCTCATTAAGGGTCCCGATATTGATCAATAAGCCTGAGGCGATTGTGACCATTTCTTCAACCTCATGACCGTCATCAGCCATGACTGGAGAAGCGCCTATTGCTAATAAGCCATTTGCTTGGAAATTAGCTACAACATAATTCGTCATGCAATGAATAAGTGGATTTTGTTTACGGATCGTTTGGAATATCAATTTAAGTCCTCCTCGTTGGATGGACGTAAGCGTGCAAAAAAGGCCCTTTTTCGTGCAAAAAACACGTAAAAGAGCCTTTCATCAGTAAATCGATGTGAATTGCTCCCTACGTCAGTATTAACTAACAGGTTCAAAGGGTCAGGTTTTACCTTCTCAACTCTAAATGAGTCCCCCTGCAATTATGCTTTTAGTTGACCAAAATGTACCATATTATTCATTCGCGTTCAATAGGGAGTTTTTATATTCATTTCAGAAATGTTTTTTGTAGCGACGATTTTTTCTGTAGCGAAAGCTATAATTACGCCAAATTGAATTGATAGAAGCAATACGTGACTGATGCCATATAGCGGGGCATGATAGTTGTCACGACTTTAATGAATTAGAGTGAATTCCATTGAAAATGATAAAAATTGAGTTTTATAATGGGCGTAACAAAAGGGGGCATTTGCCGTGAAAAGAGAAGATTTAATCGCACCGGAATGGTATAACATTTCAGAGGAAATTGAAAAATACGCACAGGATTCTACTAAAAATGCATTGTTAGTTTATAGCGAAAACGGGGAAATTCAGTACATTACATATACAGCTTTACTTGAAAAGGCGAATCAGGCAGCACATGTATTTTCCTCCCAAGGTTTAAAAAAAGGCGATGTTATTTTAGTCATGGTGCCGAGATCAGTGGAAGCGTACATCGTGTATATTGCAGCTTTGAAGGCAGGTTTAACTATTATACCAAGTTCAGAAATGTTGAGAACTAAAGATATTGAATATCGAATCAATCATGCCGATGTAAAAGGTGTTGTTGCATTTGAGCCTTATATTGAACAATTTGATAATGTGGAAAATTTACAGGCAATAAAGCAATTTGTCATTGGTTATGCACATGAACCTTGGCAGCCATTACTTGAAAAAATGCAAAATCAACCAACGTCCTACAATAGTTCTACGCCGACTAAGAGTACAGACATTGCATTTTTAGCATATACAAGTGGTACAACCGGCAATCCAAAGGCAGCAGTACATACTCATAGCTGGGGTTATGCTCATTTACGAACTACTGCACCAAACTGGTTAGGTGTTCAAGAAGGTGATATTGTTTGGGCTACAGCAGCTCCAGGCTGGCAAAAATGGATTTGGAGTCCGTTCCTTGCTACTTTAGGAAGTGGTGCAACAGCATTTGTTTACAAAGGTCACTTTGATGCGGCAACATACCTTGCACTGGTTGAAAAATTCAATGTTAACATTCTATGTTGCACACCAACCGAATACCGATTTATTGCGGGTCTTAAAAATTTAAAAGATTTCAATTTAAGTACAATACGGCAGGCTGTATCTGCGGGCGAACCATTAAATAGTGAGGTGATAAAAGTATTTTCTGAGGCCTTTAATTTACAAGTACGAGATGGCTATGGACAAACAGAGAATACTCTACTTGTTGGTACTATGGTAGGGATGGAGGCTAGAATAGGCTCAATGGGTAAACCGACTCCTGGTAATTCTGTTGAAATTATCAATGATATTGGAAGTCCTGTTGCGGTTGGGGAAGTTGGAGATATTGCTGTACACTGTGAAACGCCTGCGTTATTTAAAAAATATTTAAACGATCCCGAACGGACAGATTTACAATTTAGAGGAGATTGGTATATTACTGGTGATCGTGCATATAAAGATGAGGATGGCTATTTTTGGTTTGAAGGACGTGGGGATGATGTCATTATATCGTCTGGGTATACGATTGGCCCATTTGAGGTAGAAGATGCGTTGCTGAAGCATCCAGCAGTTAAAGAAGCTGCCGTTGTTGCGAGTCCAGATGAGATTCGTGGAAATCTCGTAAAGGCGTTTGTTGTGCTCTGTGAAGGAGAAGTTGGTAATGAAACACTTATAAAAAAACTACAAAGCCATGTGAAAACTTTAACAGCCCCTTATAAATATCCTCGAGTGATTGAGTTTGTTACTGAGCTACCAAAAACTGCATCAGGCAAAATTCGTCGTGTCGAATTACGAGAGCAAGAAAAAATCCATACTATCACTCATCATTAATTTCCTAGGAAATAATGTCGAAAATCAAAGTTCCTGCTTTTTTTATGAACTTTGATTTTTTTTATAATATTAGGTAATGTATTATAGGTTGAATAAGTTAAAGCTTTTGCAAAATGTTGGAGATCAACCACGTGTTAAGCCATATTATTGCAATAAGTATGAAACAAATTAGGATATCAATCGTATAACGTTATGAGGAGGCGGAAATATATGAATGGTAAAAGGTGGGCTGCTTTAATAATTGCAGGCGTGCTGTTAGTATTTTCATTAGGAATCAACACTATTTTTGCAATATTTAAATCAGATTTCTTTAGCAATTTTGATAGCTTAGCGACTGGAAACGACTTGACAGTAATGGAGGAGGTTAAAGAAGACGGTAATATAGATAAACGTATAGCATACTTAAAGGTTGATGGTACGATTCAAGATGTTGGCTCCAGTTCACTATGGCAACCAGTTTCTTATGATCATCAATTTTTCTTAAATCAATTAGATAATATTTTAAATGATCAGACTGTGGAAGGTATCGTCTTAAGTGTTAACACACCAGGTGGCGGTGTCAAGGAATCAGCAGAAATATATAAAAAGCTGTTGGAAATTAAAGAAGAGCGACAAATTCCGATCTATGTATCTATGGATTCGATGGCAGCTTCAGGTGGTTATTACATTTCAGCACCTGCAGATAAAATATTTGCACAACGTGATACAATTACAGGTTCGATTGGTGTCATTATGCAATCTATTAATTATCAGGCGTTAGCAGAAAAAGTTGGTGTGAAATATGAAACGTTTAAATCTGGTGCACATAAGGATATGCTTAGTCCAATGCGTGAAGTGACACCGGAAGAGCGTGCTATGATGCAAGACATGATCAATGAAACGTATCAGGAATTCGTTAGTATTGTTGCAAATGGACGAAATATGTCTGAACCAGATGTGAAAAAAGTGGCCGATGGTCGAATTCTTAGTGGTAAGAAGGCCCTTGAAGCAGGCTTAGTTGATGAGATTGGTGATGAGGAAGCAACAATTACTGCATTGCGTAAAGACTTTGGCTTAGAGGACGCAGAATTATTCGAGTATTCATATGATGTGGGTGGCTGGCAATCATATGTTGGGATGAAAATTGGATCCGTATTTGGTCCATCAGCAGAGGAAAAAATGCTGATGAAAATTATGGCGGACTATAAAGCACCTAAAATGATGTATTTATACGGCGAATACTAAGGAGGGAGTACTATGACAAACAATGAAATTGTTATGCAAGGGTCACCCTCTATGGAGAATACTCTCCTGATGGATAAGCCAATTACGAATAAAAATTATGCATTAAAAACGGCAGGTTTTTGGATACGTTTTTGGGCATTTTTAATTGACGGATTTATTATTACAGCAGTAGGTGGAATTCTCGTTAACCCAATTTTTTATTTAATGGATTGGGAACTATCTGAAACCGTATGGTATGCACCGATTTCGATTATATCTGCTATTCTCTATTACAGTTATTTCGTATTAATGACGAGATTTTTTGGGCAAACATTAGGGAAAATGATATTTGGATTACGTGTTATTTCATTAAATCATGAGAATCTGACTTGGTCAGACGTACTGTTCCGTGATTGGATCGGGCGTATCATCAACAGCATTTTTATGCCACTGTATGTTCTTGTAGGCATTTTACCGAATAATCAAGGTTTACACGATTACTTTGCGGATACAACAGTCGTTCATGAAAAAATATATATAGAAAAAAATATTGTGGAACCTTCTTTACCAATCAAAGAGGAAAATGCTGAACCTGTATCTCTAGAGGGAAAATCAGAACCTGAAAAGCTAGAGGGAAAAAACGAAGACTAATGGCTAGAGCTGTCTCATTGCAGAGACAGCTCTTTATTTGTGCGCCCGGCATGCATATGAACTATAGGGTGTAAGTCCCGAACCCCGAAGACAGAAGTAGAGGTTAGCCAAGAGCAAGGGTGTCCGTGGCGACGCGGAATCTGAAGGAAGCTGGAGGCA
>Ga0102589_1003511_pt1 | contig 16206 bp, 14 predicted proteins | sample AraplaMF_Col_mLB_FD_76858 | JGI IMG/M metagenome (GOLD analysis project Ga0102589, IMG submission 76858) | Arabidopsis root microbial communities from the University of North Carolina, USA - plate scrape MF_Col_mLB | ecosystem: Host-associated > Plants > Roots > Endosphere | place: USA... | reverse complement strand
GGCTACCTGCTGGCGCGAGGCGAGCTGATTGAAGACCTGGCCCAGCTCAAGATGATTTCCGGGTTGACGTCCTCGGACATCGCCGAGCGGCTGACGTTCGGGGTGGTCACCGACGGCCGCTGGCGCAAGCACCTCAAGTCGCTTCGGGAAAAGCTGGCCCTGGCGCATCGCAAGACCGAAAAGAATCTGACCAACCTGGGATTCGAGCTTTTCCATGAGCCGGGGGCCGGCATGTACCTGTGGGCCCGGCACCCGGACCTTCCGGACGGCGCCGTGCTGTCCAAGGAGGCGACGCCCGAGGGCATCATGCTCGGCCCGGGGCAGCTGTTCCTGCTGGAGCCCCATCCCACGGGCTGGCTGCGCTTTAACGTGGCTTTCAGTGACGACGAGCGCATATGGCGCTTTTTGGCCCAGCGCATTGAGCTGGGCCAGCAAGCCGCGCAATAGCCGGCCGGCAGCCGCCTGGCGGCCCGTGACCTCAGATCTCGATGACGCGGCGGGCAAAGCCCTCGAGGTAGTCCATGAGCTTGTTGGCGCCCAATACCGCGGCGGCCTCGTCGCCGGTGGCGATGCCCTGGGCCAGCTCCATGTGAAAGCGCGCGCCTTCGGCGATTTCGCCCTCGTGCTGGTAGGCGTACCAGAAGCGCCGGCACTGCACGATCAGCGGCACCACGCTCTTGACGGCCGAGCTGTTGCGGCAGGCTTCGTGGTTGACCAGGTCCAGCTCGTGGTCGGCTGCCATATAGGCCTCGAGGTTGGCGCGCTCGGCGGCCTTGACCATCTTGGCCGCGCAGCCGACGATGGCCTTGCGCTGGGCCGCCGTGGCGCGGCGCGCCGAACACGCGGCGATCACGCCCTCGAGCACGCGCCGCGTGAGGATCACGTCCAGGTGGTCGGCCAGGTCGATGTTGGAGACCAGCAGGCCGCGCCGGGGCTGCTGCACGATCAGGCCTATGGAGACCATGCGCAGCAATGCCTCGCGCACCGGGGTGCGGCCCAGCTGGGTGCGCTGGGCCAGGTCGGCCTCGACCACGGGCGCCCCGGGCTGCAGCTGCAAGGTGGCGATCATGGCTTCGATCGCGTCGTAGGCGACGTCGGCGGCCCGGCGCTTAAGGGGTGTGGGCTGTGCGGTCGTGGACAGGGACATGGTGTTGTTGGGCATCTCGGCGTTGCAGCAGGGCCTGCCATTCGCCGACCAGGCCACGCCGGAAGAACGATACACAGACGATGAAGGTCAGGCCTATGAGCACGGTTACCACGCCGCCCAGGGCGGCGAGGTGGTTCTGCAGGCTGACCACCAGTGTGGAGCCTACCACGGGCCCCCAACTGGTGCCTAGCCCTCCCAGCAGCGTCATCAGCAGCACTTCGGTCGAGGTGCTCAGCATCACGTCGTTGAGCGCCGACAGCTGCAGCACCAGCGCCTTGAGCGAGCCGGCCAGCCCGGCCAGCGCGGCCGACAGCATGAAGGCGTAAAGCTTGCAGCGGTCGGTGTCGTAGCCCAGCGAGACGGCGCGCGGCGCGTTGTCGCGCAGCGCCTTGAGCGCCTGGCCGAAGGGCGAATGCACGATGCGGTGTATGGCCAGGAAGGCCGCCACGAACACCGCCAGCGTGAAGTAATACATGTTGTTGTCCACCGAGAGGTCGACCAGGCCCAGCAGCTTGCCGCGCGGTATGCCCTGCATGCCGTCCTCGCCGCCGGTCCAGGGGATTTGCACCGCCAGGAAGTAGGCCACCTGCGAGAGTGCCAGGGTGATCATGGCGAAGTAGATGCCGGTGCGGCGTATCGCCAGCGTGCCTATCAGCCAGCCTATGGCGGTGGCCACGGCCATGCCCGCCAGGATGGCCAGCTCGACGGGAAAGCCGGCCGCGCCGAAGCGGATCATCAGGATGCCCGTGGTGTAGCCGGCCCAGCCGAAGAAGGCCGCGTGGCCGAAGGACACCAGCCCGGTGAAACCGATCAGCAGGTTGAAGGCCAGCGCGAACAGCGCGTAGCACAGCACCTTCATGATAAAGACCGGGTAGGCGATTTCGGGGAAGGCCGGCACCAGCAGCGCGGGCAGCAGCAGCGCCAGCAGGATGCGCACGGGCATGGGGATGTGGGTGAGCAGGGATTTCATGGCTTCAGTGCTCCTTGCCAAAGAGGCCGGCGGGGCGCGTCAGCAGCACCACCGCCATGATGACGAACACCACCACGGTGGAGGCTTCGGGGTAGAACACCTTGGTCAGGCCCTCGAGCAGGCCCAGGGCCAGGCCGCTGACCACGGCGCCCAGGATGGAGCCCAGCCCGCCTATCACCACCACCGCGAACACGATGTTGAGCAGGTTGGCGCCCATCAGCGGGTTGACCTGCATGATGGGCGTGGCCAGCACGCCGGCGATGCCGGCCAGGCCCACGCCGAAGCCGTAGGTCAGCGTGATCATCAGCGGGATGTTGACGCCGAAGGCCTGCAGCAGCTTTGGGTTCTCGGTGCCGGCGCGCAGCAGGGCGCCCAGCCGGGTTTTCTCGAACAGGAACCAGGTGCAGCCGCAGATCAGGATGGAGGCCACCACCACAAAACCGCGGTACAGCGGCAAATACATAAACCCCAGGTCGACGCCGCCCTGCAGCAGTGCGGGCGGGTCGTAGCTGGCGCCCGAGATGCCGTAGAAGTGGCGGAACACGCCTTCGAGCACCAGCGAGACGCCGAAGGTCAGCAGCAGGCCGTAGAGGTGGTCCAGGTGGTAAAGCCGCTTGAGCAGGGTTTTTTCGAGCAGCACCCCCAGGCCGCCGACGATGAGGGGCGCCAGCACCAGCGCCGCCCAGAAGTTGATCTTGAACTCCGGGCCCAGCAGCAGCGGCAGCTGCGAAAAGCCCATCCAGGCCAGGAAGGCGGCCACCATGAACTGCGCGCCGTGCGCGAAGTTGATGATGTTGAGCAGGCCGAAAATGATCGCCAGGCCCATGCTCAGCATGGCGTAGAAGCAGCCGTTGATCAGGCCCACCAGCAACTGGGCCAGCAGGGACTGCATCGGGATGTCAAACATGATGTGTGTTTCGTCGGTGGCGCGGCGGCCGCCCCCTGGCATGCCGCCGCGCGCGGGATGGAGTTACTTGCCGGCCTGGCAGGCGGGGTTGATGGGCGGGAACACGTCGGCGCCCTTGAGCACGGACTTGACCTTGTAGTAGTCCCAGGGCGCTTTCGACTCGGCTGGCGTCTTGACCTGCAGCAGCAGCATGTCGTGCACCAGCGCGCCGTCCTCGCGCAGCTTGCCCTTGCGGATCACCGCGTCGTCGATGGTCATCTTGCGCAGCTGCGCCATGACGGCCTTGGCCTCGTCGGTGCCCGCGGCCTGCACGGCCTTGAGGTAGCTCAGCGTGGCCGAGTAGACGCCGGCCTGGGCGGCGGTGGGCATGCGTTTTTGTTTCTCGAAGAACTTCCTGGACCAGGCGCGCGAGCGCTCGTCGAAGTCCCAGTAAAAGGCTTCGCTCAGATACATGCCCTGCGCCTTGTCCAGGCCTATGCTGTGCACGTCGGAGATATAGGTCAGCAGCGGCGCGACCACCTGCTTGCGCGTGATGCCGTATTCATTGGCCTGCTTGATGGCGTTGACCGTGTCGTTGCCGGCATTGGCCAGCGCGATGACGTCGGCCTTGGAGGCCTGGGCTTTGAGCAGGAAGGACGAAAAGTCGTTGCCGGGGAAGGGGTGGCGCGAGCTGCCGACCACGCTGCCGCCGTCGGCCTTGATGACCTCGGTCGCGTCTTTTTCGAGCGAATGGCCGAAGGTGTAGTCGGCGGTGACGAAGTACCAGGTCTTCTTGCCTTCCTTGACCAGCGCGCGCGCCGTGCCGGCTGCCAGCGCGTAGGTGTTGGTGGTCCATTGCGCGGTCAGCGGCGTGCATTTTTCGCCGAGGATGGCGGTGGCCAGGCCCGAGGAGGGCATGACCACGCGGTTTTTCTGCCGGGCGATTTCCATCACGGCCAGCGCGGTGGAGGTGGTGGGGAAGTCGGTCACCATGTCGACCTTGCCCTGGTCGAACCAGCCGCGCGCCAGGTTGGCCGCCACGTCGGGCTTGTTCTGGTGGTCGGCGAAGACCAGCTCGACCGGCTTGCCCAGCACCTTGCCGCCCATCTCCTCGATGGCCATGCGCGCCGCCGTGACCGAGCCCTGGCCGGACAGGTCGGAGTAAATGCCCGAGAGGTCGTTGAGCACGCCTATCTTCACGACGTCATCGCTGACCTGGGCGTGGACGGAGAAGGGCGAAAGGGCCGCGCAGGCCGCCAGGCAGACGGAGAGTTTGCGAAATTGCATAAAGGGCTCCATGGGTTAAGGAAAAAAGCAAAGGGAAGGGGAGGGGTGAAAACTCAGATGCCGAGCAGCTCGTCAAGCCGGCCTTGCCGGGATTCGACTTCGCGCTGCTCCATGACTTCAACCACCTGCCCGTGTTCGATCACGTAGTGGCGGTCCGCCAGGTGTTTGGCGAAACGGAAGTTCTGCTCCACCAGCACGATGGTGAAGCCGCGCGCCTTGAGCTCGCGTATCACCTGGCCGAGCTTTTGCACGATCACGGGCGCCAGGCCTTCGGTGATCTCGTCGAGCAGCAGCAGTTGGGCGCCGGTGCGCAGGATGCGCGCCATCGCGAGCATCTGCTGCTCGCCGCCCGACAGCCGCGTGCCGGGGCTGTTGGCGCGTTCCTGGAGGTTGGGAAACATGGCGTAGATCTGCTCCAGCGACATGCCGCCTTCGCCGACCTTGGGCAGCAGCAAGAGGTTTTCCTCGGCGGTCAGCGAGGCATAGATGCCGCGCTCTTCGGGGCAGTAACCCAGGCCCAGTCGGGCGATGCGGTGCGGCGGCAGGCCGATGGTTTCCTTGCCCGCCACGCGGATCGAGCCGGTGCGCTTGCCGACCAGCCCGAGGATGGCGCGCAGCGTGGAGGTGCGGCCCGCGCCGTTGCGGCCCAGCAGGGTGATGCATTCACCGGCCTTGACGTCCAGGTTGATGCCTTGCAGCACATGGGATTCGCCGTACCAGGCGTGCAGGTCGCGGATGGTGAGCATGGCCTCGCCGGTGGGGTGGAGGGGTTCAGGCATCTTCTTCGACTCCCATATAGGCTTCACGCACGGCCGGGTTGGCCGAGACCTCGGCATAAGGCCCCTCGGCCAGCACCTCGCCGCGCTGCAGCACGGTGATGGTGTCGCTGATGTCGGCCACCACCTTCATGTTGTGCTCCACCATCAGCACGGTGCGCTGCGCGGAGACCTGCTTGATCAGCTGTTTGATGCGGTCCACGTCCTCATGGCCCATGCCCTGCGTGGGCTCGTCGAGCAGCAGCAGTTCCGGGTCCAGGGCCAGTGTGGTGGCGATCTCCAGCGTGCGCTTGCGGCCGTAGGGCAGGTCGCCGGCGAGCAGCGCGGCAAAACGCGCCAGGCCCACCTGCTCGAGCAGGGCCATGGCCGGCGCGTCGAGCTTGCGCATGGCCGCGATCGACTGCCAGAAGTGGTATTCCACGCCCAGCTTGCGCTGCAGCGCGATCTTGACGTTCTCCAGCACCGTGAGCTGTGGGAACACGGCGGAGATCTGGAAGGAACGCACGATGCCGCGGCGCGCGGTCTGCGCGGGTTTTTCCTGCGTGATGTCGGTGCCGTTAAAGAGGATTTTTCCTTCGGTCGGCGTGTGGAACTTGGTCAGCAGGTTGAAGACCGTGGTCTTGCCGGCGCCGTTCGGGCCTATCAGCGCGTGTATGCTGCCGCGCCGCACGCGCAGGGCGACGTTGCGCACGGCGACAAAACCGCGGAACTCCTTGGTCAGCCCCTGCGTTTCGAGAATGATGTCCTGTGGCATGGTGATGGATGGGTGCTTTCAGTCGTTGGTGTGGGGGCTAGCCAGCGTGGCGATGCGCGCGGGCGACAGCGGCGGCCTGGGCGCGGGCGGCGTCCAGCCGAATAAAAAATTCGCCGCCGCGCCGCAGACGCGGCCCTGGCAGGCGCCCATGCCGCAGCGCGTGTGCAGCTTGGCTTCGGTCCAGCCGCCGCAGCCGGCCAGCGCGGCCTGTGTCACGTCTTCGCAGCGGCAGACCAAGGTGTCGGGCCGCGCCAGGGTCTTGAGCGAGGGCGCCAGCGCGAAGTGCCGCTGCAGCTGCCCGGCAAAGGCTTGCCAGTGCGCGCGTTCCGCGTGGTGGCGCTGCGCGGCGGTGTTGTCCCCGATGGCGGCCAGCCCGGCGATGCGGCCCTGCGCGAGCGCGCGCTCACTGCCGCCCACGCCTGTGCATTCGCCGGCCGCGTAGATACCGGCCACGCTGGTCGCCTGCAGGCTGTCGACCGCCAGGGCCTGCGCGCCGCCGCCGGCCGGCACCAGCGCGCAGCCCAGCAACTGGCCCAGTTCGGTGTTGGGCACCAGGCCGAAACCACAGGCCACGCGGTCGCAGGCGATCTCGGTCTCACGGCCGGCATGCAGCAGGCGCGCGGACTGCACGCGACCCTCGCCTTGCGCCGAGACCACGCAGGTACTTGTGCGATAGCGTGCGCTGGCCAGGCCCAGGGCTTGTGTGGCCTTGCCGGGCCAGCGCAGCAATTGCGCCGCAAAACCCGCGACGGCCGGCAGGCCGGCCTGCTCGGCGATGCGGACCACTTTGGCGCCGGCGCGCCGCGCCGTGTCGGCCGCCACCAGCAGCAAGGGGCCGCTGCCGGCGATCACAATGCGCTCGCCTGCGACCGGCAGGCCGGCCTTGACCAGGGCCTGCAGACCACCGGCGCCTGTGACGCCGGGCAGCGTCCAGCCGGGGAAGGGCAGCAGCAACTCGCGCGCGCCCGTGCACAGGATCAATTTGTCATAAGGCTGCACCCAGCCTTGTTTGGCGTCCTCCAGCAGCAGCGCGCTGCTGCCGGCCAGGCTCACCACGCGCGTGCCGCACAGCAGGCGCACATTGGCGCAGCGCGCCAGCGCCTCGCGCATGCGCAGCGCCTGCGGCGTCAGATGGGCGCCCGGGCCGTCGCGCCAGATCTGGCCGCCCAGGACCGGGTTGTCGTCCAGCAGTGTGATGCGGGCGCCGCTGGGTGCGGCGGCCAGCGCGGCCGCCATGCCGGCCGGGCCCGCGCCGACGATCAGCAGCTCGCACGGAGCCGCGGGAGCTAGGGGCTTGTCGGGAGCGTTCATGGATTCTGCCCTCCAGCTGGAAGTCCGGTGTCCACGCGCAGGCCGTCGCTGCACAGGGTCTGGCAGGCCAGGCGACGCTGGCCATCGATGTCGACGCGGCATTCCTGGCAGATGCCCATGCCGCAGAACGGCGCGCGGGCTTCGCCGTGCACGGAGCGGCGTGCCACGCCCATGCGCGCGGCGTCGGCGATGCGCAGCGCCGCGGCCACGGACGTTCCCGTCTTGACCGACAGTGGCCGGCCGTTGACGTGGATCGTCACGGTGTCTGGCGTTTTCATGGTTGTGCGGTTTTGGCAAACCGCCGGGCGGCATACGGCGTGGGGCCGAGGGCGGGTGTGGCACAGCGCATCCGCGCGGCCGGCCACAGACCCTCACCCCAGGGATGGCGGCTGAGAGGGGGCAGGTTGTCGGACCTTGCGTTGCGCATGGCATTGCCCGTCATGGCCGTGTACCGGTGGTGCGGATCGTGTCAGTAACTCGCCAGCGCCGTGGGCTGGGCGTTCTTGAACGTGAACACCGTGATGGGCGCCTGGGTCATGTTGCCCTTGTCGTCATAGGTGTAGGTACCCGCGACGCCCTTGTAGCTGCCCTTGTAGATTTCGGCGCCGACCTTGGCCACGTCGATGGAGTCGGCTTTGCGCATGGCCTCGCCGATCAGCATCGTCTGGTCATAGAAGGAAGCGCCGTAGGCGTCCGTATCGAGGTTGAAGCGCTTTTTGTATTTGGCCTTGAAGGCCGGTCCGCCTGCGGCCTTTTCCAGCATGGAGCCGCCTTGCGCGCAAAAAACCGTGTCGTTGACCGCTTCGCCGCCGAGCTTGCCCATTTCGGGGCTGCAGAGCGTGTCGCCGCCCAGCAGCTTGGCGGACAGGCCCAGCTGTTTCATCTGACGCACCATGGGTGCGGCCTGCGGTGCGTAGCCGCCGAAGAAGATGGCTTCCGGTTTCTGCGCCTTGAGGTTGGTCAGGATGGCAAGGAAATCCACGGCCTTGTCGGTCGTGAACTCCTGCCCGACCACGGTGAGGCCCTGTTTTTTGGCTTCCTTGACGAATTCTTCCGCAACGCCCTGGCCGAACGCCGTGCGGTCGTCAATCACGCCGACCTTGCTGACCTTCAAGACCTTGGCGGCATACACCGCCATGCTGGAGCCGATCTGTGTGTCGCTGGCAATGATCCGGAACAGGTTTTTGTAGCCGCCCTGGGTGACCTTGGGGTTGGTGCCCACGGTCGACATCATGGCGCCACCTTCGCTGTATACCCGTGATGCGGGAATCGCAACGCCCGAGCAATAGGGGCCCATGATGTACTTCACTTTGCTGTCAACAAGTTTTTGGGCTGCGCTCACGCCGGCCTTGGCGTCGCACTGGTCGTCCTCCGACTGCAGTTCGAACTTGAGTGTCTTGCCACCCACCACCATTTTTTTGGCATTGAGTTCTTCGACCGCCAGGCGCACACCGTTTTCGTTGTCCTTGCCGGCGAACGCGTTCGGCCCCGAAAGCGGGCCGGTGTGGCCGATGGCCACGACCTGTTCCTGGGCCTGTGCCGCTGAAGCCAGCGCGATGGCTGCGATGCCGATCAATGAAACGATGCTGTTGCGATGTGTCATGGGTGTCTCCTCGGTGCTGGTTGCGGGGTTGGAAAAATTTACGGGGCGGACTGGTACTTGGCCGGCCGTGTCGCCAGGGCTTTTTTGACGATGGCTTCGACGAACTCGCGCTCGGCGCCTACCAGCGGCAGGCGCGGGCGGCGCATGTGCTCGGTGCCCACGCCGACCAGCGCGTCGATGAGCTTGAGGTTTTGCACCAGCTTGGTGGAGACGTCCAGGTGCAGCATGGGCGTCATCCACTGGTAGAGCTTGAGCGCCTCGGCGAATTGGCCGGCTTTCATCAGGTCATAGAGCGCCACGGTCTCGCGCGGGAAGGCGCAGCCCACGCCGGCCAGCAGGCCGTCGCAGCCCAGCGCCAGGCCTTCGTAGGCCAGGTCGTCCACGCCCAGGAAGAGCTGGTAGCGGTCGCCCACCGTGTTGCGCAGGTCGGTGATGCGGCGGATGTTGTCGGTGCTCTCCTTGATGGCGACCAGCCATTCGCAGTCGGCCAGCTCGGCCATGTGCTCGGGCTTCAAATCCACCCGGTAGGCGACCGGGTTGTTGTAAATCATGAGCGGCTTGCGCGCGGCCTCGGCCATGGTGCGCACATTGAGCATGGCTTCGCGCGCGTCGGCCACGTAGATCACCGAGGGCATGACCATAAAGCCGTCCACGCCGAGCTGGTTGGCGCCGGCGATGTAGCGCAGCGCCTCGCGGGTGCTGGTTTCCGACACATTGGCCAGCACCGGGATGCGGCCTTTGCTGGCGTCCAGCGCGATCTTGGCGACCTGGAGTTTTTCCTCCAGCGTCAGCGTGCTGGCTTCGCCCAGCGAGCCGCAGGTCACCAGGCCGTGGATGCCGTTGCGGATCTGGAAGTCGATGTGCCGGGCCGTGCCTTCGGCGTCAATGCTTTCGTCGGCGTGGAATTTGGTGGTGACGGCGGGAAAAATGCCTTGCCAGCGGGGGTTGTTCAAGGGAGTGCTCCTGAGGATGGGGATGAAAAAGGGTTTGGATATAAATATATTAAGAAGATATTTAATTTATCTTTATAGGGTATTAAGCAGCTTGCGTGCCAGCGGATTTGGCGGTAAAGGAGGGCCGGGATGCCTGTTTTTGGGGCCGCCGTGCGGCCTGGCTCGCGCGCCGGCGCCGGGGCGGTGCGCCGGGCACCGCCTTGATGCGCCGGCCCCGCGCGGGGCTTGGCCTGGCGCCGGGGCTGCCGGAGAGGTCCACGCCTATAATCGAATGTTCAAGTAAATCAAGCGCTTAGGTGGGTTCGACGCAGTGGTGAGGTCGCCGGCGGCCGGCCACCTTGGCCAGACCACAAAATCCAAGATGAGCCAGCCCACCTTCACCGTCGCCGACATCCGCAAGACCTTCCTCGATTTCTTCGCGTCCAAGGGGCACACCGTGGTGCCCTCCAGCTCGCTGGTGCCGGGCAACGACCCGACGCTGATGTTCACCAACTCCGGCATGGTGCAGTTCAAGGACGTGTTCCTGGGCACCGACAAGCGCCCCTATGTGCGCGCCGCGTCCGTCCAGGCCTGCCTGCGCGCCGGCGGCAAGCACAACGACCTGGAAAACGTGGGCTACACCGCGCGCCATCACACCTTCTTCGAGATGCTGGGCAACTGGAGCTTTGGCGACTACTTCAAGCGCGAGTCGCTCACGTGGGCCTGGGAGCTGCTGACCGAGGTCTACAAACTACCGCCCGAGCGCCTGATGGCCACGGTGTATGAAGAAGACGATGAGGCCTACGACATCTGGACCCAGGAAATCGGCCTGCCGCCCGAGCGCGTGATCCGCATCGGCGACAACAAGGGCGGCCGCTACAAGTCCGACAACTTCTGGATGATGGCCGACACCGGGCCCTGCGGCCCGTGCAGCGAAATCTTTTACGACCACGGCGACCACATTCCCGGCGGCCCGCCCGGCAGCCCCGATGAAGACGGCGACCGCTTCATCGAAATCTGGAACAACGTGTTCATGCAGTTCGACATGGCGGCCGACGGCAGCGTCACCAAACTGCCAGCGCCCTGCGTGGACACCGGCATGGGCCTGGAGCGCCTGGCCGCCATCCTGCAGCATGTGCACAGCAACTACGAAATCGACATCTTTGACGCGCTGATCAAGGCCGCCGCGCGCGAAACCGGCGAGAAGGACCTGGGCAACAAGTCGCTGCGCGTGATTGCCGACCACATCCGCGCCACCGCCTTCCTGGTGGCCGACGGCGTCAACCCGTCCAACGAGGGACGCGGTTATGTGCAGCGCCGCATCATCCGCCGCGCGATCCGCCATGGCTACAAGCTGGGCAAGAAGACGCCTTTCTTCCACAAGCTGGTGGCCGACCTCGCCAAACTGATGGGCGACGCCTATCCCAAGCTCAGGACCGACGAAGCCCGCATCACCGCCGTGCTCAAAGCCGAGGAAGAGCGCTTCTTCGAAACGCTGGAAATCGGCATGACCATCCTGGACACGGCGCTGGCCGGCGGCGCCAAGGTGCTGCCGGGCGAGGTGGCCTTCAAGCTGCATGACACCTACGGCTTCCCGCTGGACTTGTCGGCCGACGTCTGCCGCGAGCGCGGCGTCGAGGTCGATGAGGCCGGTTTTAATGCCGCGATGAAGCAGCAGCAAGATGCTTCGCGGGAGGCGAACAAAGAGAAGATCAAGATGAAGGGCTCCCTGGATTACTCAGGCGGCTCAAATGCATTCACAGGCTATGACAGGCTTGAAGAGCAGGCTCGCGTGCTCGCGCTTTATATGGAAGGCGTTCCGGTACAGCAGCTGGAAGAAGGGGACACAGGCATCGTGGTACTAGACACGACGCCTTTCTACAGCGAAAGTGGCGGCCAGGTGGGTGATAGCGGCGTCCTGGTAGCCGAAGGGGCGCAGTTCGGGGTGAAAGATACCCAAAAGATCAAGGCCGACGTATTCGGCCACTTCGGTACACAAACCCAAGGCACGCTGAAGGTTGGAGACACTGTCAAGGCTGGTGTCGATATGGCGCGTCGCCACGCCACCGTGCGCAACCACAGTGCCACCCACTTGATGCACAAGGCGCTGCGCGAAGTGCTGGGCGAGCATGTGCAGCAAAAGGGTAGCCTGGTGAACGCCGAGCGCACCCGCTTTGACTTCGCGCACGGCGCGCCCGTAACCGACGCGCAGATCCGCGAGATCGAAGCCCGCGTCAATGCCGAAATCCTCTCCAACGTGGCGACCGACGCCAGCGTGATGGACATGGAGGCCGCGCAAAAAAGCGGCGCCATGATGCTCTTCGGCGAAAAATACGGCGACCGCGTGCGCGTGCTGACCATAGGCTCGAGCAAGGAACTCTGCGGCGGCACCCATGTGGCGCGCACCGGCGACATAGGCCTGTTCAAGATCGTCGCCGAGAGCGGCGTGGCCGCCGGCGTGCGGCGCGTGGAAGCCGTGACCGGCGAAAACGCGCTGGCCTATCTGCAGTCGCTGGAGTCCACGGTGCAGGCAGCGGCCGGCTCGCTCAAGGCCAGCCCCACGGAGCTGCAGGGCCGCATCGGTCAGGTGCTGGACCAGGTCAAGACGCTGGAAAAAGAAATCGCCGCGCTCAAGGGCAAGCTCGCGTCTTCGCAAGGCGATGAGTTGCTCACGCAGGCGGTCGACATCAAGGGCCTGAAGGTGCTGGCCGCAAAACTCGAAGGCGCCGACGCCAAGACGCTGCGCGACACCATGGACAAGCTCAAGGACAAGCTCAAGACAGCCGTCATTGTGCTGGCCGCGGTTGACGGCGACAAGGTGCAGATCGCGGCAGGTGTGACGGCCGACAGCGTGGGCAAGGTCAAGGCCGGCGAACTCGTGAACTTTGTGGCCCAGCAAGTCGGCGGCAAGGGCGGCGGCAAGGCCGACATGGCCATGGCCGGCGGCACCGATGCGTCCAAGCTGGGCGATGCGCTGAAGTCGGTGCAGGGCTGGGTGGGCGAGCGCGCCTGACGCGCTCCCGCTTCAAAAGCGTTTCAAAAAACGAGGCCGGTTTCCCCGAGGGGAACCGGCCTTTTTCTTTTGGCGAACTGGTTTGTTTACACCGCAGCCCAGAACACCGCGAACCAGCTGTTGGGATCGGTCCAGTATTCGATGTGATTGAAGCCGGCCTGCCGCAGCAGGGCCGTCATGCCCGGGACCGTGTACTTGTAGGAGCATTCGGTGTGTATGCGCTCGCCGGCCCGGAAGCCGCGCTCATGGCCGGGCCAGCGCACCGTCAGTTCATCCGTCGCTTCCAGGTGCATCTCGATGCGCGACTCCCTGGCATTGAACAGCGCCACATGGCGCCATTGCCGCAGGTCAAAGTCCGAGCCCAGCAAGTCGTTGATGTTGAGCAGCAGGTTTTTGTTGAAGGCGCCGGTCACGCCCAACGCGTCGTCGTAGGCGGCCTCCAGGCGCGCCGTGTCCTTGACGAGGTCTATGCCCAGCAGCAGGCCGCGCGCCTTGCCCTGCGCCGGGTCTGCGATGTGCTCGAGGAACTGCAAGGCCTGGCCGGGGTGGAAGTTGCCCAGGCTGGAGCCTGGGTAGAAGAACACGCGTTCATGCGCCTGGACTTCGCCCGGCAGGGCCAGCCCGGCCGAGAAGTCCATGCCCAGGCCGACGATGTCGAGCGCCGGAAAGTTGTTTTGCACCTGCTCGGCCGCATCGCGCAAAAAATCGACCGAGATGTCGACCGGCACGTACTGGCGCGGCTGCAGGTGCGGTATCAAGGCCATGGCCTTGGCGCAGTTGCCCGCGCCCAGGTCGATCAGGCAGGGTTGTTTGATGCCCGCCTCGGCCAGCGTGGCGGCGATGTGCGTTCGCGCCGCCTCGAAGATGCCGGCTTCGGTGCGCGTGGGGTAGTACTCGTCCAGGCCGGTGATGGCCTCAAAGAGCTTGGAGCCCAGCGCGTTGTAGAAAAATTTGGGCGACACAGCGGCCGCCGGGGCCAGCAGTGCTTCCGTCAGCTCTTGCACCGTTGCATGCATGGCCTGCGCGTCGCTGTCCGGACGGTAGAGGTCAATGAATTGCGGGGACGCGGGAGGCAGCTGGAGCGAGAGGGCCGATATGTTGAGTGGTAGGTTCAAGATTCGCCTTGGCTACGGTTATTTGGTAATGACGTTAGATTTAAAAGCCACTTGGAAAGAGCGTTTGTAGGACTGAATCGCTTTGGGTGCAAGCGGCGCCGGCCAAATGCTGTCCTATATAGGGTTCGCGCCGCAAGGCGGACCAATGCTGGCGCTGTGCCGGTGCTGTGTTTTGCAGCGGCGCGCGGACCTCCTGTGGCATTTGGTCGCCCCAGGTTGTTATTTCTTACAAAAGAGCTCTTACAAAGAGCCGGCACTGCTGACCAGCGCCCTCATGCCCGCGCAGGCGGCTTATGGCGTCGGCAGGGCCTGGCCTGTGTGCTCGGCCCCTTGCGCAAACTGTCTCAGGGTGTCACCGGCCATGCGGTAGCGCACCCATTCGGCTTGTGGTTTCGCCCCCAGCGACTGGTAAAACTGGATGGCCGGCTCGTTCCAGTCCAGCACACTCCACTCGAAGCGCCCGCAGCCGCTGTCAAAAGCCAGCCGGGCCAGGTGGCGCAACAGCCGTTTGCCGGCGCCGCTGCCCCGGTGTTTGGGCGACACGTACAAATCCTCCAGGTACATGCCTTTGCGGCCCAGCCAGGTGGAATAGCTCAGGAAGTACACCGCATAGCCCACGGGTTGGCCGTCTATCTCGCAAATCAGGGCCCGGGCGGGTGAGCCCGGCTCAAACAGGCTGCGTTCAATGTCCGCAGTGCTCGCAATGACCTCATGCTCCGCTTTTTCATAAATGGCCATTTCGACGATAAAGGCGTGGATCAATGCGGCGTCGCTGGCTAGCGCGTCCCGGATATCGATGTTCATGAAGCTTCCTGTGATTGGTGTGAAGGCACCCGCATGGATGCATGCATGGTGGCTCGGTTACCCTAGCAGCATCCTACCAATGCCAGGCCCATGACGATTCCGCCCTTTTCCCGTCGCCATTTCCTGCAACGGGCACTTGCCATCAGCGCCGGTGCCGCCGTGCTTCCGGCGAGGCCGCAGGGCTTGACCGGCCCTGCGTATGAAGTCAGTCCCTGGGCCGGCCCGGTATCCGCTTTCGCGCTGGTGGACACCACCGGCAAGACCTGGTTGCCTGCCGACCTGCGCGGCCGGGCCGTGCTGCTGAATTTCTGGGCCAGCTGGTGCGAGCCCTGCCGCGCCGAGATGCCCACGCTGCAACAGGTGGCGGATTTTTACGGGCCCGAGAAGCTGCTGGTGCTGGCCATCAACTTCAAGGAGCCGCCTGCGCGTGCCCTGCAGTTTGCCAAGACCACGGGCGTGACGCTGCCCGTGTTGCTGGACCTGGATGGCAAGGCGGCGCGGGGCTGGGGTGTGAAGGTCTTCCCGACAACCCTGATGATGGACACGGCCGGCCGGCCGCGCCTGCGCGTCAAGGGCGAAGTCGACTGGACCGGGCCCGCGGCCGCGAAGCTGATTGACGGCCTCCTCAAGCCTTGAGAGAGCCGACGGCAGGGCAGGGGCGATAATTGCGGCCTGGCATCCCGGGGCATCTTTACCTGCCGCGGTGTATGCCACTCTCACCCCACCCGGAGATCCTTTATGACCACCGTACGCCGAGCCTTTCTGAAAAGCGGCGCAGCCGCCGCCATGGCCGCCGCCTTGCCATCCCTCAACTTCGCCCAAGCGCCCGCCGCCCCCAGCCGCCGCCACTTCGCACCCCAAAGCGGCGCCTGGCGCACCTTTGACGTGACGACGCGCGTGGACATCCTCAAGCCGCAAGGCGTGACCAAGGTCTGGCTGCCGATTCCCTCGGTCAACAGCGACTACCAGCATTCGCTGGGCAACAGTTTCTCGAGCAACGGCAGCACGCTGCTGGCGCAGGACGGCCGCGACGGCGCGAAGATGCTGTATGCCGAATTTCCGGCCACGGAAGCCAAACCCTTTGTGGAGCTGACCAGCCGCGTGCAGACCCAGGGCCGCGCCATCGACTGGTCGCAGAAAACCGCGCCGGCCGAAAGCGCCGACACGCTGCGCTATTTCACGCGACCGACCACGCTGATCCCGACCGACGGCATCGTGCGCAAGACCGCGCTGGCCGCCACCCAGGGCGCGAAGACCGATGTCGAGAAAGCGCAAAAGATTTATGACTGGATCGTCGCCAACACTTACCGCGAACCCAAGGTGCGCGGCTGCGGTGAGGGCGACATCAAGACCATGCTGGAAACCGGCAACCTGGGCGGCAAGTGCGCCGACCTCAATGCGCTGTTTGTCGGCCTGTGCCGCTCGGTGGGCCTGCCGGCGCGCGACGTCTACGGCATACGCCTGGTGCCCTCGGCCTTCGGCTACAAGGAGCTCTCGGGCAACCCGGCCAGCCTCAAGGGCGCCCAGCATTGCCGCTCCGAGGTCTACCTCAAGGGCCACGGCTGGGTGGCCATGGACCCGGCCGACGTGGCCAAGGTGATGCGCCTG
>Ga0102589_1003507_pt1 | contig 16216 bp, 14 predicted proteins | sample AraplaMF_Col_mLB_FD_76858 | JGI IMG/M metagenome (GOLD analysis project Ga0102589, IMG submission 76858) | Arabidopsis root microbial communities from the University of North Carolina, USA - plate scrape MF_Col_mLB | ecosystem: Host-associated > Plants > Roots > Endosphere | place: USA... | reverse complement strand
TGGTTGGAACGATTCTACTTCATAGTACATGTAGTCACTATCAGTAATACCGTCGAGATGATTTTTACTGGACACAAGGAAATTGCCAATCGCCTTTTTAACTCGATAATTAATGGCCTCCATTTTCTGCGTGCCCCCAGCTTGAAACGGTACGCCGAAGTAAAACTTGGCGGCTGGGTGAACCGTATCTGGCACCAGTCCTGTATGGAATCGCGATGCCATTCGTTTAAGAAACTCCCAATCTGTCTCTATATATTGCATCGTAAAACGACCAATAGTAGCGCCCTTTGAGGCATAATCCATGAAATCTGCACCATTTTGATCGGCAATACATGCATTAATTAATTCACTATAGGGCATACTCGCATTTTGATAGGTTTGGTTTTTCTTTTTCACATCTAATACATACGTATGCGAAACTGCTTTAACCTCCAAATAATAGGTGCCCAAAACCGATTTCACCTGTACATCTAACGCCAACCCATTAAAGATCGGAATAGTTTGTCCACCACTGCCGATTTGCACGACTTCGATAGCCGTTTCTGCATCCGTCATATATACATAGGAATCTTCGAGTTCATCTGGAATCACGCCCGTTAAATGCAATGTAGCATGCTCATTCATTTGTTGCGTAATTTCGATTTGATCGACGCGAATATTATAGGGCATCACGATGATATCTTTATACGTCAAGGCTGTTTCCTTACTCATTCGACAACACCTTCCCCATCTAATAATTTGTTTTCAACAAAGATAGATTCCATCATGCCGTAAGCAATGGGCTTCCAAATATCCATCTCTTTTTTCAAACAATTAACCGAGCCCATCGTCACATTCTCGCCTACTATAAACAAAAACATTAAATTATAAATCTTGTTATCAAGTGCAGGGGAAATGAAATCAAAGTAACCAATTTGTAAACCGTTAACTTCATTCATGCCGGTATCCAACATTTTTGTAGTGGGCTGCGTTTTTTGAAGGATGTTCCTCATAGCCTCTGTGAAATCTTCTAATTCCTTTTCTTTTACTTGTTGTTCCATGATTTTCAGCGTGACATTGATGGACGTACTTTCGCTTGTATAAATATAATCGGGTCTACGACTGGAAGGATATTTAATATCCATTAATTCAGGCTCCATCACGTCAAATGTTGCAGGCATACACATCCGGATTTGATCCTCATAAAAACTCATTTCTTTAAACTCAATTGTTTCATCTTCAATCATGAGCTGACCATCTTTAATCGCTTTCACAATATCAGTATGTAATAATTGGTTTTCGATGTTCTCCATTCGTTTCTTCTGCCTTGCAAGTTTCGTCATCTCAATAACTTCTTCATCCATGAAATTCATTTTTTTCGCTCCTTTGTTTCGATTAGTCTTTCTATCTCATGACCTTGTATTTCTTCACTTTCCTTTTAAAGGTTAACTCAGCTGTCATGATCGAAAATGGCTTCGGCATTCGGAACGAAATCTTTCCTTCCATAACATGCTGAATCAATGACCGACATATTCTGCTCATCTATATTGACAAAGTCCTAGGAAGGCTCCTTATACGGTGTTTATCCTTCTTATAAAGCCGCTTCCTGCTGAGCTAATTCACGTAGTCCGTTCATGAACGTTCTTCATCTGTAGACCATCAGCTAGTCAACAATCATGCGCTTTGGTCGCCCTTGGCTATGCCCTGTCATACGACCACCGCGCTTTGATTCCAATAAAATACGGTTCAAGTATTTATGAATTTGACTATTCGAAAATGTTTGGTAATCTAGCTCTAGCCGATTGCAAATATAAAAATCAATTGCATCTCGTTGAACCCGCTCCTGATTTATGCACTCTAAAGCAAAAGCTATATCATACGGATTCGCTGGGCGATTTTTTAACAGCTCTCGTGCAAAATAGTGCAAAATGATTGGATGGTAAGTACTTTTATGAAAACCTGCATACTGACTGTGAAGATAATTAACCGTATTGTATTCAGTCGCAATATCGGAAAAATCAATATACTCCGAGCGCAGTTTTGCACCCGATTTTAATTTAAAGCGCGCCAACTCTAGCTCATTATTTGCTAGCTCTAATGAATCATCTAGGACTATTTCTGTCGTGAGGTTTCTAAAATCTAACTCATTCACTTCTTCAGCAAATCGTACTTTTATAATCATTTCGTTTCCTGTTGCCTCATAAGGAAGCTCATAGCTACAATGCAGCATATAGAGCTTCCCATTATGCTTAATAATGCCTTTTGTAATGATGAGTCTTGTATCTGCTACGACAATATTGGCACCAGCAATAATGCCATTAGAATAATCTTGGAAATATAAATCTAAAAATTCTCTTGGGTAATCTCGCAAATTTTCCAGCATTTCTCGCTTTAAAATGCGGCCCTTTTGAAAATGTGGATATTGATTGGCAAACAAGCTGTCACCCACCTCTTTTCTTGTTTTTCACTGATCAAGTATGCCTCGGTATAATTAAATCTGGAATCGGTTTGTATTTATACAAGGCCGATTCCATGACTCCGCCGGAGCTACTTTACTTTAATCCATCAAAGAAATCTAGCTCAGACAAATCGGTTTCGAAGGCAAAGAATTCCTTGTGTCCGATAAACAGCTGCTCGTCTTTCCTTGCTACTGGAACTACATGGAAGCCCCAATGATCTTCGCCTGCAAAGACAAAGAACTTCACTTCTCCATTTGTGATGGAATCCGTCTCGTCCTGAGGAATTTTATCTTGATAGTGCATGGCGATATTCTCATAAAGAACAGGCGCATAATCCTCCTGACGATTAAAGTAAGTGTATTTATACGATGAGTGATTGTCGCTACCCGTTAAGTAAAACTCCACCTCTTTCACACCCCATGGGCGAGAAATCGTACCGTGTATTTGATTCAGTCTTTCTAAGCTACTAATAAGTAATTTTTCCTGACGATTATGTGTAAAGGCACTGACAGCATAAGGCACAACAGGCGCATGGTTCGTCACTTCTGTTTCAATCATGCCGATTTTCTTAGCATTTAAATAACGAAGTGCTCCCCTTAAACAAGCAAGCTTTAACTCTGGAACTTTACCGATATTTTCAGCCTTTTGTCTAAATTCAATGCTGCGTCCTGGTACAAATTCCTTTAAAGCCTCGCGAAATGCGTCTATTTTACAGGACTGTCCCGTTAATTTAATGATAGAATAATCACTCAGTATGCCAGTCTCATAAAATTCCTCTAAAAACTCTCGCACGATATCATAAATATCAGCCTTTATGAGATGATTGATTTCTTTAATGTTGAAAAAGACATTTGGAAAGTCATAAACTTCTTTAAATTGATTGTTTTCTACCAACGACAGGCACCAGCGATCTACTGCTGTGACATTTAAATCACTATCGTGCTGCATATCACTATCTGCATAAAAACGACTTCTTAATATACCTGTTTTGCGGAAAAATTCCTTCTTCATCTCTTCCGCCATTTCCCATAAGAAATAATAATTATTGCGAACACGGAGGTACTCATCACGTGTTCGATTTTCAAATTCCTTAAAACGTGTAGGGATAATAGATTCGGCATCTAAAAAGGCTTTTTCGAATTGCTCATATACTGCTTCCACGCCATGGTCGTCTACATATCGATAAATATCCTTACCTGGAATATCTATTAATGCATCAATATCATAATCATTTTTTCCTCGACTATAATAGTTTGCAAAGACGATTTTCATAAATTGGAAAATACGATAGGTAATATTGTTGCCACCAAAATTCGTATCCCCATTTTCATAGGTAGTATGAATATCAATTTTGTAAGAAATATGTCCGTCCTCTATGCGAAACTTACAGGAAGAAAGGTCTGTTGTTCCGCCACCACAATCGATCACGAGTGCTTTATATTCCTTGCCATCGAGAAAACTATTATTCTCTATTTGATTGGCGATCGTATTATAAAGAACCGACATCCCTTCATCGAGGGCATGCTCAGTTTCGATTTGGTATTCAGGCAAAATCGCACGAAACATATCTAAAAATTGTGTTTTCAGCTTAACAGGGCTGGAGATATGTAAATGCTTGAAGCGACATTTAAATTGATGCTCCGCCATTTGAATAACATAAAGCATAAACTCTCTTAAAATTTGGCTTCGTGGTACAAGTGCAGTATTCCCGTTGGCATCCATTACCTCTTCCAACTTGGCATAATTACTAACCCATCGTTTAATACCTTGGAATTTCGTAGCCAATGATGTATAGCTATTTTTTTTCATCATTTTTAACGCTTCATAGCCGTAGTGATAGCTAACTTGGTCTGCATTTGAGCAATCTGCTACAGTCATGACCGTCGGCACTACTTCTATCCATTCGTTTTGATGAAGTGGATCTGGAAATTGTACAAAATTGATGCTATTTAGCTGAATTCTGTTATTTAATAGATCATGACTACAAGGAGAGGTTACATAATCACTCTCTAAATAGACACCAGCCGTAGTATTTGTTGTTCCAAAATCAATGGCAAGAATGGCATTGGTCGTTTCCAGCTGTTTAATCTCTAAATCTGGTATTGGAACCTTATAGTAATGAAGATTTGTTGGCGGAAGTGGGGTCTCCTGATAGTAAGTCTTATAGATATACTCGGAATCTTGCTTTCTTAAAAAAATAAAGCTGTAGTTTTTATTATTTGTCTTCCGAATACCAATTGCTTGATCAGCTGCGAAATAATATTGATTTGGAACTTCGTCGTCTTTAAGGATATTAAGAATGCCACAAAGATCTAGCTGCTCATTTACTAGCAGTACATTGGATTCAACAAGAAAACCACCTGTTTCTACGAAATACTGATCCGGTTTATCAATCTTCATCCCACTATATAAGCTCATTTTGGCAGGAATTTTAATGTCACCATTGTCAGTCATCGGCGTTTTTAAATACTCCTGCATGGCCGCTTCTACTCGTTCAAAGCCCCCATCCTTTTTTTCTCTAATAAGAGGGTTTTCTTCAGAGCCACGATATCTTAAAATCTTGTCGATTAACTCATCTCTAGTCAGAGTATTAATAAGCCCCGTCACAAGCTTTTCCTTATAGCAAATATTTCTAAGCTGGAAGGTTGTCATTTCCATTAATTCTACTCGTGTATAGGTCATATATTTCTTTTCTGTATTACGCTTATTGGCATACAGCTTATATGAATAGTTAGTTGTCATTGGAATACCTCCTCTGCCCTATTTAGTAAAGAGCTATTCGATCTAGCTTCATTGTTTCCTCTGCATCAATAATGCCAAAGTGATATTGCCAATAAACCTCCATATGAAAGCCTATTGGCAGAAAAATTTCTCGTACAAGCTGTACCTTTCGCTGATTCTGTTCTGTCTGCTTCTGACGTATGTATAAAAGCAGCTCATCCTGCTCCTCCGATTTCACATAAATCATGCAATTTTTAAAGAGCCTTTTCAGCGTATCCTTTAATAAGTAAATTTCTTCACCTGTCTGGTAAAGCCTAAGCATGTTAAGCGCAACTATTTCTTGCTCCTTTTTCGTAAAGGCATGAATATTGTCACGTACCAGTTTTCCAAATACATTGGCCTCGATTTCTCTTAAGATAAAGCGAATATAGAACTCTCGTTTATTCATGCCCTGCATACGATCAATTTCAGCTAAAAAATGTAATACGGTATCTAAAAGGTAATCCCTAAACTCAATATCTGAAGTATTATCAGGATGGAAAAGATTATTAAAAATTCCGTAATAGCGATAATACGGATTTACTTCAACATGCTGGCCAATATACTGTGAATTTAATAGTTGTGGACTTAGTTCCATATAAGGTGAATAGGCTTCGGCAAGATGAAAATATATATCCTTTTTAGAAAGGCCTTCATCCTCAGCCTTAATGAGCAAATCCCAAATATAGTTCATAGCCAAACACCTACACATTCATATTCGAAGAAATGTCGTTGCACTTCTGATACAAGGAAGCTTAAAATATCGTTTGCAATAAAGTTTCTCTCCTCATTCGCCTTAAACTTTAATAGCATCGTTTTTTTATAATTATTTTCTCCTATCATTTCTGTTAAGAAGGTGTTCGCAGAATGAGTAAAGCTTGTTCCAGAATAGGAGTTCACTATTTCGACATCTACAAGCTCAAAGCTGTCAGCAGCCTCGAAGGAATTAATCATACGAGTAATTTCGCCCTTCGTTTTAACATTGGCCGTATACTTGTTAGCGAATTTGTGTATAAAATGCTCGATTCTTCTATTTGATACAAGCTCGAAATTTAATTTTCCGATCTTCTCATCTTCCATTTTTGCAATTTTTATTAGCTGCCAAACCCCTGACTTATCCCGGGGTGAGACAATTGTTAATTCATTGTCTGAACGTTTAACGTAACGAACATTATCTTCATCAGCCTCGACAAGATAGCCATGTTCGTTGCCGATTTTACGTATGGAGAGGACATGCTCATAATTTACCTTATCGATTGCGGGAATGGGAAAACCGACATTTTTGACCTCATGGCGTTCAATGTTCCATAGTGGAACCATATTCAGTCGTTTTTCTTGCTCATACTCCTCTAAGTCAACAATTATTTCTGTAATCTCGACATCCTCATTTAAAGGCGGGCAATTTACTAAATTTACATTAAAAAATTTATATACGAACGGATGATTAATGGTTTTCCATGGTAAACCATTTACTTGGAAAAGCGGATATAGCTTGTTAATCTCTTGTAAATAGTCAGTATTCTGTGAAAGACTGACTTTAATTTCTACTTGTCCTTCTGTCGTTACTAGCTTTCCATTGAAGAGTCGCTGCCCAGCAAGTAACTGTTGGATTTTTATGGAATCGCATTCTAGAAATAATGTAAACAGTTCTACTGATTCATTGTTTTTAAACGCTTCAAGCATTTTTTTTAAATTGATTGATTTACTTTCTAAATCAGCTGGTCGCATTGGGAATAAGCATTCATGAATAGGGTCAACATCCTCCTTAGAACTTAAGGTCACATAAATATCAAACCTATTTTCGACATCATCTATTTCGTTGAAAATGCGTTCCTCAAGCTTTTTGTTCATTTCATCCTGATAGTCGATTAAATTTACAAAAACGCCACTGACAATATCCTTTAGCAGTTGACGTTGCTCTAAATCTTCTATTTTTCGTAACCGTTCAATCATGAGCTCTTTCATCAATTTATTTTCCCTCTTTCATCACTTCAGCATCAGATGGCTCATTGGCAGCTGTCCCTTCATTCGGAGGCGGTGCTGCATTATCGGCAGCTTGTGCTGGGGGAGGAGGATTTAATTTATCATTGGCGTTCATAACCTTTCGCTCAAGGCCTAAAACCTTCGACAGCAGTTCTGTCTCCTGATAAATTTCCTGTGCAAGTGTATAATATTCAATTGCTTTCCCGAACTCTTGGCGTGCATAGCTCTGATCTCCGCTTTTTTCTAAGCCTTCAGCCCTTAATTCCTTCTGGGCCTTTTTCAATTCAGCAATTTTAGCCTCTGTGTCTTCTATTTTTGTCTTTATTTCAGGTTCGCCAGTAAAGGCAATTGTCAGGGCTTTTTTTCTTGCCTTTTGATACGTTTCAAGAGCTCCATTGTAATCCTCTGCCTCAAATCGAAAATCTCCATCTTTCACAGCTTCAGCAATTTGTACAATGGTATCCATATTAGCGATTCTTTGTTCAACTACTGCTTTCCCAAAGTCTTTAATAAGCTTTCCTTCTTTTTTAGCCTTTTCATATGACTCAAGGGCATCGTTAAATTTACCTTCTTCCGCAAATTTATCTCCACTGATAATTAGATCGGTAACTCTTAATTTTTTAGCTAGTAAATTCCTATGTATTGGGTCCTTCAATTTTTTTGCCGCATTTCTGCCTTCACTATATTCCAGCAGTGCCTTATCATAGGTCCCATCTTGAAAATAAAGGTTTCCGCTCTTTTCATGATCTTTCATCTCGACGGTTAATTCAGCCATTTTTTTGGCTTGCTTTGCCTGATAAAAAATCGTGCCCCCACCTACGACTAAAGCTAGGACTAAAGCAGCTGCAATCATTTTGATGTATTTCATTTTTTTCTTATTTGTTTCCTGATAAACCTTATTAGCGAATATAGCTGCGATTGTGTAATTATTGACAACTTTCTTTTGCCTACTTAACAGTACCTCTTCTAATAGATCAATGTATTTCTCAGGCTCTTTTGCATCTTCCAACGCATCTGCCATTTCAATTTCATTGACATCCTCCCAAAAGCCGGCTGTACAAAGCACTAGTACATCGTCATCCATTAACTTCATTTTCTTTGAAACAAAAGGTTGGAAATCTTTCGGTTTGCCAAGATAATTTAGTAAATTGGTTCTTTCCTCGTGATGACTTATATCAAGCGAACGGTTCCTAGTATTCACTATCTCTTGCGCTAAGCTTTGATCAGTGCTTTTAAACGATAAAGTACCATTACGAAAATGATACAATCTCGAATTTCCTGCAACTGCCACAATCATCTTTGAGTAATCTGATACGACAATGACAATACTAGCCTTCAATCTCACCCTTAAGCTTTGAGCTTGAAGTATGTCTTGTGCATTTTTCAAATATTTTTTAATGCTTCTTCTAGACATGGATGGCTTTTCCATGAATTTCTCTAAAATTGCCTTCACGGCAAGCTCCGCACTACTTATTTCCTGATCAGAATCTAACCCTTTTACAGCTACCCAGCAGGCTACATCATCCAGCTCTGTATAGGCAAAGTAATCTTTATTTTGCAAAAATGAGCCCGCTTCGGATAAAAAGCTTGTTCTAAAGTTGCTATTTTCCTTTCTCATGATTACTCCTCCTTATTTACTGACTCATTTATAGACGACAAGTAAAATGATTACCATGTTTTTTCTAGAATAACGATGGTTGCATTATCTTGATTTTTTAAGCGTTTTTGTTCAACGGCTTTTATCATGTCTTGAGCAATATCATAGGGAGTAGCTTGCTGAGAGAGTATTTTCTCCATTTCAACCTCTGTTAAAGTATCATAGACTCCATCACTAAATAGACATACCTTGTCCCCTCTATTTAGCTGAATCGGACTTTTTCCTATATCCATATTTTTAAAGCCTTCATACCCTAAATAATTGATAAGTCTCTTTTTCAAAGGATTTTCCTGCACCTCAAGCTGAGATATTTCGCCAGATATATATCGCTCAGTTAAAACTGATTCAAAAATATGCTTTTGATTGATTGCCTTAAATTCTCCATTTCGAAAAATAGTTATGACACTATCGCCAACGGCTCCCCAGTGAAGAAATCCGTTATCGTCAATAACCGCTGCCACTAATGTAGTACCACCGTTCGAGCCATTTAAATTTTCGACAATCATATGATTACTTGCAAAAGCGGCCTCTTTAAAAAATTTTTCTAGAGTATTTAGACCGCTAAGCTTTTTAAATTCTTCAATAAATGTATTAACAGCAACCGTGCTTGCCATTCTACCGTTTGCTAAACCACTGATACCATCTGCCAGGACAGCAATTGTCCCATCTTTCGTTTCAGCTGTAGAGAAGTAATCATCTTGCTCATCACGTCTGCCAATAGTTTGTCCATTCCCGATTTCTATTTTGTTTTTTTCATTTTGTTGCGCAAGCATGTTTCTAACGATTAATAAGGCAACGAGTACAACGATAAAAACAAGCGCAATTATGTATGGCAATAGTTTCGGATCCATTTGTCATCATCCCTCACTGTTGTTGTTTTCCCATTCAAAATGAACACCACATAAGGGAATAAAGAGAAACATACTTCTACCTAACTGAATAACATCATACGCCGCTAGCTCTGTTGGAGTATAAACCGCTTCATTGTTCAGATAAGCTAAGCCTGATGCATCACCTGGCAGTAGATAAAAGTTTCTTTTTTTAGGATCATAAACAATAACGGCATGATTACGCTGAGAAATCGAATTATCTCCAACAATACGAATGTGCATATCCTCAGCTCTACCAATAAAGTTTTTTTCCGATAAAATTCGATAGTCTCGACCCATTTGAGGCCCTTCAATACAAACTAACCATCCCGTTACCGGATCAATGCCGTCCATTTCTCCGAGATATGGCATAGTTTTATCATCAAGCTCTGCTACAGCTGTTTGCTGACTGCTTGGTCTTTGCTCCTGTTCCACCATTACATTGCAATATGGACAAACATTTCTATGTCTTCTTGAACTAAACATGTGACCATTCGTACATCTAATCAAACTCATTTTTGCTATCCCCCGTCTATGTTACGAATTTACTTGTCTCTATTTCACTAAAATTCGCGTATTTGCTATGTAAATCGTGTCTCCATTACCGAGTGGGTAAGGGTTTTCATGTTGTATTCTATTTTTAACGCGCTTATGAGCTTTTTTTATACCGACACCATTTACTGAATCAATATCCTCTATGTACCATACTCCAGAAACATTGTTTAATACGGCATGCTCATAGTTAATAAGCGATTCATATTCTGTACCGCTTAAATCGATATCTGCCTTATTGTCAGCTGAACTTTTACCAATAAGTAATGATGTTTGGTCATCTATTTCCCATTCATCTATTTCAGCTCCTCGATCATTGAGGAGAACTAATTTTCGAATTTTCTTGTTTGTCACATCGTAATTTTTATCTCTTGCCTCATACATAACAGCGCCATAAACAATTGCTAATATGACCAACATAAGTCCAATAATTGTTTTCAAAATAAAATCCTGATTCATGACAAATACGTAAAGAATGAAAAAGAAGGCGATTGTGACAATAATGATATCTATAACTTTTATAATCATTTGTTTTTTTGCGTTTTCAGTGTATGTATCTACTGAATTTTGACCATACATGGGATCACACTCCTTCATACTAGCCATGGCTTAGTTTTACTTGTTAAAAAAACGTTCAAATAAATCAGTTGTATCTAGTGGATTCTTCTTTGCATTCTTGTTAAGGGTTGATCCCGTTTCCTTTGTTTTAGGGTTAAAACCAAAAAAATGTTCAAAGTTCTTTTCAATATTGTTCATATTGAAATCTGGCTTTTTTTCAGTAGACTGTTGGCGTGTAGACTGTTTTTCATAATTCCGTCCATTACTCCAACTTTGACCAGCTCCGTCTAGTCGAGCATCATATGCCTCTCTAGAAGCTTGATCCTTCAGTACTTTGTATGCCTCTGTCACTTCTAAAAAAATCTTTTCAGATTCTTTGTTTCCACCGCTCACGTCTGGATGATGTTTTTTTGATAGTTTTCGATAAGCGAGTTTTATTTCTGCTTGCGTGGCGTCTCTACTGACACCTAAAGTTTCATAATGCGTTTTCATGTTTTCATCCCCAGTATTAGGATTATTCAAAATTATCTAAGGAACTATGAAAGTCCCTTAGATAATGTGGAGTGCTATCAAGCAGCAATCTTAGACAGCGTAGCCGCCTTCGATTTTCGCCAAGTCTGTTTTGTCTTTCTTTTGCTTAATGAATAAGTAGAATTCACCAATACCTTCTGTGTCACCATATTTTTCTGAATAGTCAACAACGAAAGCATTTGGGAAGTGAATTTTTCTTACTACTTGGTCAGCAGAAATAACTTCTAAAGTTACTTTACGGTAACAGTCAGCCTTCTCAGCTGGTACTAATGACCATAAACCTAATTTCATCGTATCATCAGAATTGTCACCATCTGTTGCAGTAAGGATTTTACCTTTTACTTTTAAAGTTGCTCCTACATCTGTAGAACGTGCGTTAGAGTCATTTGGAGTATCTGTTTCATACTCAACAGACATAATGCTGTCTAGCCCTAGTTCAATTGCTTCTGATCCTTCTACTTTTAATACAAAACCCATTTTTTGTACCTCCTAATATTTGTTGAATCGTCTCAATGAAATGCTTTAGATGAAATTTATAACTAGTTGTATACATTCCTCCATGCCCAATGTAAATACATTAAGCATGGAGAAATATGTAATCTTTTCATCTAGCAATTTATGGAAGATTCTATTTATGTTAAAAGATTTATGAATAAATCTTAAACATACCACTTAAAAAGTTTTTGATTGTATGTTTAAACTTGTTAGGCCTTAACAGCACTGCTTGCCTTTGTAATCATAACTTCAAGATTCTTCACATTACCGTTAAACACAAGGTCAATCTGACATGTGCTTGTCTTTTCATCGATAATGTAGCCGATGTCATCTCCATCGTGAATAATAGAGTTTACATAGCCTTTGTCATTAACCCATTTGCTTTTTTGGCTACTTGGATTATTACTAAAGAATCGAACGATATTTTCATGCTTAAAGTCACCAGATTGGAATCGTAAAATCCTTTCAATATACGTACTAACTTGTGTTTTGTAGATTGAATCGAATCCATCTTCTTCCATCGCTAGACTTCTAGCTTTATACACTGTAATACGTTTAATATCTTTATCTTGAAGCTGTACATTCTCTGAAGAGAATACAAAGCCAAAGCTTCTGCTGTTAATAGCATCTTTAATATTATTAGTAAATCCAGAGATTTCTTTCGCCATTGTTGTAACGGCTCTAAGCGAGTTATCACCAGCTTCGATATCAAATCGTACACCTGGATAATTTCTCTGAACATTTTTGAATGAATCTTTCAAATATTCTGGACATTGATATGCTGAAACAATACCTGCTGCTACATAGCTAGCACCAACGTAAACGCCATCTATCCAAAGCTTTAAAATATCCTCTTTTTCTTTAGATAATCGTGCTCCGTTTTCTGTTGTCTGCATTCTTGTATCAATGATTACACCTGATTTATCTTTAGGAATAATAGTGAAGTTCGGTAAACATGGTATCGCAAACTCACTATAATCTTTTCGAACAAGCACTGAGCATTTATCGATCAGGCGATCAATACCTGCTGTTGCAATTCCATTGAATGTTGTTTCTTCTTCTGCCATGAAGTTGAAGAAAATCTGTATTTTATAATCTTTCACAGTATCGAGAAGGATGGATAACGATTCCATTGTATTGCCATCTTGCTTGGCAACCTTATCGTTCCCTTTAAATCTAGCTCTGCTTACTTTCATTTTTCCAGAAGCCTCTAGTTCTAGTGCAGGGACAATTCCGTACCATACCGTATCTGTAAAGTCATTTTTGGAGTTAACAGTGTTTAAATACGTGCGTAATCGTGGTAGATTATTACTTTTAACGAGCATATCTAACTTTGTGTTTGTTACAAGTAACGAGGGCTGCATACCTTTGTTTTTAGTTGCGTACTGATCAAAGTACATTTTTACACCTAATAGTTTTTCAACTAACGGCTTCACTGTTTTTACAAATTCATCCTTAGCATCCTTATAGAATTCTAAGTATGTATTGTAGTTTTGTACCTCTGTCTCTACATCAAATTCAGCCCTTACAGCTGGCAAAGGAGAGAATGTTCTTACAACTAAATCTTTCACATAAGAAGATGGTGTTTCTGTAATTGCCTCATAGTCTTCTTCGAAAACTGTGCTTAAACCATAGTTACTATTTTCCTCAATAACCATCAGTTCCGAGCTATTATTTTGTGGTGCCTCAATGATTTTTAATTCACCATTGTCACCAATAGAAAGTGTCCCTATTTGTAATTTTTCGGATTCATCTTCATCCTGATTAGCACCTAACAATAGTCTCGTTTTAATATCTTCAATTGCTAAAGGAAGCATCGCCATGACATTGTTGTAATTTCTACTTGCCACTTCAAACATCAGGTTTAGCTTGTCCCCTGTATCCAATTTTTTTGGATCGCCTTCATCTAACTTGTCATATTCACCGTATAGATAATGGATTTCTTTTCTGACTTGTCGAATATCATCCATAACCTTTTTAGGAGAGATCATATCTAGCAAATTCTCAAACTTAAAATCAACATTCGCAATGCCCTGACTTCTTTTCGTATCAATGAGGGTAAATAGCATTTTTAAAAAATCATTATTTTGGTCAATTGCTATTTCAGAAATACAGTCATCTTGAATTCCTTCTGGTTTCTTTAATGTATACATAACCTTTTGGTTAGCAGCATTGTAGAATGAGTAAACCGTTGGAGAAAACTTGTCTAAAAATTCGTCGAAGCTTTTGACAAGAAGATATTCATTAATTTCTTTGATTTTTTCATCACTAAGGCTATCAATCCCTTTTACATCTCCAACAAGCGTAATTAAATCCATTTTTTCCGGATTAATTTCCTCGAAGAGCATGGTTCTGTTTGTTTGACTAATAATCTCCATTCAGTCGGCCGTATGATTATACAGCCATCCCTCCTTTTTGTAACGAATTTCGAGTAAGCATAATCATTTAGTGAGTAGCACATAAAATATGATAATCGCGTTCGAAACCAACTAACAAAATACTAATAAGTAACAAAATGGTAATTACAGACAAAGAATCAGTAATTATTCTTATTTATGATTATGTATGTAATTATGTATATCAGTTACTCAATACTAGAATTCCTAATGGTTCTATAATTTCATATGCTTACTTCACTGATGACATTATGTATCACAAAGTAACTATACAATATCTAATTTTATTGTCAATATTTCCATTAGGATATTATGTAAAATAAATGTATTAAACTGGGTTCATCGTAAAAAAAAAACATGGTAAAATTTAAGCGTTTTTATGAAAATAAATTTATTTATTCTATATTTTTACTAAAAAAAGAGCTTATGGAATAAAAATCAGTGGTCCATAAGCACTTAACGAAAAATATTTTTAAAAATAAAATTGATACTTTAGTACTACACTTATAAATTGATAGTTATTTAGTATTATCCAGATTAAAATAATCCTTTAGTCTATTGATAATATTTCCAACAGCAACGGCCAGTCCCATAAATTTAAGTGAAGAGCATCGTTTTTTTGCATGCACTGCAAGACCCCACATAATAGTGCGAGATAGAATAATACTCACTTTTTTATTATATTTTCTCACATTTTCAATTTTATCCTCGATTACACGTTTTGAGCTATCCAGCGGGATAATATCTGTTAAAGAAAAATAAAATGTTGCTGCTAAACTATAAATATCTGTATACACACCTTGCTTAGATACATTCGAATATTGCTCTAAAGGAGAATACCCTGGGCTGGTAAATATTTGATAATTCTCAGCAGTTTTATAAAAAATAGCCGAACCAAAATCCAGTAAACATGGATTACCTTCAGAATTTATCATAATATTATTTGGTTTAATATCACGATGAAGTATGCCTTTTTTATGTAAATAACTTAAAGCACCAATTAGAGGAAGGAATATACTCGTGTACAAATGGTCCCTATCATTAATAGGAACATCCTTTAAGTATTGATCTAATAACGTCCCTTCATAATACTCCATCACGATATAAATCGACTCATTTTCATCAAAGTGGTCAATATATTTGACGATATTACGATGATTTATTTGCCGCATAATTAACGCTTCATTTAGAAAATTAGCCCTTAAATCCTCGAACTTCTGCTTTGTTGAAGGCAAACGATTAACGACAGTTTTATTATCTAAATCCCGTAAAGCGATGTCATTTGGAAAGAACTCCTTAATAATTAGCTGATTCCCTTCATGAATATTCTCCGCGATATAAACAAATGACAATTTACTAGTAGCAATAACTTCTTTTATTTTATATGTATCATTCAAAACACTGTTTGCTGGTAAGCTCAATTCAACTTGAATCACTTGCATTTTTAATCTATCAACCCTTTCAACACATGGATTACGAACAATTTGTTACATTTCCAATGTGAAATATATGATTATTTTAACTGAAGTACAAATTAATGTAAGTATATCAATATACACCCTTTTATTAAATAGTTTCTTATCGGGGGTCGGGGGTCGGGGTCCTGCATTGCATGGGGGGTTTGGCACAATGTGGTGAGGTTGCTTTGTTTTTTCTGGCATTTTGATGGTTCTATCTGGCACTTTGATGGTTCTATCTGGCACTGTGATGGTCCTATCCATCTTTTTGTTTTCTTTCCGCGGCTCGGACCCTTTTCCGTCGCTTGGATCTTTCCTTCCGTCTCTTTCGTTCGTCTTTCCGTCGCCCAGTCTTCTTTCCGTCACTTTGGCTCAATCTTCCGTCGCTTCCGACTTTCTTTCCGTCGCTTGGACCCCTTTTTCCGTCACTTGGGTTCGCCTTTCCGTCGCCTAGTCTTCCTTCCGTCACCTTGGCTCAACCTTCCGTCGCTTCCGACTTTCTTTCCGTCGCTTGGGTTCG
>Ga0102589_1003504_pt1 | contig 16233 bp, 13 predicted proteins | sample AraplaMF_Col_mLB_FD_76858 | JGI IMG/M metagenome (GOLD analysis project Ga0102589, IMG submission 76858) | Arabidopsis root microbial communities from the University of North Carolina, USA - plate scrape MF_Col_mLB | ecosystem: Host-associated > Plants > Roots > Endosphere | place: USA... | reverse complement strand
ATCTCTTGTTCCTCTGGAGTCAAGGCATCCCAGCCTGAATCATTTTTCTTATCCACAAAGGAAGAGGCAAAATCGAACCAAATGTCGCAGATATCCGTCTTCTCCATTTTGTTTCCCCCTTTAATGTATAGACCTTATAGATCAGAACATCATTTATACGCTTCATTTATACATGGGACGTCGCTGCTCACCTGATCATTTATTAGGTTAATATTTAATAGAATTAACAGTTCGAGAGAGTCAATAGCTGCTCCAGTCTTTCTTTTAGCGGCGACTCTGCTTTTCGTGCCGCTCCCTCCAGCTTCTTCACGCTTCCAAAGATTCGGCACACGACCATCTCACATTGGTAATTCTCTTTGTCTTGCAATGCCTCGATAAGCGCCTCGGCAAGCTCAGGACGGTCGATAGTCAGATTTTTGACCTTCGTCCCCTCGTCAATGCCTCCCAGCAACATGGATACGATTACCGGCATATGCTCTGCCTTGACGCCATGCGCCTCGATAAATGCCTGCGGATAGCCGTCCTGCACCATTTGATGCTCCGTATCCACCATGCCCATATAACGGGATACCAATGGGAAATAATCCTCACTGTACAAGCCGAGGCCTAGTACGGCATAAGTGCCCGGCATAGCCGATTTCTCGCTTGGCTCCACATCGCTGTACCATGCGAACTCCTCCATTGCCGTCTCCGCATATTCTGCAACCTTGGGGAACAATGCCGGATAGCTGAGTGCATTGGCAAAAAATCGATGCAGCTTGGATTTCGCCAGCTTTTTATACGGAAGCACATGCTTTTGGCTGCTTTTCAGCTTAAGGTTATATTCTTTAGGGAAATCCCGCCGCAACAGATCAATGATATAATCGAGCGCTTCACCGTAAGCTGCCTCCTCTTCTGAGAGAATGCGGATGTCGATCGTCTTCGTCACGTCATTGTTGTGAGCTTCTACTTTCTCTCCCCGATAGGTGCTCTCAAATTTACCGCTGCCTATTTTTAAATAATCTGCTGCCCGCTTTGAACCCAATTGCGCCGCAAGTCCCAGATATTTCAGCCGATTATCCGGATCAGTGAAGCCAATCTGTACGGCTGTATAAATAAAGAACTCCAATTCTCCAGCATCCACGGAAGAAGGAATTGCTTCCTCCTTCAACACCCATTCGTTTCGATAATAACCGGTTTGGTTAAAATGCTGCGGTAAAAAGTGATCTTCCGCCCAACGTTTGAAGGTATAAGTATATCGGCTGATCCATTCTTTTTTGCGTTCCTGGTTCTCCTTCAGCTTGTTATTGAGTAGTCGGATCAATGGCTCGATCTCATCTACTTCCTGCTTCATTAAATCAGGATTGACCAAATGTTTGGCAAAAAAGAAATAGTCATCCTTGGCTGGTTGCGCCAGTGGATCAGATAAAACCTTTGTTTGAATAAATTGCTCTAGAGTCTTTTTCAGTTGATCTAACTTTGGCTCATTGATGAACTGTTGGTTACGCGATAACTTTGAATTTTCCCATTCAAAATCCAATACAACCTCAAACTTGTAATCAAAGAAACGTGCACCCAACTCCTCAGAGAGGAACAGTCGCTCTACTCGCTCGCACAATGCAGGAAAGAACTCCTCAATGAGCAACTCATTGGTCAACTCTGTTATGTAGGCGCCAGCTTCCACTTTATACGAGCTGTCGCTCCAAGATAATGGCTCGTAGATATCGATATGGATGCTTCCATTTGCCCATGTAAACTTGCCTTTTCTCCACGCTACTTTCAGATAATTGTAGACCCCAGCCTGTAAACTTCTTTTATCCTTAAACTCGCTTATCCTTTTGCTTTCTTTTGCGTAAATCGATGTGACTTCCTCCCACACATCATTCAGAAAAGCTTCTACAGCGTGATTCAACGGTGTCTCCTCCTGATTAAAAAGTGATTATGCTTTCAGCATTTATGAATCAGCTCTGCTGATATAATGTAGCCGTCATCCTATCCTCTGTACAAATAAACATATAGAAAATGCCTTCACCATACTTATCGAAATCAGCCCAGTCCAGCTGACCGATAAACCGCATTCTTTGGGCGCAGCAAGGACAATGTGGGAAGTCGGCATCCTGCACCCAACTTGGATGACCTCCGATTTGCGAATCTTGCTGTGTTAATGTCCAAGTCGCAGCATAGTACGGAGAGTGCGGCTCGGATGATAGAGTAAGCTTAATTTCTTCAACAGCAACGTTGCTGTCCTCGTCATCCCAATTAGGCAAATAATCGGGCTTCTGATTAAACCGGCTCCAGACCGGTTCTCCCTGTTGATCAAGCTCCATGTAAATCGTGCTGAAGCCTCCACAGTGTTCGCATGTTGCCACTTGCAGGCGTTCCATCGGCAGGCCGAGATAGGCCAAGGATGGATGAGTGGTGTCCGCGTCCATCAAGATAGTGAGCTTCCTCTTGCACCATGGACAATTGGAATTGCTCGTCTTTAGGAAGTGCGCAGCAGACGTTTCTGCTACTGAATCTACCTGCTGTTCATCCGTTGCCCGAATCGCGTAGCATATATCACTGATCAATTCGCGTCTTTCCCCATTCGATGCGAGCTCCCAGCCCCCCTCTAGGGCATATACGTCAGGATTGACGAACAACTGACCTGCCCACTTCGGCGAAAGCAGCCGCCATTCCTCAAATTGTCTCACAACCTCTGCGTCACCGATCCAGCTCAGTATGAGCAGGAGATGATTGCGGTTGTCGTCGTCCCATTCTACTTGCTGGAGGAGTCGCTCCCGGATTTCGGCCGACGAATCCTTAAATAAGATCGAGGGATAATACATGTCACGCTCTATAAGCTTGGGAAGAACTTCTGAGATATTATCGTTTCGGTAACATACGAGGGATAGTAGAATTTGTTCCGCTTCGTCCTCATTCCCTACATCCAGTCGCTCCACCGCATACTTCAGCATTTGCTCCGCTTCTGCAGCCGTCAAGGATACATAGATGTGTTCCTTGCGATGCGGGTAATCGACATATTGAATTAGCGGGCTATACGTTCTTTGTGCATGCATAACCTTCAAAATGTCTACCGGGTTCGTTAAGCCTTCATATAAATTCACCGTTTTACGATGCTGCTCAATATACGCTTGCTGTTCCTGACGTACCTGTTCCTGTTGGCAGGGCATGCAGATACCGCCTGTTTTAGCCGCCGTAGTCGGCAGGATCGTCGAGCTGCAGCCTTCCGTTTTGCATGGAATGCGTTCTGCCATAGTTGAGTACCCTCCACATGTTGTTCTATTATTTATCGATCTCGAACCGATTCATTTCGGAAACTGTCCTTTAAGATAGGAATTCCAGAGTCTACTAACAAATGCATTGGCGAGCTTGCTATCGAAGGCCTTAGCAATGAGACCGAGGTCGTCAGACACATAACTGGCTAGCTCGGAATTTTGCGTGAGCTGAAAAGTTTGCTTGAATGCATATTCTCTAATATCTCGAATTGTCGCACTTTCAGTGGGGTCTTTCTTATGTATGGTTTCATAGCTAGAGTACCATGCCGCATCGAATGCAGTTGATTCTCTAGCGTCTAATTGTGCGTCCCAGTCTTCTTCTTTTTCAAAAACACGTTCGAAGAAACCGTCAGCACGAATCATAGTTGAGATTTCATTTGGTGTTATCACCGGAGTCTCGCCTCTTTCAACTCTATTTGTCTCTTGTTCTAACGCATCAGCCTACAACTTCTGTTCATGAGCCGATGAGCAATTTGTGCTCTGAGAAGATTGCGGAATATCCGAGCCTATACAGCTCGAAATACGGTACGAACGGGTCGCCCTTAAGTCCGTAGCGATGCCACTGCAAATAATAAGAAATCCAATAATCGCAGGCAATCGAGTAATAGGCCTCATCCAGTATTTCAATCGGTGCATCGTAATCCTTGTGCGCACTGACAACTTCAAACATCGCATCATAAACATCAGGATCATGAGATTGGCGGATCTTGTCTATTTTCCCATGCGGCAGGATTTGAATTTCTTTGATTCTAGATAGGTATGCTGCTGCATCTGCCGCACCCTCAATTTGTTCAAACTCTTGAAGCAGCTCCTTCAGCCCTTTAATAAGCTGCTCGCCATGTCCTCTCAGACCCTCTTCAGGCACATCTGCAACTTTACTATTAAAATAGCCTGGCACCGTGTCTCCGCCAAAATCCGCGGGATCGAGGATGTCATACATCTGTACAATCCGCTGTAAATAGGCCTCTCCATCTTGCAGCGGCGCAAAGGTAGCCTCTACCCCTTCACCGCTTGGCATATACATTTGAAAATATCCATACAGCTCGTTATCTTCAATGACTGCATCATCGGATTCTACTTCTTCATCCATAAGCTGGAGTAAATATCTCGCGTATGACTGTTTATTCATCTGTACATTTCCCTTCTCGCTAATCCTTAGTAACAATCCCGTCATTTTCATGCAAAATACAAATAAATATCAGGAGATCGGAGTCCTGTGTTCCATTGATAGATCAAGTAGAAGGAAGGTATTCCATTCCTGATTATGGATAGTATACGGGGTAAGGAAGATAGCAATCAACCTTACAGCCCACTAGTATTTAGGGAACGATACATTAGTCCTAGTTGTTTGCGTCTTTGTTCCTTGTAAATATTGTTGCAGCCATTAGATCAAAAGACACATCCCCTTCTATTTATAAAATGAATGTACAATAAACACTTGACCTTAGGTCAGACCTAAGGTGTATCGTTAAGATATTCCAAGTTTCCCCCCTAGGAGTGGACGTGATGAAAAGTGAAATTACGATTAGTGAATTAGCGAAGCTGATGAATGTATCCGTTCATCAAATCCGGTACTTTGAAGAGAAAGGCGTACTTCAACCGAGCTACACAGATAACAACCAGTATCGCATGTACGATATGGAGCAAGTATACCAGCTGGCGCAAATTCTGCTGCTTCGCAAGTTGGAGGTGCCTGTCTCATCCATTAAGGAATGCATGACCTCTTATTCTGGAGCCCAATACCGACAGCTGCTTCAATCCTCCCTACGAGATATAGAAGCGGAATTACAGCGTCTTAGGGATCTCCAACAGTTCATTCAAAAAGTGCTGCACGAACAGCAGAACATAATGAACTCGAATAGCACCTATCAAGTCAAGCGGCGAGAACCTAGGCATTTCACACGGTGGATTGAGATGTATCCCCAGACAAAGCTTACGGCCAAACAATTGGTAGAGCAGCAGAAACATATTCCGGACTTATTCGAGATGGATATCCACTACATCGATGATGGTTCAAGTCTGAGCACCTTGTGTCTGGAAACGCAAGCACCTGGCGATTTTTCTGTGCCGGAGGGAGATTACCTGTCGATGCAGTGCGCCATTCAAGAAGTCGATGAGCTTGATCAAGTTGTAGAACAGTTCTATGAATATGCTGCTGCGCAATTTTATGTTGTATGGGGACCTTTGATCGTTATTGAGAAATCGTATTTGTCTCTGTTCAGCAACAACCAGCTTCACTACGAGCTGCAAATGTTAATAGAGCCAACTGCCAATTCTGAAGGAGGCAATGATCATGACTGCGGGACAAATCACGATTGAACCGATGCAGGTCAAGTATAATGCCAAAGTCGGACGTTTGCTCGTCCACGGGTTTCGCGGGAAATTCCAGCACCTTACGAACTTGAGTGAGGAGAATCTTGCTCTTTTTTTCGAGAAAATGCTGGATTCCTTTCCTGCTGAACAGGCAAGCTTGAGGGTTGTCGCGGTGCAAGCGGGAGAAGTGATCGGTACTTTATCGATCAAATGGAGTGCGAATGCAGAAGTTCAACAGGCAACGAGCAATCTTCCTTCGTGGAAGGATTATCCTTTCATTGGAAAATGGGCATTTCTTAAACTGGTGATCGGATTGTCCCTACTAGAGCATAAGCCGTTAGCTGAGGAATGTTATATTGCTGACGTGGCTGTCCACCCCGATCATCGAAGCAAGGGAATTGGAAGATTGCTGTTGGAATGGGCGCAGCAGTTTGCGCTAGCAGAACCAAGCCTGAGCATACTAAGCTTGCATGTCGCAGGTACGAATCCACGGGCAAAACAGCTGTATGAGCAGTTATCCTTCTCTACCCAAATACAAGAATATAGTATTCTGCGTCACTTCTTCTTCAATGAAGGAACATGGCTTTATATGACCCGAAAATTGAAGACATAGAGAGATTCACACAAGGAGAATAGTAGATGAAAAAGAAACTAGCGATATCCTTAATCATGATTGTTCTGATTTTTGGCGGTGCTGGACTGTATATTTTGAATCAACACGACTATGACATGGATGAACAGGCTGTTGAAATCCAGACGCCTCAAGGCAAATTAACAGGCAGCTTCGTACTGCCTAAGAACTACACAAACAAGCTTGGACTTGTGTTGTTCATTCATGGGGACGGCCCTATTAACGCTACGCACGAGGACGGCTATAAGCCGCTATGGGAACGGCTGGCTTCCCTTGGGTATGCTTCTTTGTCTCTTAATAAAAGAGGCATTAACGGTTCAGAAGGAAATTGGGAGCATCAAAGTATAGATGACCGTGTGGAAGAAGCCCGTCAGGCGATTGCCTGGGCCATAGAGCAGCCGATGATCGACGGTAAGCAGATTGGGGTATGGGGAGCGAGTCAAGCGGGCTGGGTTATTCCGAAGCTTGCCAAGCAGGAACAGCTCGCGTTTAGCCTTCTTCTATCCCCTGCAATCAACTGGATTAGTCAAGGTGAATACAATACACGCAGTGAAATGCTGGCTGATGGAAAATCGGAAGCAGAGATTCAAGACAAACTGGCCTATAACCGACAAGTACGACAGCTGTTAGAGAAACATGCCTCCTATGAAGAGTATGTCAAAATCGCACGTAAAAACAGCTTGATGTCGAGAGACAGATGGATATTCGCCGGCAAAAATTTGATGTCGGATGCCACACAAGATCTTCGCAACTTCAACTCGCCTGTACTGCTGATTCTAGGTGAAGAGGATATAAATGTTGATGTGAAAAATACGGAGCGAGTCTACCGAGACATCGTTAAGCCTGAATTATTGACCGTTGCTGTCTTCCCTGATGCTGATCATTCGATGCTCGGCAAGCAGACGGTGAACTCGAATCTACGAGCAACGTTCCTTAGTCTGTTCGCCCCTAGACAAATAACAATACCGGGTTATATGGATGCGATCGAAAAGTTTCTGAGGAAGCTTCCTAAATAACATCATACCCAGATATAGATAGATGGGTCGGGGTTATCCCCGACCCTAAGGGCCTATTGGTTTTTATTGACCTTGCGAACGGTTCATTCTTTTCTGCACTTTTGTCCAATCCAAGCTTGCGTCATATGAATATCCTGCATGGGAACAGAGAAATCGTGCTCATGGGGGTGTCCATTTATGCCTTTCTTAGGGCAAACTGTCGTTGCAAGCAATGCAAATACTTATGTAGCACCTGATCAACTCACAGCGATAAATTTAGCTGTAACAGGAGCCGCTGGTAACAGGGCTACCGTCATTTCTCAATATCCAGTTTGGCCAAACATTACCAAGTATAGTAATGATACTAGTGGATTTGGAACTCCCGAATATATTTGGGATTCAACAACCACAGATAACCAGGTAAGGGCATTTGCTGCCTTTAGTGGTGGGGTTGGTAGTGAAGTAAGTTCAGTATCGCTTGACGTTAGTCTTACTGTATTTGCAGATAATGCTCATGTTGCACGTCTCGATGTCTACGATCTCTCAGGCCAGAATCCCGCTTTTATCACAACACTCACTCCTCCCGTATTGACTGACGGCAGTATGGATGCCAACACAGGATTGGTTGAAATTCTACCTTATAATTGGCAGAACATTCGCATTTATAACATATCCAGTAATCCGCTGCCAGCAGGAGGAATATACGGGATTCTCGCTTCGTTCACTGTCGTGAACTACTTGGGTCCTAATCCGCCTGTCACGCCTGGTAACCCAGCCGGTCTTATGTTCTACGCCAATATCAATTTTTTCAATTAGATATGTTTGTGTATAGCCAGCCCCTCCACTGTCTTCCGACTTATATTAAGGAGTTCGTTCAGCAATCTGGAGGGGAACTCCTGGAACTTCCCGTCTTTCAAGTCGGCTAATGTCGGCTTACCCTTCCTCCTCCACTGGACTGCATATTCCTTTAAACGGTACGCACCAACTTGTATCCGGACACAAACCTGGATTTTCTTCACAAAGTAAGCTCGCGTAATAAGGATTCTTTTTACTGAGATTTTTAAAATAACAGACAATCTCGTGATTGCGATTGGCCAAACTATTCAACTGAAATGAGATCGGATACTTCGTCTTCACATGCTCATAGGTTATTCCGTCCTTCGTAAACGGAGGCGGATACGATCGTTCCGGCAAGGTTGGAATAATGTCATGAATATTGACAATGCGAATGCTGTTCTTAACCGTTAGATCGAATTTTGATGCAAACGTAGGGCTTGCGACACGTGGGCTTCCGTACGTATATACAATAGGTTTCGTAAAGGGAGTGTTAACTGCAATATCATAAGCAGCCAGTACGGCTAAGGCTCCTCCTAAACTATGGCCTGTCACGAACAGTGTTTTCGATGTAAAAAGCTTGCTAAGTTCTCTAATCAACGCTACCCTTGCTGAATGATAGATACATGTGAATCCGCGATGAGTACGTCCAGATTCGGGGACAAAAGGATACGGAATCTGATATAAATCTTGATCCGACTCATTGTCCTTAAATGTTCGGGTTCCTCTGAAGACGACAATGATTCGATGACTGGATTGCGCAATATAACCGAACACTTCCTCCTCCGGCTCTTCAACGCCAGCAAGAGCACGAATGATCAATGATACGGAAAATCCCTTGGGGAGTACAAATGGTTCTTGTGCAAATAGTTGATAGGCCTGATGGATCATGGCTGATAGCAAGATGGCGTCTTCTGCGTCAAAATGGTGTTCTAATTTGGATTCTTTCATTAGGCAGCTCCCTTTTCTCATCAAATCTTCATCCTCTAGCATGTTCCCCCAAACGGAACACATATATCGGGATTGGGGCAAAAACCGGGATTATTGCTGCATAACATATCGGCGAAAACAGGGTCTTTCTCGCTGAGAGATGCAAAGTAACATGCAATACTGTCATTTCGAGTAACCGTATTCAGTTGAAAGGCAAGCGGGTACTTAGTTTTGACATGCTGATATCGTATCCCCTGCTTCGTAAAAGGAGGCGGATAATGCTGAGCAGGAAACGTAGGAAATGAATCATGAGTATTCACAATCCTAACTTTATTTCTAATCACATTGTTGAATTGGTTAGCGAAGCGCGGGTCTCCAATACGAGGGCTCCCGTACGTATATACAACAGGATTGTTAAACTTGGTGTTGACCGCAATATCCAGCGCGGCAAGCGTGGCCAGAGCCCCGCCGTAGTTGTGGCCGGTAATATATAGTTGCTTTGTGGCTGAGAGCTTATTCAACTCATGAATTAATTTAGTTCTTGTTGAGCGATAGATACATGTAAATCCACGTGAGGTATTCCCGGCATTAGGAACGTAGGGATACTGTACCTGTAATATGTCATAGGCGGCTAACAGATCTTCAGGATAGGCCGCATATCCTCTGAACGCGATAATAATTTGATCTGGGGACTCTGCAATAAAACCAAATACGATTTTAGTAGGATTCTCAACATTTGCAAGTGCACGAATCGTATAGATAAGCTTATACTCCGATGGCAAGACAAGTGTTCCTTCTAAGTACAATGGATACGTCTGATAGCACATAGCAGCAAGCAAGATTGCAGTCTTGCTATGAAAAGATGACCCCATATCAATGATTCTCCTCTTATATCCAAGTCGATCAATTTTTATGATGAACTTAATTATTAACGGGGTTAATGAACTTGATTCTCCCCTATTCTGAGTATATGCCCAGCTGATTGATATGGTGTTCTTCGTATATATGCCTGTTGGACCATACGACACTACCCTAGAAGTTTTTGTATACGCCACTGGTACCCTGTCGTGCATGCAAATGTATGCTTTTGGTTTGGAGCGCATTTCCAATTATATACTCTCCTGGTTCGAAATTTGACTGGCCCTCTTTTTTTATTTATCACTTTCGCCATACAGCTGTGAGGCCTGAGAAAATATGCTGAGTCCGCAAGTAGGTGAAATGGTGAAATTGCACATATTTAAGCTACCAAAAACAAACTAATTGCCACAGAAAACATATAATGATATATTTTTAATGCATAGAAATTTATGGGTATAACTATGTTGTTGTCACATGGTACTACCTACTTCAGCTCGGATCCTTCCTGCCAAGTTACGCATCCACTTGAGACCTACCTCATGATCAACTATTGAACTTCCTGTCTACGTTCACGATAACGCAACTCGATTCCGAAATCCCTCAAATTAACACCCAATCACTCAACGACAAGAATCAGCTACTGCTACTTCATGATGCCGCTCCCATCGCTCTAGAATACGTCTATCACGTTTCGACAGTATCAAATGCATTTCTTTTCTACCACCCTGGTCAACAGATCTATTCGTTATGCGGGGAACTGATATAAGCTCCTATGAGAGTTTATATAATCAGCATATGAAGGAGGTGTGATTTGATTATTACAGCGGTTATACATTGCCAATAAAATGAATGAAATGGAGGAAATTCATGATGTCTACTTTATGTTCATCTGGAGCAAAACGGTTTAACTTTCTTTTTGCTGTCGGCACTGTGCTCGTGCTTCTCTTCGCGATGTCCCTCATACTCGGGGATAAGGCATTCGCACACGGTAACGTGACCAACAGCCGTGCAGGTCTTTGTGCAGACGGCGTCAATAAGAACTGTGGAGAGATTATTTATGAACCTTATAGCGTGGAAGGACTTAAGGGGTTCCCGGCGGGAGGCCCGGCCGATGGGAAAATTGCAAGTGGTGCTGTTGGCAGATTTGCTCCTCTTGACGAGCAATCTGCGACGCGTTGGACTAAGGTTAATTTAAGTCCAGGACCGACGACATTTAATTGGAAAATTAAAGTGCCTCACGCAACGACAAGCTGGAAATATTACATCACAAAGCAAAACTGGAATCCTAACGCACCGCTTACTCGCGACTCCTTCGATTTAACTCCTTTCTGCAACGTGCCTTACAACGGTAAATTACCAGGCAACACCTACTCCGACACTTGCAATGTTCCGAGCCGTACTGGGTATCAAGTCATTCTTGCAGTTTGGGAAATTTCTGATACCTTGAATGCCTTCTATAATGTCATTGACGTTAATTTTGATGGGAACGTTGATAATGTAGCTCCGACTGCCCCAGCTGGTGCAGCGGCATCCAATATTGGGGCGACAAACGCAACGATCACTTGGAGTGCGTCCACAGACAACGTTGGCGTAACCGGCTACCGGATCTTTAACGGAGCCAACCAAATCGCAACGACAAACGGAGCGTTAACTGCCAACTTGACAGGTTTAACTTCGAATACTTCGTATACGATTACGGTAAAAGCAGTTGATGCCGCAGGAAATATATCCGCAGCAAGCAATGCGGTAACCTTCACGACGCTTCCTGTGACCGGTCCGGATACAGTAGCCCCTACAGTGCCAAGCAGCCTTCATGTCATGGGTAGCTCAACTTCCACAACTGTTCCATTAATGTGGAACGCTTCTACGGATAATGTCGGAGTTACGGGCTATCAAGTATTTCAAGGCACGACGTTGATAGCGACTGTCTCAGGTTCAACTGTGGAATATCTTGTCACGGATCTGACGGCAAACACTTCGTATTCCTTTACCGTTAAAGCAATTGATGCTGCTGGCAACGTATCGCTAGCAAGCAACGTTCTAAACGTCACTACACCGTCCGCCCCTACTACATATCCGTCTTGGAGCGCAACGACAGTGTATGTAGCCGGTAATAAAGTAACGTATAACGGTGTGAATTATGAAGCAAAATGGTGGACGCAAGGCGAAACGCCAGGTTCTTCGGGCGCTGATGTGTGGAAAGTAATCCCTTAGAAAGAGCATATAGCCGACAGCAACTCCTTCGAGGTTGCTGTCGGCTATTTTTGGGTTGTTCGGGATCATGGCGATGAATGATAAAGGGAGAATATCATTTATCATTCGAAGACTATCATCCTTTTATACGGCTCTTATATATTCTCCTGCTTCAACGCATCGATAATGTTCTCCTTCTTTACCTTGGCACTGGAATATAACATGGCCGAACCGACGATGACAAATACGGCAGCAATGACAGAGAGAATACTCACCCAAGAAAAAGTAAACTCAAAAAGATAGCGTTGCGACAATGTTCTATGAATGAAATACATGACGACGAAGCTTATAGGAAGGCCGAACAAGAGCGATTTCACTCCATAAAAAATGCTCTCGTAGTTCATCATTTTCGCAAAGCCTTTAGGTGTCATGCCAACTGATTTCAGCATCGCGAATTCCCGCTTCCGAAGCGATATGCTCGTCGAGATTGTATTGAAGATGTTCGCGATTGAAATAGCTGAAATCAAAACAATAAAGCCATACGTGAAGACGGACATGATCAAAATCATTTGTTCTTCCATTACTCTAGACTGGTATTCATTCAAAAAGGACAGATTAGAATCTCTGAATTCTTCAATCTCCTGCTGTGTCTTCAAAGGATCTTTGCTTTTTAAAAATAAATGAGACTGACCGTATGCCCCAATCTTTTCATCAATGAGTCGCTCCAAGACATGTTTGGATACGACAATATCTAACTCGCCTACTGCTGCCGAACGCATTCCCATAGGCAATTGATCCGTCATCGCAGCGATGTTTACCTCGTTTAATTCTGTTTCTTTATTTGTTTCTTCGCTTGTATAGCTCAAACGGAGACTTTGACCGATTTTGGCATGAATAGCCTTTGTTTGCACAAATTTATTGGTCGCCTCGTCCTTATATTGAATCGTATCCACCACGATCGCGGCGGGATGATCTGGATTCATCAGCTGTTCGACATTTGCACCAACCGCTGTAGCATAAGCTTGCAAGCTCGAGTCGTTCATTGCATTAATCTTTATGCTATAAAGGTACTTCCCTTCCCTTAATACACTCCGATCCTTCTTGACCGCTTCTTGCAGCTCATCGGCGATTGCAGCTTCTTCGATCCAGGCGTTGACCATGTAACTTTTCGTCACATTGTATTCGCTCACATCGTCAAGGGATACAATCGATTGAACCGTCGTCTCGTCCATTTGTTTCCCATTGTTGTACCAGATTTGAATATCATAATTAACACCTTCCTGTGAGAGTGCTAGGGATTGCTTTAGATTGGCGGTATAAAATGACACCGTTAAAAACAGGACGATGCTGATTACGAGTGAAAATACAGTGGCATGGTATCTCCGCTTATTTCGTTTTATATTTTTCAATCCGATTTCGGCTTCGATGCCGAATAGCTTGCGCATGAGCTTCGACGTTTTCACGGCTCTCCTTGTAAGCTTCACATCGGAAGTTTGGCGAATTGCATCAATAGCAGAGATTTTGGAAGCTTTCATCGCCGGGACAAATGTCGAAATGAAAATCGTCAACATCGAAACCACACAGGCAATCAGGAGCGACATTGGAGTGATGATGAGTGTTAATTTTTCCGATGTCCCAAGTGCCCCTTGGATAATGGGATTGATGAGTAAGAAGGTAATCCCTATCCCGGCAAGACCACACAGGATCCCGATGGGAATGCTAATTACACCTATGATGACACCTTCGAAGAACACCGAATTCCGCTTCTGCCGCTTGGTAGCCCCGACGCTTGCAAGCATCCCTAGATGACGGGAACGTTCCGAGACAGATATCGCAAACGCATTGTAGATCAACGAAATCGAGCCGACGATGATGACTGCCATGATGATCGCCGATATGGAAAATAACTCGCTTTTCGATATGCCATAATAGCGAAGTAAACGGTAATTGTATTGGACGGAATCGATGTTGTTGCTTTTCGCCAGCTGTGCAGCATGATCGAATAAGGAATGCTCAACGGTTTTCAGGACAACTGCCGCATTGACTCGATCCGTTGCCTTAATACTGGTTTCATCGATATAGCTAATGATGGTATATCCAGGGGACCATGCTGGTTCCATGATCGGACGTTTAATGAAGCCTACCACCGTGTATTCCTTGTTCGTGATTTGCTGTAAAGATTCTGTCAATTTTCCATCTTCACGTCGCAATGAACTCGTTTGATCCAGCGGTTGATCGCTGCCCTTCTCGAATCGTTCACCGACTGACAGCGTTAAGTGGTCGCCGATTTCATATTTCACCTTTGCGTTCTTCATTATGGCTTCCGATATCACGACTTCCTTGTCCGTTTGAGGCAGTCGTCCCTTGCTCAAGTGAATGGGAAAATGCGTGAAGCCTTGTGCATTATACGCCTGGATAAACAAATAGGGCTTGCTTGAGTTGTCTGCCCCTGCTAACGGGGCAAAGCCGAGATCTTTGGTGATCGTGACGACTTTGGTTGCATCATCGCTCTGAATGGCTTCAAGCTGTTCTTTGCTTACATTTTGATAAAGGACATGCCATTCTCCACTCTGTGCGATGGTGTGCCTTTTCATGAGATCCAAAAAAGAAAAGCCAAGCGTTGCCACAGCCATCACCATGGCAACCGAAATGATGACGCCTATGATCGTAACCAGCGTGCGCCGCTTATTTTGCTTCAAATGTCTGATCGTGAGTGTATTGACGATGTTCATGGACGGATCACCTCGTCCTTGGCAATCCTTCCGTCTTCTATGGAAATAATCCTATCGGCCTGCAGGGCGATACGTTCGTCGTGTGTAATCACGATCAGCGTCTGCTGATAGGTCTTATTTAACATCTTTAACAAATCAACGATCTCACTGCTATTTTTGCTGTCTAAATTCCCCGTCGGCTCATCTGCAAGCATGATCGCAGGATTGCTAATGAGCGCTCTGCCGATCGATACCCTTTGCTGCTGCCCGCCAGATAGCTGGTTAGGCAGGTGGTTTAGCCGATGCTTCAAATTCAATGTCCCTACAAGCACGTCCAATTGCTTTTTATCTACCTTTTGTTTATCCAACAAAAGCGGCAGCGTCATATTCTCTTCCACGGTCAGGACGGGAATGAGATTGAAGAACTGATAAATCAGCCCGATTTGTCTTCGCCGAAAGATGGCCAGCTGCGTTTCGTCCAAGGCATACATGTCTGTATCCTCAACGAACACTTTGCCGCTAGTCGGCCGATCCACACCCCCCAGCATATGTAGAAGCGTAGATTTCCCCGACCCAGAGGGACCAATAATCGCGACGAATTCCCCTTTTCGCACGGAAAAAGATACATCATCAAGTGCTGTTACTGCTGATTCACCTTTCCCGTATTGTTTAGACAGATGTTCGATTCGTAAAATTTCCATGTGTTAACCTCCATAGCTTTGCTGATGGATACATTTTATCTGTCCAACATGACTCTCCAGTGACAGTGAAAGTGACGATTTAGTCACTTTCGGTTAAATGACTTGCTTATACAGTTTAATCCGAAACTCGGTTCCGTTTTCGCCGTCACTCATCACATCGATCACTCCGCCCTGACTTGCGATAATACTGTGAGCCATGGCCAGACCGATGCCGATACTTCCCTCGCTAGCATGCTTCCCTTTATAAAACCGTTTGAAAATGTAAGGCAAATCTTCTTTTGGTATGCCCTTGCCGTTGTCGGCAATGACAATTTCCGTAAATAGCGCATTTTCTGTACATGAAATGGCGATTGCTCCGCCTTCCTGCGTATGCTCGACGCCATTTTTCAAAATATTGATGAGCGCTTCACTTGTCCAATTGAAATCACCTATAAATGAGACGTTGTCATCTCCGTTGATCGATACTGTCTGTTCCTTAATATCCATCGGTATCAGGACAGGCTCTAGCGCCTGCTGGATAAGCTGTTTAACCAATACTGGCTCTTTTTTGAATGGAATTGTTTTGGCATCCATTTTCGAGAGCTTTAGGAGAGAGGACACAAGCCAATCGATTCGCTCCAGTTGAATTCGAATGTTGTGGGTGAATTCCATTCTCTTGACTGGCGGCAGATCAGCGCTGCTTAACAAATCGGCCATTACCGTCATGGAAGTAAGCGGCGTCTTGAGCTGATGCGAGATATCCGAAATGGCGTCCGTCAATTGCATTTTGTCCCGCTGCAGCAGCGAGCGCTGCTCAGATAGCATAAGTGT
>Ga0102589_1003503_pt1 | contig 16233 bp, 11 predicted proteins | sample AraplaMF_Col_mLB_FD_76858 | JGI IMG/M metagenome (GOLD analysis project Ga0102589, IMG submission 76858) | Arabidopsis root microbial communities from the University of North Carolina, USA - plate scrape MF_Col_mLB | ecosystem: Host-associated > Plants > Roots > Endosphere | place: USA... | reverse complement strand
AAATAAAGCAGGAGTGGTATTTATTGAGAATACCTTGACCACTTCTCAAAAAATGGCAATAGCCAAACAACTGGGCTATGCGGAAACCGCATTTATATCAGAATCTGAAATTGCTGATTATAAATTTGAGTATTTTACACCAAAAGAAGAAGTTGATTTATGTGGTCATGCCACAATTGGCTCTTTCGCTATACTGATGCATTTAAATAAACTTTTCAGGAATCGCTATACGATTGAAACGAACAGCGGTGTTCTTACTATTACTATAAAAGATGACATGATATTCATGGAACAAAACAAACCGATATTCTATGATGTTGTATCTCCAAACGAGTTCATCGACTGTTTTGACATTAAAGCTATAGACAATACATATCCAATTCAGATTGTCTCCACGGGCTTAAAAGATATTTTAATTCCTATAAAAAGCGAAACACGATTACATGCACTGCAACTTAATTTTGAAAAAATTAAAGAAATCAGCAAGTATTATAATGTTGTCGGGATGCATCTATATACTTTTAATGACAATCGAATTATATGCAGAAATTTTGCTCCACTATACGACATCAATGAAGAAGCAGCGACTGGAACTTCAAACTGTGCATTAGCTTGCTACCTTGATGAACAGCACTACTTGCAAAAAGAAGTCTATGTATTTGAACAAGGTTATTCTTTACAATCGCCTTCCGAAATATTAGTTAAATTAGCAACCAATAGCAAGAATGAAATAGAAAAAGTTTATGTTGGCGGCAAAGGCTATTACTGTGAAACTAAGTGTTTAAATGTAGAAAATATTGAGTGAAAATAAAAAAACACCGAATAAAAAGGTTGAGAAAATAATTTCTCAACCTCAGACTGTAGACAAAGTATCTGATTATACTTTGTCTTTTTTCTTGGTAAAATGGAGAAAAGGAGCTGATTTAGATGTTGAAAAAAACAAGATATGAGTAAACGAGATCAAATTGGTTTTTATTCTTTAGATGATCTAGTTAACGATTATTTGGAACAGCTAAAGAATTTCATGGTCTTCGCTATACGAATATGATTGGTAAAGAAAAAATGCACATGAAAATTGGGCTTACTCTTGCTTGTCTAAATATAAAAAAATTAGCAAAAATCCTGAAATTAAGAGACCAAAAGGACTCTATTTTTTTGCCTATTTCTGTGTTTTAATTCAGAAATAGAGAAATAGATAAAAAAACAAACTCATTATTTAATTGAACAATGTGTTTGTCTTCAATCTAAGGGAAGCAGGAGGTAAATCCTGCTTCCCTATGAATTAGGAATGCCGCTATAGATTCTAGAGGTTATCCATTCTATCTTCTAATCTCGTAATAATAACCGAATAAACCTTCTCCGAGCTGTCTTGTGTAGTTGCCTCATCATACACAGTTGCCGTAACCGTTGTTTGATTCATCATTGCGCCTTTAGGGCCTTCCACACTCAATAAATCTTCATCTCCAAGCCATTTCGCATATAATACGATATCGCTTGTAACCGTATCAGTAGCGAAATTCCACACATCGTTTAATTCTGCATCTCGATACCAACCACCGAATTTCTTTTCAGCTTTGGTTGGTGCTGTCGGCTCGGTAATTGTCCCCCCTATATCAGTGAACTTCATCGCAACCTCACTGCCGCCATTGGAATCAAAAGTTACCGCATAAGGGTTGTGTACGCCGATCGAAGGCGTCCTATCGCCTAGTGGATTGCCGAAGAAGTCCGTTCTCTCTGTCATATGAGGCAGAGCGTTCGCACGATCCACATATGGGCTTAATACCTTGACACCTGAACCATAGGCCATGTTGGCGCCATCGGCTAGGCGGAATCCGTCCATCACGCTGTAATCAAGCTTAGTGTCAGCTGTTCCACTGTTGGCAATCCAATGTTCCGGTGCAATCTTATAATCTTTCAATATGGAATATAGTTCATTTTCCGTTACGTAGCGATTATCAGCTGTTGTTACCCCTCTGCCTAAATATCCGCCCCCGCCTGCGTTCATACTGCCAAAAAGATTAGCTGGATATATAATGTTGTTCGTAAACCGTCCGGCTATAAATGGAGCGGATGTTCCGCCGCCCTTTAGACCAACGCTGTTGTTAGCGCCAGTATAAGCAAATATGTTGTTTTGGAAATAAATATGCAAGTTAGAAGCCGTTGGGTCAAACACTAACGAACTGCTATTCTTCAATGGAGAGATGATTACATTGTTATAGAATAATCCGCTTAATTCCTCGCTTGTTGAAGAACCGCCCGCAAGTAATACAAGGCTATTGAAACTCTTGTTAAAATCCGGACTGCGACCGTCATTCACGCTGATGTTATAGCGAACGATGTTGCCCTTGGCGGCATTCATCTGCAAATACCAACCGCCATAGTTGTTTCGGCTGTAGTTGTATTCATACACATTATCCTGACAATAATTATCAATGTCCCAAGCCATACCGTCATTACTTGCATGATAAGGGTTATCTACAGCTTCATTGTAGCGGAAGATCGTGCCTTTACTTGCCATAATCCACGCTGCAGCATAATTTTGCGAACCAAGATAGGTTGGCGTTGTATTATTTGAACCCCAGTTCGCTACCAGTTTTCCGCTCTTATCGCTTAAATAGCTGTACCCGCTGTCTGTGACCACATTTCGCTCCACAAGGGAGTTGTTCCCGCCGGACAGGACAATGCCATCTCCTACCGAACCAGAAACCCAGTTGTTTCTGAACACAGCGTTAGATGCCCAAGGATAGCTTGAGTTGCTCCAAGTGAGGCCCGTGTTGTTAGACCCCGGATTGGTAGGCCCGTAAGCATTGTTGCGGATGCCTTCGTTGTCACAGCGGAGGGTTTTGTTGCCTTCAACCCGTACATCTACATATCCATTAATAATGATGCCGCCCGATATCTTGCTGGCTCCATTCGCTTGATGCAGACCATTCACATCATGAACATAGTTGTCTCGAATGACAATTCCTTGCATACGAGCATCCGCATAATCTTGAATGTTAAATTGACCTTGTCCCAGCTTGGATATACGAGACATCACTGCAATACCGGAGCGGCCGTCACCTGCTGTAGTACCGATGTTCGTTACTTCAATTCCGCTGACTACCCAATAACTGACGTCGTACAACTCAATTGTACCGTTTAGGGTAATACCTGATGGGCTTGACGCTGTTCCCCCACCATTAATAATCGGACGTTTGTTAGGATCGGTCGTATTGTATTTAGTGAGTGTAATCGGATTTCCTTCTTCACCATTGCCACGCAGTCTGATTTGTTCATTCCATACGCTGTTTGCATCCAAATAGATGGTTGATCCTGGAAGAAATACGTTTTCATTTATTTTAGATATTGATTTCCAGGCTGTCTCCGGTGTGCGTCCATCGGCACTATCATCACCGTTATTGGAGAAATAATAATTACGTGTTTCACGAGGTACAATGTTCAGCTCAAACGTAATTTCAGCAGGGTTCAAGTCGAGCCTAACGGTATATTTTCCTGGCACAATGTTGTTTCTAACAAATGCTGTTTTGTTAATGGTTAATACATTGCCGCTAACCGTATAATCCACAGCTTGTTCCAAGGTTGCATCGCCGATTTTAACACCAGCTAGATCCGCTAAATCAGGATTCACGGTAATTTTATAATCTTCCAAACCAAGAACATAAGTGCTGTCTTCAGAGTGAGTGTACTCTTTAGGCAATAGCTTTAATGTAACAGATGCTGTTGCCGTTTGTGCTGTTACTGCACTATCCATAACGTAAACGTCATCGATAAAATGCTTGTTCTGCATATCTTTAATCGTTCCGGCTTTATTACCCCAGTTCGTAGCAAGTTGCAATGCATCTATCTTCGAAATATGGTTCGATACATTCGTATTGAACGCGCCGCCGTCAGTGGTTTGTCTATTGATGGATCGTCCATCAATTTTGTAGGTTGTTCCCGTTGAGGTAACGAACCATTGGAATTTATGCCAGCCTTTGCTGCGCTTCACGTCGACTGGATAGAACCTTCCAGTTGATCCGAACCTAACCGCGTAATTGGTCTGATTCGCCGCCCAGTTGCCATCCGCATTTCCGTAATTTATTGTGATATGTTCATTGGGCGACGGAGATAAGCCAAATACTGCGTGATCACCGGATGCCGCCCCGCCATCGTCGTAGTACCAGGCAGTGACGATTGTTGTCTTGCCGGCTTTTGGAGCGTAATTATAGGTACCTGGGACAGTAGCCACCTGGCCAGCACCACTCGTTGTCGCTGCCTTTGCTCCGGTACGGGACATCACGTTACTTTGGACATACCCGTTCTCACCGTTCGAAAACTTCTTATCCCCTTCAAATCCATCGTAGAACATCGTGTCCGCCTTATTGAAGTAATCAACGCTGACATTTACGGTTACCTCTTCATTCTCTGTTGGGACATAGCCTTTCTTAACCGTAACGAATCCAGCATGATCAACTTCGATCTTATCTTTGTCCTTCCCAGCTGGGCTGAAGCTAATCTTATCAGCTACGAACATATCGGCAGTGTCAACGATTAGCCGCTGGTGCTCCCCTGCCTGTAAAGTTTCGTTCTGACGGACTAACGCAATATGAGCTGAATAAACTGCACTCTCCCCTGATTCATCAGAATCCAAGAAGCGTGTCGTTGCGCTGCCGATCGCCCTAACTTTAAACGTATCACCCAAGCTCGGGGACAGAGCTACGTCATTGCTAGTTGCTGCGACAGGGCTCCCTTTAGCAATTCCGTTACTGAAGAGCTGAACCGAATACGCAGATGCATGAGCAACGCTATCCCAAGTAGCATAGGTACCGTTCCATTTGCCATTTGCCGGTGTAGAAAAGTTCTCGATTGTTAAGGTTCCGTTAGCTGTAACTTCTTCACTTATGTTCTTTTCTGTATTTATGACGATGGCTGAAACAGTGTAATTACCCGCTCCCAATGCTCTTGCATATGGCAGAACATGATGTCTTTCATGATTGTTAAGCTGGTCGGAACCCCCATTTTTAGATAAATAATATCCAACGGGTACACCATCTTTGAACAGTGTTACAAGGGTATCCCCGTAATTGGAACCGCCTGTATACATACCCGTGTTCGGGTCAAGCGCCGGGTTAATTGGCGCATTCACCTGTGTATTTGTCTGAATCAACAACGGTGCTGCGTGAGATTTCACAACTCCCTCTGGCGTAGACACTAGACAATAATAAAACTTACCTTGCTGTGCAGCTGAGTCAACACTCGGCAACGTTAATACCGCATCATTTCCTCCAACAACTTCCGTCCCGTTCAAACCTTTTTCGTCGTTAGATACATACCATTGGTATGATACAGAAGCGGCTGATGCTGTAACGCTAAATGTTGCTGGCTCGCCTTGGTTCACTTTTGCCGCTATTGGTTGAGTGAGTATTTTCAATTCTGATGCTCCGCCTGGAGGTGCTACATTCAATGTTAATGTTCTTGTACCTGTTACTGGAGCAACGTCTTTAACAACATAAAAGTCGTCGATAAGATGTTTGTTATTGACATAAGAGATGTTGCCTGATTGGTTATTCCACCCTCCAGCAATTTTAGGTTGAATGGTTGTTCCGCTCTTCATCGCTTTGTAAATATCGTACTGGGCTGAATCAGGAATTGGAATTCCGTCAATTTGCAAAGTAGCCCCATTCGGTGTAATGAGCCATTCAAATTTATGCCAACCTGTGGAGCGTTCAACCCCGCTGTCTTTCCAACGTTTCGCTGCTGAACCAGCTGATGATGGTGCATATGCCCAAGTATATTTCGTCGGGTTATGAATAACGTCGGCCTGTGTACTTTGATAGAATGTCCCGGCAAAGGTCGCGTTTTTGCCATCCAAAATCGCAAATTGGGTTCTTGCAGCCGCTGTCTTCTCCTCATCCGGATACGGATCGTAATACCATGCCGTCATTTTATAGTTACTTCCGGCGGGCAAAGCCACGTCTTGGCTTACATTCTCCGTATTCGTTGCACTTGAAGGTGTAACCGCTTTCAATCCAGAGCGGGACTGGGCATTAGACAGTGTAAATGATGAACCAAGTTTACTCGTTGATGTCAGCGGACCCTTGTTGTTCTCGAAGTCCTCCATGAATAACACATCTGAGTCATGATAATAACTTGTCGTAGCTGTGATCGTCACTGGGATGCCTGGATCACCTGGTGCCGCAAATGTATATCCGCTAGCTAAAGTAACCCTTCCATTATTATCAACCGTTAGTATGTTCGAATTACTTGAATCATAACTGAACGCATCGATAACCGGCCCTTTAATCAAACTGCTTAATGGTGCACCTTTGTAAGTAAGGTTTACTCTGCCTGCATGATCCGTCGATTGTTTCAGTTCTAGTACAACAGAGTCAAAAGATTCAACGGACTTCACTGCAGCTGAAACTTCAGATGTAGGCACCAAGCCTGGCAGACCAGAGAATGTTAACATGGTTGCCATAACAATCGATAATGCTTTTTGCATCCATTTTACTCGTCCCATCTGGCAATCTCCTTTTCTATGAATTCAAATTTATATAAATCTGAATCTATGAAAATCAAAATAGATTCAGATCTATATAAACGTAAGAACCGTATTTTATCTATTCCACTGCTAATTCATAGAATTGATTGCCCTTATACACAATCTTCGCCTTATCCGCTCTAGTTGCAAGTAACGTTCGCAAGTCAGACTCAGACCGCCCGTATATAATGGAATCCTTCACTTCGTCTAATGTAAGCTTAGTTATTACCGGCTTTGTAATTAATGTGGCAATGACATCTTCGCCCATATAATTACCGATTACCGTTTCACCCACGGAAGCGGCCGCTAATGACTCCCAGAAATTTCGTGATTCCGTATCTTCTTTGGATATATCCATTCGACTTAACACTTTCTCTTCCATAGCTTGTCCGGTTGTTGCGAACAAAGCCGTTAATTCATCAGCAGTGCGAACATATTCTGCTCTTCTTGAAGCATATTCATCTTGTAACTCAGCATCGCTCATTTTCGTTTTTTTGACCTGGGTTTCAACCAAATCCGGCCAACGAGCGCCACTTATATATTGCATGTATTGATAAAGATCTAACTGAGGCAAACCGTAGTAAGTATCCCCCGTATTTTCCATTTCGGCCCGCTTAGCGTTTTCATCCAGCATGTCGGATTTTAACTCATCAAAACTTTTGTATGGGGCAATATCCAGCTCGTCGGCAATAATTTGCTCCTGTTTGGCTCTTAGCAATGCAGTCATCGCGGATTTTTTGGCATATTCGGATGGTGTTTCCTGATTTTCGCCGTATTGACGTGTCCAGAAGCCCTCATCTACTTGCGCACCATAGGTTCTGTTGAAATAATCTACTGTTACAGCCCTCTGGTCGTTGATATAAAATAGAAATTCTTCATCTGTCACAGCGTATCCATCCACCGTAAACAACCAATTCTCAGGCAATGCAGCTTTTTTGTTAATTGAAATCATCATTAATACAGCAAGTACAATTAGTATTACGGCTGCAAACCATATGATCACTTCTGGTTTTCGTCTTGTAATACCCATATCAACCCACCTTTCTAATATGCAACGAGCTCAGGATAGGTAATGGTCATAGATGATACGCTTTCGCTTTCTTCTTCCTCATTTGGATATTTGTTCTTCTTAATTGAATAAATCCAGCTTTAAGAATAAAACAGTCTTTGAAAGCGCTTTTATTAATAAATATATCTATTTTCAGATGACCGACCAATTTCATATTTTGACCTTTTTCAGACGATTTTGACCGGATACTTCCCCCATAAGACAAAAGAAATGAACGCAATGGTTCATTTCTTCTCGTTAACTATCTATTTGTATTGCTCCTATCCCTTCGAGCGTTTCTATCCCTTAACGCCTCCGAGCGCAATCCCCTCAATAACTTGCTTCTGCCCGATGATAAAGATAATGACCAGCGGCAAGATTGCTGACACCGCGCCAGCCATCATCAAGGAATACGTATCTCCATATTGGTCACCGAACAATCTGATTCCAAGCTGAATGGTAAACAACTCTTTGCTTTTCAAGAAAATCAGCGGATACTGATAATCGTTCCATGTCCAAATAAATCTGAGGATCGCATAGGTTGCGATGGCTGGACGAATAAGCGGCAACGCGATTTGGAAGAAGCTTCGTGCATGTCCGGCTCCGTCTATTTTGGCTGATTCGATATATTCGTTGCTGACACCCATAAAGAATTGTCTAAGCATGAAAGCTCCAATTACACTAAATCCGTTCAGCAAGATAAGACCAAGATGAGAATCAAACAAATGTAAGGAACGGAAGAGCAAGAACTGCGGAACTAATGAAGCTTGAGGTGGAACCATATAAAGCGCGAGGACGAGAAGAAACATCGTATCTCTTCCTTTGAAATGGACTTTGGAAAATCCATATGCCGCAAGTGCACACACGGATACATTGAGCACAGTTGTTGCCACTGTTACATAAATCGAGTTTCCATAATATTTGACAAAGTTTCCTGACCACACTTCTGCATAGTTCTCCATCGCATTCCAGTTTCTAGGGATCCATTCGATTGGGAATGTGAAGACATCCGCCTCAGGCTTGAATGATGTTGACAACATCCATAGGAATGGAAGCAGGAAGAGAAGCCCTATAGCTGCCATAATCACTGTGAACATGATCTTTGAAGCCGAAATTTTTTTCATGTAGATTGATCCTCCGTTCTAGATCTCTTCTAGTAGTTAACCCATTTCTTCTGAGCAATCCATTGTCCAGCCGTTATGGCTAAACAAATGAGGAATAATATGAGCGCCATTGAAGAGGCATAGCCTGTTTTCAACTGATTGAATGCAGTATCATACAAATCGTAAACGATTACATTTGTTGAATTAGCAGGTCCGCCTTGCGTTAATACTTGAATGAGATCAAACACCTTGAAGGAACCAATGATTCCTGTTACTAGCAAGAAGAAGGTCGTTGGCGAAACATTTGGCACTGTGATCTGGCGGAATTTCACCCATGTTCCTGCGCCATCGATATCTGCCGCTTCATACAAATCCTTCGGAATGGACTGCAGCGCAGCAATGTAAATGATAATGTTATAGCCGAGCATAATCCAAACTTGAATCATCATGAGGGAAGGCAATGCATAATCGATATCTGCCAACCATTTAGGTGGATTCTCGATGCCAAATGACATCAGCAGCTGATTTACCGGACCTAATGATGGATGGAAAAGAACCTGCCATACCATTGCGACGGCAACGACACTAGAGATATAAGGTAAGAAATAAACAACCTTAAATCCATCCTTGAAATAAACATGTTTGTCAATGAGAATAGACAGCAACAGTGATAAGATCAAGGTTATCGGAACCGTTATAATGAAGACCAAGTTGTTCAATAAACTTTGTATAAACACATCGTCTTGGAACAAACGAATAAAATTATCAAAGCCTACGAATTTGATAGCACCATATCCCGCTACGAAATTCCACTCCGTAAAGCTCAGCAATAGAGAACACACAACAGGAATAAGTGTTAGGACAATTAATCCGATCATTAATGGGGCTACAAACATATAGCCAGCTAGTGTCTCTCTAGCGCTAATTCCTAGTGATTTCTTACCTTTCATTTTTTTATCCTCCTCTGAGAAAATACGTCTTGTTCTATAGTGTCATTGTAATAAGAAGGAAAGTCGCAAATAAGAACTAAAAACGTTCATTTTGAAACGAATTTTACTTTTCTCAGTTCATTCACTTGATATAAAAAAACAAGCGTCTCTCAGACTATCAAGAAAACACTTGTTATCATTCTTTTTATTTGCGCGCTTGCTTATATGCCTTCACATACTGATCAGCCTTGGCACGAACGAGTGTATAATTGCCTGTTTCAATGGCTTCCTTCGTAAGATCCGAACCAATTCCTATCGCAAATGCACCTGCTTTGATCCAGTCACCCAAGTTCTCTACATTCACTCCGCCGGTCGGCATTACATTCGCGTGAGGCAATGGGCCTTTGATATCCTTGATCATCCCTGGTCCGAATTGACTGCCCGGGAACAGCTTTACGACATCCACTCCTAAATCGAGAGCGCTTTGGATATCGTGAATGGTCATAACGCCCGGCATGATTGGCACACGATAACGATTGCACAGCTTAATCGTATCAGGATTCAACGAAGGGCCCACTACAAATTCAGCGCCGCTTAGAATTGCTTGGCGTGCCGTTTCAGGATCAAGCACCGTGCCGACGCCAATTATCGCTTGTTGGGCTGAATCAGGATGATTCCATGAATAACGGCTCGTAAGCTCTTCGATCGCCTTAAGCGCATACGGAAACGTCATCGTAATCTCAATCACCTTTATGCCGCCAGCAATGGCTTCCTCGGATAGTCGAACCACCTGCTGCCAATTCTCTCCCCGTAATACCGCTACAACCCCTTCTTCATGAATCCGTTTAGTGATGCTCATTTTCTTCAATTTGCTTCCCTGCCTTTCATTTATGTACTAGATTCATTGGACTTAACGTTCAACATGCGCTTTTCTATTAAGCCTCGCTTCTACCTGTTCCCTTGTCGGGAGACCCTGCCAATCCCCTTCCGTCTGGATCACCATAGCTCCAAGCAGATTTCCGATGCGAACAGATTCCTCAAGGGATTTATTTCTTAGTAAACCGCTAAGGAAGCCGGCACAGAAGGCATCGCCAGCACCGACGGTGTCTACTACATGATCAGCAGTAAAATAAGGAATTCTAGCTTCCTTTCCACCTTGTAATAAAACGTTTTCGTGATCTCCGCCTTTGACGACGCATATGTTGCCAAGCTCATGCAGCTTCGCAAACAAAGCATTTTCGTCGTCAATTCCATAGAGCAGCTTCAATTCATCAAGCCCAGGCAGGAAGTAGTCTGCTTCCGCCGCTAGAGGCAGAATGAATTGCCGAGCCTTCTCCACGCTCCAGAGCTTCAGGCGTAGATTTGGATCAAAGCTAACTTTTACGCCATGCTTGCGTGCAAGACGCACTGCCTCATTAACTGCTTGACATGCAGTTTCGCTGATGGCCATCGTAATGCCGGTTACATGCAAAATGCGAGCACCTGCTATGTACGCCTCATCCAGCATATCTGGCGACATCAGACTAGCAGCCGAATTTCGCCGAAAATAATAAACGGAGGATTGTCCAGCAATTACCTCACGCATCATTAGCCCCGTTGAAGCAGCAGCTGTCCTCTTCACGCGTGAGACATCAACGCCTTCGCCCCGCAATGCTTTGATCATCTTCGTCGCCAGCGGATCTTCGCCTAGTTGAGAGAACCATCCGACATGAATGCCAAGCCTAGCCAAACCGATGGCTACGTTGGTTTCGGCCCCGCCGAAGGTGCATTCCAACGTATGGCTGTATTCTATTCCTTTATTTCCCGTAGGCAGCATGAGTGCCATCGATTCCCCAAAGGTAACTACCTCGGGGCTTGCTTGCAAATGGGACATAATTCTATCCTTCATCGGCTTCCCCCTAGCTATTAAAAGACTGTCATGGCATCCATAACAGTATTCATTTTTATGGCATTGATTTTATCGAACCACCCAGCCACCATCTACGCATAGATATGTCCATTGCCAATCGGATGCCCTGCCTCCCAAATATGATTATCTCAACTATACACAGTCGAAATTTGCGGTACAGGACATATATTCGTGTATTCTCAAACGAATTTGACTTGTAAATAAAAAAACGATCCAAGTGCTTGGATCGAAATGTGTAAGCTATTTCTATATTTGCTCCATGAAACGAAAAAAAGCTTTTTATAGTTACCCTTGCAGGTGAACATAAAAAGCTTTACTTTGCAATCGCTAGTGCATTTCGTTTAAAATTTTTCGGGAAACTGTTTGACAATCCCTTCTGTCAGGATATCGGCTAAATGGATCATATGGATTTCGTTTTTGTCGGTTGCTGCTATATCCGCTTTCCAATCTCCTTTGAGACGGTCAAGCACTATTTCCGTAATATACTGTAGGTGCGTGTACAGCATATCCTGAAGCTCTTTAAACTGCCAATTCGGATTCGCATCGCTTAAGAATTTAGCGATATCATCGGCGTTTTTATGCCAGTCTGCCTCTAACTTCTTCACATCTGCCTGATTGCCGGCTTTCGCCGCCGCTACAATTTTCCCTGCGATTAGAATATGCTTTCTCATAAGATCAGCCAGCTTATTGCCAGCGTCTTCCCCGTAATAAGGTTTGATTACATTTCCAGTGTCTTGCTGGTTCCGTAAAAGCCGATCCAAAACGTCCTTCTGATCAGGAAGATTTGCAAGGGCACTGACAATATAACTTCTGGTCCATATCGTATGGTCGATCCAAACCTTCTGCATATCGGCTTTCAGCTGCACCATTTTCGGGCTAAGGCAAGCCGGATCCTTCTTCTCGCTCACCATTTCACTCGCCTGCACAGGTGCTGCGACCTGTGTCATGCTAACAACGAGAACCAAGGTTACAAGCAACGCCAGCAACCATTTATTTTTCATGTTCATCTGCTCCTCTTTACGTTTGAAATAAACAGGCTGTCATATTATGGTTCGACCCGACTGGTATTATACAGAGGATTAGTTCGTCTTTATCTATGCAACTGAAGGCTGATAGGAGTTGTTGATTTACCGATTATCGATTAAATGATATAATTTTCCATAACAACTAATTGCTAATATGTGCATCAGGGGGTGAATATGTTGAATGTATCCGCTGCTTCGTACACATACATCCTTGTCTAAAACATTATTTATTGTTTATTCCATTTTGACGCTTATTTTTTACTACAGTTATGGAATGCTTGACTATTTCCGACTTAATCATTCGCTAGAGCTCGATACTGCCATCCAGTATGAAAAATGGTCATCTTCTTTCGGGGCACTATTTTATTATTTATTCTTTATTGCTTTACTAACCATCCATTTTGTATATCGCAACAACATGAAGGGCTTACATGATTACTTGGTACTAATTGCTGCGTTATTTATAGGAATGGCCTGCATAAATGCAGTAATTTCTTTTGCTATCCCCTTACCTATGAGTAACTTTGGACAACCGTTGATCATAGTCACCGTATTGCTTATTACAGATCTGATCGCAGTATGGTTCCGAAGCAAAGAAATGACGTAAACGATAAACAACCCCAAGACTTGTATGCCATGACGGCATGAATCTTAGGGTTACTCGTTAAGAGTCTAAGCTATGTTCTTCGTGCGAAGTACCCGCATTGCACTAATACTAAAATACACTACGTACAAGTCCTCCATCGATTCTCAACGCAGAACCATTAATGGCTGAAGAAAGAGGACTACTTAGGAACGTTACAAAATGTGCGATTTCTTCTGGTCGAATAAGCCGCTGAATGATAGAGGTTGGCCGATTTTCTTTCATAAACCGCAATTCAGCTTCTTCCATGGTCAATTCCTCATTGGGATAAAGGCTTTTTAGCATCGTTTCCACGCCTTCCGTCAGAGTGGAACCTGGCATAATCGTGTTGACAGTTACATTTGTTCCTTTCGTCAGCTCAGATAAACTACGTGAAAGCGAGAGCTGCATCGTCTTCGTCGCGCTATAATGAGCCATTTCTAGAGATGGCATAATGGCTGCTTCGCTAGCAACAAATATAACTCTTCCTTCCTTTTTTTGAATCATTTGATTTAGGTACCACCGAGTAAGCCTAACACCACTCATAATGTTGACCTCAAACATTTTAAACCATTCTTCATCAGGGATATTAAAGTACTCTTTTGGCTCAAAAATCCCAAGGTTGTTAATAAGAATATCTACCTCTGGATATTCCTCTATAGCCTTTTGACATCCTCGGTCTGTGCCTAAATCAGATACCAATGACTGTAGAACAGCTTTTGGAACCTGTTCTTGAATTTCTTTGATAGTTTGTTTAACCTTATCCTCACGGCGTCCGTTTATAATGACAGTAACGCCTTCAATTGCTAATGACGTAGCAATTGCCTTACCAATACCTGCTGTAGATCCTGTAACTAGCGCGGTCTTCCCTTTCAAATTCAGAAACATATGGAATCCCTCCAACGTTGAATGTTGTTAAAGAAGGAGTGGAAACGGATATGAACTCCAACAACTCCACTCCCCTATATTTTCTTATTATTGCTTGATTGCTGGAAAATGAGGCAGTATCTCTTCGCCTAGCTCATGAATGACTTCTTCAGCCGGTCTTCTACTATCGAATAACGCAAAGAAAAGATGATTTACGCCAATTTCTTTATAGATGTTCAGTAGTTCCACTAATCGATTCCGCCCTACGCGGAACCCCAGACGAATTGGGGTAGGCAATTCATTAGGATTCTCTGACAAATCCAAATGCATGGGCTGCGTAAATGGTTTGAAGACTCCAGGATGGTACTGTTCCACAAGTTCTCTCCACTGTCGGGTAGCCTCCGCTTGAAGATGCGGGCTTCGTGGATAATACATCCATCCGTCGCCATTTTTCGCAAACCAGTCCATCGATTGTTGCGCGAACCCTGTAATCATCGTTGGAATTCGCTTTGTCGGTTTCGAAACTAAATTACTTCCCTGAATGACCCCTAATGAAGATCGAATAGAGGGATATTCTTCGTATAACACTTTGTTTAGATAATGAAATGCTTCAACGAATCGATCTCCTCGATCATCATGATTCACGTTTAAACCGTGAAAATCAGCTCTCCGATCTCCAGATGAAACGCCCATAATCAAGCGCTCTGGAAATAATCGGTCGATCGTTGCGATTTCCTTAGCTACTCGTAAGGGATGACGTAAAGAAAGGACAATCGCCGATGTTCCTAAGGCGATTTCTTTCGTCTGGCTTGCTAAATAGGTTAGATAAATGAGCATATCATAGATTTGACCTACTGCTGATTCACCAAACGATGGATCTTCTAATAATACATCTCGAAGCCATAGACCGGTAAAACCATAATGCTCAGCTAATTGCGATAACTCCACTTGCTTTTCCATTGTCGGTGTCCCGAACTGATAATTTTCTAAGGGAATGTGGAAGCCTAATGTCAACTCCCCTTCTTTATACATCCGATTATAGCTATGGTGATTGGAAAATATACTCATGAAGTGCTCCTTTCTACTTGCAAAATGGATATGGGGGCATCGTTTTTAACATGTTCGACTTTTGGAAAGAAAGTCTTTATCTGCTCCCGTTACACCACTTTGTCCCCAGTTTCCTGGAATCATTTCACGAATGACGATAAGTACTTTATCGATAGGTGCATGAGTCAATGTAGATGTGACTTGTGTAAGTTGGTTTACCCACTTATCTTTTGTATCTTGATCAAATGTATTCCAAATATCAATCGTGATAATAGCCATTCCATCTATGTTACTATCCAGCGTATGATAAGACTCTTTTGTGTCCCAATTGACCACCCTGCTCTGCTCAGCAAAGGCAGCATCGCTTGCTACTGCCCCAGCTTTTCCCCAGTTTTCTTTCTCAAGTTCAGTGATTAATACTTGAATTTTATCAGGGACAATCTGTAATAATGTTGTTGTAAGTTCGGTTACGGTATAAATGAATTCCTTTTTTTCTTCTGTTGACATGGTTGGCCAAGTTTTAAGCTCAATGAATGGCATAGAATCCTATCCTCCTCTATTAATAAATATGTCCTACGGAGTCAGTGATAACACGGCCTCAAGGTTTGAAGATGTCCACAACATTGTATTATAAGGAGTATGTTTTACGATGGTAAGTACGCACTTTTAAGTTATATAGGCACCTAAAAGTAACATTTGCGATTGGTCGCTCTATTTCGAATCGAATGTAAACGAAGAAGAAAAAAAGAAATCCTGCATAGATGGTCGCCAGATGCAACGCAAAAACACCTCCAAGGTTGCTTCATATCTTGCGATACAAGAACATTCCCTTGAAGGTGTATTGGTTTCGTCTCCGCTTCCTTATTTCATGCTATTCACTAATGAGAAAGGCAGCAAAATAGCTCCAATTCCAGTAAGTGCGTATAGTTGCTTTACATTTCTTAATTTGTTGCAGCAATTTCCCTGAATAATGCCTGATCATTGCTTGAACTGTAATTAAGATTAACGAATTGTATATAAAGCTTTGGACCATGGGATCAATTGGTCTAACATTTGATTAACAGAATCGGCTTGGACTGCTTTTGGTTTGAAATCAGTACCATTTTCAAAATCTGTGAATAGCGACAATGCTGGATGTACACGCACATCTGCAATCAATA
>Ga0102589_1003502_pt1 | contig 16235 bp, 12 predicted proteins | sample AraplaMF_Col_mLB_FD_76858 | JGI IMG/M metagenome (GOLD analysis project Ga0102589, IMG submission 76858) | Arabidopsis root microbial communities from the University of North Carolina, USA - plate scrape MF_Col_mLB | ecosystem: Host-associated > Plants > Roots > Endosphere | place: USA... | reverse complement strand
ACGATGTCTTCGAGGGGCATCGACTCGAACTCGGTGCCCTTCTGCAGGTTGTTGAGGTTCACCACGTAGGCGTTGTGGTGCTTGCCGTAGTGGTACTCGAGGGTCTCCTTCGAGTACTCGGGTGCCAGCGCGTCGAGGGCGTACGGCAGGGGTGGGAGCACATGTTCCATGGTTTTTTCTCGTGGGTTGGTTGTGGGGAATCGGTGATTCTAGAAAGGAATCGTGGCACTCACGTCGGACGCGTTCCCGTCGCGCCGCGTGACGCGACGGTCAGATCGACGGAGCCATCGGACAGGCGGGCAACGACGGCATCGCCGGGTGCGAGCGCCTTCGCGCTGATGACGGCGCGCCCGTCGGCGTCGGTGATCCAGGCATAGCCGCGCTGCAGCACGAGCGCGGGATCGAGCAGCCTCAGCCGCAGCGCGACGCGCTCCAGGCGCTCGCGGCGCTGCACCAGCGCGCGCTCGAACTTCGCGGGGAAATCGCCGGCCAGCGCCTGGGCCGCCTGCGATTGCCGCTGCGTCCTCGACAGCACCGCGTAATGCAGGCGCTGCGCATGGTGCGCGAGCCGCAGCTGCTGACGCGCGACCAGCGACGAAGGTCGACCGAGCCGGCCCGCGGCCTGGTCGAGCCGCTGGCCCAGCACGTCGAGCCGCGCGCCGATGGCGTCGTCGAGGCGCTCCTCGAGCAGTGTCAGGGCATCGAGCCACAGCGCCCGAGGCGCGCTGACCAGTTCAGCCGCGGCGGTGGGCGTGGGCGCGCGCAGGTCGGCGCAGAAATCGGCGATGGTGAAGTCGGTCTCGTGGCCCACGCCGCTGATCAGCGGCACCGGGCTCTGCACGATGGTGCGCGCCAGGCTCTCGTCGTTGAAGGCCCAGAGGTCCTCGATCGAGCCGCCGCCACGCACCAGCAGGATGACGTCGACCGCCGGCTGCAGCGCATAGAGCGATTGCAGCGCGCGCACCAGCTCGGCGGGCGCGCCGGCGCCCTGCACCGCCGCGGGCGCCACCGTCACCGGAATATGGGGCACGCGCCGGCGCAGCGCGGTCACCACGTCGTGGAGCGCCGCGGCGCCCAGCGAGGTGACGACGCCGATGGCGCGCGGCATCACCGGCAGCGCGCGCTTGCGCGCCGGATCGAACAGGCCCTCGGCCTCGAGGCGCGCCTTGCGCTGCAGGAACTGCTCGAACAACGCGCCCTGCCCGGCCCGGCGCAGGCTCTCGACCACCAGTTGCAGGTCGCCGCGCGGCTCGTAGACCGCGAGGCGACCGCGCACCTCGACCTGGTCGCCGTCGCGCGGCGAGAAATCGAGCAGGCCGGCCGCGCGGCGGAACATGGCGCAACGCAGCTGACCCGATTCGTCCTTGAGCGAGAAGTAACAATGTCCGCTCGCCGCGCGCGAGAAACCGGAGATTTCGCCGCGCACCGAGACCGGGTTGAAGCGGGCATCGAGCGCGTCGGCGACCGCGCGGCACAGCGCGCCGACGGCCCACACGCGCGGTCCGGCGGCCGGGTTCGGGTCACGCAAGTTCACAGAACCGCCGAATCGTGATTTGCCACTCTTCCACAACGGGTGCCGTGGCTCGGGTGCCAGGCCCCGGGGGTCGGACAATTGCACGGTTTCTCGTGCAAGTTGTTGATTTCATTTAAAAAAGCGGTGCCCAAAATTCAATCGATCCAATGGAAAGCCCAGTTGGCGCGGCTCGCGGCGACTTGCGCAGCGGGTTAATCACAAAGTTATCCACAGAATCTGTGCGTCTTGGCCGACACGCAAACAAGCGCTGTGGCGATGGTGGCTCGGTGGATAATCGCCGCGCATTGACAGCCTACGGGGCCGGAGGATTCCTTGTTTTCCATCATAGTTGCTGCAGGTTGGCCCATCTGGCCGCTGCTCGCTTGCTCGGTGATCGCACTCGCGCTTGTTATAGAACGTTTCACGAGTCTCAAGACGGTGAAGGTGCTTCCGCCCAAGCTGCTCGAAGAAACCATCACGGTGTCGCACAACGCGGTGCCGGGGCCCGACGTGGTGACCAAGCTGGAAAACAATTCGATGCTCGGCCAGGTGCTGGCCGCCGGGCTGCGCGCGTTGAACGCGAATCCGCGCTGCACCGAGGACGACCTGCGCGCCGCCATGGAGGCCTCGGGCCGCACCGTGGCGCACCGGCTCGAGCGCTACCTGCCCGCCCTTGCCACCATCGCCTCGGCCGCGCCGCTGCTCGGGCTGCTGGGCACGGTGATCGGCATGATCGAGATCTTCGGCTCGCAGTCGCCGACCAGCGGCGCGGTCGGCTCGGGCAACCCGGCGCAGCTCGCGCACGGCATCTCGATCGCGCTCTACAACACCGCCTTCGGCCTGATCGTCGCGATCCCGACCCTGATCTTCTGGCGCTATTTCCGCAGCCGCGTCGACGAGTACCTGCTGAACCTGGAACTCTCGGGCGAGCGCTTCGCGCGCCATCTCAACGCGCTGCGCAAATGAGGGCGCGCACCGCCGCCATGGCCGCCGCCGGGAGCGCCCGGTGAGCCGCGGCCGCATGCAGTTTCGCCACGGCGCGCGCGACGAGCCCGAGATCAACCTGATCCCGTTCATCGACGTGCTGCTGGTGGTGCTGATCTTCCTGATGCTGTCGACCACCTACAGCAAGTTCACCGAGATGCAGCTGCGGCTGCCGACGGCGGACGTGGACGCGCAGCGCGACTACCCCAAAGAAGTGATCGTCGGCGTGTCGGCCGACGGGCGCTATTCGATCAACAAGACGCAATTGCCCGACCGCAGCGTGGACACCGTGGCGGCGGCGCTCGCCGCGGCCGCCACCGGCGGCAAGGACAGCGTGGTGATCATCAGCGCCGATGCCAGCAGCCCGCACCAGGCCGTGGTGACGGTGATGGAGGCCGCGCGCCGCGCGGGCCTGATGCAGATCACCTTCGCCGCCCAGTCGACGGCGCAAGCCGGGCACTGAGTTGCCGTCGCAGGGGCGCAACGGCACCAACGCCGGCGCAACCGCCTCCCGGCTTCGGCACGCCTGGCTGCGGCGCGGCCCGCTGGCGATGCTGCTGTGGCCGCTGTCCCTGCTCTTTCGCACCCTGGTGGCGCTGCGCGCGCTGCTCTATCGCCTCGGCTGGCTGCGTACCGAACGCGTGCCGGTGCCGGTGGTAATCGTCGGCAACGTGATCGCGGGCGGCGCGGGCAAGACGCCGGTGGTGATGGCCGTGGTGCAGCATCTGCGTGCGCGCGGCTGGCGGGTGGGCGTGGTGTCGCGCGGCTACGGCCGGCATACCGACGACTGCCGCGAAGTCCTGCCCGACAGCGATCCGGGCGAGGTCGGCGACGAGCCGGCGCTGATCCGTCGCAGCACCGGCGCGCCGGTGTTCGTGGCGCGCCGCCGCGCCGAGGCCGCGCGCGCGCTGCTCGCGGCCCATCCCGCCACGCAGCTCATCGTGAGCGACGACGGCCTGCAGCACCTGGCGCTGGCGCGCGACATCGAGATCTGCGTGTTCGACGACCGCGGCATCGGCAACGGCTGGCTGCTGCCGGCCGGCCCGCTGCGCGAACCCTGGCCGCGCGATTGCGACCTGGTACTGCACAGCGGCGAGCACCCGGCTTTCGCCGGTGGCTTCACCGCCACGCGTCAGCTCGCGACCTACGCGGTAGCGAACGACGGCACCCGAACGCCGCTGGCCTCGCTGGCTGCGCGCCCGGTGACGGCGCTGGCGGCGATCGCGCGGCCCGAAGCCTTCTTCGGAATGCTGCGCGCGCAAGGCATCGAAGCCGAGCGAACCATCGCCCTGCCCGACCACCACGATTTCGCCGACTGGCACGACGACCTGCCGGCCGACCACCTGCTGCTGTGCACCGAGAAGGACGCGGTCAAGCTCTGGCGCAAGAAGCCCGATGCGCTGGCCGTGCCGCTGCTGTTCACCCCCTCCGAAGCCTTCCTCGCGGCGCTCGACGCAAAGCTATCATCGACCGATGGACACCAAGCTGCTTGAACTGCTCGTCTGCCCCGTCACCAAGGGCCCCCTGACCTGGAATCCCGAGAAGCAGGAACTCTGTTCGCGCAGCGCGCGCCTGGCCTATCCGGTGCGCGACGGCATTCCGGTGCTGCTCGAGAACGAGGCCCGCACGCTGTCCGACGACGAGCTCGGACTGTGAGCTTCACGGTTCTGGTGCCGGCTCGGCTGGCGTCGACACGGCTGCCCGACAAACCGCTGGCCGACATCGCCGGCGTGCCGATGGTGGCGCGCGTGGCGCAGCGCGCGGCGCAGTCCGGCGCGGCGCGCGTCGTGGTGGCGGCGGACCATGCCTCGATCCTCGCCGCCTGCCAGGCCCACGGCGTGGAAGCGATCCTCACCCGCCAGGACCATCCGAGCGGCAGCGACCGTCTCGCCGAGGCCTGCGAACAGCTCGGCCTCGACGGCGATACGGTGGTGGTCAACGTGCAGGGCGACGAGCCGCTGATCGACCCAGCGCTGATCGACGCCGTGGCCGCCGCGCTGCTCGCGCGGCCCGACGCCGCGATGAGCACCGCGGTGCATGCCATCGATTCCGTGGCCGACTACCTCAATCCGAACGTCGTGAAGGCGGTGCTCGACGCGCAGGGCAATGCGCTCTATTTCAGCCGCGCGCCGATTCCGTGGTGGCGCGACGGCGCCGCGCCGGGCGTGCCGCCCGCGCAGTTGCCCTCGCCCGCGCCGCTGCGCCACATCGGCATCTACGGCTACCGCGCGGGTTTCGTGCGCCGATTCCCCATGCTGCCGCCCTCGCCGCTCGAAGGCATCGAGGCGCTCGAGCAGCTGCGCGCGCTGTGGCATGGACACCGCATCGCGGTGCATGTGAGCGACGCGGCGCCGGGGCCGGGCGTGGATACGCCGGAAGACCTGGCGCGGGTGCGGGCGCTGTTCGCCTAGACGCGCGACCGGGTTCAGGCGCGGCCGGCCAGCTTTTCCAGGTAGGCCGCGGCCTTCTCGAAGCCCAGGTCCGCCGCCGCGCGCAGATCCGCACGCCCGCGCGCTTCGTCCCTGGGCACCCCCTGCGAGGGAAGCTGGCCCAGCCGCATCAACCCCACCTGGTAGAGCGCCAGCGGATGCCGCTGATCCGCGCTGCGCAGGAGGAACGGAACGCCCCGGACCAGATCGCCGAGCCCCTTCTGGTGGTGCTCGAACAGACGGTACGAAGCCAGCCCGTCACCCGCCTCGGAGGCGAGCTCAGACGCTTTCAGCGCCGTTTCGTCCAGAAGGAAGCGCGTCGCGCCGGTGATCGGATCCACGTTCATTGCGCCTTTCTCGTCAGGGGCATCGCCGATGCCGCTTCTGCGGCTTGAAGCGCCGCATGGTCCCCGGGTTCTTCGTGTCCGGCAAGGCCGGGTTCGCCGGATCGCGGGGCGCGGGCAGCAAGGCGCCGTTCGAGTAGTACCACAGCAAGGTGTCCGGGGCCCGCACCGTCGCGCCGAGTTCGTTGGCGAGTTGCTGGGCATAGCTGGCCGAACCGGCACCGGTGGAGCATGACAGCAGGTCGACGCCCATGCCCTTCTTGTACTTGGAATGGGCCCGGATCTCATCGGCGATCTCCTGCACGGTGAGGGGGACGTTGTTGCAGTCATGAAGCGGCGTACCGTGGCCGCCCACCGAGATCCGCTTGGGGTTGTCGGGCACCAGGTCGGCAAAGCCGCAGATGCTCTCGTGCGAGGGAAAGTGCTTGATGTCGACCAGCCCGAGCGGATCGACCCACCCCGTCGGATTGGGTGCATACGCGAACAGGTTGATGCCGCCCGAGAGCCCCATCGGGTCCTGGCTGGCGAACCGGCCGCAATCGGGGTCGTAGTACCTGAAGCGGTTGTAGTGGAGGCCGGTCTCGTCGTCCCGGTACTGCCCCTGGAACCGCAGGTTCTGCACCACCTCGCCCTCCTCCTGGCCGGCGAGGCGCTCGGCATGTTGCTCGAGCCGCCAGGTGTTGCCCCAGGCCTTGTAGCTGGTGCGCCAGAGGATCTCGCCCGCCTCGCTGCTCAATTCGCGCGGCGTGCCGAGATGGTCGTTGTGGTAGTAGCGCGCGCGCCAGTCGGCCAGCCGCGCAACCGTCGCGCCGGTCTGGCCATCGTCGTGCGCCTTCCCGTCGTCCGGCGCGGCCTCCGCCTCGCCCCGCGCCACCGCACGGATGCGCCGCTGTTGCGCCAGCATCCGTTCCATGAAGACGGCCTGCGACTTTCGCGGCTGCCACTCCTCGTCGCCGGCAGCGTCGGCCGCCACCGGTGCCGCGGGCATGGCCGGGGGCTGCTGTGCGGCCGAGGCATCGCTCACGATCTGCGCCAGTGGAACGAAGCCGTCGCCCTCGTAGAGGTAGACGATCCGTCGGCTGCCGCGCAGCTCGCCGCACAGACGGTTGCCGTCCCAGTCGAACAGGGTCTGGCCGAAGCGGTCTGTCTTGCGGATGCGGCGGCCGAAGGCGTCGTAGGCATAGTGCGTGACCAGCGGCGCGGCGCCCGCGTCGCCGCCGCGGGTGACGACGGTGCGCTGGAGCCGGTGCTCCACGTCCCATTCGAAGCGGATCGCGGTGTGCTTGCCGATGCGCTTCTCGATCACGTTGCCATGGCTGTCGTAGCGGTATCGCTTGTCCTCGAAGACCTCGACGCGGTTGTCGCGCACGAGGCCCGCGGAGCTGCCCGCGGGCGCATCGGCCGCCAGCAGGTTGCCCGCCGGATCGGAAGCGAAGCGTTCGGCGAGGTCCGGCTGCGCGGCGGCGAGCAGGCGGCCGACCGGATCGTAGGCATAGCGCACCGCACCATGGCGCGCGTCCATCGACTCGGACAGATTGCCGGCGCGGTCGTAGGCATAGCGGCGCCGCAGCACCGCCAGCGACGGCCCCTCGAATCCATCGGGCCCGGCCTGCGCCTCGGCGGCCCAGGCGGTCTGCTCGGCCAGGCGCCCCGCCGCGTCGTAGCGATAGCGGCTGTGCAGACGACCCTGGCTGCGGGCCGTCTCGCGGTGCAACGAATCCCGCTCGATGTCGCAGACCACGCGTCCGTCGATGTTGACCTGGTGCAGATGCCCCGAACCGTAGTGCAGCCAGTTCAGCGTCCGCCCGTCGGGCAGGAGTGTCGACACACGATGGCCCAGCGGGTCGTAGCGGTGGCGCCAGCGGGCCTCGGGGCCCATGCCGGTGCGGCTTTCCTCGATCAGTTGCCCCACCGCGTCGAACACGAAGCGGCTGCGGCTGCCCGCGTCGTTGACGGCCTCGACCAGCCGGCCGGCGGCGTCGTGGCGGTAGCGCGTGACCTTGAACTGGGGCCGGCTCACCCCATCGGGCCCCACCGCGTGGCCCGCGACCTCCTTGCGAACCAGTCGCCCCGCGGCATCCCGCTCGTAGTGCGTGACGATCGCATGCCCGGGCAGCGCGGAACTCGGGGCCACCTCGTCGGCCAGGCCGAATCCCCACGGGTCCTCGTAGGTCGGGGCCGAGCGCTGCCGCGGCAGCCCGCCCCGGCCCGCGCCCTCGCGCTGCTGCTCGAGCGCCAGGCGTCGCGCGAGCCGCTGCCGGCGGTCCAGGCAGCCCAGCTCGATCCTGGCCAGCATCAGGCCGCTGGGGTCGTAGCGGCGCCGGACGTGCCGGCCGTCGAATCCGGTCTCCTCGACGATGCGGTCGAGCGCGTCATGGACGAAGTCGTGGCGCACGGCGTTCTCGTTGTAGAGCGCGACCAGCCGGCGGGCCTTGTCGTACTCGTAGCGCAGCTCGTGCCCCAGCGCGTTGCGCCGCAGCACCGGCAAGCCGTCCACGGCCAGCTGGTACTCGGTGCGCCGCCCCAGCGCGTCCACGTGCTCGACCAGGCGTCCCGCCGCGTCGTAGACCTGGCGTTCGCAGGCGCCGTCGGCGTACTGCACCGACAGCAGCCGGCCGAGGCTGTCGTGCCGGTAGGAGGTGGTCTGCCCGAGCGGGTCGGTCACGCTCGCCAGGTAGCCCCAATCGTCGTAGGCATAGGACGTCGCGAGGCCCGAGCAATCGACATGGCGAACGATCCGGCCGGCCGCGTCGTAGACCATGCGCCGTGTCTTGCCCAGCGCGTCGACGATCTCGACGGGAAGGCCGCGCCCGTCGTACGCGTAGCGCGTCTCCTGCCCGAGCGCGTCGACGGTCGCCACCACGTTGCCGCGCTCGTCATGGCGATGCTCGATGGTCGCGCCAGCCGGGTCGACGATGCGGCTGGGCAGCCCCAGGCGGTCGTCGTAGGCGACCCAGGTCACCAGCGACTCCTGCGCGGTGGGGCCGGGCTCCTGGATGCGCGTCGGTCGGCCCTGGCCGTCGTAGGCGTAGCGCCGGGTGCGGCCCGCGGGATCGGTCTGTGCCAGCAGCATGCCGAAGGCATCGAGCTCGCGCCGGGTCTGCCCGCCCATCGCGTCGACGGTGCCGATCCATTCTCTGTGCTGGTTGAATTCGTAGACCTCGACGCGGCCCAACTGGTCCCGCACGCGGGTCTCGCGCTCGGCGTACTCGAAGCGATAGGACTCGCCGTTGTCGGCATCGCAGCGCAGCACCTTGCCGCGCGGCGCGCAGACGTCGTATTCGTAGCGCACCCGCATGCCGTCGGGCCGGGTGTGCGAGACCATCATGTGCTCGATGTACTCGAACTCGCGCGCGACATGGCCGCTGCGATCGACGACCCGGACCAGGTCGCCCTCGGCGCTGTAGTCGTAGGTCACCAGCGTCACCGGCGGCTGGCCCGCCGCGCGCTCGAGCGCGACCCGGCGGATTCGCACGGCCCCGCCGGCCAGCGTCTCGAAGACCGGCAGGAACGCCCTGCCGGCACTGTCCTCGATGCGCACCGGCAGGCTCTGCGCGCCATAGCGAATGCGCAGTGCGTTGTCGTTGCGGTCGACGATGGCCTCGAGCAGATAGCGCGCGCCGGCCTTCCCGAAGACCAGGCGCGGGCTGCCGGCGGGGCCGAGCAGTTCCAGGTGGTCCGCGTCGGGCGCGCTCAGCGCGAACTGCTCGAACTCGTTGTAGTGGCGCCCTCCCGGCGCGAGCAGGGGGAACATCACCTCACGGCCGTATTCATCGATCAGCACGAGCCGCCGCCCGCCGGGCGTGCGCCGCGTCTCGATGCGCGCGTCGAGCTTCAGCGCCCATCCCTGGCCGAACCAGCCCGAACGCGCATTGCTCGAGGTGTAGGTGCGCTGCCAGACCAGCGGCATGAGCGCGGGCAGCTCGAAGTCCAGCTCCATGCCGTCGGCCAGCACCTTGCAACCCAGCACCGGGTTCACCGGATGGGCCACGAGCGGGCACACCACGCACGGCGGCGATCGTCCATCCCCCGGCGTGCTCGAGTCCTCCCCATCCGCCAGCCGGCGCGGATGCGGCTCGCCGCCCTCGTGCGGCCGCTCCTTGTGCTTCTTCTTGAACTCCTTGAGCTTGCGGATCGCCGCGGCGATGTCGTCGCCCTTGGTGATGCCGGCCTTGGCCATCAGCTGCGCGGCCTTGGTCGCGCCGCCGGCCGCCGCGCCCACGCCGGCCGTGGCCAGCGAGACGGCCACGGCTTCCGCGGTCTGGCCGAGGATCACGCCCACGGCCTCGCAGCCCTTGCCCTGCTTGACCATCTCCTCGACCTGGGCCGCGATCTCGCAGAGCTGGTCCTGCAGCATGTCGGCCGCGAAGTCGAGCAGGTCGTCCATGGTGATGGAGCCGTCGCGCAGGCCGTTGATCACGCCCACCACCTGCTTGCCCGCCTCCACCGCCTGGGTGCCGAACTTCTGCAGCCCGTCGACCGCGCTGCCCATCGAGCCCAGCGGATCGGAGAAGAAGGCCTTGATGCCGCCCCACACGCTGCCGAGCATGTCGCCCACCGCGGCCACGTCGCCGGTGATGGTGTTCCAGGCGCCCGAGAGCACGTCCTTGCCGCAGCCCGCGGGGTCCGCGAACATGCGGTCCTTGCTGGCCACGCCGAGCGCGGCCATGTTGGTCTTCATCTGCTCCCAGCAGGCCTTGTCGGCGATCGCCTGCTCGGGATTGATGCTGGTGTAGACCTTGGCCGGCGCGTTCCCCTTGTTGATGGTGCCCGTGTGGCCGTTGAACACGGCCAGCCCGCCGTCGATGTGCAGCGTCTGCGACCACTCCTTGGGCTCGAACTCGTCCATGTAGGTGCCCGACATGACGCCCTTGCCCTTGCCGGCCTCGCCGCCGCGGCTGACCGGCACGCGCGAGCGGTCGAGGAAGTACTCGTTGGTGCGGCCGTCGGAACGGTTGGCGGTCTTCACCGACTCGTCGAAGTACGAGATCGTCCAATAGGGAACCGGCACGCCCTTGTCGGGCTTGAGCGGCGTGTATTTCCAGTCGGGCGCCTTGGCCAGCGCGAAGTGTTCGTGGCGCTTCTCCGCCTGCTCGGGTGCGGCCATGCGTTCAGCGCTCCATGATGCTGAGGCTGGCCTGCGACCAGTCCTGCGCGCCGGTGGTCAGCCGCCAGACCAGCGCCAGCGTGCCCTGGTCGAGGTCGATGTGGAGCGTCGACAGGTCCATGTCCAGCGGCACGACGATGCCGTCGTGGTCCGCCATCAGCGCGGTGGCCTTGAGCGCCGGCAGCCGGAAGCCGCGCACGGCCTCGAACAGGCCCTCGAGCTCCACGTCCTCGTCGCCGCGCAGGTAGCCGTTGGTCTGCTGGTCGTCGGGGGCGCAATTGAAGTAGCGCAGGTCGAAGTCGCGCGGCAGGTGCGGCGCGACCTGCTTGCGCCAGGCTTCGTCGGTGGTGCCGATGCGCGAGACGCGCGGCTGCCAGTCGCCGGGCACGGGCGCGAAGTTGAGGGTGCGGTAGTGGCGCCCGGGCGCGGCGGCCAGCGTCTCGTCGGGCGACAGCAGCTGCGGCGCCGGCCATTCGCGGTCGCGCTCCCAACGCTCGCCACGTTCGCCGCGCAGCCGGCCGCCGAAGCCGACGCCGACCGGGTTGGCGAGCCAGGCATCGCGCGGTGCGTCGTCGCCGCTCGGGTGCTCGCCGCCGAAGGCATGCTCGTAGAGCAGCGGCACGCCGCGCACCGGCGAGGGATGCGACAGCTCCCAGCCTCCCATGGCGCGGTAGCGCCACTGGCGCGGGCCGGTGATCTGCAGCGACTTGCGCAGCGCCCCCACCTGCACGTGCGCGAGCCAGCCGTGGGCCGGTTCGCCGCCGGGCGCCCTGGCCTCGCCGGTCACCAGCACGTCGGTGCGCTCGCGAAACGGGATCAGGTCGCTGGGCTGCAGCAGGCTCGACGCGCCCGGCTCGCCCGCGTAGCGGTCGGCCATGTTGAGCGGCGGCTGTTCCTCCAGCGGCGACAGGCCCTGGGCCGTGATCGCGAAGGTGGCCTTGGCGGCGAGGCTGTGGTATTCCTTCTCGTCGTACAGCTCGGTGTCGAATCCAAAGGCGGGGTACGGGGTCTCGTTGATCAGGGCGATGGCCATCGTCAGTTCATGTGGATGTGCTGGCCGTCCATGTCGACGACGGTGGCGCCGTTGACCTGGATGCGGTCGCCTCGGATGGCGATGGTTCCGTCCGACTTGAGCGTGATCGACGAGGCGCCGCACACCAGCGTGAGCTCGTCGCCGGCCTGGTGCACCATGGTGCTGCCCGCGTTCACGCTGACCGTCTTGCCCGAGCTCAGCGAATAGCTGGTGCCCACGGTGGTCGCGTAGCGGGAGCCGACGTTGTGCGTGTGCAGGAAGCCCACGTTGCTCATCCACGTCGCGCCCACGTTGAGGTTGTAGGCCGCGCCGATGTTGGTCATCTGCGCGATGCCCACGTTCTTCAGGCTGGTCAGGCCGATGGTCTCCTGCTTGTTGGAGCCCACCGTGAGGTTCTGGTTGACGCCGATCTTCACCTTCTCGTTGTTGCCCACCGTCTCCGTGCGGTTGACGCCGATCTTGATGGTCTCGTTGAGGCCCACGTCCTCCTTGCGGTTCTCGCCGATCGAGATCGTCTCGTTCTGGTCTACCCGCTCATTGCGGTTCTTGTGGATGGTGATGCGCTCGTTGCCGTCGACGGTCTCGGTGCGGTCGTTGTGCACCGTGATGGTCTCGTCGTGGTCCACCGTCTCGGTGCGGTCGTGGCCCACGTGCACCGTCTCGTCGTGGTCGATGGTCTTGGCGCGGTCGTGGCCGACCCAGTGCGTCTCGTCGTGCTCGACCTCGATGTCCTGGTTGCGCTCGGCATGCAGCCACACCTGCTCGGCGCCCTTCTTGTCCTCGAAGCGAAAGGCGTTGGCGTTGGCGTCGGTCGCGCCTTCGGAGCTGCGCGACAGCAGCCCGCTCTGCGTGGCGTTGGCGGGCAGCTCCCACGGCGGCATGTTGTCGGCGTTGTAGACCCGGCCCGTGACGATCGGCCGGTCGGGGTCGCCGTTCTCGAAGTCGACGATCACCTCCTGGCCGATGCGCGGGATCTGGATGCCGCCGAAGTTGGTGCCGGCCCAGGGCGACGAGACACGTATCCAGCACGAGCTGTTCTCGTCCTTCGAGCAGGTGCGGTTCCAGTGGAAGCTCAGCTTCACGCGGCCGTACTGGTCGGTCCAGAGCTCGCGCCCGGCCGGGCCGGTGACGATCGCGGTCTGCGGGCCAGTGGTGCGCGGGCGCGGCACGGTGGGCGCGTCGGCGCGAAAGACCTTGCTGGTCGGAATCACCTCGAAGTCGACGCGGCACTCGAAGCCCTGCTGGTCGCTCGCATCGCCCACGTCCTGCAGGTGCAGCCGCGCGTCGATCACGAGGTACTGCCGGTTGGCCTCGTCCTGCGGATGGCGCTCGAGCTCGAGCAGGCAGCCCGGCACCACGGCGCGCAGGTTGCCCGAGCCGCTGGCGCGCTCGCCGCCGACGCCGGCCTCCTGCATGCGCACGCGCGCCAGCTGTTCGCCCTCGGACTCGACCATGTAGTCGCCGGGCCAGCCGTAGCGCTCGCGGTCGCTCTGCGCGGTCTTGCGCGGCATGGCGCTGACCTGCTGCAGCCGCGCCTTCGGCCGCTGGAAATCGAAGTCGTCCGTGACCCAGCGCCCGCTCTGCAGGCATTCGGCGGCCTGGAAGCTGTCGCAATGCTCCTCGGCGATGGTCTCCTCGGCGCCGCGGAACGGCACCTTGCGGTAGGCGGCGTTGGCGTAGGGCTGGTGCGAGGACATGTCGTCCACGATCACCAGCTTGTGCGAATCCTCGGCGTGCTCGAAGTAGTAGTACAGGCCCCACTCGTGCAGCAGCCGCGCCACGAAGTCGTAGTCGCTCTCGCCGTACTGCACCTGGAACTCGCGCGCCGGGTAGCTCTGCGTGGCGCGCAGCTCGAACGCGAAGCCGTAGCCGCCGAGCACCTCCTGCACGATCTCGAGCACGCTCTTGTTCTGGAAGATGCGGTAGTCGCTGCTGCGCACGGCCAGGGTCAGCCAGGGCTCGATCACCGCCTCGTAGAGGGCGCGACGGTTCTCCAGGCGCAAGAAGCGCATGCGCGTCACCAGCCCGGAAATGTGCCGCTTGCTGCCACCCGCGCCGGGGCGGCCGTCGAGCACGATATGGGCCGTGAGCGTCTCGCCCACCATCGGCTTGATGTTGACGTTGGCCGCCTGGCGTGGGCTGTGGCCCGGAGTTTCGGGCGTCGCGAGCACCAGGCTGTAGCGGAAGAGCCGGCTCAGCCCCTCCTCGCCGTCGATGGACACCGGCTGGAGGGCAGGCCGGCCTCCGAGCGTGGGCATGGTCGCACAGCTGGCGTCGAGGATGCAGCCGGCCTGCGAGGAAGCAATGGGCATGAAGTTGGATGGGTCCCGTGATGCGATGAGGCGCCGGATCGTGGACACGATGGCGTCATCTTTGTTTCTTCTTTTAACTTTCCGGATCAGTCTACGAAGAGCTGCCTTTGGGGGTCAAGAAGTCCTAAGTACTGCTTTTTCGCCGTCGGCGCCTTCGGTGTCCGGCGAAATTGTTCACGGGGCCGCGTGCTATCCTCGACGCAATTCCGTCCGCCGCACTCTGTCTTTATCGAGGGCTGCGTGCGCGACGCGACACAAATCCAAGAACCCTCCGAGGACACCATGAGACTGATTTTGTTGGGCGCGCCCGGGGCGGGCAAAGGCACGCAGGCGGCCTTCATCTGCCAGAAGTACGGCATTCCGCAGATCTCCACCGGCGACATGCTGCGTGCCGCCGTCAAGGCCGGCACGCCGCTGGGCCTGCAGGCCAAGGCCGTGATGGATGCGGGCGCGCTGGTCAGCGACGACCTCATCATCAATCTCGTGAAGGAACGCATCGCCCAGCCCGACTGCGCCGAAGGCTTCCTGTTCGACGGCTTCCCGCGCACCATTCCGCAGGCCGACGCGATGAAGGCCGCGGGCGTCAAGCTCGACTACGTGCTCGAGATCGACGTGCCCTTCGGCGACATCATCGAACGCATGAGCGGCCGCCGCTCGCACCCGGCCTCGGGACGCACCTACCACCTCAAGTTCAACCCGCCCAAGGTCGAAGGCAAGGACGACCTGACCGGCGAGGAGCTGATCCAGCGCAAGGACGACGAGGAAGAGACCGTGCGCACGCGGCTCGACGTCTACAGCCAGCAGACGCGTCCGCTGGTCGACTACTACTCGGCCTGGGCCAAGGCCGATCCGGCCGCCGCGCCGAAGTACCGCGCCATCCAGGGCGTGGGCACCGTCGAAGAGATCACGCAACGTGCACTGGCCGCACTGAGCAGCTGAGCCCCGGCTCGAATCGCAAGCCGCGTGCGGGCTCCGGGGCCCGCGACGCGGCTTTTTCTTTGGGCCCCGGCTTCAGAGCAGCGCGAGCGTCAGCGCGATGCGCGCCTTGACCGGCGTCAGCGCGCCTGCGTCGCGCAGCGTGTCGCCCGGCTTGGCCAGGATGCGTCCCTGCGTGCAGCGGGTGGCGCGCAGCACCGCGATGCCGGTCGCCTGCGCCTCGAGCGCCGCCGCCTCGAGCGCGTGGTGCAGCGTGCCGTTGCCGGTGGTCGCCAGCACGAGGCCGCGCAGCGGCGAACTGGCGCCGCCGTCGGCGCGCAAGGCACGGATCACCGCACCGCTCGCGCCCACGTGGCTCGTCACGATCTCCACGCGCGGCCACGCGGCTTCGTCCTCGGGCAGGCGATCGAGGGCCGCACCCGTTTCCGAAACCGGCCAGTCGCGCACGCGCCGCACCGCGCCCTCCTCCACGTAGCCCAGCGGCCCCGCGTCGCCGGCGTCGAAGGCATCGAGCCGGTAGGTGTGCACCTTCTGCACGTCGAAGGCACCGAGCACCGTGCCCGCGCACACCGCGCTCACGCCCTGCGCGCCCGGCGTCGCGGCCACGGCGATCGCGTCGCGCACGTTCTGCGGACCGTCGGGCGACAGCGCGGAGGCCGGGCGCATGGCGCAGGTCAGCACGATGGGCTTGCGCGGCGCCAGCGCCGACTGGAGGAAGAAGGCGGTCTCCTCGAGCGTGTCGGTGCCGTGGGTGATCACCACGCCGGCCACGTCGGGCTGCGCCAGCCAATGGGCGCAGCGCAGCGCCAGCGCGCGCCAGATCGCGAAGGACATGTCCTTGCTGTCGACCTGCGCCACCTGCTCGGCCGCCAGCGTCACGCCCGCGGGCGCCTCGATGCCGCCGAGCAGGTCGGCCACGCCCACCTCGCCGGCGGTGTAGCCGATGTTGTCGCCACTGTTCGCCGCACGGCCCGAGATGGTGCCGCCGGTGCCGAGCACCACCACGCGCCGTGGATTCGAGAGGGATGAATTCACCATGGCTTGCCAACATTGAAAAACTGGTTAAAAATACAGGTACTGGATGTTCAGCCAGTGCCGCAAGGAACCACCATGCAGTTCGCCGTGAAGCTTACCGCCCGCCAGCAGCAGATCCTCGATCTGATCCAGAGCGCCATCGCCCGTACCGGGGCGCCGCCCACCCGCGCCGAAATCGCGAGCGAGCTGGGCTTTCGCTCCGCCAATGCCGCCGAGGAACACCTGCAGGCCCTGGCCCGCAAGGGCGTCATCGAGCTCGTGAGCGGCACATCGCGCGGCATCCGCCTCAAGGGCGATGCGCTGCGCTCGCTGGCCGAGTCGCGCAACAGCCAGTTCTCGCTCTCGCTGCCCGGCATGGCCCAGCTCGCGCTACCGCTCATCGGCCGCGTCGCGGCCGGTTCGCCGATCCTCGCGCAGGAGCACGTCGACCAGACCTACTACGTCGAGAACACGCTGTTCCAGCGCCAGCCCGACTACCTGCTCAAGGTGCGCGGCATGTCGATGCGCGACGCCGGCATCATGGACGGCGACCTGCTCGCCGT
>Ga0102589_1003501_pt1 | contig 16241 bp, 17 predicted proteins | sample AraplaMF_Col_mLB_FD_76858 | JGI IMG/M metagenome (GOLD analysis project Ga0102589, IMG submission 76858) | Arabidopsis root microbial communities from the University of North Carolina, USA - plate scrape MF_Col_mLB | ecosystem: Host-associated > Plants > Roots > Endosphere | place: USA... | reverse complement strand
GAATGGTGATGCAAATTATAGCAAAGCGACAAAGGGGAATATTAAACGCTTAACAATGATTTATATTATACTAGCTGTCGTTTTAGTTGTTGGATTAGGGGTGTATATTTATTTTAAAGGTTAAATATACTGAAAAATGTAAAAATCTTAAAATAGAACTATGCTATAATATCAATATAGTTATTTGGTAATTAAGGAAAGGATTGGATGAAATGATTGAAATTACGAATGTGTCAAAAAGTTATAATGGGTCTACCTATGCAGTAAAAGACTTAAGTTTATCTGTACCTAGCGGCGAAATCTTTGGATTTTTAGGACCGAATGGTGCGGGTAAATCAACGACAATTAAGATGATTACTGGTATTCACGGGGTGGACAAAGGGACTATTACGATTAACGGAAAAAATATTATGGAAGAGCCGATGGAAGCGAAGAAGACGTTTGGTTATGTACCAGATAGTCCAGATATGTTTTTACGATTAAAAGGAATTGAATATTTAAACTTTATGGCCGATATGTATGAAGTGCCGAAAGAAGTACGACAAGAACGAATAGAGTCTTTAGCGAAGAAGTTTGATCTTTATAATGCTTTATCTGATCAAATTCAAAGTTATTCGCACGGTATGAGACAAAAAATCGTTATTATTGGTGTGCTCGTACATGAGCCAGATGTATGGATTTTAGATGAACCATTAACTGGGCTTGATCCGAAATCTGCATATATTTTAAAAGAAATGATGAGAGAGCATGCGGATAAAGGAAAGATTGTATTTTTCTCTACACACGTATTAGAAGTGGCAGAAAAATTATGTGACCGCGTCGCGATTATTAATAAGGGAAACCTTCAGTTTAAAGGGAATTTAGATGAAATGAGAGATCATTTTAAATCCAATGAATCACTTGAAAAAATGTTCTTGGAGATGACGGGCAATGAGTAAAATTTGGACGTTAACGAAAGTATTATTGAAATTAAATTATGCAGATTTTATAACAGATAAGAAGAAGCGATGGGCGTATGTATTTTCATTTGCAGCTATTTTATTTGTCGGCTTTTTACTGTTTGGTTCTATCACGCATGCAATGTATGAGGGAATGATACATTTAGGGCAAGATCCAGGAATGATTATCGCAATGGGACTTGCGATTGCGAGTATATGGGTATTTTTAATGAGTATTACGAACATTTTAACTGTATTTTACTACAGCAATGACATTGAAATGTTATTACCATTACCATTAAAACCAGCGCAAATTATTTCAGCCAAATTTTTAACAGTATTAATTACACAATACGTAATGAGTTCATTTATTTTATTACCGATCTTTATTACGTACGGTTTAAAAAGTGGCGCATTTATTACATATTACATATATATGATTTTCATTTACTTACTCTTCCCAATTGTGCCGTTAGTACTAGCTTCGTTACTGATGACAGTTATTATGAGGTATACAAATATAGCGAAAAATAAAGACCGAGGAAATATATTTATTGGAATCGTAAGTATACTATTTATTGTAGGAATTAACGTATTTTTGCAGTGGAAAAATAAAAGTTCGTTTTCTGAAGATGCAATTGCGGATTACCTTGCAAACAACCAGTCTTCTCTTTTAGTACAAATGACAAACTATTTTCCAACTACATATTTTGGAGCAGTAGCATTAGTAGAAAATGCAAATTGGAAGGGACCTTTATATGTAATAATCTTTGCAGTTATTTCATTTGTCTTCTTTGTGTTGTTTTATTACATAGCAGAGCGTACATATTTAAAAGGGGTTATTGGACTTTCAACGAGTACAGCAAAGAAACAAGTTATTTCGGCGGAAGGTTTACAGAAATCAACAGTACAAAGTTCGCATTTAAAAGCGTATGTGAAAAAAGAATTTAAAACGTTATTCCGTACACCACAATTTTTCTTAAATTGCATTGTACAAACTTTCGTTATGCCAATTATGTTGTTCTTTATTTTATTTGTGCAAGATGGAAATTTAAAGTTTATTACAGAGTATATTAACAATTCAGAGACAACGGGATTTGCAATTGGTGTTGGCCTTTGTGCATCGTTATTTTTAATGGGTAGTAACGTCATTGCAACAACGTCATTTTCGCGAGATGGAAGCTCTTGGTTTGTGAATCGTTATTTACCAGTAAAGGCTTCGGATATCTTTTTTGCGAAAGCAATCACTGCTTGGTTAATTAATGTGATCATTTTAGCAGTATTCGGTATTACGATGGCAGTTGTAGCTGGGATTTCTCCAGTCTTTATGATACTGTGGTTTTTACTAAGTGCGAACGGGTTGTTATTAATTAATTTAATCGGAACACGCTGGGACGCGCAAACTGCAGATATTCATTGGGATACAGAGCAGAAATTATTTAAAAGTCGATATACAACTTTGTGGAATTTTTTAGCTAATATTTTAATAGCTTTAATTATTGTGGGGGGAGTAAGTGTATTATACTTCTTCCTTCATGTCGGACTGTGGGTTATGTTTATCGTTTTGTTTGTAATGTTTACGATTGTAAATTATATCTTTATTAAAATGTTAAAATTAGGTGCTGAACGTATACTGTCAAATATTCAATAAGAAGATAGATCCTCTGTATTCATGCAGGGGATCTGTGTATAGATGGAGGAGAAAAAGGTGAAGAAAATAGCAATTGTAACAGGGGCAACTCGTCTGAATGGAATTGGTGCAGCTGTATGCAAGGTGCTTGCTCAAAAGGGGATAGACATTTTTTTCACGTACTGGCCAAAGTATGATAAAGCGATGCCATGGGGAATGAGTGATCAAGAACCCTTTTTGCTGAAAAAGGAAATTGAAAGTTACGATGTTCGATGTGAAATGGCAGAAATCAATTTATCGCAGTCTTATTCGCCAAATCGTTTGTTTTATATGGTATCAGAACGGTTAGGTGATCCATCTATTCTAGTTAATAATGCAGTATATTCTACTCATACGAGAATTGAGGAATTAGATGTAGAGCAGTTGGATAAACATTATACAGTTAATGTTCGGGCTACTATGCTATTAAGTTCATTGTTTATAAAACATTATTCACTTAAAACGGGCGGGAGTATTATTAATCTTACTTCAGGACAGTCAGTAGGTCCAATGCCAGATGAACTAGCATATGCAGCAACGAAAGGGGCAATTGAAGCATTTACAAAGTCAGTAGCACCAGTTGCGATGGAGAAGGGGATTACAGTGAATGCTGTAGATCCAGGACCGACGAATACAGGATGGATTACAGAGGAGCTGAAGCATCATTTAGTATGGAAGTTCCCGCAAGGTAAAGTAGGAGAACCGGTGGATGCTGCGCGCTTAATTTCTTTTTTAGTAAGTGAAGAAGCGAAATGGGTTACTGGGCAAGTCATTCACTCGAATGGTGGTTATTCATAAAAATATTATGTTAACAAATGTTGAGAAACAAAAAACGAAAGAAAATTTTATTTTTTTGTATAAATAAAATGTCAAGAAAGATAAAAATTTGATAGAAGAGTATATCGTCATATGAAGATAGTAATTCTTAATGTGACAATATACTCTTTTTCTTTTACTTGCGAGTAGAAAAATGAAGTAGAAGAAACTCGAATATTAAAATGAGTTTATCAGTTTTTGTACGTATTATTATGAAGATTACTGTCGGAAAGATGATAATTCGTATGAAAAGGGATTTTTTAAGGGGAAATCGAATCGTAAAGGGGAGGATAAATTATGTAAAACATAGGGGGATTTATATGAAAATGAAAAAGGTCGCTATCGCATCGATAACAATTGGTACAATGCTTACTATGGCAGCTTGTAGTCCTTCAGCAGATAAAGAAACGGAAAAGAAAGAGCAAGTAACTGCGCAAAATGATGGAGAAGCAAAAACGACAAGTGCAGATGAAGCGTCAAAAACAACGAAAGATACTGAAAAAGAAACAAATACTTCTTCAAATGAAAAAACAGATAAGGATGCAAAAAATACGAAAGAATCATCAGGGACAGAAAGTAACGGCAAAACGTCAACTCAAAACGAAAATGTAAAAACAAAAGAAAAAGAGACGACAGGAAAAACGAATGATCAAACGACTAGCGGGAAAACAACAGATCAAAGCACAAGTACAAGCACAAACAATAATGGAAAGACAACGAAAGATCCGAAGAAAAGTGTTGCTGTGAAAACGAATGTTAAAGAAGTTGTAGCATTAATTGATAGCTTGGACAAGCAGTTAGCTGCTAATCCAAAATTGGAAACAGTGAATAAGCTTGGCAAACAAATTAATGAAAAGTGGGATGTGATTGAAAAAGAGCTAGAAGCATCACATCCGACGGATTCTAAAACAATCGGTCAAAGTATGTATCCGTTAATTGTAGGAGCGGAGAAAGAAAAAATCGATATTAATAAAATGAAATCATTAACGACGAAAACGAAAAAAGATTTAAATCAGTTATTGACGAAACTTTCATAGTTTCAAAAGCCTACTCGTGTGAGTAGGCCTTTTTTAGTTTGTTGTAATGTGCACAGTATAACTTATTTATTTTCATTTTCAATTACGATGCGAAAGGAACTGAATGCTTGTTGACTGATATAATCTTCTTCGCTAACTTTATAAGGAAATGGAAAAGCGACGAGTTGCAAATTACTTTCCTGATCCACTGAAGGCAATGTGAAATTAAAGATTTGTCTTGTTTCAGGTGCAACCTTAGTATAAACGACTTTTCTATTGTTAAATATTTCAACTTGTTTCCAATCTTTAAAAGCCACGATTGCGTAAGTCATTTCATCATTTGTTTCATTACCGTTTGATAAAATTAATTGCTTGCCTTCCTTTTCAAAGAAGACAGTTTGTAAGTTCTCTTCACGGTTCGTAACAAATACTGGTTCGTAAAGACCATCTTTTAAAATAGCATCTGGATTTATAAGGGAGAGTTTTATTTTTTCGTTTTCTTTCTGAAGAGGATGCATTGAATATCGCATACTTAGAATATCTTCTAAAATAGCTGCTTTATTTAAGTTATTATCTTTTAATTTGTATTCAGGTTTTTTAATTATTAAAAAGGTTAATTCACTTGCATTAGGAGAAGTGCGTAAAGAGATTTTCGTAGTAATTGAACTGTTTGGTTTCATATCAAAAAAATAGTGTGATATTTCATTAGTAGTATCTTCTATTTTAAAAGGTTTTTGTTCGTAATCTTCTAGAACAATTAATCCATATTTTCGGTTTTCATTAATAGTATGTACGAATGATAATGTTACATTAATTTTATTATCCTCACTAGTAATTGTACTACCATTGTTAATATGTTGGCCTTGATTATCCTTCAATCCGTAAGAAATAGTATTGGTTTGTTGCTCTCGTTTATTTTCTATGGAAGGTGGATGAGGTTGTATGAATGAAGTATTGAACAAAATATAAATTGTAAGTAATGAAATAAGTAAAACACCGCTAATAATATATATTTGTTTCATAAATAGCACCTCAATATATGTAAAATATTAGAGAAAAAAGATATGCAAGATGCATATCTTTTTTCTCTTTCTTACCAGAAAGCTTTTGTTTCGTGATTCACATCATTATAACCACTTAATTTATAGGTATGATTACCGATAGCGTAATCATCTCCATAATAAATGCTTGTGTTGGTCGCTGTAGCACTTACAAAGGATGATTTTTTTGCACTATTACTTTTCGTATTTACTAATGAGCCATCGCCATTGAAAGTTCTTGCTTTTGCATAAACATAGTCTTCGGTCGTAGTTGATTTCGATTTAGCAACTGCATATGGGTTACCAAAAAAGGGAGTATATACGCTAATGTTAGAGTCATTCTTAGGTGCAGCTGCAATAGTCAAACTAGGAACACTAGATGTTTTTGTTGATTGAATTGTATCAAAGTCAACTAAAACGGGCTGCTTGTCTACAGTATCGACCTCTGAAGCACTTGCGTTATTAGTAAAACCAAAACCTAAAACCGCTAACCCTAAAGTTGTCACCGATAAAGATTTTTTCATATTCACTAATTTTCCCACCTTTTTAAATTTTTGAGTTCGAACTCAATTCATACAATATATGAAAATTTCGAAACTCTCAATGGTTTATTCCATACTTAACTTTTCTTTTACTTTCGATTCAACATGTCTTCATTTGCAAAAAAGCGAATATATCTTCTAATGCTTAGCCAGCAAGGGATACAGGTTTAACTTTATGAAATTCGTGTAAATTAAAATCTATTCATGTCAGAATCTCTGTTATTTTTAAGTTCATATGGGAAACTTATTAAAAAAAGGATGGTGACAAAAATGACAATCGATCGAATTTGTACAATTGGACCCGCAAGTAATAATAAAGAAACGTTAGCACAGTTAATAAAGAATGGTATGAAAATTGTTCGACTGAATTTATCGCATGGCACGCATGAAAGTCATAAAGACATCATTCGTTTAGTGAAATCATTAGATGACTCTATTAAATTTTTGGGTGATGTACAAGGACCTAAAATAAGATTAGGTGAAGTGAAGGGAGAGCAAATTACACTTCAGGCAGGAGATTCTTTTATTTTACATACACAATCAGTTACAGGGAGTAATACAGAAGCGAGTGTTGATTATGAAGGAATTGCGAATGATGTAAAAGTAGGCAGTAGAATTTTAATTAATGATGGAGAAGTTGAATTAATTGTTGAAAAGATAAGTACGGACAAAATAGAAACGAAGGTAAAAACAGGTGGCAATATCTCATCTCATAAAGGAGTTAATTTACCAGATGCGGCTGTTCGTTTACCAGCTATTACAGAGAAAGATAAAAAAGATATTCAGTTTCTTTTAGAGGAGAATGTTGATTTTATCGCGTGTTCTTTCGTAAGAAAACCTAGTCATATAAAAGAAATACGAGATTTTATACAACAGTATAAAGAAACGTCACCTAATATAATTGCAAAAATAGAAACGATGGAAGCAATCGAGAATTTTCAAGATATATGTAAAGAAGCAGATGGAATTATGATTGCAAGGGGCGATTTAGGAGTAGAGTTACCGTATCAATGCATTCCGCTTTTACAGAAAATAATGATTCAGGAATGTAATCGAACGAATACATATGTCATTACAGCAACACAAATGCTTCAATCTATGGTAGATCATTCTATTCCAACAAGGGCAGAGGTGACTGATGTGTTTCAAGCTGTACTGGACGGAACGAATGCAGTTATGCTTTCAGCTGAAAGTGCATCAGGAGAGCATCCAATCGAAAGTGTAAGAACATTACGTCTCGTTTCAGAATTTGCGGAACATGTTAAAAAAGATGGACCTTTTGCGATGAAAGATGTACTGCAATTACTGCGTGAGTCTCTGGATGAGTAATAAATAAAAAGAGGGCGGATATACATCCGCCCGCGTGTTTTTCATTCATACTATTCTTGCTCTTGCTCATCCAAAATCTTTTCAAACGCAGCAGATACTTTATCAAACTCTTCATCATTTTCAATGTATGAAAACTCATTATCTTCTTCTACTTTTAAAAAGAAAATATCAATGTCTTCCTCAGTTTCTGTTTGGATATCTTCAACAAAGGCAACTGCAATATATTCTGCACCTTCGACATCCATCGCTCCAAGTACTTCTACTTCTTGCTCTTCGTTATTCTCATCACTAAGAGTAAACACTTCGCCAACTTCAATATCAGACATATTCATTCTCCTCCTGTTCGACTCTAAAAATAGAGCACTCAAACTGTATACATACTAACATATCTTTCCATGAAAAACCAAATTCATACGTAAGAAAACAATTCATTCTTCTTTAGTATGAGTATACAGCTATTAGGAGCATTATTTGTCTGTGCTATATTACTTAATCCATTCAACAATTGTATCCATAGTCTGTCTTGTTTTATCACGCTTTGGCTCTTCTTTACGGTAACCAAAGGCAACCATAACTGATACTTCAAGATTATCGCCTTGTATAATGCCTTCTTGACGAAGTAAAGAATCTACTTCCTCTTTATCAAATCCTTCTATTGGACAAGAATCAATACCGATTTGAGCTGCGCTCGTCATCATATTACCTAAAGCAATATAAGTTTGTTTAGATGCCCAATCAAATACAGCACGATCGGATTGTAATAAGTTAAAATCTGATTCCTGGAACTTTTTGAAGAATTCATATCTAATTTTTTGAGTGTCTTCAGGCAATCCAATAATATCGTTCATCATATATTTAATATACTCTGCATCATAATGCATATCTTTAATGTTTCTTGAAAGAACAATAACAAAATGACTAGCTGTTGCAAGTTGCCCACCAGCGCCCCATGAATACGGTTGTAGTTTTTCTCTTAATTCTTTATTTTGTACGACAATAAATTTCCAAGGCTCATATCCAAAAGAAGAAGGAGATAATCTGCCTGTTTCTAAAATGAATTTGAAATCCTCTTCTGAAATTTTGTGCATAGGATCGAATTCTTTACATGCATGTCTGAAATGAAAAGCCTCCATAATCTTTTCTTTTGTAATTTCATTTGTATTTGTCATAAAAGTTCCTCTTTTCATGAATTTATTTTTGTAAGTAAATTATATTTTTAAAGTAACACAGATACAAGTACGCACATTTATGTGGTATAGTATCAAAAAAGATACTATTGATAAGGGAAGGGATTTATTATGGATTGTTCAAATGAAAATAATATAAATTACCCATTTTTAAATAAATATTCTTGTCCAGTTGAAGCTATGGTTGAGGTGATTGGAGGGAAATGGAAAGGGGTAATTTTGTATCATTTATTAGATGGTACAAAGCGGTTTAATGAATTAAAAAGATTAAAACCAAATATCACACAAAGGATGTTAACACTGCAGCTGAGAGAACTTGAAGCTGATGGGATTATACATCGTGAAGTATACCGTGAAGTACCACCTAAAGTTGAATATTCGTTAACTGAGCTTGGTGAATCACTACGTCCAGTGATTCTATTAATGATGGAATGGGCAACTCATAATATGGAGAAGGTTTTGGAGAATAGGAATACGAAAAATAATAGTTAAGAGTTGAAATTGATATAGACGAGTTATGTGAAATAGTTGTAGAAATAAAAGGTGTTTCCATACGTGAAAACACCTTTTATTTCTATATTTTTTACTTTTTAACTTCAACTGCTGAAGTTGGAAAGTTATTTAAGTTTGCAGTTTGACCATACCAATCAGCATGTTTAAAAACAACACCTTTTCCATATCCGTCAGTTGAAGTACGTTCCCATAGTGTTGTTGAGTAGCTAGCAGTAGGAGCTGCTGTACGTACAGAAACAATTTGATTTTGCCAACTAGCAGACAAGTTTTTATAACCGCTACTTAGAGAAAAATACTCGCTACCTTGATTTGTAAGTTTATAGAAGTCTGTACTACCAGGTCCGCTTCCTCCAACACCAAGGGGAGTGATTGAATGATTCAACCTTTGTTTATCTTTTTCAATAAAAGACTCTAAACTTTCTTTGCTCGAAAATCCATAAGATAACCAGTCTCCATTTTGATTTTGTTTCGGTAGAACTAACGTTATTTTTACGTCTTCCTTTGATGGAGCACTCAATTTGTTAAACGAATCAACAGTCTTTTCATCTACAGTTACATATTCGAAAGAGGAAATCGTATAATCTTTTTCGGTACTAGCTGATACTGATCCCAGTCCTCCAGTTAACGACGAGACAGTTAATAATGCACCTGCTACCAACTTTTTCAGCATGGATTCATCTCCTTAAAACTTAGATTTTTTACATAACTAAAATGTATGTTAATTTGAATGTTTTATAAATATTTAGAAATTTATAAAAATTAAACAGAATATTCTTTTATTATTCTGAAGTAAGGAAAGTAATTAAAAATGAAAAAAGGTTTACTTAAAAAGTAAACCCTTTTTGCTGACCTATTTCAAAACTCAATGGATGAAAGTTTCATTTTATCCATCTATGAATCATACACTTCTTTTGCATTCGTAGAAGCAGCATCTAATAAAAGGAAAATGGCTGCTATCATATGTAGAAAGATGTCTATATAAGGAAAGAAGGCAACTAGAGTAACGATAATACCGATATACTGAGGGTACGTATTCATGCCTTCTTTTTTAGCTAATAAAATAGTAGTGATATGAAAAACAATCAATAGTAGTAAAGGTAACCCATATAGGTTAACAAGACTTGGAAATACATAATAACAAGGAAGTAATAAAAGATGATAGATCCCTGTAGTCCACTTTAGTGCTTGAATGTAGGTTTTCAAAGTTAATCCTCCTAAAACAATTCATATCTATATATTACCAAAAATAACAGGTAATTGGATATTGTTTATTTGTATTTTTAATAGATTATAATAATTTTATGTAAACTAATTGTTAGGTATCTATAAAATAGAAAAACCACCCAAACGAGGGTGGTTCGTATTATAAATAACTACTTAAAGAAGAAATCGGAACCTTCACTTCACTACCTTCCTTCATATTCCGCAGCATAACGGTTTCTGTACTAAGTTCGTCTTCCCCAATAATAAGCACATAAGGTATATTCTCTTTATTGGCATAATTAAGGGCGCGTTTTAATTTGCGTCCTGCTAGTTCAAGTTCGATTTTTAAGGAAGTGGTGGAACGTAATTGCTGGGCAATTTGTAAGCATTGTAACTCTGTCCCAAGCGGGATGATAAATAGATCCGCTGTAGATGAGATTGTTTCTTTCTGCGATAGTGCTGTATAAATAACGTCTAAACCGAATGAAATACCGACTGTTGGATAGTTTATATTATCACCACGGAAAGCTCCGATAATGTTATCGTATCGACCACCGCTACCGATGCTAGATGTAATCGATCCATCTTTTAAAAAGATTTCATATACAGTACCTGTATACATTGTGAGTCCTCGCGCTAAAAACGGGTTGAATATCGTATTTTCATTTATTCCAAGGGCGATTAAATATTGCTGTAATTGTTGTAGTTCGTTTACTCCATCGGCAACGAGTGGATTATTGAAAGTTTCTTTAAAGTCAGCGATAGTAAGCTTTAGACAAGATAATACGGTATTACATATCGTATCAGCCATTTCTTCAGAAATTCCGCGCTCTAATACATCTTTTCGTACACCATCAATCCCAATCTTTTCGATTTTATCTAATGATAAAATGACGTCACTTGTTAACTCAGTAGGGATGTTAATGGCCTGAAGAATACCATTTAACAATTTTCGGTTATTATATTGGATCGTTATCTCTAAGTTTAACGTTCGGAACAGTTCAAACGCCATACCCATAAGTTCAGCTTCTGCCATGACAGACTCAACACCGACGATATCAACGTCGCATTGTATAAATTCACGAAATCTTCCTTGTTTAATTGGCCCATCTCGAAATACTTTCCCAATCTCATAACGTTTAAAAGGGAGGCGGAGGTTCGGATTCATTGCCACAACTTTTGCGAATGGAATAGTTAAATCGTATCGTAAGGCGAGCTCACGTTTCCCTTGATCCTGAAGTGTATATATTTCTTTTAATATTTCATCGCCACCGCCGTACTTGTAAGACATAAGCTCATACATATTTAACGTCGGCGTTTCTAAAGGTTTGCATCCGTATCGTTCAAACGTATCTTCACAAGCTCTTTTAATTTTATTTCGCAGCACTTGTTCTTCTGGTAAATAGTCTTTCGTTCCTTTTACATTTCTCATTTCCATCATAATCACTCCTTTTTAAAATTAAAAAAAGCTATGCAGGTATAAAAATACCCACATAGCTTTATGAACGCTTCGTGGGTCAACAGGAAAAGCCCTGTACCCACGAAGAAAAACTTTTCTTCGGATACACGGCGTTACGTATGATGATGAAGTTGGAAAGAAGTATTAAAATTTCGCATGACAAATCTCTCCTTAACGTAAGTTTTTCCAAATTATATCAGATGATTTTTGAATTATCAATATTTTTAGTTTTGAAAAATACGTGAAGTTATGTAGGAGAAATGGAAAAGGGTGTATAATAAAGGAAAACTTAATGATATGAAATAAAGTTTTAAGGAGAACGTTATGAAAAAAGATAAAACAAATGCGATGCGAATATTAGATAAAGAAAAAATTGAATATTCGATGATGTCATATGATCCAGACGATGGGAAAATTGATGGCGTATCAGTAGCCGAGAAAATTGGACGAGAAGTGAGAGAAGTATATAAAACGTTAATCGCTCAAGGGAATAGTAAAAATTATCATGTGTTTATTATTCCGGTAGATGAGGAACTAAATTTAAAAGCTGCCGCAAAAGCAGTAAGTGAAAAGAAAATTGAAATGATTCCTGTTAAAGATATTACGAAAGTGTCAGGATACATTCGCGGCGGTTGTTCACCAGTTGGAATGAAAAAGTTATTTTCTACATGTATCGATGAAAGCGCCCAATTACTTGATAAGATGATAGTGAGCGGCGGGAAAATTGGTATACAAATTGAGCTGAAAGTTGATGACTTGGCGAAAGTGACGAGAGCGCAGTTTGGAGAGGTAACGAAGTAAATATACATAGGAAAAGAAGTTCTGGTTTTATCCCGCTATTCGCCGGGCAGTAAGTAAGACCCTCACCTCAAAATTCAGCGGAAGCAAAGAAATTAGGTGGGGATTAATTGCCCGTAAAAGCACGATTGGTGAGGGCTGATAATCAGTGGGGATGAACAAAACCCCCACTGATTAAAGTTTCACTTTATTGAATTTAGATAATAATTTATAGGATAGTTAGTCCATTATGGGGCTGATTGTCCTTTTTTATTTACAAACTGGATAAAGATTGAATGTTTAGTTTGATATAGGCATGTAATCTGAATTGTTTGTTTGGCTTTGGGAGGAGGACAAAGGCTCGGTGCGAGGACTTTAAATAAGTTACTCTTAAAGATAGACAAGTGACGGGAGAGTGTTTAATGGAGGTTCAAGAAATACCCTAAGAAAGCACGTATTGGGGGGCAGTGTTTTGGCCCCCATCGGCTAAAAGTATGAAAGATTTTATACAGTTTTTTTGCTAATCCAGTAACAAACAAGAACACTAAAACCGCGTTAGGATAGGAATGTATAAAAAATGTCTAGATTCATAGAACTAAAAAAGAAGTTTCACTTGTGAGAGCAGGGTTCTCCTTTTTCATTGCTACTGATAATGAGACGTTATGTTAACTAATTTTGAATATCGTATACAGACTAAAAACAGAGAAAACTTCCTGTTGTGTAGGGTATTTTTTCTGTTTTTTTGATGATAGTTGTTAACTAATGTCTCACATTTCAAAAAAACAACTTTTTTGTTTGCTTGTCCACACCATTTCACCTCTTTGTGAATTTTATAGTATTAAAGGAGGTGAAAAGAATGAATGAAGATATTATTTCAATTGGAGCAAATTGTATAGTGAGAATTAGAAACAGATTCTTTCTTCTAGTAGAAATTGAAGTGGAAGTTGGAAATGTAGCCATAGAGGAATTTGTTTTTATTCGAATATCTGAGCAAGAAGCTAGAACATTGTTAGCAGGGGGTATTCAACGTTGTACTATTTCCAATTGTATTCCTAGGTCTCATGATGATTTAGAAGTAGAATTCATTTGTGTTTTAATCGTAGGTGGGGAAGCATTTGCGGTTTTTGATGTAGAAGACGATGTTGATGAAGCTGTACTTGTTCCAATTTCATTAAGAGAAGCCGAGCGTTTAATCTGTAGAGGAGCAAGACGATGTACAGTTATTAATAGATAAGAGTAAGCCTTTTGGGTACTAAAGAGGTTTCATTTTGTGTGGCTTCTTGTAAGAATGATTATGTAAATATGAATATCCTCCAGAGTACTTAACTGGAGGATATTTTTTAGACTTCTAGATGTATTAACTACTGATAATGAGACGTTATATTAATTAGGTTTGGATATTGTATACATCGTCTTTTCTTCAACTAAGAGTGCAGATTCATACAGTAAAAATTACTTTTTTAACTATAAAATAAGAAGAAATGAACCTATATTACTACTGATAGAGCTATGTTATAATGAAAATAAGGGTTTTATCCTTATTTTCATTATATAGGAGAGTGTTGAACATGATTATCAAGTTCATTCGTTTACGTTAATTTTAAACACAATTCGTTATGCCCGACTATTTTTTTCGAAATGTGTGGGTTTATTTGGTTGTGTCTTTTTTTATTAACTAAATACGAATGAAATGAGGAGTTAATCATGACTGAAAAGATTATTAAAATTAATAAAATTGATATATGTACAGAGAGCTTTGGCAATTCAGCAGATCCAGCAGTCTTACTAATTATGGGAGCCATGTGTTCAATGGTTTATTGGGATGAGGAATTTTGTCAACAATTAGCTGATACGGGCCGATATGTTATTCGTTATGATAATAGAGATGTCGGACGGTCAACTACTTATGAACCGGGGAGTTCCCACTATACTGTGGTAGATATGGCTGATGATGCGATTGGGGTACTCGATGCATATCATATTGACGAAGCACATATTGTTGGAATGTCATTGGGTGGAATGATTGCTCAAATTGTAGCCTTAAGGAACCCTGAGAGAGTTATAAGTATAACTTTGATTGCATCAGGTATTTTTGGTTCTGAAGATAACGACCGAAATTTGCCTCCGATCGATGAAAAGATACTCGCTTACCATACTAATGCGGCCAAACTAAATTGGTCGGATGAAGAATCTGTTGCAAATTACTTGGTTGCAGGATCAGCATTACTTTGTGGTTCAAAGCATAAATTCGATAAGAAGAGGGCTTATAAGCAGGTAGAAAACGAAATAAAACGGGCAAATAATCTACTCAGTATGTTTAATCATTCCCTTCTTAAAGGTGAGGATTCTTATGAGGGGAGATTAAAAGAAATCAATATACCTACTTTGGTTATCCATGGTACAGAAGATACAGTGCTTTCATACGAGCATGGTCTTGCTCTTGTTAATGAAATACCGCATGCTGTGTTACTACCCTTAGAAGGATCGGGTCACGAGATTCACTGTGACGATTGGAATCATATAATCAACGCTATTTTGAATCATACTTCAGTCCTGTAATCATTATAGAAATCGTATAAAACAAAAAATATTTGGAAAAAGGGTTACAATCGAATCTGTAACCCTTTTTTTCTATTAAAAATCAATTTTAGAACTGTTACTCATTTAAAGAATAGTAATACGCTTAGTTATTGGTATTCACTTCCAGTAATGAAAATTATGTAAATAAGCTGTTCGCTGGATTCCCATAGAAAACTGAGATGAGATTTTTGATTTTGAAGTACTTCAAAATCTTAGCTAGATGACTATGTAGCGGTACCCACATTAAAAATGCAGGAACATATCAAATATGTTCCTGCATTTAATTTTATTAAGTTTAATATCTATGATCTAAATATAATAGAATTTGGAGCTTCTTTTTATTTTAAATAAATTGGGTAATTAGATTATAACGTTAATATTTGTGATTGAATATAATAATAATATAATGGAGGTGATGTTATATGGCTCTTACTACAGGACCAATTGAAAACGTAGGAAATCAACCTGCTAATGCAAATAGAGTTAGGGTAAAAATCCTTAACCGTACTGCTGGCCCACTTACTGGAGTAGCTAGAGTTTTTAGACTTGACGGTTCATTAGTATTAATTGAACAGGTAAACTTCAATGTAAATTCTAATGCTTCTACTTTTGCAACTCTAAGTTTAGTTCATCCTGCTCTTGGACAAGCATTTGAATATGAAGTTCAAATTGTTCCTAATCAACCTGGTGGACTATATAGTGTTTATGGACTAACAGCTGACAGTGTTATCATTACTGCACAACGTATTGTGAACTCAGAATTGACACAGTTTCTTTAATTAAAATAGATTGGTGCCTACATGGTATCCAATCTATTTTTGTACGTATTATTCAGAGAAAGAAAGGTTTTACACAAAAATAAAGACAGTTATGGAAACGGGAAAAGTCGAGTTATCATCTTGATTTTTATTATTTCTGTCTTAGACTGTATCTGTTTTGTTGCACGGTTTTCTTTGAATGCTTTTTATTCAAACTGTTTTTTAAAGTATTTATCAAATATGCATTATTGCATAAATAAATTTAAATTTATAAGTTAATATTAAACTACTTTTTAGTTGTAAAGAATATGTTAATAATCTTTATAAGAGAAGGATATTCCTTGTAAAAAGTGAAATTGTTTGGAATGTGAATAAACAAAAAGTTTAGAAGTGATACAGACTGGATAGAGTCTT
>Ga0102589_1003500_pt1 | contig 16242 bp, 14 predicted proteins | sample AraplaMF_Col_mLB_FD_76858 | JGI IMG/M metagenome (GOLD analysis project Ga0102589, IMG submission 76858) | Arabidopsis root microbial communities from the University of North Carolina, USA - plate scrape MF_Col_mLB | ecosystem: Host-associated > Plants > Roots > Endosphere | place: USA... | reverse complement strand
CCGTATGAAATACCAGTTAGTTCTAATAAATCTTTTTTTGAAATTAAATCTGTACTCAACTGTATAACACTCCTTCCTGATAACAATGTAACATAACACTGTTACGCTGTAAATACCCTTTTACCATAAGTAGCGTAACAATGTGTAAAACAAACCTGTTTCACACAAAAAAATAGGGTTCTCACGCATCCTATAAAATACGTAAAAACCCTTATATATCAACATGTAAACCATATCTCATAAAAATCAATCCACCCTTGTGAATTAATCATTATATTTTGTACTTTTTCGTGAGAAGTTACTTGTTGTTTGTTACGGTATAAAGGAATAATATGAATTTGACGTAACAAAGTGTCTTCAATATTGCGTAACAATGTAACTCTATTCTCTAAATCTTCTTCTTTAAAATAAGGGGAGAACTTTTTATGAAAGTCCATGCTGCTTTGCCCATGAATAAAACTATTTTTTGTAAGAAACATATATAGCAGACTATCTTCTATTCGTTCGCTAATTGTTGCACTATCATGCATCATATCAGCCTTTTGTATCGTACTGATTTCCAATAACTCTTCAACTTCAAGAAAATTAGTTTCTACACGAATCCCGTACTTCGCACACTCTTTCTGTATCCATTGTGCATCTTCTACATGATCTTGTCCTGTAAATGTGTAGAGTTGTAGCACTTCATGATGATACATACTCCTTTTCACTAAGCATTCTATCTCTTCCTTAATCTCTACTTTTCTTTCATTTGCTAATATTAGTTTTTTTGCCACTTCTCCACGTTCTCCGCCGAGTTCTTGAACAATTCTATCGCCATCAATGATTTTATGTAGTGCCTTTCGAAACAGCTCATCTTGCATTGGTCCTTCTTTTACAAGATTGCACGTTACATATGTCACGTTCGATTCAAGCCGAGACAACTCTTTATTAGGCTTTTCTTTATCTTTATATTGCGCCTTTACTAACACGTCATACGTATTTACATTTTTCTCTACATTCATTAGTTCAATTCGGTCAAGAAAAGGTCTTTCACGATAATATAAATCATGCACTTCTAATACAAATAATTGTACATTTTTCTCGCGTAATATAAAAGGTCCTGTACCAATAAAGTTTCCTGCTTCATCTTCATTTACGATAGAACACTGTTCTGCACTTAGCATATGTAAAAACATCCTATTTTCCGTATGTAATTGAATTTCAACAACAAATTCATCCACTGCACGGACATTTTCAACATGTTGCAACATCCATGCGTGTGGGTTGTTTTCCGCTTTCATAAATCGATTCAATGAATGTATAACATCATGTGCGGTAAGTCGTTTTCTATTATGAAGATGAACGCCTTTTCTTAAATAAAATGTCCAAACCTTTTCAGCGTCATTATATTGCCAGTGAAAAGCAAGTCTTGGCTCTATACAATTTGTTTCCTCATTCACATATACGAGTGTATCAAAAATATGTTTAACCATATGACATTCTGAGCGCATCGTAGCGTAGACCGGATCTAAAGCGATGTCTAGATTCATTTGTACTTGCAACCGAAGTACATCTTTTCTTCCTTCAGGTGTCCTTTCTATTTTATGACCAAATATTGAATCTACCCAAGCTTCATACTCTTTCTTTACTGATGGAAATTGTGAGCTGTATCGTTCCACAAATGAGATTCCACTTTTCACATCCCCTTTTTTCGTTAGTTCTTTTCCTCTGTCTAAAATTAATTTCATCGGTTGCTTTTGAAATATTAATTTAGAGCGATTCCCTCTCCCGCGCCCTGGAAACCAAGTGATCCAATGTAACTCTTCTAATTTTTTTATAATTAATTTACTATTACGCTCCGTACAAAATAATATTTCTGCTATCATTTGTACTGTTACTTCTAATTGCTCTCCTTCTTTTTTCCCTTTCCCATAGGCAACCCATAGTTCAATGTATTGATCTAAAATAAACATCATATTCCCCCTAAAAGGTGAAAAATATTCCCTATTCTTTTTACCCTTTTTCCAATTCTCCTTTCATCTTATCATTTCAATATAGAAAGGAGGAAATAATATTGAACAATCTCTTTTTACATTACAATAAACCAATCATCATTAGACTGTGCGGTGAATTATTAACTCGAACAACAGAATCCATGTTAGCTATCATTATGATTATTTATGTTAATAAGATGCTAAACGGCAATATTATGATGACTATGCTTATTTTCGGATTACAACCGCTTTCGGACATTATATTTACACTTATTGCTGGAAGAATGACTGATAAATATGGGCGAAAGAAAATTATGTTACTCGGCTTATTGCTACAAAGTGTTGCAATCGGCAGCTTCATCTTTGCTCAATCCGTTTTTATATTTGCTTTGTTATATGTCATAAATGGGGTTGGCCGTTCCTTATATATTCCTGCTCAACGTGCACAAATAGCTGATTTAACAAAACAAAATCAGCAAGCAGAAATCTTCTCGCTTCTGCAAACGATGGGAGCAATAGGTACCCTAATCGGCCCTTTAATCGGTACTATTTTTTATAAGACTCACCCTGAATATGTATTTACAGTGCAAAGCATTGTACTTATAGTATATGCAGTCGTTGTTTGGACGCAGCTTCCAGAAACCGCTCCGGCAATGACGACACCAACGCAAAAGCTTGAAGTATCATCTCCAAAACAATTTGTACACAAACATTACGCCGTATTTGGACTTATGGTTTCTACACTTCCTATTAGCTTTTTTTATGCACAAACTGAGACGAATTATCTTATTTTCGTGAAACATACTTTTACGGATTTCGAACTCATACTCGTTTTTATTTCAACATGCAAAGCTATTATGGAAATCTTTCTGCAAGTTTTCCTCGTGAAATGGTCTGAACGATTTTCCATGGCGAAAATCATCATTATTTCTTATGCCTGCTATACAGTAGCTGCACTTGGCTACGGGCTTTCAGCAACAATCGCGTCACTATTTTTCACATTACTCTTTTTAGTCATCGGTGGAAGTATTGCTTTAAACCATTTACTTCGATTCGTTTCAGAAATCGCTCCTTCAGATAAACGTGGATTGTATTTTTCAATTTACGGGTTACATTGGGATATATCTCGAACGTGCGGTCCTGTTATTGGTGCGGTTTTATTAAGCAAACTAAACGGCAGTATGCTATTTTATATTTGTGCTTGTTTCTTAATAATTGGGGGCATTATTCAGGCTCTTTTTGTTCAAAATTTAGAGCGTAATAAAATAAAAAAAGACATTTCAGAGCATACTCCTCATGTTTTATAGGCTGCTTTGCTCATCCTTTTAACAGTAAAAAGAAGGCTATCACAAAAGTCTTGATGACCTTTGGTGATAGCCTTCTTTATTACCCTGCCATTTTATTTATACTATCCTCTGGCGAAAATACCGAAATATGATTTACCTTATCAGTCGATTTTGGAATAATGAATTTTAACTCAAACTGATTGTTTACTTTATATACATATATTTTATCTTCCCCATTTACTTTAACTGAAGCTGGTTTTCCTAATGCTTTCTCTATTTCTTGTAATGTAATTGATTTTAGTTCTGCATGATAGGAGCGTACATCAAAAACTTGTGATCCTTTATTAAAACCGAAGGAAACATTTTTATTTGTAAAAGTTGCGTACATTCCGTTACCTGCTTGTTCCGTTGTATCTGCTTTCCCCCAAGTTTTTTCTATTTCTTCAATATCTCCTGTATGTGCTGCGAACGGAACGTTAGGTACTTTTCCTTCTTTCGCTAGTTCGAACAAATCTTTAACGTGGTTAATTGATTTTTGATTTATTACTGTATCTTTGGTGCTTGAATCTGTGTTTGGTTTTGTTGATCTTTCATTATTTGATTTTGCATCAGGTTCTTTCTTTTCTTCAGTAGAATTATTCTGTTCGTTTTTACTATTTTCCGATGTTTGGTTTGTTTCTTTTTTTTCGTCTGTCCCTTTACATGCTGCTAATGCAACTATGCATGTAAAAGCGAGAAATAACATACTTATCTTTACATACACTTTCATACATTTCAGCCCCTTATTATAATCTTATTTATTTCGATAACCAATTTATTACACTACTTTTTAAATTGTGTTTGTTCCAAAAAGTAAATACTTCACTCTCACCCAATGTTTGTACAACATATTCTACAAAAGCTGTTCCTAAAAAATAACCGAGTCGGTTGTATCCAAAATACTGTCCGCCAGATAACCGAAACCACTCTTTCTCTTTTTCAAACGTCCATCCTTCTATATAATCTTCCAAAAAACGATTCTTTATTTGTTTTTCATTTTCTATATAACATTGTAACCAACGTTCTCCATCATTGTTATATGAGTAATACACTGATTCATTTAAACCTTTCATAATTTGCTTTGATAAATAGGTTGCAACACCTTCGCGATACAAATTAACTGTCGCATCGGCCCACTCAGCTTTCCCCCAGTCCATTCCATCATTTTGTAACATAACATTATGATATATATGTCCTATTTCGTGAGCGACAATAACGCGAAGATGATTCGAATCTGGAGATAATTTTTCTGCCGCAAAAAATATATCTCCAATAATTTCTCTCTCTACAAATGCATTAGAGCCAAATCCTCCAACGAATATATGATATGTTAAGTCTATATTAAAACCAAATTGGATGTAATAACCCTTACTAACCTCTTGAATAATTCGTGGTAAAGTTTCCGAAATAATATGTATATCTTCTAGTTTTGCTAGATATTTTTCAATCGCACTACAAAGACGCTCTTCCGTCTTAGGGCAGTGAAATTTAAAATACTCTTTAAATATTTCTGGGTACCTATTATAATATTTATTCAAGTCACATAATCCTATATCATTGCTTTCCAAAAGCTTTAAAAAGCTTGGAATTGTATTGTTAATCATCTTATTCATCCCCTTGTGTATACCTTCTTTCCTTATTTATTACATTCCTTCTACTTTAACTTATAAATAACGGTCACCAAATTCACTTTAAATAAAAAAATGAAAGATGTCGCTACACAAAAAAGTTCTTTATTAAATAATAGTATAAAAACCACATTTTAATAAAAAACTTTTACATTACATCGTTATATACAATTATTAAAATTATTTTTTGCACGGTATGCAGTAGAAAATAAATTTGTTTTTCTGAATACAAATTGATATTTCGCTTCATTTCTGTACTATTAAAGATGTTAATAAGCATATAATCCACATAAAAATTTTTCTAATTTCTTTTATCGTACTAAATAATACAAATGACCTACATTAGTTTATTTGCTTCTTAGAAAACGAATTTTTTCTATTCATATTACGCAAGAAAGTGAAAAATTAAAGGAGAAGTTTTGAAATTCAATCCTACTCTCAAAAATCAAAATCATACCTATTTAAAATACATCCAAATTATGATATTTTTATATTACTAAAAATTAGACAAATCTCCACCCATCCCTCTTCAATCAGTTAAATCTTTTATTATTTTTTAACACTAGCAATGTTGAATTCATCAAGACCATTGTCCTACTAAAACTACTTTAACTAGATTTTTTTAAGTTCAAGTGTATTGGGAAGGTTTTCAACATATCAATTCATGTTTGCTCTATTTTTTGCATGTATAAAATTAAGAAGTTGTATATAATCATTTTCTTGTCCAATATCAAATCTTTTTCCATCAATAATTTTGCCATACACGTTCTTTGTCTTAAGTAAAGACTCTATTGCGTCAGTTAGTTGATACTCACCTCCGTGCCCAGGCTCAATCTTTTTTAACACTTGAAATATATTTGGCGTAAAAATATACCGTCCGACAACAGCAAGATTAGATGGAGGATTTACTTTCGGTTTTTCAACAATATTTGTAATCTGAATATAGTCTTCTTTAACACTATCTCCTTTAACAATTCCGTATCTATCCAAATCTTCAACTGGTACAGTATGGATACCTAACACACTACTTTTTGTCTCTTCGTATACCTTGATTAGTTGATTTAAGGGGGTTTCTTTATTAGAAATTATGATATCATCTGGCAAAAGCACTGCAAAGGGATGCTTACCAATAAATGTTTCTCCTAATTTTATTGCCTCACCAAGTCCTTTCGCATACGGTTGCCTTACATAATGAATTTGTATATTAGGGATATTATATTTTTTTAATAACTCCACCTTTTGTTCCCTTTCTAAAAATGCCTCTAGTTCTAATGAATAATCAAAGTAATCAACTATTAAGTTCTTTCTACTTGAAAGAATGATTAATATTTGTTCAATCCCTGATTTCACAGCTTCTTCTACAATATAATGAATTGCAGGTTTATTACCTATTGGAAACATTTCTTTCGGAACTACCTTTGTAATAGGAAGGCTTCTTGTACCATAACCAGCAGCTGGAATGATCGCTTTTTTTATCATTTCCCTTTCTCCCCCCTTCTTCTACATGCTTTCAATACTATATTCAGGAAACCCCTTAACCGCGCATCACAAATTTAAAAAAGGCTCCTATCTTACATCGACTGTATGAATAGGCCTTTTCCTATGTCACCATTTTAACTTGTCCGCTAATATACTGTAAAAACTAGTATTAACTATAGAAAGGTGACTTGCCGTATGAATATATGTATTATAGGATCTGGTTATGTTGGACTCACATCAGCAGCAGTTTTAGCCGATTTGGGGCATTCTATTATTTGTGTCGATAAAGATCATAATAAAATCCAAGCTCTTCAGAACGGAGAATGCCCAATTTACGAACCAGGTTTAAAAGAACTTATTCAAAAGAATCGAAAACAACTAAAATTCCAGCATGATATTAGTCTAGCTATACAACAATCATCAGTTATTTTTATCGCTGTAGGAACTCCTTCTACCCCCAGTGGAAAGACAGATTTAAAATATTTATACTCTGTTATTGATTTATTAGTTCCAACAATAACAGAGTATAAAACAATTATTACCAAAAGTACAATTCCACCTGGAACGAATCAACATTTATATGAAATGCTCATCAAAAATGGTGTACCTTCATTTCTATTTAATATTGTTTCTAACCCAGAATTTCTCCGTGAAGGATCTGCTGTTCAAGATATGCTTTTTCCAGATCGAACTATTATTGGTATCCAAAAAAATGATACAACGTCATTAAAAGTTATGCAGAACATATATGAAAAGATTAATGCTCCATTCATTTGTACGGGCTTAAGAGAGGCGGAATTAATTAAATATGCAGCCAATGCATTTTTAGCTACAAAAATATCCTTTATAAATGAAATCGCCCGAATTTGTGACGCGTATCACATTGATGTTAATGAAGTAGCAAATGGAATTGGCTACGATTTTCGAATTAATCCCCATTTCCTTCAGGCAGGAATGGGATATGGAGGATCGTGTTTTCCAAAAGATTTACATTCACTCATATATACTGCAAATGATAAACAGATAACAGTTCCTATTTTACAAGCTGTACAATCCATTAATTCTACACAGATTGACCTCTATATTGAAAAAATTAAAAATGTCATAAAAGTACAATCTTCAAATAAAGTAACTATTTTAGGAATTTCCTTCAAACCAAACACTGATGATATTCGTAGTTCACTCGCTGTAAAACTTCTTGAAAAATTACTTCCTCTTGGTTACAACCTTCATGCGTATGATCCAAAAGCATCTCTTCCTCCACATTTGAAAAAACAAGTTTTTCAACATAATAACCTACAATCCTCAATAACAAATTCTGATTGTATAGTTCTTGCCACAGAATGGGACGAATTTAAAAAAATTAATTGGCAACAAGTGAAACAATTAATGAAAGGATGCACAATTGTGGATGGACGAAATTGTATTGATAAAGATGAAATAGAGCAGTGCGGTTTACACTATATAGGAGTTGGTCGCTCATGAAAATACTTGTAACAGGAGCCGCCGGTTTTATTGGTTCTCATTTATGTCAAGCATTACTTGAAAATAAGTCATATCATGTAGTGGCTATTGATCACTTTATTGGCCCTACCCCACAGACTTTAAAAACAGATAATATTCGGACCCTCCAAAAGAATCCACGATTTCAATTCATTAGAGAAAATATATTAACTGCAGATTTAACCAGCCTTTTAAAAGATGTGAAAATCGTATATCATCTAGCTGCTATTCCTGGTGTAAGAACAAGTTGGGGAAAAGATTTCCATCCTTATGTAACCAATAATATACTTGCTACACAATATTTACTTGAAGCATGTAAAGAGATAAAGTTAGAGAAATTCATTCATATATCAACATCTTCTGTTTATGGAGAAAAATTTGGGAGAGTTTCTGAAGACTTACTACCCAATCCACTTTCTCCGTATGGTGTCACAAAATTAAGTAGTGAACACCTATGCCATATTTATCACAAAAATTTTCATATACCAATTGTGATTTTAAGATATTTTACTGTTTACGGACCTAGACAACGACCGGACATGGCATTCCACAGATTAATTAAACAAATACTAAAAAATAAACCTCTCACAATATTTGGTGACGGCACACAAACACGTGATTTTACCTATATCGATGACTGTATACGAGGAACCATTGCTGCTTTAGAGACAAGCGAAGATATAATAGGAGAAGTTATAAATATCGGTGGAACAGAACGATCTTCCGTTTTGAATATCATTTCTACACTAGAAAAAATATCAGGTAAATCAGCAAATAAAATTTTTCTAAAATCAATTCCTGGCGAACCAAAACAAACATGGGCAGATATATCTAAAGCTAATAAATTGTTGCAATATCGTCCTGTTGTTTCTTTAACTAATGGATTGGAAGCAGAATATAAGTATATAAAACAACTCTATAAAGGAGATTAGTTCATGAAAATTGCATATATATGTACTGAAAAATTACCTTCTCCAGCAATTAAAGGTGGTGCAATTCAAATGATGATTGATGGAGTATCACCCTATATATCACAAGAATTTGAACTTACTATTTTCTCCATTTCAGACCCAAGTCTTCCAGAACAATCAACACATGATAATATTCATTACGTGTATTTCCCCCAAATAAATTATGAACAGAATATTATCAAGGCACTTCAATCCAATACCTTTGATATTATACACGTTTTTAATCGCCCCAAAAATATTCCCTTATATCAACAAGCTTCTCCAGACAGTAAATTTGTATTAGGCCTTCATAACGATATGCTTGCTGAACACAAAATATCCATTCCTGAAGGCAACTTCATTACTGAAATAGTTACAGCTATCGTTACTGTTAGTAACTATATTAAAGAAACAGTAATTGAAAGATTCCCACAAGCTGAACATAAAATTTCGGTTGTTTACTCTGGTGTAAACATAAAAACATCTCCTCCAATTTGGACGCGCAAAGGACAAGAAATTAGAAATGAATTTCGTAAAAAATACTCTATCCAAGATAAAAAGGTGATTCTATTTGTTGGGAGATTGACCAAAAATAAGGGACCAGATATACTCATCCATGCCATGAAAGAGATTGTTAAAGTCCATAAAGATGCGGTACTCGTTATAGTTGGAGGTAAATGGTTTAGTGATAACAGAGTAAATAAATATATAAAAAAATTGCATAAACTCGCTAAACCTATTAAAGAACACGTAATTTTCACTAAATTCATACCAGCGGATCAAATTCATAATATTTTTTTAATGGGAGATATTTTTGTTTGTAGCTCGCAATGGCATGAGCCATTAGCACGTGTGCATTACGAATCAATGGCTGCTGGAATCCCCATTATTACAACAAACCGTGGTGGAAATGCAGAAGTTATAACGGACGAACATAACGGCTGTTTAATTGAAGAATATAATAATCCAAAAGAGTTTTCTAGGCTTATCCAAGCTTTGTTATCTCAACCAGAATTCGCAAAATTGATGGCTCAAAATGGCAGGCAGATAGTTGAAAAAAACTTTACATTTAAGCATACAGCTAATAAGTTAAAACAAGTATATAATCAAGTGACAATACAAAAAAAACAACCTGTAGAAAATATCCTGCGTCCAATTAAAATTCATTTTATATAAAATGAGACTTTAAACAATGTTTTCCTGCTTATTTTCAGTTGTACTACTTGAAATTTTACAGGATGTGGGATGAAATTGAACTTATTGATGGATACATTTAGTATTTTTATTCCATAAAATAAACAAGAATATAATACAAATCCCCCCTAAGATAAAGGGGGGATTTGTATTATGCGTCGTCCTCTTCGTCCTCTTCGTCTTCTTCGTCTTCTTCGTCTTCTTCGTCTTCTTCGTCTTCTTCTTCGTCTTCTTCATCTTCTTCATCTTCTTCATCTTCTTCATCTTCTTCGTCTTCTTCGTCTTCTTCGTCTTCTTCGTCTTCTTCGTCTTCTTCGTCTTCTTCGTCTTCTTCGTCTTCTTCGTCTTCGTCTTCTTCGTCTTCTTCGTCTTCTTCGTCTTCTTCAGTAAAGGTTATTTCTGTTTCATCAACATATTGAACTTCTACTTCTATACCAGTATGTGCACCAGATTGAATTACTTCAGCCAAGAGTTTTAATACCTCTTGTATTTCTTGATCAGAATTAATACTGAAGCCATTCTCAAAATCTATTTTTATTTTTACTCTTTTTACATCAGCCATTTACATAACTCCTTCCTTATTTGATTTATATTTAAAATATGCTAGAAAGTATAAAATGATTGTTGTAATTGCGGACTTTTCATTATTCTTTTCCCTTGAAAGGCTTTAAAATTTCAGCTATCCATGGTCTTTTTAATGGATCATTAGGAGTAACAATTTTTATTTTAATTTTTGGTTTTTCTGGCTCAGTAGTAATTGACTCCAATTGTACGGATTCCTCTTCAACGATTTGAATATCTTCATCATAGATTCCATCATCAATTTTCCTAACTAGTGTGTCTGTTTTACTACTTATTGTTTCTAACTCTAGTAATCCTACTGTCGGTAACTCTACTAACTCTATATTTTGAATGATCGCTAAGTTCTCTAATATAGATGATTCATCAAGTACAATGTCTTTTTGTTTCTCTAATGTTTGCTCATACTCTGACATTTCCCATCCCATCGGTCCTGGTGGAGAAAACATAAATTTTTCTAAATCTAAAATAGGTATGACTATTTCTTCTGGTTCTAAATTCATTTTCTTCCCCCTCCACTCTTATTCTTGATTTCACCATAAACATCTGAAAATCGAGATAAAAATCCCTCCTTAGAATCTTCAAGTGCGATTATATTTTGTAATGCCCAAATATATTTTTCATCAGACCAAGAACGCTTTTGCCCTAAATAATATTTATGTGCAATTGAACATAATAAATGAGGAAACGTTAAATCCGTCCAAAGTATGCGATATTGTTTTTCAGTTAACTGATTTTCTGAATCGTAAGCACTCAGCATATGAATTACTAAATCAACATCCCAAACTGACATTTTTTTCATCACTTTATTTAAAATAATACGCAAATCTCTTACTGGTAAATCATTTGTAATAGAATGTAACTCCTTCATAAAAATAGCATCATCTATTTCCTCAAATCTTGCCAATGTAAAGTCTTGTTGACAAAAACTTTTAGATGCAATTACTTGCTTTGTCCATTCATTATAAAATGGTTCATCAATATCTTGTAATGCCCTTTGGGCACGGACTATCATTTTATCAACATATTCTAAAAACATTTTCGAAAACACATCATTAGGATAAGATTGTGCAATTCTTTTGTTCCCTTCTAATTCTTGCAATTTCCATCTATATAACTTATGCCATTTTCCTAATCGACTTCTCATTTTACTTTCTGGATGCGGAATATATCCTTCTGATGCTTGATGAAACCTACCTGCATATATAAGCACTTTTTCCAATTGCTCTTTATTATAATAAATCACTTCTTTTCCTTGATGTTTATCATATAATACATATGCATACTCATCCGCTCCAATACAATATCCCCCCCTTTTTGTTTGATGCATTTTTGTAATTGGCAACCCTTTTTGAAAAAGATGTAAATGTGCTCCCGCAATAAATAACATTCTTTTCGGTTTCATATGTGCTTGTTTTAATATTTTTAACCCTGCATTTGTCTCCACTTCCCAAACAGTTCTTCCGCTTCTACTTGATTGTAGAATAATATTATTTACCTCAAATGGATAAAAACTAAGAATTCTATTTAAATGTTCTTTCTCTAATCCAGCTATTTCTTCCAATTCTCTTCATCCTCCCCTTGAATTCAATAGCACTTCTTTATATACTCCAATTAAATTCATGGCAACACGATTCCAACCAAAATCCTTTTCAACTTTTAAACGTCCATATTTCCCCATTTGAACTCTCGTAGATTCATTATTTAATAGATTAATAATTTTCTCTGCATATGCATCAGGGTTCTCGAAATCATTGACAATGTAGCCATTTTTCCCTTCTTCAATTACTTCAGGGTTACCACCCCGATTACTAGTTATAATTGGTAATCCCGCCGCCATCGCTTCATAATGTACCCTTGCAAGAGGTTCTTGCCACTGAGAAGAACAAACGAAAAGATCTGACATAGCGTACAGTGTTGGAATATCTTTAGGCTTAACAAATTTAATAAAGATTACATTATTTTGAAACATTGCTCCCAATGTATATAGATGTTTTACATAGTTGTTTACGTTGTTATCACCAAACCATTTTGACCCTATAAAAACCATTACAATATCCGGGTTTTTTTCAATGATTTTAGGTAGAGCTTGTAGCAAAATATGAGGTCCCTTTACTTTACTCAAACGTCCAACAAACAAAATCACCTTTTTATTTTGCAAATTCAACTCTTTCTTTACATAACGTTTAACTTCTTTTCCATTTATAGTCCAAGCAGGATAGTATTCATTTAAATCTACACCTGAATACACTGTTTTTGTCTTAGGCTTTGCTATCTTAAAACGAGAGGTAATTGTTTCTCCTATATAATCACTAACTGTAATAATTTTTGAAACAGCTTTAATACATTCCTCTCCTTCTTGATCACTCATCTTTTCATACGCAAACATTTCATTATGCACACTTAATACAAATTTTGTCTTTGTTGCCACTTCACTTAAAAGCGTAATCCAATTAGGGCGATTACATAAATGAACCACATCATATTGTTGATTTCTCAAATGTTCCAGAATATCATAAAGATATCCCTCTTCTGCAAAGCGTATATATCTTACACCACCCTTTTTTTCTTCCGATTTTAAATTTGGATCTGTTATGGAAATAACTGTTACATCATTTCCTTTAGAGGCAATAATGGAGGCAACGGAATCTATATAAATTTGAATAGCCCCCCCTCTTACAGCAGGTACAGGTAGCTTTTCAGTAGAAATTATTGCAATCTTCATTTTTCACCCTCCCTATTTCATAAAAATACAATTCTTTTCAATATATGTTACGGAATAAGTTTTATCATTGTGAATTATTCATTGTTTTTTCTATTCTTTACAATCAAAATTAGGCAAAATATCACTTTTTTATTTTAAAGGCGAATGTCTCAAACAAAATTGACCATGCACCATAAAGTAATAAGAGAATACAAAAGGATGGTGACATATTTGGAAATTCAAAATGAGGAAGCGGCATATATACTATCACCTGAAGAAGAGGAAAAGTTAATATCGTTAGCAGAAAGCATGATTAAACATTGGGATATCCATACAACTACAATCGAGCTTATACAAGGTGGTCAACTTGCTCTAGTGTGGAAAATTCATACTTCAGATGGACCATTTTGTTTGAAAAGAATCCATCGCCCTGAAAAGAAAGCTTTATTTTCAATTCATGCTCAAGATTATCTTTCTAAAAAAGGCATGCGTGTTCCAAATATAATCCCTAATAAAAAGAACCAACTCTATACAAAACACGGTCCATTTTTATTTGTTTTATACGAGTGGATTGAAGGTAGACCTTTCGAACTAGCTATGCAGGAAGATCTTGAAATGATTATGAAGGGATTAGCAGATTTTCACTTAGCTTCAATTGGTTATAAGCCACCCCCAGGTATACCTATCTTTACAAAATTAGGTCGCTGGCCTAATCATTATATTAAAAGATTTCAACAAATGGAGGTTTGGAAAAACCTATCTGCAACTTTGATTGATGACCCTTTTTCACAACTATACTTAGCTGAAATCGATCCTTTTATTACAGAAGCAAAACTTACGTATCAACGTTTATTAGAGTCTGAATATCGAAAGTGGACAGCAGAATTACATGTATCCCCAAATTTATGCCACCAAGATTATGGTACAGGAAATTCTTTACTTGATACGAATAATCAAATTTGGGTAATTGATTTAGATACCGTTTCATTCGATCTACCGATTCGGGATTTACGTAAAATGATTATTCCTTTATTAGATACAACAGGTACATGGAACGAAGACCAATTTAACATTATGATTAATGCATATGAATCCGTTTCTCCATTGACAGCTGAACAAAAAAAAATCATGTTTATCGATATGCTATTTCCTTACGAGTTATATGATGTAATCCGTGAAAAATACGTCAGAAAAGCCCCACTACTTGCTGATGAACTCGCTGGAGCTATGGAGTATGAAAGGATAAAATCAAAGGAATTAAATATATTAATAGATAAATTTTAAAGTCGCTTAATTATTCGATATGATTTATTTTTAAACTAAACCTGCAGTTCAAATACATCTTCGAATTTAAATCAGTAGGTTGCTTCAATTACAGAAAAAATGATTTTACATTCATTGAAGACATACGATATTAGAAATGATGTTCCAATTGAATTTGGTTCAAAATCACCTTAATTATAATAAGATATCTTTCCTATATAAATAAAGTAACGTATTTCTTACTATAATAAATATAAAGTTTAAATATGGGTCTGAATACGAAAAAGAAAGTTTTATGTGTTAACTCATAACAAATTATTTATATATCACATACACTTAAACTATATATATTTTATGTATATTAATAAAAAAAGCATGACATAAAATCGTCATGCTTTTTATTTTCATTCAATAGTTTTAAGTTTTAACTTGTTATTCAACTCTTTTCCCAATAAAAGACTGCTTTACTTGTAACTAGTAAAAATCCTCCACTTCATAAAAAACCTCATTTGCTTCTCTATCCGTTGAAAACATGACAATGGACATTTCAAACGGCTGAACAAAAGCTGTAAAATCTAATATATTTATCGCTTTATAACAGTTAAACGGTATTGTCTCATTGTAATACGAATCGAATCATCCGATTTCCCTTTAAAAGTTTGTTTAATCTTCAATTGCAAACAAATTACTATCGCTAAATAATGTGTCTATATAAATTTTTATATAAATTTAATCGATGAATGTTAACTTATTTAAGAATGTAGTGATAATACTTTTTACAGATTCAAAATTATTAGCACATGTATTATCTCCACTTAATGATGTAATTACGGTTAATCCTGCTGCTTTAATAAAATGTTTTACATCTAAGTGCATAGAAATAGCCTTCATGAATTTAGTTACGCCTATTATTACAGAAGTATTGCGACTGAAACATGGAAGGAATAAACAAACGTCCTCTTTAAGGATTTATTTTCTACTCTCAACTTGTTTTAGCGCATTATATACTGATTCGATTTCTTATTGTATAAAGTGAAAATTTAACTAGTGTGGTAGCGTCTATCCCCACTGATTATTAGTCCACACCAATCGGGCTTTTCCGAGTAGTTACTCTCCCGCCCATCTTCTTTGCTTTACAGCTAAACTTACGGTGAGAGTCTTACTGCCTGTTAATTCGCGATAAATAAAAAGGCTGCCCTAATATAGGACAGCTTCAAATATGTATACATATTACACTTCGATTGACTTACCATCTTCAACAATATGATAAAGTAAGTGAGCTAAATGATGAATTGGGCCATACTCTTCCTCTTCCTCATCTGTTTCACCGTGGAATTCAAGATCATTTAAGTATAGTGCTAAAAATTGATAATATAGTTTTAAATCAAATCCGTAGCACGCAGTTGGCTCTTCATGATCGCCTTCGTATTGTAACATTAAGTATTGATCATTTCCTTCTGCATCTTCTGCATCAAAGAATACAAAGAATCCAACGTTTGTATCTAAATCAAATAGATGACGAGTACCTTTTTCTGTTGCTTTATTGAAGTCCTCTTCACTTAATTTATGTACTGTTGTCGCTTTAGCATTATCTTCTTGATGGAAATTTACTGTAAATGTTTTCAATGCTGACACCTCCTG
>Ga0102589_1003496_pt1 | contig 16257 bp, 16 predicted proteins | sample AraplaMF_Col_mLB_FD_76858 | JGI IMG/M metagenome (GOLD analysis project Ga0102589, IMG submission 76858) | Arabidopsis root microbial communities from the University of North Carolina, USA - plate scrape MF_Col_mLB | ecosystem: Host-associated > Plants > Roots > Endosphere | place: USA... | reverse complement strand
TGGTGCCCAGCAGCCGAAAAACTCGATTCAGCGGTGCGCGGCTTCCGGATTGTGAAACCAGACAGTACTCACCTGCACAGGCGAAAAGCATACCGCTTGTGCGGGGAGTACTTCAGCAGCCTGCTAGAAGCGACCGGTTCTGACAGCCGGCACGGCTACTTAAATAACGCAACGGAATAGCTTTCGTGACTAACCACAAGATTAGCGGGCTACACCCAGATTCTCAGCGATTGCTCTGGGCAATGGTGTACAACAGGCGCACTGAGCCATTTGACAACAAGAAACCGTGGCGTCAGTTGAGCAGCCGTAAACTCATAACCAGGATACATGCCGACCACATGGCTGAAGAGCAATGGGCAGTGACGCCTCTCGGTGTAGACATACTCCAATGCTACGCACCGTATTTGAAGCGCATGGGGCTGAACTGCCCGCCTAGAGATTGAAACGGTGGCGGGCACGGAAGTTTTGGTACTCGACGAGCATGGACGATCGCTCTATAGCTGCTACGCGAGAGCGTGCGGAGGCAGCGTGCTCGGCAGCAACCTGAACATCGTCAACAAGGGGACCATCGTAGCAGGCGGCCCCGGCTTGGCGGCTGTGCAGTTCACGGCGCTGGCCGAACGGCGCGCCAACTTCGCTATCTCGCCCATGCCACGCTTGGCTCGCGCTATACCGGCCAGTTCGGTGGCGGCAACCAGGACCATACCGGGACGGTGGGATTGCGGTGGAGGTTCTAGGGTTCAGGGCAGGGAGGGAAGAGCGGCAATATTGCAGAAGCCGCCTCCTGATCGATAAATTGCGAACCGGCGTTGGTTGCGATGGGCTGGGGTAGGCGCGCTTCTTGCTTATTCTCCCTAGCGGCGCCGAGCGTTGGCGCAGGTGGCCGAAATGCGTGCGGTCTACTGATGTTACACCGGGGGCATAATTATCGAGTTCGTGCGCCTTTCCCGCAGCGAGGAGGCGGCTTGGTTGGTCTGAGCTATTTTGATGTTGTGCGGACATCGCTCACCGCCGCGATATTGGCCGCCACGCGGGCGGCCGTTAGCGAGTCCGGAGGCAAGAGGCGGTACAGGTGCTGCCAGTAGTCGATGGCGGCGGCGGTGTCGCCGCGTTCGGACGCTGCGCTGGCGGCCAGCGCCAGGCTTTTGGGATCGTCCGGGTCGGCCGACAGCGCTGCGCGGATCTGTGTCATGGCGGCGCCTTTGAGCGAGCCGCCGTCGAGGCTGGCCAGCACATCGGCGTAGTCGGCCCGCAGCGCCGCCACGTCCGGCGCCAGCGCAACCGCCTTCGCGTAGGCCGCCGCCGCGTCGTCGAAGCGCTCCAGCACCGTGTAGGAGCGCGCCAGCATCGCCCAGCCTTCGGCATCCTGTGGCTGGGCTTTCAGGCGCCGCGCGAGTTGGTCGACCATGGCTTCAATCTGCGCGATCTGGGGCGTGTGCGCGTCGCCGGACAACGGGTGCGCATCGTCGACCTCCATCACGGCGGCGGGATTGCCCAGGTGCAGGTACAGCATGGCGGCCGCCGGGGGCAGCATCACGCAGAGCGTGGCGCTGGTCCACTTCGAACGCGGCGCGGTGGCCGAGGAAGCCCGGGGCATGGTCCGGCGGCTTTCCATTGGCTGCGGCGAGCTGCCCATGGCGGAGGATGGGCGCCTCCACCTGCGCCAGAGCCAGCCCCCTACTATCGTCAGCAACCCGAACGGCCCGAGCCACAGCAACCACGTCGACGGCTTGAACGGCGGGTCGTAGAGCACGAAATCGCCGTAGCGCTGCACCAGGTAGTCCTTGATGGCGGTGTCGCTGGCCCCCTGTGCGACCTGCGCGCGGATCTGCCGGCGCAGGTCGACGGCCAGTTCAGCGTTGGAATCGGCCAGCGTCTGGTTCTGGCAGACCAGGCAGCGCAGTTGCTGCGACAGCGCGTGGACGCGCGCATCGAGTTCGGCGTCCGAGGCTGGCGCGGCGGAGCCATGCCATGCCAGCGCGGCAAGCAGCCAGGCGATCAGCATGCGGGGCAGACCGGACAGGCTAGGCAGGACTCGCACGCGGGCCTCCTTGCTGCAGTTGGCGCAGCAACGGCTTGATCTGCCGTTCGAGCACGTCGGGCGTCACGGGCCCCACCTGCCGGTAGCGCACCACGCCCTGGGCGTCGATCACATAGGTCTCGGGCACGCCATAGACGCCGAAGTCGATGCCGACGCGGCCATCGGCGTCGACGCCCGACTTCACATAGGGATCGCCCATCTGCTGCAGCCATGCCTGGGCGGCCGGCACGGCGTCCTTGTAGTTGAGGCCGTAGACCGGCACCGGAGACTTGCCCGCGAAGTCCACAAGCACCGGGTGCTCGGTACGGCAGGCGGTACACCAGGAGGCCCAGACATTGAGAATCCAGACCTTGCCGCGCAGATCGGCGGTGCGCAAGGTCTGCGTGCCGCCCGCCGTGTCGAGCACCGGCAACGCAAACGCAGGCGCCGGTTTGCCGACCAGCGCCGGCGGCAACTCGCGCGGATCGTGGCGCAGCCCGGCGCCAAGCGCGACGACGATCGCCAGGAAAATGGCAAGGGGCAGCAGGAAGCGCGTCATGGCCGTGCCCCTGCGTCGCGTTGGAAGCTCCCCTCTCCCACCCGCGGGAGAGGAGCCAGGGAAGAGGGCAGGGGCTCCACATACGTGGCGGTGGCAACTTGAGCTGCCACGCCCTCTCCCCCAACCCCTCTCCCATGGGATGGGAGAGGGGAGCCAGGCAGTACCGCGTCATATGGACCATACGTCGCCCGGCGCCTCGATCGATATCGCCGGTCGCAGACCGCCACCAGCCCGCCCAGCGCCATCAATCCGCACCCGGCCCAGATCCACTTCACGAACGGCTTCACGTAGATCCGTACGCCCCAGGTGTTCGCTCCCGCCACCTCGCCGATGGCCACGTACAGGTCGCGCGTGAAGCCAGTGTCGATCGCAGCTTCCGTGGTCGGCATGTCCTGGCTGCGGTAGATGCGTCGTTCGGTCGCCAGCGACGTGAGTAGCCGGGCGTCGCGATGCACGGTCATGATGCCGCGCAGCGCTTCGTAGTTCGGCCCCACAACGGGCACCACGCCGTCGAAGCGGAAGGTGTAGCCATCCACGGTCACCGCCTCGCCTGGCCGCATCGGCAGTTCGCGCATGGTTTCCTGGCTGTTCACCATCGTCACCCCGGCGATAAAGACCCCGACGCCGGCATGCGCCAGCAGCATGCCCCAGTACCCGGCCGGCAACTGCCGCAGCCCCGACCATACGCCGCGCGGGTGCTTCAGCCGGCAGGCCAGGCTCACCAGCGCGGTGGTCAGGCACCAGATCGCCAGCGTCAGGCCCACGCCCGTCAGCGCCGACTGGTTGCGCAACGCTAGCAACAGGCCGATGCCGACCGCGAGGCTGGCCACCGCCGCCCAGCGCAGGCGTCGCGCCGCGGGCGGCAGGTCGCCGCGCCGCCAGCGCGCCAGCGGCGCCGCGCCCATCAGCAGCACGGCGGGGCCCATCAGCGGCACGAACACCTGCTCGAAGTAGGCCGGCCCCACCGACACCTTGCCGAGGTTCAGCACATCGAGCACCAGCGGATACAGCGTCCCCAGCAGCACGGCCGATGCCGCCACCGCCAGCAGCACATTGTTGGCCAGCAGGAAGGTTTCGCGCGAACCCAGGCTGAAATCGGTGCCGCGTTTCAGTTGCGGGGCGCGCCACGCGAAGATGGCCAGCGCCAGGCCCGTGACCAGCCCCAGCAGCGTGAGGATGAAAATGCCGCGCTTCGGGTCCACGGCGAACGCATGGACCGACGTCAGCACGCCCGAGCGCACCAGGAACGTCCCCAGCAGGCTCAGAGAGAACGTGAAGATGGCCAGCAGCGCGGTCCAGGCGCGAAACGCGCCGCGCTTCTCGGTCACGGCCAGCGAGTGGATCAGCGCCGTGCCAGCGAGCCACGGCATGAACGAGGCATTCTCCACGGGGTCCCAGAACCACCAGCCGCCCCAGCCCAGTTCGTAGTAGGCCCACATGCTGCCCAGCGCGATGCCTACCGTCAGGAACATCCACGCCAGGATGGTCCAGGGCCGCGACCAGCGCGCCCACGCGGCGTCGAGCCGTCCTTCGAGCAGCGCCGCCAGCGCGAACGCGAACGCCACGGCAAAGCCCACGTAACCCATGTACAAGAACGGCGGATGGAACACCATGCCGGGGTCCTGCAGCAGCGGATTGAGGTCGCGGCCTTCCATCGCGCGCGGCAGCAGCCGGATGAACGGGTTGGACGCGAACAGCAGGAACAGCAGCAGGCCGCTGGAGATGGCGCCCATCACGCCCAGCACGCGCGCGACGAAGGCCATCGGCAGGTTCCGGCTGAACACGGCCACGGCGAGCGACCAGCCGGCCAGCATCAGCGTCCAGAGCAGCATCGACCCCTCGTGACCGCCCCAGACGCCCGCCATCCGGTAGGCCAGCGGCAACGCGCTGTTGGAGTTGGCCGCCACGTAGCGCACGCTAAAGTCGTTGCCGACGAACGCGGCCGTCAGCGCCACATAGGCGGCCACCACCAGCACGGCCTGCGCCACGGCGGCGGGACGCGCCAGCGCCATCCACGGCACGAACCCGCGCGGCGCGCCGGCCAGCGGCAGCGCGGCCTGCACCAGCGCGGCCAGCAGGGCACAGATCAGCGCGAAATGTCCGAGTTCGACGGTCATCGTTGCGATTTCCCGTCGGTACCACCGTCATTGGCGGCCCGCTTCAGCGCTTCGGCCGCTTCCGGCGGCATGTAGTTCTCGTCATGCTTGGCCAGTACCTCGCTGGCCGTGAACGTGCCGGCCGCATCGAGCGTGCCGCGCGCCACCACGCCCTTGCCCTCGCGGAACAGGTCCGGCAGCAGCCCGTGATAGACCACTGGCACCTCGTGGCGCGTGTCGGTGACAACGAAGCGGATGGTCAGGGTGCCGTCCTCGCGCCGCACCGACCCCGGCGCCACCAGCCCGCCCAGCCGGAAGGCGCGCGCAGCGGGGGCCTCGTGCGCGGCAATCTGGCTGGGGCTGAAGAAGAACACCAGGTTCGAGCGGAACGCGTTGAGCACCAGCGCAAGCGCCGTGCCGCCGCAAACCAGCGCGGCGAGGAGCAGGCCGAGGCGGCGCTGGCGTGGCGTCATGGCGTGTCGTCCAGGTCGGCGCGCGGCCGGCGGCGGCGCCGGGCCAGCCAAAGGAGCTCGATCGCAACTGCCAGCAAGGCCATGCCGAAGGCGCCCGCGATGTAAGCGAGGTGGGAGGCGGCGTGCGCGCTCATGCGATGACCTCCCGCACCTCGCCGCGCTCGCGCAGGATGCAGCGCACGCGCACCAGCGCGACGGCAATCGTGTACATCCAGCAGGCCAGCGTCATCGCCAGCATGCCGGCCAGCATCGTCGCCGCCATCGAAGGGGCCGACGTCAGGCTGACCGACGCGCCCTGATGCAGCGTGTTCCACCACTGCACCGAGAAATAGATCACCGGCAGGTTGACCACGCCCACCAGCGCTAGCACGGCGCTGGCGCGCTCCGCGCGGCGCGGCTCGTCGATGGCCGACGCCAGCGCGATGTAGCCGAGGTAGAGAAACAGCAGGATCAGTTCGGACGTCAAGCGGGCGTCCCAGACCCACCAGGTGCCCCAGGTCGGCTTGCCCCACAGCGAGCCGGTCCACAGCGCCAGAAAGGTGAACATGGCGCCGGTCGGGGCCAGCGCCGCCGCCAGCATCGTGGACAGCCGCGTGCGCAGCACCAGCGCCATCGCGCTGTACACGGCCATGACCAGGTAGATGAACATCGACATCCACGCCGCCGGCACATGGATGAAGATGATGCGGTAGACCTCGCCCTGCTGAGCGTCGGTCGGCGCCACGACAAAGCCGAGCCAGAGCCCGATGGCCAGCCAGACGGCCGCCAGCGCGAAGAACCAGGGTGCGGCGCGGCCGGCCAGCGGATAGAAGCGCACCGGCGCGGCCAGTTGCGTCCAGCGGGCGCGGGTGCGCGCGGGGATGCGCGAGGGTGCGTCGGGCAGCGAGGCTTGGCGGGTCATCGGGTCACTCCATCGCAATGCGCAGCCCCGCCGCCGCCGCCAGCGGGCACAGCAGCAGCGACAGCGCCAGGCACGCGCCGAGCAGAGACAGGTACGCCACCACGTCGAGCCCCGCATCGGCCGCCGCCCCGGCGCCAGCGCCAAAGATCAGTACCGGGACCGACAGCGGCAGCACCAGGATGCATAGCAGCACCGCGCCGCCGCGCACGCCCAGCGTCAGCGCCGCCCCCACCGCGCCGATCAGGCTCAGCGCGGGCGTGCCGATCAGCAGCGACGCCCACAACAGCAGCGTGGCACCGGCGGGCAGGCTGTACTGCTGGGCCAGCAGCGGCGTCAGCACCAGCAGCGGCAGGCCACTGGTCAGCCAGTGCGCGCAGATCTTGCCGAGTACCAGCAGCGCCAGCGGATGCGGCGACAGCAGCAGCTGGTCGAGGCTGCCATCGGCGTACTCCTGCGCGAACAGCCGCGAGAGCGACAGCATCGACGCCAGCAGCGCCGCCACCCAAAGGATGCCCGGCGCCAGCAGGCGCAACTGCTGCGGGTCGGGGCCGATCGCCAGCGGGAACAGGCTCGACACGATCACGAAGAACACCACGCTGGCCAGCACGCTGCTGCGTCGTCGCCAAGCGATGGACAGGTCGTGCGCCACCACGGCGCCCAGCGCGCCGATCATGGCCGCCGAGCGCCGTGGGCGCCCAGATCCAGCACATAGCTCGCCACGGTCAACAACTGATGCGTGGCGACGACGGCCATGCCGCCGCCGGCCAGATGATCGTCCAGCATCTGGCCGAAGCGTGCGGTGGAATCGTGGTCCAGCGACGTCAGTGGCTCGTCGAGCAGCCAGAGCTCGCGCGGTGCGAGCGCCAGGCGGGCCAGCGATACCCGCCGCCGCTGACCCTGTGAGAGCGTCCGTACTGGCTTGCCGGCCACGGCGTCGAGGCCCAGCCGCGCCAGTGCCAGCCGCAGCGCGCCGGGCTCGGGCTGCTGGCCCGTCAGGCGTGCGGCGAAGCGCAGGTTCTCGATCGCGGACAGGTCGGCATCGATGCCGTTGTTATGCCCGACGTAGGCCAGTCGGGCCAAGTAGTCCGGATCGCCGCCGCGCACTGTGCGACCGCGCCAGGCCAGACGCCCGGCAGCCGGCTGCAGCAGGCTGCACAGCACGCGCAACAGGCTGGTCTTGCCGGCGCCGTTCGGGCCGGTCACCTGCAGAAGGCAGCCCGGTGCCAGCGCCACGTCGACATCGCGGAACACTGCCCGGCCCATGCGCCGGACGCTCAGATCGCTGCCCTCCAGCACCGTACCGGTCATGGCGTTACTGCTCCTCGGCCTTGGCAACGTCGGGCAGGCGGTGGGCGATGCCCTTGTGGCAGTCGATACAGGTCTTTTCCTTGTTGGCGAGATAGGTGGAGTGCATGGCCTGCGCGCGCGGACTCTGGCGCGTGAAGTCCATCGACTGATAGTCGTGGCAGTTGCGGCATTCGAGCGAGTCGTTGGCCTTGAAGCGCGCCCATTCGTGCTGCGCCAGTTCCAGCCGGTGCGCCTGGAACTTCTCGCGCGTGTTCACCGTGCCGAAGATCTTGGCCCAGACTTCCTTCGACGCCTGCATCTTGCGCGCCATCTTGCTCGTCCAGTTGTGGGGCACGTGGCAGTCGGAGCATTTGGCGCGCACGCCGCTGCGGTTGGTGAAGTGGATCGTGCCCTGCAGTTCCTGGTAGACGTTGTCGCGCATCTCGTGACAACCCGTGCAGAACTGTTCGGTATTGGTCAGTTCCAGCGCCGTGTTGAACGCGCCCCAGAACAGCACGCCGGCGATGAAGCCGCCCACCGTGAGGAAGCCCAGGCTGAAATACGCGCTGGGCCGGTTGATCGTGCGCCAGTAGCGCTTGATGAGATCCCAGATTCTGCGCTTCATCGCTCGGCCCCAGTCGGTCTCGGTTCCGCTACTTTGCGCTGGCGGTGCCAGCCTTCACACTGCCACCCTTGGCGTTTTTCTCGCCGCCGCCGCGCTTGAGCATCGTCTCGACGTCGACGAACGAATTGCCCACCAGCGGCTTGGTGTCGGCCTGCGGCACGTGGCATTGGGTGCAGAAATAGCGCCGTGGCGAGACCTCGGCCAGCACGTTGTTGTCGCGGTCCATGTAGTGCGTGATGCTGACCGGAATCGCACCGGTCTCCTCGGTGCGGGTGCGCGCGTGGCAGAACATGCAGCGGTTGAAGTCGCGGTCCAGCTGGTAGCCGTCGATCTTGTGCGGAATCGTCGGCGGCTGCATGGTGTAGTTGCGCGTGCGGCGGATGTCCTTGTTCTCGGTCGGATACAGCAGCGGCGCCTTGGTCTCCTCACCGACCGGCGTCGGGCCGCGCATCGCGTCGGTCAGCCCCTGCGCGCCGGCCGGCGGCACCAGCAGCACCACCAGGGCAATCAGAAGCCAGGCGCCGTATGCCAGCAAGGCTGTCCCGGATCGGCTCGCGTTCATGGCGTCTCCTTATACCTTCACGATCTTGACCGCGCACTTCTTGAAGTCGGTCTGCAGCGAGATCGGGCAGGTGGCATCGAGCGTCACCTTGTTGATCAGCTGGCTGGCGTCGAACCACGGCACGAACACCAGGCCGCGCGGCGGCGTATCGCGCCCGCGCGTTTCGATGCGGGTGCGCATGCGTCCGCGCCGCGACACCACTTCCACCTCCACGCCGCGCCGCAGGCCCATCGCGCGGGCGTCCTCGGGATGCATGAAGCAGACCGCGTTGGGGAACGCCTTGTACAACTCCGGCACGCGTCGCGTCATCGATCCCGAGTGCCAGTGCTCCAGCACGCGCCCGGTGGCCAGCCAGAACGGATATTCCTTGTCGGGCGACTCGGCGGGCGGCTCGTAGGGCAGGGCAAAGATCACCGCCTTGCCGTCCGGGTTGCCATAGAACTGGAAGCCGGCGCCGGCCTTCACGTAGGGATCGCTGCCTTCGCGGTAGCGCCAGCGGGTTTCCTTGCCGTTGACCACGGGCCAGCGCAGGCCGCGCACCTCGTGGTAGGTATCGAACGGTGCCAGGTCATGGCCGTGGCCGCGCCCAAAGCTTGCATACTCCTCGAACAGGCCCTTCTGGACGTAGAACCCGAACGCCTTGGCTTCGGCGTTTTGGTACTCGCCATTGACCTCCTTGATCGGGAACTTGTCGACATTGCCGTTGCGGTAGAGCACGTCGAACAGCGTCTTGCCGCGCACCTCGGGCTTCTTGGCGATCAGGTCCGCCGGCCAGACATCCTCCACCTTGAATCGCTTGGAGAACTCCATCAGCTGCCAGAGGTCGGAGCGGGCGTCGCCCGGCGCATCGACCAGCTGGTGCCAGAACTGCGTGCGGCGCTCGGCGTTGCCGTAGGCGCCTTCCTTTTCCACCCACATCGCGCTGGGCAGGATCAGGTCGGCCGACAGCGCGGTCACGGTGGGGTAGACGTCCGACACCACGATGAAGTTGTCGGGGTTGCGGTAGCCTGGCAGGCCCTCCTGCATCATGTTGGCGGCGGCCTGCATGTTGTTGTTGACCTGCACCCAGTACGCGTTGAGCTTGCCGTCCTTGAGCATGCGGTTCTGCAGCACGGCGTGGTAGCCCACCTTGTCGGGAATCGTGCCGGCCGGCAGCTTCCAGATGCGCTCGGCTTCCTCGCGGTGCTTGGGGTTGGTCACCACCATGTCCGCCGGCAGCCGGTGCGAGAACGTGCCCACCTCGCGCGCGGTGCCACAGGCGGAAGGCTGCCCGGTCAGCGAGAACGGGCTGTTGCCGGGCGTGGCGATCTTGCCGGTCAGCAGATGGACGTTATAGACCATGTTGTTGACCCACGTGCCGCGCGTGTGCTGGTTGAAGCCCATAGTCCACAACGACATGATCTTGACGTTGGGGTCGGCGTAGAGCTCGGCCAGCTGCTGCAGCTTGTCCTTCGGCACACCGGACAGCTTGCTGACGTAGTTGGCGTCGTACTTCGAGACGAACCTGGCGAACTCGTCGAACGTGATCGGCTTGGCGTCGGTGGGGTTGCCGGCGTTCTTGGCGGCCTTCTGCAGCGGATTGTCCGGCCGCAGGCCGTAGCCGATGTCGGTCACGCCTTCCTTGAAGACCGTGTACTTGTTGACGAAGTCCTTGTTGACGCGGTTGGTCTGGATGATGTGGTTGGCGACGTAGTTGAGCATCGCCAAGTCGGTCTGCGGCGTGAAGATGATCGGCAGGTCGGCCAGGTCGAACGACCGGTGCGTGAAGGTCGACAGCACCGCCACGCGCGTCTTGGGATGGCTCAGCCGGCGGTCCGTGATGCGCGTCCACAGGATCGGGTGCATCTCGGCCATGTTCGAGCCCCAGAGCACGAAGGCATCCGCGTTCTCGAAGTCGTCATAGCAGCCCATCGGCTCGTCCATGCCGAAGGTGCGTATGAAGCCGGTGACCGCCGACGCCATGCAGTGGCGCGCATTCGGGTCGATGTTGTTGGTGCGGAAGCCGGCCTTCATGAGCTTGGATGCGGCGTAGCCTTCCCAGACCGTCCATTGGCCCGAGCCGAACATGCCTACGGCAGTGGGACCCTTTTCCTTGAGCACGCGCTTGAACTGCTGCTCCATCTCGTCGAAAGCACGGTCCCAGCTGACCGGCGCGAATTCGCCATTCTTGTCGTACTTGCCGTTCTTCATGCGCAGCAGCGGCTTCGTGAGCCGGTCCTGCCCGTACATGATCTTCGACAGGAAGTAGCCCTTGACGCAGTTCAGACCCTTGTTGACCTCGCACTGCGGATCGCCCTGGGTGGCCACCACCTTGTTGTCGCGCACCGCCACGGTGACACCGCAGCCGGTGCCGCAGAAGCGGCAGGGGGCCTTCGACCACTTCAGCTTGGTGACTTCGCTGTCCGTGACGAAGTTGGCGGCTTCCCCAGGCAACGGGATACCGGCCACCGACGCGGTTGCGGCGATGGCGGTCTGCTTGATGAAATCACGGCGCGTGACTGACATCTGAAAGCTCCTCGTACATGGCTGCGGCGTCTTCGTTGTGCTGGTAGACGAGCGTGGCGGAGATCACGCCTTCCATCTGGTGCAGGCAGGTGAGCTGCGCCACGATCGCATGCGAAGTGGGAGCTTCCACGGTGACCACGAGCTTGCCCATGTCGCTGGCCGCATGGATCTCGGCGCCAGTCATGGCGTCGATCGCGCGGCGCACGTGCGCCAGGCTGATGGGATGGGCAAACACCATGATGCCGGCGATATGCCATTCGTCATCCGAGGCAACGGGGTGAATCGGGATAGAAGGTCTTTCAGGCATGCGTGATCCCCTGACAAAACTGCTTTTGCAGGTTTTTCTTCTTTTGGCAATTGGCCGTTGGGCCAATCCGCGCCTATTCTACGAACGCACTGCCGGTCAATGCTTGGGCGGTCCGCTGATCAGCTGGCTCATCCAGACAATGAAGCCATAGCCGGCCACGATGATGACGGACAGTACCGGCACCATCACGGCAGTCAGAAACAGAAAGCTGCGCGTTTCTTCCTTCTTGCGGTGCGGATCGTCAACGCTGCCTAAATCCATATTCCCCCTCGGCTTATGAACTGGCCTGCCGGACACGAACCCGGTGTTGCGTAACTAATTAAAGGAACGACGGTGCGAACTGTCAAGACAATGAACCCGGTGTGACCAAGCAAGAGCAATTGGGGAGCGAGATTGCTAGGATCGGGCCGGGCCACGCGGATAGCTTGCTCGTTGGCTATCACGACATGATATGAATATCTTTGCGTTCGTGATGAAAAAAAATGTTCGACCGAAGAGGTTCCTCGGATCCCTGCCCCAGTAAACCTCGGTTCTTCGGAAGCCGCATCACTTGCGCGCCGGCGCTTCGGCTTCGCTAGTTCTCTGGTGCCAATGCCGGCATTCCGCTAAAGTCGCATTGAGTTCAGTGTTTCGGAATGGATCTCAAGGGGAAAAACGCGATGTATCATGTCTGCGACCTAGGTTCGATGTTTCATAATGCAACATCCTGACCGGCCCAAATGAAGGGGCGGTCAACCGTGCAGCCCGTAACATGTCGAATTCCACAGTTGAAGATTCCATACTGGAACGCTTGATCCACCTTGACGAGGCCAGGCGCTATACAGAGCGACTGTCCCGTATTCCTGGGATCCGCGGTCCTTATGTTGCCTCGTCGTTGCAGTGGAAGGGACGTCGACTTTACTACGTCGTCGGACGGGACAACGACAGTAGGTTTCGCCTGGTGGAGGTGTTCCGTATAACGCCTGCCGCCGAGTTGGAGCCCGTCCCTGCGTTCCAGTACCCACTGCCTATTAGAGATCTGTTCCCGTTCGATACGGCGTGCTTATACCATCCTGATCCTTGGGGCGAAGCGGCGCCAAGTTTGACGACCAGCCAACTGGCCGACGAGCTCCGACAAATGTCAAGTAAGGATGAGCGGGGGAAGGATTGACGGTAGCAGGCGCAATCTGCTCGCGAGCTGTTTTTGCGCTTGCTGCGAAACTATGGACGTCTTTGGCCGACACGAATCGGTCGGCAGCATTTCTGGGAAGCGGACGGTCAGACGCCACGCCAACGAACGTAGTACCGGTACGTCCCGCGACTGGTACTTTACGATGAATGTGGTCACGGCTCAGAGAGGCGCGACGATTTTCGCGAGCGTCTCGCAAGCGGCATTGATATTGTCCGGGCGCAGGTTCGTCGTGCTGAGTAGCAGGCCTTGTTGCGCGTGACTGCGGCGAAGGTACCAGGCGGAGAGGGCAGAAGGCGCGAGGCCGCGTGAACGGGCAATGCCGACAACGGCGCTATCGTCGGCGGTCGGTGGGAGCGGTGCGATCAGACCAAGGCCCGCGGTCAGCGTGCCAGGCAGGAAAGCGTTGAGATGGGTTAGCGCAAAACTGCGGCGCTTGGCATAGAGCGCCTTCATCCGGCGCAGGTGCCGCAGAAAGTGTCCATCCTCCAGAAACTCCGTGACTGCCAACTGAGTGGTCCGGTTCGGAGCCGGCGCCGACACGGCAGATATCTCGACCAAACGCTCTGCCACCGAGTGTGGCGCGACGATGAAACCGAGACCCAGCGCCGGGCTGATCGTCTTGCTGAACGTGCCGATGTGAATCACGCGCTCCGCGCCTTTACCTGCCGCAAGGGCCGGCGCCGCGCGGCCTTCGAGCTGTAGCTCTCCCAGATAGTCGTCTTCGATGATCCAGGCATTCTTTGTCGTCGCCCAGTCGAGCAAGGCGTGTCTTCGTGCTGGCGACATTGTCACGCCAAGCGGTGCGTGCTGGCCCGGTGAAACCAGCGCCAGCAGGGCGTCTGGCGCGCTGGCGATGCCATCTTCCACGCGCAGTCCCTCGGCATCGACGGGGACGGGTTCAACTTCGGCTCCCATCAGTTCCAGCGCGCGCCTTCCCAGCGGGTAACCTGGCTCCTCTATCCATGCCTTGTGTCCGTGCGCGTGCAGTGCCGTCAGCGCAAGCATCAAGCCCTGCCGGTATCCGCTGGTGACGATGATCTGATCGGGATGGCAATGCACGTGCCGGCTGACGGCCAGATAGCTGGCAATCTGGACGCGTAGCTCGGGCTCGCCGCGCGGGTCGGCGTAGGTCGTGAAAGCGATGGCATCGGTGCGTACGGCGCGCTTGCGCATGCGGGCCCAGAGTTTGGCGGGAAACGCGTCATCGGCGGGTACACCCATCTGGAATGGCAGCGGAGCGCTCGAATATGGGCGTGTGAACCCTGCCAACGGCCCGTCGAGTGGCGGTTTCTCGTCTGCTCGCCCGGCCAGCAACCGAGCGCATACTCGGGTGCCTGCAGAGCCAGCGCCGAGCACCAGGTTCTCGGCAATCAACCGATCGTAGACCGCGCGGATGGTGCCCCGCGCGACGCCAAGCTGGGTCGCGAGATCCCGGCCAGACGGCAAACGCTGTCCGGGTGCCAGCCGGCCGTCGACGATTGCCAGTCGCAGGCTTGCATGGATCTGGTCGCCGATCGGCACGGCGGTGGCGCGGTCCACCAGAATGGACAGCACGGCGGGCGAATTCGGGTGATTCATTTTGGGCCAGTCGTTTCTCCACTTTTTGGGCCTGTATCTTCAATGCCTAGCGGAGTAACTTTGCGTTATGACATGAATCGCGGCCCAAGTCGATAGGCGGCTCGGGCGAGGGGACCGCGACGCTAGACCCCATCATCAACAGAAAAGGACCGAGATGACCCGCTTGAACTGGCAAGAGATCGCGCCTGACGGCGCGAAGGCGTTTTTTGGTATCCACCACTATGTCACGAAGAAGACGGATCTCCCCGAGGAGCTTGTCCACCTCGTGTTCCTCCGCGTCTCCCAGATCAACGGATGCGCGCATTGCATTGACATGCATAGCCGCGATCTCAGAAAGACCATGTCGGTCGACAAGATCACGCTGGTGCCGGTGTGGAACGAGGTGCACCACCTTTTTTCAGATCGGGAACGCGCAGCGCTGGCCTGGGCGGAGGAAGTGACCCGCGTCAGCGAAACGCATGCCTCAGATGAAGCGTATGCCGCTGCCTCCGCCGCGTTTACGCCCAAAGACCTCGTCGACCTCACGATCACCATCGCGGCAATGAATGCGTTCAACCGACTGGGTGCGCCGTTCCGACTGCCTGTTGCCGCCGCGTCGTGATCTGGCATCCGCACGCGTACGTGCTCATGGCCGGCCGAAGTTTTTTCGGACCCTAGGGACAGATTGCGCGCAATCGAGCCATGTATTTCGAAAGGTGGATCTTGACCGGTCTGAGGCGGCAGACATCAGTCAGCTGTGTATGAGCCAGAGCAAACTGCGAAACGCGCGCTTCAGCCCGTGCCTTGCTACGCCTATCCGGCCATGCCTGCCTGGCCATTCCACGAGGCTGGAGTACCCGCCCGCTAGAATTGCCGGTACGACCTTCGGCCCCACGCATTACACCGCCATCGACGGCGAGTCGATTGCCGTCGATCGGACAGTGCGGGGCCGTCGACGCCAATACCAACCCCACCTCGAGAGCGGCCCGCATCCCTTCGACGGGGATCCTCGCGCAGCTCGCGCACTAGTGCTCTTTGTGAATCCCGGTCACGATGAAACAAGCCCTGCTGACGATCATGCCCATGTGCGTGACGGCCGGCCGGTCTCTTGGCTGCATCCCGACGGTGCACGCGCTCGTGGTGCTTGCCGAAGGTGTGCGAATAGATGGCGAAATCGGCGCGCAGCACGTCGCCCTCGTGCAGATACAGCCGTCGGCTCTGGCGGCATTTGATGATCGTTTATCGCATTGCGTCCCGCAACCTTCATTGGCGCCTCTGACGGTGGCGTAGATGAAGCGGTTCGCCAATGGCTGTTCCTGGCCAGACTCGGCCACCTCCGGCTGGTGGGCGCCAGGTCCAATTGGCTGCAACCCGGAAGGGATACTTGGCCGCTTTTATCCGTCCGTCCGTCCTTCATAACGGCCTCATATTCGACCGTTCCATTCCATGGAAATCGACGGCTGTGGCGGTAATTCAAAGCGTGTAGTCTCCTCGACAGTCTGCCTGCGGTTCAACCTTGACGTGTGCTGGCAGGAAAAGGCCTTGGCTATTAGCCAGACGAGGGGACATAGAATGCGAAAGAAGATCGCCGTGATCGGCATCGTTGGCACTGGCGCCATGGGCCGCGGCATCGCCCAGATCGCCGCGCAGGCAGGCCTGACCGTACACCTGTTCGATACCAACGCCCAGGCCGTGGCCGCCGCGCGCCAGTACCTGCAGGATACCTTTGCCAAGCTGGCCGACAAGGGCAAGATCAGCGCCGCCGACAGCGACGCCGCGCTGGCCCGCGTGAAGGCCGCCAGCGCGCTGGAAGACCTGGCCGGCTGCGACATGGTGGTGGAAGCCATCGTCGAACGCCTGGACGTCAAGCGCGAGCTGGTGGCCAAGCTCGAAGCCATCCTGCGTGACGATGCGGTGATCGCGTCGAACACCTCGTCGCTGTCGATCACGGCCATCGCCGTGGGCGCGAAGAAGCCGGGCCGTGTGGTCGGCTACCACTTCTTCAACCCGGTGCCGCTGATGAAGGTCGTGGAAGTGATCGATGGCCTGTCGGGCGATCCCGCCGTGGGCGACCGCCTGATGGAGCTGTCGCGCCGCATGGGCCATACGCCGGTGCGCTGCAAGGACATGCCGGGCTTCATCGTGAACCATGCCGGCCGCGGCATGAACATCGAGGGCCTGAAGGCCGCGCAGG
>Ga0102589_1003495_pt1 | contig 16258 bp, 18 predicted proteins | sample AraplaMF_Col_mLB_FD_76858 | JGI IMG/M metagenome (GOLD analysis project Ga0102589, IMG submission 76858) | Arabidopsis root microbial communities from the University of North Carolina, USA - plate scrape MF_Col_mLB | ecosystem: Host-associated > Plants > Roots > Endosphere | place: USA... | reverse complement strand
ATCATCTTCTTAGGTGTTCATAATAAAAAGCGAATAAAGAAAGAAAAAGAAGACGAGCTTCAAAAAGAATTAGAAATGATTCAAGGCGATGAAGAGCAATTGCAACAAGTGGAAGATTCATTCGGCGTGTTTACAGATAAGTATCCAATTATCGTAGAGCTCGGATTAGATTTAGCGGCGCTTGTAAAGCAAAAAATTAAAGGGGAAACAGCTCGAGATAAAGTTGTTTTGATGAGGAAATCGATTATTACTGACCTTGGTATTAACGTTCCTGGGATTAACTTTAAAGATAATACGAGCTTTAGACCACGCGGACGTTACATGATTCGTATTAAAGGTGCGAAGGCCGCTGAAGGTGTTTTAAAATCAGGTTACTTATTAGCACTGAAAACACCGAACGTAATGGCGGATTTAGATGCAGAGCCAGCGAAAGATCCAATTTTCGGCGAAGATGGATATTGGATTTTGGAGCATATGGTACAAGATGCACAAATGAAAGGCTATCAAGTGTTAGAGCCACTTAGCATATTAATTACGCATTTAGATGTTGTCGTTAGACGAAATCTTCACGAGTTAATTCAGCGTCAACATGTGAAAGATTTAATTCAATCGCTGGAAACGGATAATGGAGTTTTATTAGAAGAAATTAAGAAGAAAGAAATCGATTTATCCCTCGTGCAAAATGTTATTAAACAACTGCTGAAAGAAGGAGTTTCAATCCGTGATTTACCAACGATTATTGAAGGGGTTATTGACGGGAAAGAAATTTATCAAAACCATGTTGATGGTGTCACTGCATTTGTTCGTGAATGTATTTCAAAAGTTATTTGTGAGAGTGCGAAAAATCCTGATGGGAAAATCTATGCGGCGCTCTTCTCTGATTCAATTGAATTGGATGCAGATGTTGTGAATAATTCATACCAAGGTTATTTATTAAACTGGGATTTAGATTTAGAAACGCGAGTAGTAGAGCAAGTACAGCGTGTTTTCAAACAGGCTCGTTTAATGGGAAGAGATCCAGTATTATTAACACGCAGAAAAGATTTCAGATTTGCGATTGTGAGACTTCTTGAACGTTATCAAATAGAAGCTAAAGTATTATGTATTAGTGAACTAGCACCAGAAATTGTTGTAGATCAAATTGCTTATATTGAATAGTAGGGGGTGAAGTAATGGAAAGTACAGAAAAAAAAGAAGCGTTAATGCGAATAAAAGCAGCTTCGAAAAATGAATTGTATCGAAAGTTATTTGACCAATATAGTACAGATTATTACTATGTTGTCGATGAAAGTGTAAAACGAAACATCCCGTTTTTCTGGAAAAAGAATTATGAAATGTTAGTCGCTTTTCACGAAGATAAACAGGATGAAAGTAAAGAAGGCGTAGCCGAGTTTCATGACCAATTAATGGATGTTGTAAATGAACCTTCAGAAGAAATTGTGAAGGGAAATGGAATTCAATCGGTTTTGCACAATTTAGAAAATGTAACAACATCTATGTCGTACGCAGCGATGCAAACAGGAAATAGTGAAGAGTGGGCAAGAAAAAAAGAGAAACTATTACAACTGTTTGAAAAAGGGATTGTCGTTGTGAAACGTGCGGAGGCGACGAACGTTACGAAAAAACAGCCCGCTGTGAAACAAGCTATTCTTGTAAAGAAAGAAGAAGTAGTTGTTAAAAAAGAAAAGCAGGAATCTGTGCCATTTATTATTCAAAAAGTAATACGAATGCTAGAACAAAACGATGTGGAACATTATTTCATTCATGCATATGCTGAAAAATTAAAAATGAAGTTTGAGAATGCAACGATGATTACAGAAGAGGAAGTCATCGGATACATATTGGAAGATATGAAATCTCATTTTAATACTGAAAACGTATTTGAAAAAGAAGTACAAACGATTGCATTAATCGGTCCAACTGGTGTTGGAAAAACGACGACGCTTGCGAAAATGGCATGGCAGTTTCACGCTAAGAAAAAAACAGTTGGTTTTATTACGACAGACCATTCTCGCATTGGAACAGTGCAGCAATTACAAGATTACGTAAAAACAATTGGGTCAGAAGTAATTGCTGTGCGAGATGAAGCAGCTATGACAAGGGCACTCACTTATTTTAAAGAAGAATCACGCGTCGATTATATATTAATAGATACAGCCGGGAAAAATTATCGTACGTCAGAGACAATTGAAGAAATGATTGAGACGATGGGACAAGTAGAGCCAGATTATATTTGTTTAACGTTATCAGCTTCTATGAAAATTAAAGATATGATTGAAATTATTACGAACTTTAAAGATATTCATATAGATGGTATCGTGTTTACGAAATTTGATGAAACAGCGAGCAGTGGTGAATTGTTGAAAATTCCAGCTGTATCATCAGCTCCAATTGTATTAATGACAGATGGACAAGACGTAAAGCAACATATACATATCGCTACAGCTGAACATTTAGCAAAACAAATGTTACAAACATCGTAAGAAGAGAGGTGAAGAATAAGGCATCTGCCTTATTCAAACGAGTATGAACGGTCTTTATATAGGTTCTATGGGTATGATGAATTACATGCAGCGCATTAATGTTCATTCGAATAACGTTGCAAATGCTCAAACGACAGGATTTAAAGCAGAAAATATGACTTCTAAAGTATTTGATGTGCAAGACACATATCGCCGCGGAGATGGATCGACGACAAATATCGGTTCGGTCGATTATGCTGTAGTACCAGCCGCAACGCATGTGAACTTAGTACAAGGAAATATACAAATGACAAATAGTGCTACAGATTTCTTTTTAGATGACGGTATAGCCGGTACAACATCATTTTTCGTTACATCTAAAAACGATGAAACGTTTTTAACGAGAGATGGTAGTTTTACAATAAATAGTGATCGTTATTTACAAACATCTTCAGGTGCTTATGTTATGGATGTAAATAATGAACGTATTCGTATTCCTGAAAATGTTGATTTCTTCGTATCTAATAATGGAGAAATCTATAGAGAAGTTAACGATGGAACTTTGCAAAAACCAGATATTAAGAGAATAGTAATTGCACAGTTGCAAACAAAAACAGTAGATGCAGAAGCGAATGCACGTCTAATGCAAAGAGAGAACAAAAGCTTTACACTAGCAGAAGGAAACATTGCTGATTTACCGAACGGAACATGGGCAGTAAAAAATCATATGCTAGAAAATTCAAATGTAGATATGACGAAAGAGATGGCAGATCTTATGACGAGTCAAAAGATGATTCAAGCATCGCAGCGTGTCATGACTTCGTTTGATAAAATTTATGAAAAAGAAGCAAATGAAATATTGAAATAAGAGACTTCCGTTAGAGGAAGTCCTTTTTTATTATTGCTTTTATTACAGTTACACCATAAAATGATAATGATTATCAATATCATTTTATCTGTTTTCATAAGATTGGAATTTCATAATGACAGCAACATTTGTTTAACAAAGTGAATTAAAAACAAGGGGATGGTGTGTATATGTCTACAAAAAAACAACTTTGCATTGGATTATGTTTAATTTCTAGAAAGAAAGAGCAAGAGGGTGAGTTTAATTCGGGAATTGATGAACAAGTAGAGTTAGCGAAACAAGCAGAAAAATCGAAGTTAGATTTTGTTTTTAAAGCCGATTATTTAGTGGCGCATCCAGATTTAATTGCTCGTAATAAGGGGAATGTAATTTTAGATCCGACATTATTGTTTACTGCTATTGCTTATGCAACAGAAAAAATTGGAGTGGTTACGACAGCTTCAACATCATTTTATCCACCATACATACTAGCGAGGCAACTACAATCTTTAAATTGGATTAGCAATGGCCGAGTAGGATGGAACATTGTCACATCCATTGACGGTGCAGAAAATTTTGGTGAGGCAGGGATGCCACCATCTGAGGAACGATACGCGAAAGCTGCAGAATGTACAGAGTTAGTAAGAAAACTTTGGAGGAGTCATCCTTATGAGGTTTTGAAAGAAGGTAACACAGATGTAATTAGAGAGATGGTAAAGCCTATTGAGCATCGTGGTGAGTATTTTGAGGTGAAAGGCCCACTTAATGTCCCGCAGCACATTTCTGGAGAAATGCCATTATTTCAAGCTGGTGCATCAGAGCCTGGTCGGAATTTCGCTGCTTCTGTTGCGGATGCGATTTTCGCCGCAATGCCAGATGTAGAGTCAGGAATTGAACTTCGCCGAGATTTAAGAAGAAGGGCAGTGCAACATGGCCGGCAGTCAGATGATATACGTGTATTGCCTGGTTTATATTTCTTTATTGGCGATACATATGAAGAAGCTTTAGAAATGCACAGGCAAGCTCATCAACATCTCACAAAAGAGAAGAGATATGCTTTACTTGAAATGGTTCTCGGACTAGACGTTAGAGGGATTCCGTTAGAAAGTAAGGTAACAGAAGATATGCTACCAAGCAGGGAGCAAACTGTGCGTAGTAAAACACATGCCGAATTATTACGGAATTACATCATGAAAAATGAGCCAACTGTTGAACAAATACTGGAGCGACCAGAAGTTGTTGGCTCTGCTCATTGGGTAGCGGTTGGCACATCACAAGACGTTTGTAAGCAAATTATGGATAGGTTTGAAGCCGGAGCATTAGATGGATTTATTGCAATTCCAGGGGGACCTCCAAAATCATTGGATTTATTCTTTAGTGAAGTCATTCCGTTATTCGTGAGAGCAGGTGTGTTTAGGAAAGAGTATACAGGTTCAACCATACGTGAGCATCTGGAGGGGAACATATCAAATACTTTGCAGTTCAAATAAGTGGAATAGTATGTACAAAAAGCCTTTTACAAGAAGGCTTTTTATTTTGTTTTAAAATTTCAGAATTATCAATTGACTTTATAGGTCTTCTTTTTTATATTGGTAGGTATAGTAATAACTACTAATATAAAATGTATCGTTTTGAAATGAGAGTTATTTAGATTGTGAGGGATTACCGATGGATGAAATTATAAAAGAATTACAAAAGTTAGGTTTTTCTCAATATGAATGTAAAGCGTATATTGGTTTATTAAAACATTCCCCAGTAACAGGTTATGAAGTTAGTAAACAAACAGGAGTACCCCGTTCGATGATTTATGAAGTACTTGGCAAGTTGATGGATAAAGGTGCAGTACATTTAGTCCCTTCTGAACCAGTGAAATATGTACCAGTACCAGCTACTGAATTAATGGATCGAATGCGAAAATCCTTTGAAAAATCCTTTGAATTTTTAGATCGAAAATTAAATTGTTTAGAGCAGGAGCGACAAATTGATGTAATTTCGCATATTCGCTCGAATGATCGTGTTTTAAAAGAAATATGCAATATAATTAATAGAGCAAAGGAAGAGTTATGGATTTCTATATGGGAAGATCAAGTGCATGAGATTGAACCGCTTATTCATACAAAGGAAGCGGAAGGAGTACATATATTTTCAATCTTATTTGGTGCCCCAGAAACAAAAATAGGAGCGACATTTCATCATAATTATATGACGCCTCACGTTGTTGAAAAGAGAATGGGTGGTCATTTAACTGTTATCGCACGTGATGGGGAAGAAGTGTTAATTGCTAACTTCTCAAATGATAGCACTTCATGGGCCGTTACAACGTACGATCCAGCTTTAGTTCTCGTTGCTACGGAATATGTGCGGCACGACATTATGGTGGAAGAGATTACAAAGGAATTTGGAGCTGATAAGTTAGATACGTTATGGCGTGAGAATATAGATTTAGTTCATGTCGTAACAGGAAAACGGACTATGGAAGGAATGGAGGATGATACGAATGAGTAAAGCTCAGGCCCATGTAGCTTTGCAGAGCGATGATACATTTCAGCAAGGAGTAAAAGATTGTTTACCAACTGTATTTGGTTATTTAAGTATCGGTATAGCAGCTGGTGTAATTGCAAAAACAGCAGGTTTCTCCATCATTGAAATTGCGTTTATGTCCACTTTAATTTATGCAGGTTCTGCCCAATTTATATTAGCTGGTATGTATGCAGCTGGCGCTCCTGCTTCAGCAATCATTTTCACCGTCTTTTTTGTTAATTTACGCCACCTTCTAATGAGTGCTGCCCTTGCACCATACTTTACGAAACTTCCTCTATTAAAAAATGTAATTATCGGTTCTCAAATTACAGATGAAACTTTCGGTGTTGCAGTGCAGCATGCAGCGCAAAAAGGATATGTAGGTGACAGGTGGATGATGGGGTTAAATGTCACAGCATATTTAAATTGGATTCTTGCTACTATTATTGGCGGGCTGTTTGGTGAGTGGATACCAGATCCGCATACGTACGGCATGGATTATGCATTACCAGCAATGTTTATCGGATTATTTGTACTTCAGCTCATAAGTAGTAAACCGAAACTAGCAATTCATCTTACTGTTGCAATTGTAGCGATTATTATCGCATATGTTTCACACTTATTTATGCCAGACAGTATAGCAGTTATTATCGCAACATTACTAGCTGCGACGATTGGAGTGGTGATTGAAAAATGGAAATGAGATTAGACATATTATTACTTTTACTAGCAGCAGGAGCTGTCACACTCGTGCCACGTATTTTACCTCTTCTCGTATTTAGTAAACTACAAATTCCAGACTGGGGTTTGAAGTGGTTGAATTACATACCGATCGCGATATTAGCAGCACTTTTAGCTCAAGTACTATTTATGCACGAGACGGTGCAGTGGGATTACCTTATTGCGGCAATTCCAACATTTCTTGTTGCAATATATACTCGTAGTCTATTAGGAACAGTATTAACAGGCGTCATTGTGATTATTTTGTTACGTTTCTTTTTCTAAAAAGGATTCCATTCATATAATAGCGAACAGTGTAATAATATGAAACATATAGGGGTGGTGTTATGATACTTTTAACGATAGGAGCAATTTTATTAACGTTATTTACTTTCTTTATTATCGGCTTTATTACGTTTATGATGTTTGTTGATAAGGCGACACCTCAAATTTATTATACACCTTGTGAAACTATGACAATAAAATCTAAAGGTAAAAATAGAAGGAAGAAAAGTTGATATAGGCTTTTCTTCCTTCTGTTTTATCTGATTTTTCTGTATAATTTAAGTTAGTTATTCAACTAACTTAAAAGGTGGTGATATAAATGGCAAAGCCGAATGTTGTGAACAAGCAGAAGTTACTAGAAGCAGCAAAAGAAATTATTACAGAGCATGGGATGGAAAAATTAACGTTAAAAGCAGTCGCAGAAAATGCTAAAGTTACACAAGGTACCGTATATTATCATTTTAAAACGAAGGATCAATTATTGCTTGAAGTGACTGAATCGTTTTGTAAAGAGTCGTGGGAACAGATAGGAAAGGATGTACAGCTAGAAAATGCTTTACAATCTGCTAAAAGTAGATGTGTGAAAGATTCAATGTATCATCATTTGTTTTTTCAATTAGTAGCTAGTGGGCTACAAAATGATGCGATGAAAGAAAAAATTGGCGAACTGTTACATTATGAAAATCAAGAGTTAAAAGGAGCTTTAGATACAAAAATAGGGGATGCAATCACATCACAAATTTCAACTGAAACGTGGAGCATTTTATGTAATGCATTAATTGACGGGCTGGCATTACAAGTCTTATTCAATCCATCTTTTTCTACAGATAAAGTATATGGTGATTTGCACATGCTCATGGAAAAGTTTATAGCGCTACAAGAGGGAGGTAGTGGGAGTGCATAATAAACTGTGGCTCACTATTTTATTTTCTATTGGGATATGGTTTTTTGCCTTAGCATTTTTTATTGTTTTCGGATCTTCAGTTTTATTAGAATACACTTCAAATGAATTTTTTCTACAAATGACGTTTCTCGAATTAGGAACAGCTATAGCTTTATACTTTGTAATGTGGCTATATCAAAAACTGGACACTTCGAAATATGCAGTTATTAAGTTAGGTATATGTGGCACAGTAATTGGTTTAACCTTAGATTCTTACATCTTGTATAACTCTTCTAATATATTTTCACAATTATCCTCACAGCAAATCATATCATTTACCATTTGGATGGTTATTGCTTATGCTTTCTATTTAATAATTCCTTTAGTTATGGAACGAAAAAAATTGTTGTAAAGAGGTGTTTTCTCCTCTTTACAACAATTACATCCCCGAAAGAACTAACAACAATAAACCAAATAGAAAACTAATAAAGGAAAGAAAACCAATACATATTGAGAATACACGATTGTTTCTCCATTCGCGCCAGAAAACGATAAATCCTAAAATACAAAGAAAAAACCAAATGGGCAGGAATATGAACTCGCTAACTTTCTCGGGAAGTAAACCATAAAAAGTTGTTAAATATAAGATCCAATTTGTAAAAAATAACATGCAAACGATAATAGATTGTAAGTGGGGGCGTTTGAAAAACTCCCCTTTTTTTACGGTTGTAAAAATGATAGTTAGCGCTAATATAAATGCAATGAATATGAAAAAAAGTAAGAGTAATGTAAGCGTCATTTGAATCTCCTTTATAAGATTGTTTTTGCAAGAAATGAATCTATTACATTGTATGCTTGCTTTGTAGAGTTCTCGCTATATTTTTCAGTGTACGGATTTAAAAATCCATGTTCGCCATGTAGTTGTTTTATTTCTAATAGCGGATTCCTTTGTTGCTGCAATGCTTTCATTAAAGAGGATACTGAAAAACTAGCTTCTTGTTCAGGGAAAATAAGTAATGTAGCACATGTAGGTTTAATGTGAACATAGTCACGTATACGGGAACCGTAACATCCAATCATAAAATCTATTTTTGGATTGTTACTACAGAGCCAAGCGATGGTAGCCCCAACACTAAAGCCGATAAGTCCTATATGCGTGTAATCATTTGAAAGGGTAGAAATTACCTCATTAATTTGTTCTTTCCCATAATCAAATCCAATATGATTCATAAAATATTGATATGCTTTTTCTTCATCACTATAATGAAATGAATTTTGTAGTTGTAAAAGGTTAGGACAGAATACATCTATATAAGATGTATTGAAGTGGTCAATAACATGCTGCATATGATCGTTCACACCGTATATTTCATGAATAGCAACGAGAGCCAATTTTTTCTTCATAAGTTACAAGGTACCTCTATGAAACTTATATTCTTTCTCAACAAGGCAGATACGCAGGTGGAAGTTTTCATACCATTGTTCACGGCCCCTTTTTTTTGCTTCTTTATGTAAGGCGTTCTTTTTCCAATTTTCAATTGCTTCAAGTGAATCCCAATAAGAAATAGTAATTCCGAGTCCGGAATGATCACGTGCGCTTTCGACACCTAAAAATCCAGTTTGCTGTTTCGCAAGATCCTCCATCTTTTCGGCAACGGCATTATAGTCTGCTGTATTACTTGATAAATTAGAAGTGAATATAACTGCATAATAGGGCTTGTTTTTTTCTAAATCAGATTTCATTATCTTTCCCCCTTAATGTATAGTGCGAATAATTAATTCATAGTTTGTATTTTAGCAGGTTAAAAAAAGAAAAGAAGTAGAAGATTCTTATTTTTTTAGGTGTTGTAAAACAGAGGGTAGAAGGAATTTATATTAAGTAATCTAAAGTAAGAAAAATGCCACTTCAAAAAATTGAAGTGGCATTTCTTATATTTCCTCTAAGCTATTAACTGGAACCGTTAATTCGCGTCCTGGGTTTTGTACTTCATATATGCGGGCGGTTTCGTTACTTTCGTCGACGTGTTGAATCATAACAGGCATGCCTTGAAAACTTACATTAGCTTGCTCCGCTGAAACAGAAAGCTCTTTTGCACGTTGAATATTCATTTATATTCCTCCCATCATTATTATTATCTTTGCTAAAAAGGAGGAATAATATACCATTTCGAGACATTCTTAAAGTTTTTGTATTATTTGTAATGTTTTTTTAATAAATACAGAGAAAACAGAATCCGGATACGATTGTATCATTTCATTTGCTTTTGTTGCTTCTTCAAGAGCTCTTTTTTTATCATCCAGTTTGACGTAACAAAGGGCACGATATGCACCTGCTGTTGTAAGCCACGATTGATCAAGCGGATGGTTCATATAATCTGGTATAATACCACGTTGCAATGCTTGTAAAGCTTCTTCGTAACGTTTTAATCCGTATAAAGATTTTCCTTTTTCAAGATAATACAATCCGTCGTCTTGAAAAATGGGCTGATCTTTTAGTTTTTCTCGATATTGTTCTAGATGTTTTAATGCGATTGTATATTCATTAGTAATCGTGTTGTAGTAGTAAGCTTTTAAAATATTAGTCATCGCAATGGATAGAGTATCTTCTGTAAAAATGGCAAATTGCTCAGATTTTTTTATGTAATATAAATAACGCTCTTTATCAACTGTAATGACTTTTTGGTAAGATAAAATCCGGTAAAATACATCTGTTTTATAATACACTTGATGTTTTTTTGAAAATGCGAGTGTCTCTAATATCGTTTCTTCACATTTTTCATAATCGCCACATGCTAGTAATATGATGGCTTCATATAAACATAAATCAATATGTATAATAAGATCCATTTCTAAATGTTTCTCTTCATAATCATTTCTAATATTAGATATAAGTTGTAAACATTCTGCATACTTTTTACGTGTGAATATCGCAAAAGATAATTTTAATTTTGTTTCCGTACTGTCTCGGTATAACTTATATTTTTCGAAAATAGAAACAGCTTTTTCTACGTAAGATTCAATGTTGTAATCTTTCATAATCACCGCAGCAGTTACGAATTGTTTGTATATACGAGCCGTATTTAAAGTAGAAGGGAGCTCTTTTTGAACGATAGGTAGTAAAGCCTTGTACACTTCATCACATTTGTTTTCCTTTATGAGTTGCTCCATTTTTGTAATGAGTTCTACAATTTCTCCATCATCATCTTCTAATAAAAAACTCGCTTCACATTCAAGTTTTTCAGCGATATATTGTAATGTTTTCATGGAAGGTGTAGCTTTTCCATTTTCAATTTGACTAAGCATACTTTTTGTAAGTTTCGAACCTGCCAGCTCTGTTTGTGTAAGTTTTTTTTCTTTACGTAACGCTTTAATTTTTTCACCGAGAGTTGCCATATTATTGCTCCTTTATAATTGAAAAGTTAAATTGTATTTAACTTTTTGTTGTAAAAATTGGAAAGTCGATTATATAATAAGTTTAACACAATTTAACTTTTAAGGGGAGAGAGTCATTATGGGAGATGTAAGTATAGGACAACATGATACAAGAATGAAGATTGCAACGAGAAATATTATTTTAATGATGATTGGAAAGATGACGTCTTTATTAGGGGCAGGAATTTATACATTTGCCATGGGGTTATACGTTTTAAAGACAACTGGTTCAGGAATGGGTTTTGCAACTACGCTCGTTTGCGGATCACTTCCAAGGATGATTTGTGGTCCGATTGCGGGTGCTGTAGCTGACCGTGTGAATCGAAAGTGGCTTGTCATTGGCACTGATTTATTAAGTAGCTTAACGATGCTTATTATGTTTATTCTTGCTACTATATTTGGACCATCACTTCTTTTTATTTATGTTTCAGCAGCATTATTATCAATTTGTGCAAGTTTTTATTCTGTTGCATTAACTTCGTCTATTCCTAATTTAGTAGATGAGGGGCGTATTCAAAAAGCGAGTGCTTTAAATCAAACGGCGGCTTCTTTATCAAATATATTAGGGCCGATTATTGGCGGAGTTGTATTTGGTTTCATTTCCATTAAGTCGTTCTTTTTGTTAAATAGTATTACATTCTTTTTAGCAGTGATTGTGCAATTATTTATCGTATTTGATTTATACAAAAAAGAAGTGGCTGAGAGTAAAGAGCGTTTCTTGACGAGTATAAAAGAAGGATTTTCATATGTAAAACGACAGCATGAAATATATGGTCTAATGAAAATAGCGCTGTGGGTAAACTTTTTTGCGTGTGGGCTAACCGTAGCACTTCCATATATTATCGTCCATACATTGCATCTATCTTCAAAGCAACTCGGTACTGTAGAGGGAATGTTAGCAGTCGGGATGCTAATGGGTGCGATTGCTTTATCAGTGCGTAAAGAAGTGAAGAATCCGTTTCGTTCTATTTATACTGGACTGTTTTTATTTGCGGGTTTAAGTTTATGTACAGTCTTCCCATTGTTAGTTACCATTCCCAAAGTGGCAAGTTTTATTTACTATATTGCTTTTATGATGTTAACGGGTATATCAATTATGATTGTAAATATTCCGATGCAAGTACATATGCAAAAAACGACAGATCCGAGCTATTTAGGGCGTGTGTTTGGCCTACTTGAAACAATTGCTACTGCAATCGCACCACTCGGTATGATTGTATATGGGTTATTATTAGATATGTTGCCAACTAGCATTGTTATGATGACATTAGGCGGAGGTTTATTGTTAGTTGTATTAGTTGGAGTAAAGCAACATATGGCGAAAAAACAAGTGGATGTGTCGGCTTAAAAATAAGAAAATAATAAAAATTTAACTTATCATTATAAAAATGACCGAATTAGTATTTTAGTTTTTGAAACTCTTTTTCATGTGTGTTACAGTAAGGTGAGCAGGCAAAGAAAAGGAGAAAACATCATGAAAAAATTAAGTTTTGTTATGCTTTTTCTATTAGTCATAATGGCTGGATGCAGTAATTATGACACGTATATTGAAACAGGTATGCAATCATTGAAAAATGAAAAATATAGTGATGCGATTATGTGGTTTGAAAAAGCGGAAAAAGAGAAAACAGGAAATGAAGCGAAGGCATATAAAGAAGTCGCTCAGTTATTGGATCGCGGTGCGACAGCATTAAAAGATGGTAAGTATTTAGAAACGAAAGATATTGCAAATGAAGTGCTACAAAAGAAAAAAGACGATGCACTTGAAAAAGCTGTAACATCAAATGCAGAGGATATGCTTCAAAAAGCAAAAGATGTGGAAAAGAAAGTAAATGAAAGAGTGGCAAAGCATAGAAAGGTAGAAGAAGAAGGAATCGATAAACTTATTAAAGCTGTCGATAGTATAGATGAAGTGAAAGAAAAAGAGAAAAAAGTGTCAGAAGCATTAGATAAGGCTGAAGAGGCACAAGCAAAAATTGAGGAAAAGAAAAATAAATAGAGTTATAGTTTAAAAGGCTGTCGTGTATAACGACAGCCTTTTAATTTTTTTCTGCAAAAGAAGTAATGCTATGTAGTAAAAAAGAAATTATTTTAGAATTCCATCTGTCCTCATGATGAATGGTATAAATATTACGCTGAAATTCAAAATCAGGGATCGGTATATAGCATAGCTCATTTCGCTGTACTTCTTGTTCAATAGCAAGTTTGGAAATAAAGGCGACACCATTACCATATTTTAAAATTTGTTTCATCGTTTCTAATGAATCTAATTCAATTTCAGATTGAAATTGAATGTTATGTGCTAACGTCCATTGTGTAAGTAAATCTCTCGTTGTAGATGGGTTACGATGCAATAGTATACGCTCCTTCTCGATATCTTGTAATGATATATTTTCTTTTTTAGAAAAATGATGTTCTTTGGAGAAAGCAAGAACAAGTGTATCAGGTATTATATTCGTTTGTTTTAAAGGTGGTTCATCAAATGGTACAGCAGAAATTATCCCGAGATCAATTTCATGATTTTGTAGCATCGTTCGAATTTCAGGAGCTGTTTTTACCATGAGTGTAATTTTTACATTGGGAAATTCGCATTGAAATTGGTGAACAACTTCTGGTAAAAGATAAGTCGCTGGAACATAACTAGCACCAATTGTTATAGCGCCTTTATTAAAATCTTTAAACTCTTGTGTGACCCGCCTAGCTTCTTTCATAAGTGCATCTATTTTGCAAGCATAATGATGCAATGCCTCGCCAGCCTCTGTTAAAAAATATCTTCCAGAACGTAATTCAAATAAAGACACACCGAGTTCTTCTTCTAAGCTTTTTATATGAAAGGTAATAGTAGGTTGTTTAACGCCAAGTTTTTCTGCAACAATCGTAAGTTTTTTGTATTTCTTAATAAGCACTACAACTTCTAATTTTAAGAGATTCATAATAAGTGGGCCCCTTTTTCTTTTAACTATAGAAAAAATCTATAGAAATAAATAGTTTATTAGAGATTTTTTAATTTAATCTTTACAGTACATTAACATTCAGTATAAATCTTCCAGATAGAATGAAAGCAGGTTAAGAATGAGGGGAGAGGGGTGAAACGATGGATATTAAAATTCATGGATTAGAAAAGGCATTTGGAAAAACGCAGGCGTTAAAGCCTTTACAGATTGTAATGAAAAAAGGAGAATTCACTACACTTTTAGGACCTTCAGGATGTGGGAAAACGACTTTACTTAGAATGATTGCAGGGCTTGAAGAACCAGATAAAGGTGAAATATATTTTGGAGATAAGTGCATGTATTCTTCGACAAAAAAAATAAAAACATCTCCTCATGAACGGAATATCGGTATGGTATTTCAAGATTTTGCTTTATGGCCGCATATGACTGTATTTGAAAATGTTGCATTTGGTTTAAGGGCTACAAAGCAAACGAATCAATTAAGAGAAAAGGTAGAAGATGCGATAAAGCGAGTTCGTTTGCAAGGTATGGAGAAAAGATATCCGCATGAACTCTCAGGTGGACAGCAGCAACGTGTTGCATTTGCTAGAGCAATTGTAACAAAGCCTCATTTTATTTTGTTCGATGAACCGTTAAGTGCACTTGATGCAATTTTGCGAGAAGAAATGCGATTAGAACTTATGGACATCGTTCATTCAATTGGTTTAACGGCATTGTATGTAACACATGATCAAACAGAAGCCATGTCAATGTCAGACCAAATTATTGTCATGAAACAGGGTGAAGTATTACAAAAAGGAACACCAGAAGACATTTATGTGAAACCGTCTCATGAATTTGTTGCAAAGTTTGTTGGCAAAGCAAATTGGCTTGTAGAGAATAAACAAATGATTCGTCCAGAGCACGTGAGCTGGACAAAAAATGACGTGTGCGATACGTATACGGGTGAAATTCAGTACGTTACATATGTAGGAGAACGTTATGAAGTGAAAGTAAATATGGGGACACTCGGTGTATGGACAGCTTATCACAATAGTAAGCTAAGCGTCGGTAAACCGGTATCGTTATATGTACCAAAAAAATGTATTCATCATATAGGGGGAGAATCGTATGAAGAAATTCAGTTCGCTTAAGTCTTTATTTGTATGTACTTTACTATTTTCTGCAGTAGTAACAGGTTGTAGTTCAAAGACAGGTAGTGCAGATGCAAAAAGTAAAAATACTAATGAAAAGAAAATTGTTGTATATAGTGCAGGGCCAAAAGGATTAGCAGAAAAAATTCAAAAAGACTTTGAAAAGAAAAGCGGTATAAAAGTGGAAATGTTTCAAGGAACAACTGGTAAGATTTTAGCGAGAATGGAAGCTGAAAAGAAAAATCCAGTCGTTGATGTTGTCGTACTCGCTTCTTTACCAGCGATGGAAGGATTAAAGAAAGATGGTCAAACGTTAGCTTATAAAGAAGCGAAACAAGCTGATAAGCTTCGTCCAGAATGGTCGGATGATAAAGGACATTATTTCGGGTATAGTGCTTCAGCATTAGGAATTGTGTACAACACAAAAAATGTGAAGACAGCGCCTGAAGATTGGAGCGATATAACGAAAGGGGAATGGAAAGGGAAAGTGAATATTCCAGATCCAGCACTTTCAGGGTCGGCTTTAGACTTTGTAACAGGATACGTGAAAAAGAATGGAAAAGATGGATGGAATTTATTTGAACAGCTTAAGAAAAATGAAGTTACAGTAGCAGGGGCAAACCAAGAAGCGTTAGATCCAGTAGTAACAGGTGCGAAAGATATGGTAATTGCGGGTGTTGATTATATGACGTATAGTGCAAAAGTAAAGGGTGAACCGGTTGATATCGTATATCCAAAAAGCGGAACAGTCATTAGTCCACGTGCGGCAGGCATTATGAAGGATAGTAAAAATGTAGAAGGTGCAAAAGAGTTTATTGATTATTTATTATCAGATGATGTGCAAAAACAAGTTTCTAAAGCGTATTTATTGCCAGGTAGAACAGATATAAAAGCTGAAAATAGACCAAATGTAGAAGAGATTCCAGTATTAAATATTGATTGGAAAACAGTTGAGAAAGAACAAGATGAAATAGGAAAACAATTTAAGAAAGTATTTCAATAAGATGGTGATTACATGGTAA
>Ga0102589_1003491_pt1 | contig 16262 bp, 13 predicted proteins | sample AraplaMF_Col_mLB_FD_76858 | JGI IMG/M metagenome (GOLD analysis project Ga0102589, IMG submission 76858) | Arabidopsis root microbial communities from the University of North Carolina, USA - plate scrape MF_Col_mLB | ecosystem: Host-associated > Plants > Roots > Endosphere | place: USA... | reverse complement strand
ACAGAAGCAGCTATTTTAAATCACGGTGCTATTGTAGATGTTATGCCAAGCGTATATACAATGCAAGCAGTCATCGAGGAAATAACGAAAGTAGGAGAAAGAAAATGACAAAATTACAATTTCAAAGACATCGTCGTTTGCGTGCAAATGCTGCTATACGATCAATGGTAAAAGAAACATACTTACACAAAGAAGACTTAATTTATCCGATTTTCGTTATGGAAGGCGAAAATATTAAAAATGAAGTCCCTTCTATGCCAGGAGTTTTTCAATTTTCATTAGATAAACTAGAAGCTGAGATTGATGAAGTTGTTGCTTTAGGTATTCCTGCTGTTATTTTATTTGGCTTACCTGCAGAAAAAGATGCAGTTGGAACTGGTGCTTTCCATGATCATGGTATTGTGCAAAAAGCAACACGACTTATTAAAGCTCGTTACCCAGAATTATTAGTCATCGCGGATACATGCTTATGTGAATTTACAGATCATGGCCATTGTGGCTTAATTGAAGGCGATCAAATTTTAAACGATCCTTCATTAGATGTTTTAGCACGTACAGCAGTATCACAAGCGAAGGCAGGAGCGGATATTATCGCTCCATCTAATATGATGGATGGATTTGTAGCAGCCATTCGTGCGGGTCTTGATGAAGCGGGCTTTGAAAATGTTCCGATTATGTCATATGCCGTAAAATATGCATCTAGCTATTATGGTCCATTCCGAGATGCTGCTGATGGTGCACCTCAATTTGGTGATCGCAAATCATACCAAATGGATCCATCGAATCGTATGGAGGCATTCCGTGAAGCGGAATCAGATATTGAAGAAGGTGCAGATTTCTTAATCGTTAAACCAGCTCTAAGTTATTTAGACATTATTCGTGATGTGAAAAATAATTATACATTACCGATTGTTGCATACAACGTTTCTGGTGAATATGCAATGATTAAAGCAGCGGCTATTAATGGCTGGATTGAAGAGAAAAATGTAGTGCTTGAAACGTTACTTAGCATGAAGCGTGCAGGATCAGATTTAATCATTACGTATCATGCTAAAGATGTTGCACGTTGGTTGGAGGAGAAATAAATGACGCGTTCTTATGAAAAATCAAAACAAGCATATGCTGAAGCAATTAACTTAATGCCAGGTGGTGTTAGTAGCCCAGTACGTGCGTTTAAATCTGTAAATATGGATCCAATCTTCATGGAATCTGGTCACGGTGCTATTATTAAAGACATTGATGGCAATGAATATATTGATTATGTATTATCATGGGGACCTCTCATTTTAGGTCATTCGCATCCAGAAGTTGTACAAGCAATTGCAGAAACAGCAGCGAAAGGCTCCTCGTTTGGAGCACCTAGCTACACAGAAAATCGATTAGCTAAATTAGTGTTGGATCGACTACCTGGTATGGAAATGATTCGCTTCGTTTCTTCTGGGACAGAGGCTACGATGTCAGCTTTACGAGTAGCTCGTGGTGTTACAGGGCGTGACAAAATTTTAAAATTTGAGGGCTCTTATCACGGTCATGGAGATTCCTTGCTCATTAAGGCTGGCTCTGGGGTAGCTACATTAGGCTTACCTGACAGTCCTGGTGTCCCAGCGGATATTGCACGTAATACATTAACAGTAGCGTACAATGATTTAGAAGGGGCGAAACTAGTTTTCGAAAAGTTTGGTTCAGAGCTTGCGGCAGTAATTGTTGAGCCAGTCGCAGGGAATATGGGCGTTGTCCCTCCACAACCAGGCTTCCTACAAGGCTTACGTGAATTAACAAAGGAATATGGAACACTGTTAATTTTTGATGAAGTTATGACAGGCTTCCGTGTTGATTATGGCTGTGCACAAAGTTATTTTGATGTAACACCGGATATGACAACATTAGGTAAAGTTATTGGTGGTGGACTTCCTGTTGGAGCATTTGCAGGAAAAAAAGAAATCATGGAGCAGGTAGCACCGGCTGGTCCAATCTATCAAGCTGGGACATTGTCAGGGAATCCATTAGCGATGACAGCTGGTTATGAAACATTAACTCGCCTAGATCATAGTTCTTATGAATACTTCAAGAAGCTAGGAGATCAATTAGAAGCTGGTTTCCGTGAAGCAGCAACGAAATACAATATTCCGCATACTGTAAATCGCGCTGGTTCAATGATAGGTTTCTTCTTTACGAACGAAGATGTTATTGATTTTGAAACAGCAAAAACATCAGATTTGCAATTATTTGCTGAATACTTCCGTCTAATGGCAGAAGAAGGTATTTTCTTACCGCCATCTCAATTTGAAGGTTTATTTATTTCTACTGCACATACGGAGGAGCATATCGCAAAAACAGTTGATGCTTTCCATAAAGTATTTGCCCAATTAGCAAGATAATAGGCTGTTACAAAATAGCATGCTAGAAGCATTTTCTGGCATGTTATTTTTTGTTGTTTACTAATGCAATTTGCCTTTGTCTGCAATGGCTAATATTTTTGCGGTTCATCACCAAAAGTTATGGATGACATTTGTTAAAACGTCTACGATGTAAATAAGTTGATTGGAGTGGAGACTGGGCGACTCCATGGGGATTAGCGATAGAGGAACGAAGGCTAAGACCATCACATCCTGTGATAACGCCTTCGTGACCAACATCCTGTTGGCCCGAGACCCTGCAGCGAAGCGAAGCGGCTCATCGGACGCCCCCAGGAAGCTCTGCTCTGCGCGAAAGCGAAGCGTCAGCGGCAAAGCGCCCAGTCGGAACGGAAATCAACCACTCGTTATGGTGATGATCCATTTTTCCCCGTTAAATGGCAATGAATGTATGACCGCTACCGCTTGAAAAAAATTTTATTAAAATTATAACTTTCAGCATAGCCAAATTGTGGGCGAAATCGTATATAATAGAGCTATTCGTAAAAGAAAGTAGTGAATTGATATGGCAACTGGCACACATATAGTCGAAGTACCTGTAGGAATTGAAAATGTATGGGATTTCGTCAGTGATATGGAAAAATGGGCAAAGCTTGTCCCAGGTTATAATGCGCATGAAATGATTGATGAAAAGCATTCAACATGGACGTTTAAAGGTAATGTTGGTGTTCTGAAAAAAACAGTACAAGTAGAGATTACTATTTTAGAATGGGCAGCGCCTTCTAAAGTAACATTCGAATTAAAAGGAATTTCTGATAACTTTTCAGGAAACGGTTATTTCCTAGCAGAAAGTATTGATGCGGATAATACAAAAATGACAGGCTTCTTGGAAGTAACAGCAGGAGGATTAGCTGGTCCTGTATTAAACCCAATCTTTAAGCCAATCGTACCAAAAGCAACACAAATGTTAACAGATCGTGTAGCAAATAAAATTAAATTGGTGAATGTATAATAACGATTGCACCACCTGTAAAAGGCATGCCAGAAAACTTTTTCTAGCATGCCTTTTTTCTGTTACAGCAGGCGCTTTCTTAGGGGACGTCCGATGAGCCGCTTCCCTTGGGCACTATACAAAATCCGAACGCATTGTTTCTTTGCGCGAAAGCAAAGAGACAACTACATAATATATACTAAGATAAAATTGATTAATCATCCTATAGCATACTATCCTTCGGAGCTTCATATGATGCAAGAGGAGGGATTATTATCGAACATAAAACTTGGAATATGAGTGAAACTTTTTGTTTTCCTGGTTATGGCTGCCCAACAGAAATAGCAGCTGTACAAATTAAACCACGGTGGCAGACAACGCAGTTAGAAGATTCTCTACGATTAATGGGTATTTATCATATCACAGCACATGTTCGCTTTGATTTTCAAGATATGCAAGCTTACATGGGTGATGATGAATTAGTACAAATCGATACGCTAGATATTCAAGGAGATACTGGTTATTTTGAGTATGCAGTTCCTTTAAATGTAGATTTGCCAAAGGATGCAGCAATTGAAGATTTAATGGTAAAAGATATTCGACCTGTTTTGACGAATCAGATGTGTCAGCTTGAGTGGACGGTTACAAGTGTTTTTAATGAGCCTGAGCTTGCATTAGAAAAAGCGCAAGTCTTTGAAAAACAGTCTGTCAATGCCTCAGCTCAAATTGAGAAGGGGGACCTTACAAAAGAAACGGCACAAGTAAAACAGCCTACAACAGCAGTAGCTTCGAATCAAGAAGAAAAAACTGTAGATGTAGTAGCTTCAGCACAAGAGGAAAAATCAAAGTCTGTTTCATTTGCAGTTCAAAAGGAAAAGTCTGAAGCAATAGTAGCTTCAGACAAAAGAGAAAAGCCTGCATCCAAAACAATGTTGAGGGAGTCCTCAAGTAATATTGTAGTCCGTGAATCTAGTTCCTGGCATGAAGTGCCATCGATGATCTGGGATTTAACCGAAGACTATACACCGCTAAAGGTTCGTGTTTCAAATGATTTCATTCAAAAGTAAATAGCATAGAAGTAAAAGGAGCAATAAGATGATGAAATCCCCAGATGTTGGAATGATGATGACACGTATAAACTGAAAAGCACAAATTGGAACAATTATCGTTTTGCAATAAAAACGAAATTGTCGTAGCCATGGTGGTAAAAGCCAAGGATTATACTTACGTCGTCGCATTTGAATTTTCACTTCCTTTTTTAGTAGTGCTTCCTAAAAACTGACTAAATCACTTGAAAAATTGCACGATTTTGGGGTACAATGTGAAAAAGTTAAATATAAATGCTATGACAGGGAAGAGTAAATTATTAGTGCATTTTAAGAGAGGAAACGGTAGCTGAAAAGTTTCTATTTGTACCTAGTTGAATGTAGCCCTCGAGCAGCTTTAGTGAACTAACAGTAGTTAAAGCCGGTTAAACACCGTTACCGAATTGAGAGCCAGTAGTAAAGGCTTAAGTAAGTAGTACATTTTTTTCTGATGAAACGTATGACAGCTTAACTCGCCTCTGCTGGAATTAAAGGTGGTACCGCGAACTTAAACTCCTTCGTCCTTTTAGACGTTAGGAGTTTTTTTTATTTTTATTAATCTTCTGGAAATGTCCTTTACCTGAGACATAAAAACAGAATGATTGGTACTATCTCACACCAAAATAATTATTAATTTAACAGGAGGAGTCAAAATGACAGAAAACATTTCAATGCCAACAAAATATGATCCACAGTCCATTGAAGCGGGTCGATATGAATGGTGGTTACAAGGGAAATTTTTTGAGGCGCAGCCTACAAGTGAAAAGGAGCCTTATTCTATCGTTATTCCACCACCGAATGTAACAGGTAGACTACATCTTGGCCATGCTTGGGATACAACATTACAAGATATTTTAATTCGTATGAAGCGCATGCAAGGTTATGATGCACTTTGGTTACCAGGAATGGACCATGCAGGTATTGCAACACAAGCAAAAGTAGAAGCCAAACTACGAGAAGAAAATATTACTCGTTATGATTTAGGTCGTGAAAAATTCCTCGAAAAAACATGGGAATGGAAAGAAGAATATGCTGGGCATATTCGCGATCAATGGGCGAAACTTGGACTTGGATTAGATTATACTCGTGAGCGTTTCACACTTGATGAAGGTCTTTCTGATGCAGTTAAAACGGTTTTCGTTCAATTATATGAAAAAGGCTTAATCTATCGTGGCGAACGCATTATTAACTGGGACCCTGCCGCAAAAACAGCATTATCAGATATTGAAGTTATCTATCAAGATATTCAAGGCGCATTCTATCATATGAAATATCCATTAGCTGATGGCTCAGGATATGTGGAAGTAGCAACAACACGTCCAGAAACAATGCTAGGTGACTCTGGGGTAGCCGTTCACCCGAATGATGAGCGCTATCAACACTTAATCGGTAAAACAGTTATTTTACCAATCGTAGGTCGTGAAATTCCAATCGTAGCAGATGACTACGTAGATTTAGAATTCGGTACTGGGGTTGTAAAAATGACGCCAGCACACGATCCTAATGACTTTGAGGTCGGTAACCGCCATAACCTAGAACGCATTCTTGTTATGAATGAAGATGGTACTATGAACGAGCTTGCTGGCAAGTATAACGGTATGGATCGCTTTGAATGCCGTAAGCAAATCGTAGCTGATTTACAAGAGGCAGGTGTGCTTATCCGTATTGAAGAGCATACACATTCAGTAGGGCACTCAGAACGTTCTGGTGCTGTTGTAGAGCCATATCTTTCTGCACAATGGTTCGTAAAAATGCAACCACTTGCTGATGCTTCACTTACTCTTCAAAAAGATGAAGAAGGGCAAGTAAACTTCGTACCATCTCGTTTTGAAAACACATATTCTCGCTGGATGGAAAACATTCGTGACTGGTGTATCTCTCGTCAGTTATGGTGGGGTCATCAAATTCCTGCTTGGTATCACAATGAAACTGGTGAAGTTTACGTAGGCAAAGAAGCACCAGCAGATGCAGAAAATTGGACGCAAGATGAAGACGTATTAGATACATGGTTCTCGTCAGCACTATGGCCATTTTCTACAATGGGTTGGCCGGATGAGACGAATGAAGAATATAAACGTTACTATCCAACAAGTACACTTGTAACTGGTTATGATATTATTTTCTTCTGGGTTTCTCGAATGATCTTCCAAGGTCTTGAATTTACAGGTCAGCGCCCATTCAAAGATGTATTAATTCACGGTTTAGTACGTGATGGTGAAGGACGCAAGATGAGTAAATCACTTGGGAATGGTGTAGACCCTATGGATGTTATTGATCAGTATGGTGCTGATTCATTACGTTACTTCTTAGCTACTGGATCTTCACCTGGTCAAGATTTGCGCTATACAACTGAAAAAGTAGAATCAGTATGGAACTTTGCAAATAAAATTTGGAATGCCTCTCGCTTCGCTTTAATGAATATGGAAGGTATGACATATGATGAAATCGACCTAACTGGTGAAAAATCAGTTGCCGATAAATGGATTCTAACTCGCTTAAATGAAACAATTGAACGTGTAACATCTCTTGCAGAACGTTACGAATTTGGTGAAGTTGGTCGCGAGCTGTATAACTTCATTTGGGATGATTTCTGTTCTTGGTATATTGAAATGGCTAAATTACCGCTATACGGTGATGATGAAGTAGCTAAGAAAACGACTCGTTCTATTTTAGCTTACGTTTTAGATCAAACTATGCGTCTATTGCATCCATTAATGCCGTTCATTACAGAAGAAATCTGGCAACACTTACCTCATGAAGGCGAATCAATCACAGTGGCAGCATGGCCAACTGTACGTGAGGATCTTCATTTTGCAGAGGAAGCAGACAATATGAAGCTCCTAATGGATATTATACGTTCAGTACGTAATATTCGTGCGGAAGTAAATACACCAATGAGCAAAAAAGTGCCTCTATATATTTCAGCGAAGGATGCTACAACGGTTACAGTGCTTGAAGCAAATAAAGGATATTTAGAAAAGTTCTGTAATCCAGAATCACTAGCAATTGGAGAAAACTTAGAAGCTCCTGGTCAGTCAATGACAGCAGTAGTAACTGGAGCTGAGCTTTTCCTACCACTTGTTGGACTGATTAATCTAGAAGAAGAAATTGCCCGTCTTGAAAAAGAATTAGAAAAATGGGCAAAAGAAGTGAAGCTTGTGAATGGTAAGTTATCGAATGAAAAATTCGTGTCTAAAGCACCGGAAGCATTAGTTAATGCAGAGCGTGAAAAATTAGCCGATTACGAAAGTAAACATGCGGTTGTATTAAAACGTTTAGAAGAACTAAAAAATATGTAAGATTGAGACAGCGGATGGCAATCGTCATCCGCTGTTTTTTATCTTTCATTTAAGTGTAAGTTTTTACGAAAAGTATGTGTATTAGGCGCTACTTATACTAAAATAGAGATAATGTAGTAAGAGGGAGTGTTTCTTTTGTTTAAAACGATGAAAGAATGTACAGATTTTATTTTTACATTAAAGGCAGTTGATCATAAACGTGCTCCGCTCGTATTGATGCGAGAGGTATTAGCTTTTCTTAATAACCCACAGGACAAGCTTCGTGTTATCCATTTAGCAGGCTCAAATGGAAAAGGGTCAACAGTGAATGCGCTTAGAGAAACGTTACAACTTACAGGCTACAAAGTAGGTGCCTTTACTTCACCTCATTTAGAGCGTGTTAATGAACGTATGACTATTAATGGAATGCAAATTTCTGATGCGCAATTTTTACACTATATGAACAAAGTTGTTGAGATTATTGAGACACATTATGAAGGTGAATTTCCAAGTTTTTTTGAAGTTGTAACACTTATTATGTTCCAATATTTTGCGGATGAAGAAGTGGATTTTGCGCTGATCGAAACGGGACTTGGTGGACGTTTAGATGCTACGAATGTCGTTACGCCTCTAATTTCAATTATTACAACGATTTCATTAGAACATACTGCGTTTTTAGGAGATACGTTAGCAAAAGTAGCGTTTGAGAAAGCAGGAATTATTAAAGAAAGTGTACCTGTGGTAGTGGGGGTTAAAAGTGATGAGGCACTTTCTGTTATTAGTGAGGTAGCAAATGAGCGTCATGCCCCATGCCTTGTTTTAGGGAAGGATTTTACAGTTGAAAATATTGAGCAAGGTACTGCTATGCAACATTTTAATTATCGTAAAGCAAATGTGGAAATGGAAGCTGTTCCATTAAAAATGGCTGGGCCGCATCAAATAAATAATGCAAGCCTTGCGATTACGGCAATCTTAACGTTAAGAGAGAATGGAGCCATTGATATTTCAGATGCATCTATCCGTCAAGCTTTGGCGAAAGCTCAGTGGGCAGGCCGTTTTGAGCAATTACCTAGCGACATTATATTAGATGGGGCACATAATTCTGAAGGAACTGCTGCACTAATTCAAACACTTAAAACGGTTTATCCACATCAAAACTATCGATTTATATATGCAGCATTATCTGATAAAGATCATGCGAAAAGTATTGCTTTAATGGATAGTATTGCTACATCAATTGCATTTACACAAATTGAACTTCCGAATGCTATGCCTGCTGATCAATTAGCTGCATTATCTACAAATATGAACAAAGAATATAATGCGAATTGGTGTGAAATGGTTCAAACGATGTTACATCAAAAAAATGATGAGGATGTTATCATCATTACAGGCTCCTTGTATTTTATAGCTGAAATTCGACAATGGCTACAGGGGGAACAACGATGATCCCCAAATTGAATAACTACAAGGAAAAGTGGAATGTTCAGAGTGATGATGCTATTAAACCTGGTTTAACTGCGATTGAAGAAGCATTGGAACGAGTAGGTAATCCAGAAAACAAATTGCAAGTCGTGCATTTAGCAGGGACTAACGGTAAAGGCTCGACACTTACATTTCTAGAATCAATCGCCAAGGAACATGGCTTATGTGTTGGTAAATTTATGTCTCCTTGTATTTTGGACGTGCATGATCAAATTCAAGTAGAAGGTCAAGCTATTACAGAAGCTGAAATGAATTATGTATTCCAACAAATGCAGGCAGCTGGACTTAGTGGGAAACTAACAGATTTTGAACTTTTAACGGTTGCAACATTTTTACATTTTGTTGATCGTAATGTTGATATTGCTCTTATTGAAGCTGGTATGGGCGGCTTACTTGATAGTACGAATGTGGTCACACCAATTGCCTCTATCATACCGAGTATCGCGTTAGAACATACGAATTTTTTAGGAGATACGATTGAAAGTATTGCTTACCATAAAGCAGGAATTATTAAGCCGTATCATCCAGTTATTATCGGCGATTTACCGTTAGAAGCGAAAAATATAGTCTACCAGGAAGCCAACAAAAAACATGCATCCGTTCTTGAGCTAAATCATCAGTTTAATGTGGATCAAGAGAATGATGGAGAGAGTTATAAGCATAATGACAATGGCATCCATATTCCAAAGCTTACACGCACAATAAAGGGAGCACACCAGGCGAATAATATGGCACTTGCTATTACAGCCTTTTTTGAGGTAGCGACCGCATTGGATTTACAAGTTAGTAAAAAAGCTATTCAAAAAGCTGTGAAAAACGCAACCATTTTAGGACGTTTTGAAGAGATTATGCCTTATATTGTTTTAGACGGTGCGCATAATCCAGCGAGTGCTGAGAAATTAATAGGAACGATTAAGCATGAGTTCCCAGATGAGCAGATTACTTTTGTAATTGGAATTCTTGCTGATAAAGCTGTAAAAGAGATTTTGCAACAATTTGAGCAGGTAAGTGATTGGTTTTACTTTGTTGATTTTGATAACCCCCGTGCGATGGCTGCTTGCAACATGCTTGAGCTGTCCAATGCTTCTCATAAAGCGGTATTAGAAGATTATGTGCAATTTTTAAAACGACAGTCAGCAAGCAAATCGAGGACTATTGTATCGGGATCATTGTATTTATTAACGGAAGTACGTAATAGATTAAAAAAATAGTTACCATATATTTACAATATAGATCAGGTACTCATAAAAAATGAGTGCCTGATTTCATTTGGGTATTCTTACTTTGAGTTCCTCAAGTACTTTTTCCCAATGCTTTTTCATTTCTTCTCTTACATTCTGATCAGAAAGTTTTTCTTGATGAAAGCTAATTGTTGTTTTATTACTTGCACCCGGTATAATACGAACTTGAACTGTTGATGCCTTTTCCCATCCTACTTTTTGCCAAGTAAGGCGAAGTTGCTGTAACGGTTTGACAATGCGTATTTCTCCTGCCCCTAATTTCGTAATATAGTTCTGTCCTGGTTCAAGGATAATGTTTATACTCTCTCCTAACCATAAGTTTAATCCATCTTTTGAAGTAACAAGGTTCCATGCTTCCTCTTGGGAAATAGGAAACATCCTTCTAACACCTACTTGAAATCCTGCAGCTTTTGTTTGTCCAATAATTTTCGGATTATCCATCTTATTACCTCCAATAATGACTATTCGTCTGTACATAATATTATTTCTAGTTTTATTTTCTATTTCCTTGCGCATCACAAAAAAATTTGGATGTCATTTTGTTAAAACGTATGCCACTTATCTTCATTCAGTAGTAGGCTCTCACCTCTGAAAGTGGGAGGTGGACGTGTTTTCTTGCGGTGGTAAACAACGACTGAAATAAAAGAACTCAGGCTAAAAACTTTACATCCTATGGCGATTTATCGCTAGAAACGAAGTGGCTCATCAGACACCCCCAGTCGGAACGAAAAATAACTACACGTTAAGGTGATGAACCAGTCCCTTTCTATTCACGCTCTTACTATTCAGAAAATTGTTCTTTGCTAGAGGTACAAAAGAGTAGAATAAAGAACCCACCTCTTTTTTTAGCAAATCTTTTAGTATAAAAATAGTTAATTTTGAAGTGAAACCTCGAAAATAACTAGTAAATCAAAATGAAGTAAATTCGCATTTACACATCTTTTTGTACATATACTTATATATCAAACTGTTCTTTTCTAAATTTACTTTGATACGTTAAAGAAAGAGGTGATGGTCGAATGAAAATTGTCAGTCAAGTGATGAGAAAACAAATATTTCGAGCGATGATTATTGGAGGAGTAGTAGGTCTTTTTGGTGTAGGCATTTTTTTAGGTATTCTTCAAGCAAGCACTCAATTTTCTATAAAAAATGATAGTCATGATGTAGCAAATAAAAGTAATAATAATACCAAAGAGGAAACAATTCCGACAGCAGGAGGAGCAACGAACGGACCTATGCTTTTTGCTAGTCAAGCTGGGGTCTATTCAAATTATGAAAGTGCAAGCGCATTTGTATCTGAACACCCTTCATTAAAAGAAAGTGCCATTGTCGAGGTTGATGGAAAATTTCACATTTGGACAAGTGTGGTAACGGATGAAAGTCAACTTGTCTTTTTAAAAGATCCTGCAACATTTAAAAAAGCATTCACTTTGAGTGGTGACAGTTGTAAGGAGGCGACAATTGCAGAGCTTCCATCTGTGCTAGCTGATAAAAATGCAACAAAATTAAATTTTAAGGATAATTCCAAAGATTCTACGCTACCCGCTGATTGGCAATCTATAGGAGCAGCAGCTTCGTCTATTTCAACTGATGTCAGCATCGTTCGCTTACAAGTTTTGGCCCATTACAAATCGAAAAATGCTTGTCTTCAAGTGAAATTTTAAGCATAAAAGATAGTGAAATAAGCATTATCTTGATTTTTAGAAAATTTTCAAATCCCAAATTCTCCGTTATGATAGCTATTAAGGAGGAATGGTCAGATAATGTTTAAAACAAAACACAAGCTAGTGCTTGCTTCTGCTTCACCACGACGAAAGGAATTACTTACTATGCTTTCCCTTCCATTCGACATAATCACTAGTGAAGTAGAAGAGACAAGCGTCCAAGCAACTACAATGCAAGATTATGTAAAAGGTGTAGCTCTATTAAAAACACGTGATGTGGCAAAAAAAGCTCCAAATACAACGATTATTGGAGCGGATACGATTGTTGTTTATAATGATGAGCTACTCCATAAACCAAAAAATCGTGAGGAGGCAATTTCTCACTTATTGCGCTTATCAGGTAATTGTCATGCGGTCATGACAGCTGTTGCCATTATTGAACCTGACGGTAATGAAACTACATTTGTGGAAGAGACAAATGTTGTCTTTCATCATTTATCGCAGGAGCTCATCGAAGCATATGTAGATTCGGGAGATCCGTTTGATAAAGCGGGTGGTTATGGTATTCAAACTGCTGGAACCCTTCTAGTGAAACGCATTGAAGGAGATTATAACAATGTTGTCGGCTTACCACTTGCCGCGTTGTTTACGCAATTGGTAGCACTCAATATTATCCAATTTGCGAAGGAGTGAGGCTTTATTGACGAATGATGTGTTACCAAGGACGATGATACGAGATGTTCATATAGAGGATCGTCCTCGTGAAAGACTACGTAGACAAGGAGCTATGAGTTTATCGAATCAGGAGCTACTGGCTATTTTACTTAGGACAGGTACTAAAGAAGAGTCCGTCCTTGTACTTGCAAATCGTGTACTGAGCGTTTTTGAGCGTTTACATCATTTGAAACATGCAACAATAGAAGAAATGGTTGCTATTAGAGGGATTGGTGAGGTTAAAGCCATTCAGTTATTAGCGGCAATTGAACTCGGTAGACGTCTCGCGCAGAAACATAGCGATGAAAAATATACAATCCGTTCACCACAAGATGCCGCTGCCTATTTAATGCCTGATATGACCTCACTGAATCAGGAGCATTTCGTAGTCCTTTTTTTAAACGTAAAAAATCAAATTATTCATAGAAAGACGATTTTTATAGGCAGTCTAAATGCTTCAATCGTCCATCCAAGGGAAATATTTCGCGAAGCTGTAAAAAGATCTGCAGCTTCTATTATTTGTGCACATAATCATCCTAGTGGCGTTCCAACACCCAGTGATGAGGATATTGAAGTGACGAGAAGAATTTTAGAGGCTGGTTATATTATAGGTATTGATTTAATAGATCATCTCATCATCGGTGATCATCAGTTTATTAGTTTGAAAGAAAAAGGATATTTTTAACTCTGCATGCATTTTGCAGAGTTTTTTAGGTTATAGATAAAAATTTTGGACAGTAGTTCGAAATAATAAAAGTAATCAATAGTAGAATCAAGTAACGGATATCGGCATCTTCTAATTAAGATGGTTAAAGATAAGTTAGTTTACACACCTGTAATTTTGTATTTTTTTGCGAAAAGATAAAATGAAAGCGAACCTTTTTTTATAGAAAACGTTATTGTATTCGTAGAAATGTCTATAATATTAACAAAAATTGGTAGCCTATTACACGTTGTCTTACAAGAATAAAAATTATATGCTAATCTATACGTACTATTTTTGTTTAGGAGGGAATTAAAATAGTATCTTTTCCGCGAGAAGAGGTATGTGGCACTACAAATTCTTGCGTTTTTCCGTTATAATGAAAGGTATGATTTTATTTTTATTCAGAAAAAGACTCTCATTCCAACAGGTGTGAGATAATTGAGTGTGTAGTTTTTTTAGTAGGTGTCTAACACACCTAGTGAATGAAGATAAAGCCACGGGGTGTAAACGCACCGTGGTGTAAGTGATGTCAACGAAAGTATGGCTTAAATAGAAAGGGAGTACACAAATTGTTTGGATTAGGAAATAAAGATGTCGGGATTGACCTTGGCACAGCGAATACATTAGTGTTTATTAAAGGGAAGGGAATCGTTTTACGCGAACCTTCAGTCGTAGCAAAAAATACAAAAACTGGAGATATCGTTGCGGTTGGTAACGATGCAAAAAATATGATTGGGCGTACACCTGGCTCAATCGTAGCAATCCGTCCTATGAAAGATGGCGTTATTGCTGATTTTGATATTACTACAGCAATGATAGAATACTATTTAAAAGAAGCTTGCAAAAATTCTGGTGGTAATTGGAAAAAGCCGAATGTTATGATTTGTGTGCCTTACGGTATTACATCGGTTGAACAACGTGCGGTTATTGATGCTGCTCGCCAAGCAGGTGCAAAAGAAGCATTTACAATTGAAGAGCCATTTGCAGCAGCAATCGGTTCAAACTTACCAGTATGGGATCCAACAGGGTCAATGGTCGTTGATATCGGTGGTGGTACAACTGAGGTAGCGGTTATTTCATTAGGTGGTATTGTAACAAGTGAATCCGTGCGTGTCGGCGGGGATGCAATGGACCATTCCATCATTTCGTATATTCGTAAAACATATAACTTAACAATTGGTGAACGTACTGCAGAAGCAGTAAAAATGGAAATTGGTACAGCGTTGGCTGAGGGTCCAGAAGAAAAAATGGAAATTAGAGGGCGCGATCTTTTAACAGGTTTACCTAAAACGATTGAAATTTCTTCACAGGAAATTTCTGAATCTTTACGTGAAGCGGTAGCATCTATTATTGATGGTGTTCGAAAAACGCTTGAACAAACACCTCCTGAATTATCTGCAGACGTAATGGAACGCGGAATTGTACTAACAGGTGGCGGTGCACTATTAACAAACTTAGACAAAGTTATTAGTCAAGAAACTAATATGCCAGTATTTATTGCAGAAGATCCATTGGACTGTGTTGCTATTGGTACAGGTAAGGCTCTTGAACATATTGATTTAATTCGTGCACAACAAGTAAAAGGGTAGGAGGTTTAGGCAATGCCACATTTTTTTTTCAATAAGAAATTAATTTTGCTGCTTGTGGGCATGGTTTTTCTTGTGGCATTGATTAGCTTCTCATTACGTGAGCGGACGAATGCAACTTTACCAGAGCAAATTATTAAAGACACTGTCGGCGTCGCACAATCTATTGTTGCGAAGCCGGCGAATTATATTGCTGGTGTTTTTGATAGTATTGATTCCCTCTTAAACACGTACGAAGAAAATAAACGTTTAAAAGCACGCTTAGATGAATTTGTTGCTGTACAGGCTGAGGCATCGGACTTGAAATCTGATATTAAAAAGTTTCAAGAGCTTATGGATAAATCGGAAAGCTTAAAAGCATATGATCCGATTCATGCCACAGTTATTGCTAGAAATCCTGACCAATGGGAAGATAAAATTATTTTAGATAAAGGATCTTCACATGGTGTAGAAAAAAATATGGCAGTGATGACAGCGAAAGGGTTAGTCGGTAAAATTATTAAAGTGACGCCTTTCACATCTGAGGTAAAGCTTTTATATACAAATAATCCAAACTATCGTGTTTCTGCGATGGTTCAAGGAGATAAACAAGCATACGGTTTAATCGAGGGCTATGATAAAGAGCGTAATGAACTCATTATGAAGCGAATCGATTCAAGAGTAACAGTTAAAAAAGGTCAACAAGTAGTTTCATCAGGACTTGGCGGTGTTTTCCCAAAAAATGTGCCAATCGGAGTAATAACTGAAGTAAGTACAGATGATTATGGCTTAACGAAAATGGCTTATGTAAAACCATCTGCTGATTTTGCAATTTTAGATTATGTTGTTATTGCTAAACGATCCTCTACGATGATAGATGGATTTGATGGTAATGCATCGGACGGAGATTTAACACATCCACCACAGGGTAACGAGGAGGTTGAATAATGGTTCGATTTCTCATTCCCTCTGTGGCAGTTTTGCTATTTTTACTAGAACCAGAGTTTGCTATGCTTTCACCGATTGAAGTGAAAGGGCAAATCTATTATTTGGTCCCTAGATTTTTAATCTTATATTTAATATTTATATCCATCTATTACAGCCGTCAACGAGCGGTAATGTATGGACTTTTTTTTGGTGTCTTGTATGATGTGTTTTACATTGATATTATTGGATTAT
>Ga0102589_1003488_pt1 | contig 16275 bp, 23 predicted proteins | sample AraplaMF_Col_mLB_FD_76858 | JGI IMG/M metagenome (GOLD analysis project Ga0102589, IMG submission 76858) | Arabidopsis root microbial communities from the University of North Carolina, USA - plate scrape MF_Col_mLB | ecosystem: Host-associated > Plants > Roots > Endosphere | place: USA... | reverse complement strand
TTCATTTTCATAAGACTTCACTCCCATTACTTTCGTTTCATCATATAGCGGTGAAGACATCGCTTTTCGAAATCCCCGTGACCATTCTTGTAATTCAGGAACTTGCATTTTCGGAACAGCTGGTAAGACTAAATAGGAGGGCGTATCAACTTGTTTATATGTTATATGGTTCGTTATGAATCCAAAGAGATCAGTAATAACAATTTCAACTTCTTCCCATTTCGCAATTCCTCTTTTTAACGCTACAGCTTGTAAATCAAATGAAACTGACTCTCTTCCTTTTAAATTAAAATTCATATAATAATTTGAACCTGTACTATAATTTTTATTTATTTCATCATGATTCCAAGTTAGCTTATTTTCACATTTAAATCGAAATACGATATTAAGAATAGGAAATATCGACTTGTTTGAAATTTTAATTTTACACGTATTCGTTTCACCTATAAAAACGTTTGAATTCCCCTGACTGTATTCCCATTCAACACGAGATACTTTACGCATGTACACATGCATAGCACCTATTAAAATTACATACAAAAATACGAGAGATAAAAACAATAGATTACTTGAAAATACACTTAAAATAACGGCTACCACTGACATAACTCCCATTACGAAAGGCTCCGCTAAAGGTGTATACACAAGCTGTTGATTCATCGTACATTCTCCACTGGCACACTAATCGTATGAAGGATTTCTTTCATGATTTGTTCTTTCGTCGTTTTCATCTCTCCCTCAATCGTTAACGTTAAACGATGAGCGCAAACGGATGCAGCTAGTAGTTTTATATCATCTGGCGTACAATAATCTCTTTCATTTAATATTGCCCGTGCTTGAATCGCTCTCATAAATGCCAACGTCCCCCGCGGACTTACTCCAATTTCAATCAGCTCATGATTACGAGTTGCTTCAATGATTTCAAGGAGATAATCTTGCACATCATTTGTTACTAGCACTTCCCTTGCGCGTTTTTGCATCATAATAATTTCTTCACCTGAAATAATAGAATGTAACGTATCTAGCGGATCATTCTTTTGAAAACGATTCATCATTTCCTTTTCTGCTTCCCTCGTAGGATAACCTTGTCGAATCGTAAGTAAAAATCGGTCTAATTGAGCATCAGGTAAAGGAAATGTACCTGCTGATTCGAGTGGATTTTGCGTTGCAATAACTAAAAAAGGTTCTGGTAATGAATGTGTCTGTTTCGCAATCGTAACAGTACGTTCTTCCATAACTTCAAGTAACGAAGATTGTGTTCTCGGTACAGCTCGATTAATTTCATCGACTAATACTATATTTGCAAAAATAGGTCCTAATCTCGTTTTAAAATCCGATTCCTTTACATTAAAATATTCAAGACCAATAACATCTCCAGGCAAAGTATCCGCTGTAAATTGTATTCTTTGAAATTTAGCGTCCACACTTTTCGCTAAACTTTTCGCTAATGTTGTTTTTCCCGTCCCAGGTACATCTTCTAATAAAATATGCCCTTTTGCTATAAGGGCTATAGCTGCAAGTTCAATCGATTCATCTTTTCCTATAATAACCTTCGAGATATTGTTAGTGATTTTCTTTAATGTACTCATACAGTATCTACCACCTTTTCTATTATCAGAAAATTAACAATACATATTTTTTCCAAATTATAACATGTAATTCAAATATGAAATAGAGCAAAAAGGAAACTTATATTTTTTCTTCACTGCACGTAAAAAAAGCACCTATTGTCGTCCGTTGACAATGAAGTGCTTAACTCACGTAATTTTCATATTGGGCATTTGACACCTTATATACATTCACTATCTTTCCTCTCTGCACAAATGAATATAATGACCAAAATCAGGAAACACATCCCAGTGATTTTCAAGATTATCATCACCCTCTCGTTCCTCAACTAATCCTCTATTCACATCCACCTTTTCCATTACTGTATAACCATTTTCGCGGAAATTGAAAATCATGCTAGCTTTTTCTTTTTCATTCGTATCATTATATTCCCAATACATAGCTGTTCTTAAGAAAATTCTATTATCATTTATAACTTCAAAATCATAATTTAAATACTTACGAACTAAGTCATCATAAAACCCAACTGAAACCCAATCTTTTGTAACATTAATAACATACTTAATCCTTTCACCTTCAGTTAACACGGCCGTATATGGTTCGTGATTTTGATGACACAAGTATGCTTTACATGCATCAATTATATTCCAAGGTTTCTTTCTAATATCTGACCATTCGTCACAATAATAAATTTTCAAAGTTAATAATCCCTACCTTCTATACCTCTTAAAAACATGCCTATTTTCTAGTTTTTTCATCTGGTTGTTGCATTCACACAAAGTAATAATGTTTTGAGTATATGAATCACTTATGTATAATAATTTACAGTATCGTATTACTTACTACTTTCAATTGTGGGTTTTACTATACACATTACTTATTTCACTTTTAAAATCATCATACATTAAAAATGCCTCTTTTAATATTTCCTCTAACTCCATATAGTTTCGATATACTGGTGTTTTTATTCTTTCACTTGCATTCATCAATAACCTTGAATAAACACTCCAAGGACTACCTAGTCTTACTTCATTATTATGATAGACAACCCATACAAACACTGTCATTCCATGTTCTAAAATTATATGAAACCATACCATATAATTTGGAGAATAATCTAGAACACCTACCTTAAAAAATTTCTCCTTTTTATCAAAAGTTGCTGCATATCCCAACCTTATAAATATTTCATTTACCTTTTCCATATCATAACCCTCAAGTCTATCATTTAAATCATTAAGATTTGAGCTAAAGTTTCCAGACAATTTTTTATATCTATCTATAAATTTAATTTTTTTCAGAACTTCTTTAATTTCAGGTTTCATTTCAACATTCATTTTCTAATCCTCCATGAAACTTTCCCCGTTATAGTCACTTCATTTATTTTCTATTTCACTCCAAATATCAACATCACATTCATTTAAAATCGCTTTAATTTTGTCCTTCTCAAATACTACTAAATACTCATACGGTAAAGCTAGCACTTGAATAATTGCAGGTTTCATTTTTAATAATTCGTAGGCGTATATGATTTCCAATTCTCCTGATACTTCTTCATTGATAGGACCTATATACCAACCTGAATCACCTTCATCACAACCACTAGATCTTTGTAAATACACCTCTTCTTGTTGCAACACATTTTTCGCTATCACAATCTTATCGTTAAATTTTATTAATTCTCCCTCTATATTTAATCGACGTAAGCAATGCGATTGCTCTAGTTGTATCCATAATGCAATCGTTAAATCTTCCGTCGTATCTATAAAAGGGTTTCTAGTATAATCCCGGGTGATAATTTGATAATAATCTTCATACTTATATAAACTATAAACAGACCATCCAATTTGTATTGAAAATCTATCTGCTAATTTATCTTTTACATTAGATAATAAATTAAATAAAGTTTCTACATGAAGACTTAATGGTTCTTCTACTTTAGCTTTTATATTTTTATTACCTATATTTTTGATTATTGTTTTCAAATCAATATTCTCCACTTCTATTGAATTTCCTCACTCAACCTGCATTCCTCAACTTGCCTTATATAGACTTTCGTTATTAACACCAATAAAATTTCTAATATTAAAACTCTTCTTCCCATACTTTTTTGTCTCTATTAACATTTATGATAATACGATTTTTTAGCACCGAACAAATTTATATATTTTTAAAAGGCACCAATACCAATTCTTTATTTAAGCCTAATGAATTGGCCAGCAGTTCCATGTGTCACCTCAATTTTTTTTACATAAAAAACATCCTTTTACACCAATTAAAGCTTCAATTAAGCATAATATTTTTCAAACAAAAATTTAATATGTATTTCGCCTATTAATGTCTCATACTTACAAGTTTATATCATACAAAAGAAGATTTTGAGTACTGATTTCAACAAAAGTTCCTTTCCGATATGCTTCTCCATCAATTTCGACAGTGAATATACTTGACCCAATTTTAAAATCACAACATCCATACTCAGAAAATGTTTCCACTTCACAAACTATAATTGTGGAATTCCCATCATTTTTGATACAGTATTGATCTTTGTCAGATTTATTAACCTCTTCTCCCCACACTACTGTATCTCCTATTTCTAACTCGACATAATATTCTCGACCTTCGATTGGATTTTCTCCATTCCAACTACCTTTCCCACGACCAAACTTAGTAGAAAAACTCACTATATTTTGACCATTATACATTCCTTCATTTTTTATAATTTCAATTTTCATAGAATTCACCTCTAAATTGGAAGCCTTTAAAATTTTTTTCTTTCTTCTCATTCATTCATTCTATTCCAAAGTTTCTATTGTACATTTAACCACTTATTACAATACTAAATAAGTCTACAGTTTGCTAAAAACCTTTCCAACCATTAGCATGTTGTTGAAAATCTCGATATATAATATCAATTTTATAACCCATTTTATTTATCTATTAACCTTCCCATCAAGATTTAACCAACTATAAAAATTCAGTTTTCCATCTAAGTTGTAATAAACAAAAGACTAATATACTTTTTATATGATTTTCTGTTTTCTGAAAGACATTCAACACTTTACTTAAATTAAATACACGAATGTAAATACAAAAATAGTGACAGTCGGATTCCACAAACTACCACTATTTATAACCTCTTTTATTTATTGAATTCTATATGTTTTTGATGTACTGGTTATTGAATTTCTTCTACTTCGACAACCTCTATCTTCACTTCATACATATTCGGGATATTTATTTCTTTCGGTACCCATGCATAATAATTTTGATCATTCTCTAATATAAATTGAATTAACTTTATTTCTAATCCATTCCAGAAATTTTTAAGATTATCAATGTAGTCCTCTAAATCCTCTTTATAGTCCAGTTGTAATATATAATCTCTTACTGTAAGGGCAAACACAATTAAACTTCCTAATAGATCCTTTTGCTCATTTTCTTCTTCATATTCTTGTGGTAAAAACCACACTTGACCTATTCCTATTGTTTTTTTGTATTTTTCATAAAAACTACTATCGTCCATATTCTCATAATCATGTATTAATTCATCGACCAATGAATGCCATTTTGGCGGAATAATATTTTCCAATGCAGGATTATGTTCAATTCCTTCTACTATTTCCTCTATTTCTTCTGTCTCATCTTCATAGTGATATTCACTTAAGTCTATATGCTTAAATTTTATTTCATTTTTATAATGTGCCAAATCATATGGATAATGATTATTATCTTTTAAATTTGTATCATCAAGTTCCAAAATTTTCACAAGCGCTGCCGTTTCAAAGCTCCAATATCCTACATATCCAGGTTCTTTATGCGCGTTTTTCCACTCATAATCATAATGGTCTCTAAACCATTCTTTCTCCATATACGTTTGTAATCTTTTAGACGCTTCTTTTTTATCTGTTTGTGCAAGTTCTATCATCTCTCTCGTTTTTGCATATGGATTGTCTTTATAATATCTATTCGTCATGTTTGTGTATCCGATATCACTAGCACATAAGAGAAAATCAATTACTGCGTCGTTCATATTTTTTTTATCAACTATCTTTTTTAATCTTTCTATATTCTTTTTATCCGTTTCTAATAGAATTCCTAAGGAAATCATCCATAGCATATATATATATCCAACATTGTTAGTACCTGTTTGCTCTAAATCATCCAATGCATTATAAAAATATGCTTCCATTGTACTTATGTCTTCTCCTAAAGAATACATGGCCCTAATATCGTTCATCTCATGTATAAAATTCGACAAATAATTTTCTAATATAATACTTTTGTTATCATTAGGATATCTTTGAATACCATTTTTTTCATCTTCTTCTAAACTTTTAATCTCTTCTCTATTTTCTTCAATAAACTCTTTATGATACTCTATTCCCCTTTTACATTTTTCTTCTATACATAATTGATTTCTCATTCTATTTGATTCCTCCTAGCTTCTAAATTATGGCCATTCTCCAATAATATTTCCCTTTACATCTATCCTAAATGTTTTCACATTTCCACTACTATCAAGTTTATTATCTTGCAGCACAGTTTAACATTCACTTTCTAATTTCCAATTTATACAAAAATAATAACATATCTATAGATTTCGAATAAAGGAAACATTTATTTGAGAGCAATAAAAAAACCTTAAGGTAATTACCTTGAGGCTCAAAAATCACGAGTTCATTAGTTTCATGTTTATATTCAAAAGAGTTACCTCTCCTCTTTGCACAAATATAGGTATTGGCCAAACTCGGGGAATATATCCCAATTTCTAGATACATCATCTTTTATCTCTCGTTCTTCTACTTCACCAGTTTTAGAATCTTTTTGTTCCATAGCAATATGACCATTTTCTTGATACCCCAAAATCATACTTTTTAACTGTGTATCCCCGTCATATTCCCAATACATTATTGTCCTTAGGAATACTCTATTATCTTCTTTAACAATAAAATCGTAGTGTAAATATTTACGAAGAAAATCATCCAAAAAACTTACCGATACCCATTTATCAGTGACATTTACTAAATACTTTGGCTGCTCTCCATCATTGAGAACAGCAGTATAAGAATGTCGATTTCCATGAAGTATCTTGGCTGCATTCTCATCAATAATATTCCAAGGCTTCTTCTTTATATTAGACCACTTATCACAATAATAAATTTCCATTAATTATACACCTTCCCATTAATATCACGAATAATAATCCCTTTCTCATTCGCCTCTTCAATAATTTTTTGTGGAACTGGTTTTGTTTGTACAGGGACTTCCAAAATTAATTCTCCATCTAGTCGACCACCTTTTAAAGCATTAGGATTAAATTTACCTGAAGAAATTTCTGAACCGGAAGAATACTTTTTAGTAAACTCACTTAAATAACTTAATGCCGTCTTTTCTTTTACTTCAGCCAATTGGATAAATTTCCTCGAGACAATTTCTTCACCCGGAATATAAGAATCCACAACATATTTCTTCCTATTGATTTCCTTTTTCTCTAACTCTACTTCATTATAAGGATATCGAGAGCGCTTTTCCTTATTAAATCTATTCCCTGCTTCCCATTGTTTTTTCACAAAATCGGGTATTGATTTCTTTTTAGATAGTGTTTTATCCATACCCTTATAGTTGTTATCTCATGCTAATGTTTAATTGGGGATTTTTTCAATACACTCAACAAAAGAGACCTCAAATATGAGGTCTCTTTTGTTGACTCTTCTTCATCTATAACTTCCTCTTTACTAATTCAATACCAGACAATCTGCCTTATTGAAATATACTACAATACTAATGAAAACATATTTTTGAAAAAGTTCTTTTCTGCCCTCAGAATTTAGCAAAATAGCTATAAGCTATTACAAATTTAAGCTGCGCTTAACTTGCACTAATAAGTCTATTAATCCATTTCTTTCTGGATTTTTTTCCACTTCCTTTTTCACATGTTCTTCCAAATAATTATAAAAAGTTTCAAAGTCCAAATACAATTGTTGTTCAGACTCAACAGCTGGAGAATCTAATTCAACTAACACATGTTTATCATCTAAAGGTGTAGGTAGCTGTGACATATCAAATTCATCTAAATCAGATTGAAAATGAACGAATACTATTTCTTGTCCAAACCCCTCCTTTTTTACAAAAAACTCAAAGCTCTTTCCAAGTACTTACCGTTTATAAAGTTAAAATATATTGACATCAATTCATCATTTTTCTCTTTATCTTCAATAAATTTATAATTACTATTCATTTTATCCTCCTATAAATATTGTATCTTAATATCCTCGGCAACGCTGGCTCCCTTACTCCACCCTCTTAAACCCCACAGGGAAAATTCACCCATAGGGTATTATAACCGTTTACTAACGAGGGCCTCTCTTTTCAATGAGGCTACATTTTCGAACTGTAATCACTTCTTAATAACTACTAATCTACCTCTATTATTTGTATCCCTTTAAGTTCTGCACAATTATTAATGCCTCTTTTTTAATACTCATCTTCAAATAAACAATTATATATAGTAACTTATTACTTCTAAAGAGGAAATTAATTTATACTATCCACCAATAAACAATGTAGTATAACTACAGTCAAATCCGCTTATTATGATTAATTCAACTGTATACACTTTCTTATCTCCTACACTGTTTTTCTTATGAGTTGTGGAATTCAATGATATTAATCACCTAATTTTAGTCCATGTAGCTCTCAGCAATTTGTATATGTTTTTTTAAATTTAGGTCTGGATATCTTTGATCTAACGAGTATAGTATTTCAATATACTTTTTACTTTGCAAATTATAAGCAACTTCTTCGAAAACCTCACTTAATAATAAGAGCTCCTTTTTTGTACATATTTGTAAAAAATTCAAAGTTAAGTTTTCGCTTTCACTCAGTAAGGCTATAAGTTCTTCCCATTTCTGCTCAATTCTTGGATCATTATCATCAAGTAATGCTCGCAACCCTAAGACAATCCTTACTTTTTCCTCAAACATTAATTAAAACCTCCCTGTAAAAATTATGGTTGTAACATATTATCAGGAAAAATAGTTCCTATCTCTCCATTAGTTTTGATTATCCCTATCCTAACACCATTATAATCGCCAAATATCGTTACACCATCCGCAATATCCTTGTATTCAGGCATATTTGTCACATATTCTCCAGCTTCCCTTATATCTTCCTTAGACCAATTTTCAGGAAACCATGCTTGACCATGCCCACCACCCTTCATTTTTGAAATTTCTCCGTTTTTAGGGTTTCTAGTAAAGTCACCAATGTTTGCATGATCCAAAGATTTTTCACTCACATGTAATTTTGTTTTTACAGTTTCACCCGTACCCTATGTTGTAATCTTAAAATAAAAAGCACTTGTTGTCTTTCATAGACAATCAAGTGCTTTAAGTTCATATGTTTTTAAGTAGTATTAAATTTGTAAGTTTTGTAGTAGTTGTCATGACACCTTTTGTATGTTATGACAACTACTACGTTAAACCTTACGAGTTTGTACGAGTTCGTGAGTTTTATACCCATTCCAGGTATTTATATTTATCAACTAGTCACTATGAGTTGTAATCTCAGAGTCTCTTTTCCCTAAAAATAAAACATCATATCTATTACGCTTCATCAAACAGACATCCCGATTTGTATAATTATTGTCGGATGTAAATAAAAATATTAAATAACTAAATCAATTTGGCAGCTGAATAGTTACCTTATTTTTTTCCTGAAAACACATTAAAAGTCTAGTTTATTTAAATCATTATGTTTTATAAATCGAGCTATTTCCATTTCTAAATCAATTCTATTAATATTTTTATCAAAAATAAATCCCATTTTCCCATTATATTTTTTTAATTTCGTTGGCATATCCCAATACTCCATCTCATTTTCAAACTCATATAATCCAAAAGTAAGGCACATGTTTCTTCCGTTTTTTTCAAAAAAAATAATTATGTTATCTTTATCAAAGTCTTCATTAATAATATTTATTTTAGTGTCATTCATTCTTGCACACCTTCCCAAGTAGTATACTTACTAGATTATCATTTTTAACCATACAATAAATTATTACTTACTCCCAATTCTATATAAATGATAATATTTATCATTTAAACCACAACATGCGTCCATTCCTGGGTTTGCACTCATTGACTTTTCAATCACTTTTTCCCATGAACCATACTTATTAAATGAAAATTCTGCTGTTGGACCATGTGGATTACCATATTTAACCTCATTTTTAGCCATTACACGCTCTAGTCCTTTTGGATCATCTATATAATCATTTAATCGATTCTGATTTCTTTGATTATTTACCGCTCTTGCAATTTCTTCAATTGAATTTCCCTCATTCTTCATTTTATTAACTAGTTCTATAATATTATCATTTTTATCATGATAACTCTGCCTTCTTACAGTTGCCTGAGCCACTTGTTCTGGATTTGTCCAGTCTAGTGCATCAGCAAATCCACCTATACTCTCCGATTTTGGATTTGGAGAAAACCCTTAAACTGCATCTGGATTTTCATGTATATCTTTTGCCGCCTTTGGATTATCTATAGGATTATTCTTATAAGCAAATCTAGTATCACCCGTACCCTTAGCACCATCTTTAGACTTCGCAAACTTATAATAAGCTCCTATCAATTCACCTTGAGGTATTTTGGTTACAATAGTTCCACCAACACTAGAGAATGCATAGGACGCATCCCTCTTAAATGATTGTAACATTTCAAGCGTTGGCTTCAATTCTTTTGCTAGTTTTACTGCATTAGCAATTGTACTTATTCCACTTGATGCTTTTGCTCCTTTTGCGATATGGCCTATTTTTATTTAGTGCCTTATCGCCTAATATTGTGGTAGCTATTTGCCTTGATCCAAGGAGAGATATAATATTTGTTATTCAAATCCATAAAAAGAAATCAACACTTATGAATTGTGATTTCTTTTAACAGATAACTATTTTCCTGTAAGGTTTGTCGCTATATTTGAATATCAATTTACTATCATAATTTTTTGATTCACACGTGAAATTTCTCAAAGAATAAAACCTTTTAGTTTACTAAAAAACCTTGAAAGGCACATAGCCAATCAAGGTTAAATAACTACTCAACATTTACTGAAACAAATGTAGTTTCATCACTTGGAAAATCATCAGGAAATGCATTGCATATTAATTCTTTCGTTATTATTTGATATAAAAATTCTACCATCGTAAGTGAGTAAGTATAATTCTCTGGTGATCTCGATTCGTATACCACAATTTTCCATTCATCAGGTTTTCCATCTGTTAACCAGTGCAATTCATCACCATTATCAGTGTATGCCCATGGAAGTATCCCCCCACTTGAAGGGTAAACATCATGTTTATAATATTGCGGAAAATTTTTCTTAGATTGAATATATGAATCTGTCATTTCCTTCTGCCTACCAAGATAATTTACATTTTCATCGTTTACAAAAGGAGTTAATATCCACAAGAAATTGTCAATACCGCCTGCGCCATAAATTTCCATAAATTTTACATAGTCTGTAGGCAATTCCGTACCAAGAGCGCCGAAAAATTTTCCCCATTGTTCTTTATCCCCAGTTTTTTGTGGGAATTCTGGAGGAGGGAGAATTTTAATTAACTTATCCAAATAAATCGACTCCTATTTTTTATTTATTATTGTAACATCTAAAGAAAAATCATTTGTTCCCCTTGCTTTTAACGTAACACCTTTATGCATTAAATTATTGCTCCCGTAAATCGAAATTGATTGGCTAGTTCTGCTACTAGTACGAATCATGTCCTGTGTAATTGTTGCATTAAACATAGGATTTTTAGGTTGCAAAGAAATATTAGGCACTCTTTCCTTTATACTATCTGTAAACTCATCTATGCTACTTTGAGCAAAAAACTCTGATTTATCAATACCATTAACATTCACTTCTGCTAGAGCAAAGTTCCCAGACTTTTTATATCCACTAGTCAAATTTCCTCTTAGCTCTTTCACTCTATCAATTATATGTGCTTCTGCTACTGAATCTATTTGCCTCGTTGGATACACTTTTCCCGTACCCTTAGCACCATCTTTTGACTTCGCAAACTTATAATAAGCTTCTATCAATTCACCTTGAGGTATTTTGGTTACAATAGTTCCACCAACACTAGAGAATGCATAGGACGCATCCCTCTTAAATGATTGTAACATTTCAAGCATTGGCTTCAATTCTTTTGCTAGTTTTACTGCATTAGCAATTGTACTTACTCCACTTGATGCTTTTGCTCCTTTTGCGATATGACCGATTTTATTTTGTGACTCATCGCCCAATAAAATGTCATCTCGCCTATGCTCGTACTTTGTTTTTATACCCTAGTATTGCACACAGTACTCCATGATGGTACAACTATCATGAGTCTTTGCTTTTTAATAGCCTGCTTCTTTTTCTTTCCACTTCAAAAATAAGTTCTTTATTTCTCATTTGTCTTATATGCCTGTGTATAATTACTTTAACACTGTAAGCTTTGTCATTCTTGTGTGTAAAATATAAGATTAAAAACTTAATTATTTTAAATCTGGTAGTTTTGGCATTTTAATAGTTTAAGAAGTAATAAATGCTATGAATGAACGTAGAACAAAAGGGAAGGTGGTTTCTAATCCGTCAACTGGATTGGCATACTTTGAAACAGAAGTATTGACAAATGGTGAGCTGGATAAAATTACAGCTTGGATGGATGATAGCGATTGGTGGTACGAGTATATTAAAAAATAAACATTTGAAAGGAAAAACATATTAAGGCTTATAAGCTAGCTCTTTTTTTGGGATGATATACTCCATGAGAGTAATGATAATCTGTTTTTCATTTGCTTTTGAAATCGGATTAGTTTTATTAGGAACATTGTAATGATCAAGATTTACAATATCATAGTAGTGTATTGATCTTGAAGCACAGAAAGAATAGTTCTCCTTACCGCTAGGCATTTTTACTGAACCTTCAAATGTACCATTTTAGTCTCCGATTGAAAATAGTCTTTCTCGTCTCTGTAATGCTTCCTCACATAATCTTTTGATATTTAATATACAAACTGAAGCTTCATCACCAAACCCTTCCAATAATTTACTATCCAATAGATTAACACAAGTTGCAATTATATTTTTTATATCATTTTCATCAAAAATTGTATCGTCATAAGGATCTATTCCATATAGAGGCTGAATATCAAAAGAAACCTTGTTTCTAATATAGTATAGATAGTTTTGAAGCTCATCATCGAATTCCACACATTTTGATTTAAAATTAATGCTATCCATATTTTTTCCGATGTAAAAGTCTAAACTCATATTATAATCCTCCTATTTTTTAGGGAACGCAGTTATTACATTTCCATTCTTATCAATAACTACTTTCAAAGTGCTAACAGGCCTTCCATTAGCTTTAATACCAATGGGTTGTCTGAAAGTTTGTTCGAATATATATCCTTCTCTCCCAAAAGTATTTTGCTTAACTAACACACCATTTCCTTTTAATGTACTATCTATTCCGGCCCTTATATCAAAGTCAGAATTAAATTTTGATTTGTTTGCAAAAGCTGGATTATTGGTATTACTTCCATGCCTTTCTAAAATATGATTAGTATATACTCTATTATGTAAGGGATAATTGTCAGCTGCATCGAACACCTTTTTAAGTTGAGATTTTGGTTTTTTACTAGGATTACCTGTATTTTTAGAATTATTTCTTTCTTTATCGAGCTTTTTAGTCTCTTTAACTTTATTAACACGCTCTCTAGAAGATGGAGAAGACTCGAATTTTTGAAGAGTCTCCTTAGCATTTTGAATCGATTTATTCCAAACAAACCCATCAGTTCCTACTTCTGCCACGAAAGTTTAAAAATTAGATTCGCCTATGAGCGAAATACCTTCAAACATTTCTACAGTGGACCCGGTTATTGAATAATATTATCCTGCTTTTTCTAATGTTTCTTGACGTTGAAAAACATACTATGTAACAGCAATTGAAGCCTGTGTGTATGTGAAATACGAGGTACAAAAGAGTATTCGCTTAAATAATAATTTTCAATTTAAATCAACAAAAGAGACCTCAAATGTGAAGTCTCTCTTGTTGATTATTCTCCATATGTAACTCGCTATTCATTTGTTTATTTTAAAACAGATAACATGGTCGATTCAAACATCCATCCTAAAAAAAACTTTTTCTTCTAAAAATTCTTTTCCTGCCGTCATAATCTAGTAGAATAGATTCAATTAATTCTTATTAATTGCGATAAATTCACTAGGAATCTCATCTGCTAACCAAACTTTTTCATTTCCTAAATAAAATTTAACGCCTTCTTCTCTAGCTTTTTCAGTATTAACTTCTAAAATACCAGGATGCTTATCTTTTCTTTTTCCCACTAATTCAGCAGTTACAATATCTTCAGAAAGATGGACATATTGTCTAGACATAGGTGATAGCCCATTTGATTCAATAGAATTTAAAAAGTGAGGAGATGTACCATGATAAAGAAATTTAGGTGGAACGCCTTCTTCCTTTACTATTTTCATGGGAATAGAATGTCCATACAACGCACGAATTTTATTTTCTTTTAGCTCATGCCTTTTTTTCTCAGATTTCTCAATCATTATTTTTAAATCTTCTATCTTCACATCGCTCCATTCAATGGATTGATGAAGTGCGTGTAAAAGCTGCTCAACAGACACCCAGCCATTCTCATCTAACTCCAATTCGTATTCCCACGGAGCATGACGTAAAGCATAAGATACTTCTTTACTTAAATTTGTATAGAATTTTTGTTTATTCAATTTCTTCACTCCGATTGTAATCAATCATTTCTTTCATAGCAACTTCGACCCACTCCCAAAAGTCATCAAATTCTTTTCTTTGTTCAAAACCTTCAGAAGCAAAATCATGAATAAGTTGAACTTTACTTCCTTTTCCAATTTCAAAACACGCAGTATCATCATTATCAACTCTTTTAGCAAAAGGAATCAACTTACGATTAGGATATCTTTTCTTCATACCAGAGTATATGTTAGTAGCCTGTTCTGATTCCATTAAAAACCATATATCAAAGTTAACTAAATCTAATTCAACTAATCTTTCATAAGATTCAGGGTATTTATAAATAGATTCATCCATATAAAAATTTTTCATAGTTACCACCATTTCCTTCCACTTCATTTTTTCTAGGTCATACGATCCCATTGGATTATTATTTCTAAAACTTGCTTTTTGTTTTTGTATTCTTAAATCTAAAGCTTCCCCCCATATCTTAGGCGTACCTTTAGGAGTTGTAAATCTAGCAACCATATCTGTTGGGAGAGGATCGCTATAGTTTCTAATAGTTGCTTGAACTTCTATTCCAACCTCTCTAGCTGCAGCAACCCTTGTATTATCAATAGTCGTAAGCTTACCATCTGGCATTTTAACAACATCGATTGGATCACCTTTCCAGCCATTAGCTTTCATACTAGCAATAAGCTCTTCTGAACCATTTACAGAAGTTTGACTGAATCTAATTTCTGAAGGATTAACATTCTTAACACTACTATTAAGTCCGCTAGTTTTTTCACCAGCATTATCCATCCCCTTAGTAGCATTTTCTTCTTTATTAAGTTTACCATTCTCTTTAACTTTATTAACACGCTCACCAGAAGGTGGAGAAGACTCGAATTTTTGAATAGTATCCTTAGCATTTTGAATCGATTTATTCCAAACAAATCCACCATGCGCAAAAAGACGAGCCCCAGCAGCTGTTGCTGCTATATCTAATGGAATAACAATTGGTGATGCTAACCCACCAGTTCCTACTTCTGCGACGATAGTTAAGAAATTAGATCCGCCTATGAGCGAAATAGCTTCAAACATTTTTACAATGGACCCAGCTATTTAATAATATTACCCTGCTTTTTCTGATATTTTTTGGCATTGAAAAGCATACTATATAACTGCAATTGAAGCCTATGTGCATATTCTGTTAGCTTTAATTCATAAAAATAATTTCTATAAATTTATAGCTTACCTTTCAATTAAAAAAGCACTTATTGCCTCAAATAGACAACCAAGTGCTTTAAATTCATCTGTTTTTAAGTAGCATAAATTTGTAAGTTTTGTAGTAACAGTATGACACCTTTTCTATGTCGGGCCAACTACTACGTTACAACTTACGAGTTTGTACGAGTTCGTTAGTTTCATGCCCATTCCATGTGTTTATATTCATCGCCCAATAAAATGTCATTTCGCCTAAGCTCGTACCTCATTTTCTTATTCTATCATTGCACATAGTACTTCATGATGGTACAACCATCATAGAGTACATACTTTCAAAAACCCTTTCACTTTCTTATCCCACTTAAAGGCCCTCTTTTTCACTCTTGATCATCATAAGCATCTCCAAGTGATTCAAATTCACTCTTTAGCCAATACCAATATTGTCCATTATTCTTAATAAGTTTTTCAAGTAAGTCAGTGAATGAAGTTGCGATAATTTGCGACTCCCCAACTATTCCATGTCGATCAAAAAAACTATCATAACATCTACCTAGTCTTTCTTCACTAAGATCTATTGTTAAATATTCATCCTTACCATCATTGCATATAATATACCAATTTGATGAAATATCTTCTTCACATAACTCTCCTACAATTACGGGATTAGCCAAAATAAACTCCTCTGGGGTAACAATATGAATAGGATATTCCTCATT
>Ga0102589_1003487_pt1 | contig 16277 bp, 18 predicted proteins | sample AraplaMF_Col_mLB_FD_76858 | JGI IMG/M metagenome (GOLD analysis project Ga0102589, IMG submission 76858) | Arabidopsis root microbial communities from the University of North Carolina, USA - plate scrape MF_Col_mLB | ecosystem: Host-associated > Plants > Roots > Endosphere | place: USA... | reverse complement strand
AGGGCGTTCGAAGGATGATCCTGCAGGATTGGTCGTGTTTGGCTCCCCGCAGTGGAATCGATCACAGCGGTCAGCAGTTCGGCAAATTCGGGACATGAATCGGATTGCAGCCAGAAAAGGATATTTGTTATCAGGAGCGGTCAGGAGACAGCGGATTGGGTAGCAGAATGAGATGGGGTGACTTGCTGGAGAAGATATATGGCGGGATGCTTAGTCCGAGTCAGCAGGCATGTATCATTTGCAAAAGATCCATTCGGATGAACGATACAGCTCTACGTCCACTTTATCCCCACGAACAGAGCCTTATGTCTCTGGTGTGCTATAAGTGTGTCAATCTAATCCCATGGATTCGTGAATTAGGCTGTGAGTATTGCGGACGAGCGATTCGCTGTCCAGATTGTCCGCGTCATCCTTTGCGAAATGACGGTCTAAGAGCCAATCGAAGCGTGGTGCGATATGACGAACAAATGAAGCAATGGCTGTCTCAGTATAAATTCAAGGGAGATCGGGTGTATGAGCTGCTCATGGTCAGGATGATGCAGCTTGCCTATGAACCGCTGCTGTCCACCGTGTGGGAACGGCGACCAATCATTAGAGGTGGTGGGATCCCCTCGTTGTTCCAAGGCAGGCGGGAGGCGATTCTGCCAGATCTCATTACATTTGTACCAACTACTCTTGAGCGTATCCAAGTTCGTGGATTCAATCAGGCAGAGCAATTCGCACGGGCGCTGGGCAGAGAATGGGGAAGGCCAGTCGTAGAGCTTTTGGAGCGCACACAGGATGCAGAGAAGCAGAGCAAGCAATCTCGAATAGGCAGGGAGCGAAGCATATCTAATGCGTTCAAGCAGCATCAATGGGCGGGGAGAAGCCTGCAAGAGGTCTGGGGTGCTTGTAAGGGGAGAGAAGGGAGCAACGCGGCTGAATTGCGGGTACTTCTTATTGACGATGTATATACAACAGGGAGTACGATAAGAGCCTGTTCTCGCAAGCTATCGTCCTTATGCAGGGATCTTGACTGTCCGGTCTCGATTGTCAGCTATACGTGGGCGAGGGCATAGACAAAGAGGAGCGCAGTACGACTACTCGTCTCGGAGATGAGCGGCGATTACGGTTTGGAAGGCTGAGGAATGAGTTGCGTCCTCAAGCTTATAAGAGGCTGTTCCAGCTGGTATGTAAAGTGTGCAAGGCTTATGAATAAAAATTTGCTCGTCATCTGCCGAATATTGCGATATGATGAAGAAATGAAGCATCGTAGGAGGCGAATGACATGGAGCTGAGCAATTGTCTGCGCTGCGGAGTTCTTTTTGCCAAGGCGTTCCGAGATCTCTGTCCAAATTGCTTGAAAGAAATCGAACAGGAGTATGAACGCTGTGCTGCTTATCTGCGTGAAGCACGTCAAGCCACGATGCATGAGCTGAGTGAAGCAACAGAAGTAAGCGTTCGTCAAATCACGCGTTTTATTAAAGAAGGGCGCATTTCCATATATCAGGCACCGAATCTGACTTATGAATGTGAAATATGCAGCCAGCCGATACGCGAAGGGAATATGTGCGAATCTTGCCGAACTCGCCTTGTGAAAGAGCTTACACAGACAGTAGTTGGTGCAGATGAGAAGAAGGAAGCTTCTCGCATGGGGGATGGCGCCTACCGTGTCATTGATACGAAACGGACACGCGAATAATTCAAATTTGGAGTTTGTCAATAACAAAACTCTCTGAAATGAGATTTTTTAGATTAAGTTCATAATATTCATGACAATACATCTAAATAATTCTTGACACTGCGCCGATAATCTTAGTAAAGGTTATCGGCTTTTCTTATTGATAAGATGGAATGAAGCAGTCAAAAGGCAATATTGAAAGATGTAATGGGTGCTTCATCAATGATGGATAGCGATATAAGTTTGTCTTATGGAACGAGGTGAATGGGATGAAAATTAATGAAACACAGCGTCTTGGCGCGATCCAATATTCTCAGAAACAACAGGCAATGAATCGTGCATCGCAGAAGCCTTCCCGCAAGGATGAGCTGATCATCTCGACTGAAGCGCAGGAAATGCTTGACGCACAGAATCGGGTGAATGATCCTGCACGTAGTGATCGCATTGCGGATTTGAAGAAGGCTGTATCTACCGGAACCTATTATGTGGAAGCGGACAAGATTGCGGAGAAGCTGCTTCCCTTGTTCCGTAAGGAGAACGAATGAGCGGAGGAACAGGTGTGAGTGTGCAGCAAATCATTGGAACGCTAACGCTCCTGAACGATCTGCATAAACAGTTACTTGATATTGCAGAAGAAAAGAAACAAGTGATTATCAAGAACGATGTTGAAGGCTTGTCGCAACTGATGACGAAAGAATCCAGACTTTTGAAACAGGTCGCAGAGGTGGATGAGGATCGGCAGCAGGCAACACAGCAGTTCATACTGGAGAAGGGCATTCGATCCCAGCTGAATTTGACGGTAACGGAAATTGCCCGGCTTGTATTTCAGGCGGAAGAACGTGTGGAACTGCTTCGCTCTAAAGAAGAATTAACACGAACAATTGAAAAATTAAAAAAAGTTAACCTTCAGAATCAACAGCTTATCCAACAGTCACTTGAATTTGTAGATTTTTCATTGAATATGTTCTTGGGTGCTGAAGATGATGGATTCTATCAGCGTCCAGATCAGCAACATGGCTCGTCGAGAAACAAGACATTTTTTGATACGAAAGCCTAACTTATTAGGACAAGGGGATACATTATGCGATCAACTTTTCATGGCATTGAAACTGCAAAACGTAGTTTATTTGCCCATACAGCATGGATGAATACAACAGGACACAATATTGCTAATGCTAATACGCCGGGTTACTCAAGACAGGTAGTAAATCTTGTTGAATCTCGTCCGATAGAGGCCCCAGGATTTTCTCGTTCAGGAGTTCCGGGGCAACTTGGAACTGGTGTAGAATTTAATTATATTAAGCGTATTCGTGAACGTTTCTTAGATGATCAGTACTGGAATGCGAACCGTTCGTTGGGAGAATGGGAAATCCAAGCAGATACCCTAACCAAGTTAGAAAAAGTATTTAATGAACCTTCTGATTCCAGTATTCGTATGGTAATGGATAACTTTTGGAAATCATGGTCAGAGCTTAGTAAAGATCCAGAAAACGTAACTTCCCGGAAAATCGTCCGAGAGAACGCTTTGGCATTAATAGATGCCTTTAATGAAACAAGTAAAAAAATGACTGATATGCAAAACGATCTTAGTCAAAGCGTGACAGTAAAAGCAGATCATATTAATACTCTTTCTAAACAAGTTTCACAATTAAATTATGAAATTTATCGGATAGAGGGACTAGGCGACAATGCTAATGATTTGCGGGATCAACGTGACTATATCGTTGATGAACTGTCGAAGTTGGCGAATGTTCAGGTATCCGATCAAGAAGATGGCTACTATATAACTGCTGGTGGGATAGAGATTGTATCAGGTCGACAATCATTGGATACGACTGCCGCTGATTGGGAAGGTGCATACGGCAACGGATTAACGAGCGGTGAAATGTTCGGGATCGTAAAATCAAGAGACGTTTTAGTAAAAGATTATTTAGAACAGCTGAATCAACTAGCTAATACGCTTGCTACTGGAGAGGTAGAAATTACGATACCATCTGGTTCAGTTATTCCAGATGGAACAACCTTAGGCAATATAACATACAATGGCGCCATTGCAGATCGAACATTAAAAAATGATATTACAGTAAAAGTAAAAGGACTAAATGGTCTTCATCAATTAGGCTACGTATTTGGAACCCCAGCTACTAAAGGAGTGGAGTTTTTCACATCTAAAAACGGGGGGCCGATTACTGCTTCTTCTATTCAGCTGAATCCTGCAATTCTAAAGGATCCGAACCTTATCGCTTCATCACTCCGCACCATTACAGGCAAGAACGGAGATGAGGTAGTAAAAGGTAATAACACGCTTGCTCTATTGATGTCGCAATTGAAAGAGTCATCATTTAAATTCAATGCGATTTCAAGCAACAACGGGATAACACAAGGAACGGTGGATGATTATTATCGTTCTATTCTCGGACAAATGGGCGTTGAAAGTCTTGAAGCAATTAGACAGACAGAAAACAACCAAATTCTAGTTGATCAAATTGAATCTCGACGGCAATCCGTCAGTGGTGTTTCTATGGATGAGGAAATGTCGAATTTAATTAAATTCCAACATGCCTATGCAGCAGCAGCTCGTTTCATGACGACTTTGGATCAGAATTTAGATAAAGTCATCAATGGCATGGGAGTCGTGGGTAGATAAGATAAGGGGGAATGAGCTATGGCATTACGTGTTACTCCTAGTATGATGCATTTGCAAATGACTAGAAATATTTATAATAATTTGAGTCGAATGGATGATAGACAGTTACAATTATCAACGGGAAAAAAATTAAATAAGCCATCTGATAATCCTGTCGGAATTACATATTCATTACGATATCGCAGTGATTTGTCGATTAATGATCAATTTCAAAAGAATGCCGATACAGCAAAATCATGGTTGGATTATACGGACACCGTCCTTAATCAAGTGAACGATATTGTTCAGCGTGCGAATGAACTCACGGTGCAGGCTGTAAATGGGACAAATCCCCAAGAAGCGATGAACGCAGTAAATGTGGAGATGGGGCAGATTTATGACCAAATCATCTCGTTAAGCAATAGTCAAATGAATAGCAAGTACATTTTTAACGGACAATTAACTGATATCATGCCATACGATAAATCTAACGCCGATAAGCAAACTACTGATACTGCGGGTATCGAATACCGGTTCGCAGAAGGGGCCGGGTTATCAATCAATGTGACCGGTATGGATGTATTTGGTAATCCGAGTGATGCCGATAATCTTTTCGGTGTGTTACAGCGGCTCCAGGATTCTTTGAAGGCAGGAAATCAAGATTCGGCACGTGGTGAACTAAATCAGTTAAAATCTCGGTTAGCTAAGATAAATGAAGTTCGTTCAGAAGTAGGGGCTAAGACGAATCGTATTGATTTGATTTCAGAACGGTTAGGGAATTTGGAGATGAACTTGACCGAGATGCAAGCAAAAGTGGAAGATGCTGATATGGCGGAAACAATAATGAAACTGAAACAAGATGAAAGTGTATATCAGGCATCGTTGGCAACGGGAGCTCGTATTGTTCAAACTAGCCTGTTAGACTATTTAAGATAATTAATTCTATTATTTCGGATGTGTTGCTATGAAACTTCCGCAAGTAAGGATCGAACAACAATTTTCGAAGCTGGGCATGCAAACCACGTGGGGGAGGCATCAGATGTCTTCTCCACGTGGAAACCTTGAAATTTCGCACAAGCCTGCACAAATGGAAGTAGTTACTCATGGTGCGTTGTTGGAAATTGACTCCGCGAATGCTTGGTTGGCATTGGGTAAAGGTAGTCATGAACAATGGTTACAGTTGGTCTATGGACAAATGAAACAGCAATTCATGATAAACCTATCGAAAATTGTAGATGAGGGTAATCAACTAGCCAATTTCAAGGGTGGCAATAATGCTATCGCAGATATTGCTAGACAACGTTTCAATGAAGAATCAAGCATTCAATATACAGGAGAAGCGTCCAGCAATAATGTTCATGTCAATTATACTCCAGCCCAAGTACAAATAAGCTGGACATTGGGAGAAACGAACATCCAGTATACTCCGCGTAAACCAGAAATATCGTATACTCCTAACAAGATAGACATCTACCTTCAGCAGAAAAACTATATTAAAATAGATGTTAATAATATCGATCAATTTATCTAATGCTATAGCTTTCAGCTGTAGCTTTTTTTGTAGGAGGAGTCAAAATGATAAGTCGGCAATTTTCCTTTAAGGGAAGCATTTTAGGTTTTGAGGATTTTGATGCATTTGATTTGAAGGAAATTGAGGGAACATCGTTTTATCAATTGGAAGCTTTAGATAATTCTGAAATTAAATTCGTGGTAATTAACCCGTTTGATTGGAAGAACGATTACTCATTCATTCTCGATAATAGTTGCAAGGAGGGACTGAAGCTTAATGATCCTAATGATGCTTTAGTCATGAATATTGTTACGATAAAGGATCCATTCACTTCTTCTACAGTGAACTATGCTGCACCCCTGGTAATGAATGTGGATAATGGATTGGCAATGCAATTCGTTATTCAGGACAATAAGACATACTCTAGCAAGACTCCTTTATTTGATGCGGTTAAGGAAGGTGGCGAATAGGTATGTTGGTACTTACTAGAAAGAAAGGACAGTCAATAGTATTAAATAATGATATCGAAATCCAGATCGTTAGCGTAGATGGAGAACAAATAAAAATAGGTATTTCCGCCCCAAAAGATGTTGTCATATTGCGCAAGGAACTTGTTGAAGAGATAAAGGCGACAAATCAAGAGGCGGTAGCTCACTATGTCGATATTGATATGCTAAAAAAAATCAAAAAATGATAAAAAATTTTCGTCCAACTATAACAAATACGGAAATGGAACCGATAATATTATTGTAGGGCGAAAACCCTATACTACAAGGATGTAGTAATTACGAATCAGGGAGGAATAATCAATGATTATCAACCACAACTTAAACGCGATGAACTCTCACCGCAACCTGACTTTCAACAACATTCAACAAGGAAAATCCAGTGAAAAGCTTTCTTCCGGTTACCGGATTAACCGTGCAGCTGACGATGCTGCTGGCTTGTCCATCTCCGAGAAAATGCGTGCACAAATCAAGTCCATGAACCAGGGTATGCGCAATGCTCAAGATGGTATTTCATTGGTTCAAACGGCTGAAGGTGCAATGAACGAAGTATCTGACATGCTTACTCGCATGAAAGAACTTGCTACACAAGCATCTACTAGCACATACAATGCTAGTGACTTGGCTTCCATGGATTTGGAATACCAAGCACTTGCTTCCGCAATTGGTGAAATTGCAGGAAACACTGAATTTAACGGAATCAAGTTGTTGGATGGAACCGCAAACACTTTGAATATCCAATTGGGCGGTACTGACAAAGACAAAGTCGATCTTGACATGTCTAAGGCTAAAATCGATGATTTGGCATTTACTGACGTAAAAACGAAAGACAATGCTATTAAAGAATTGAAAGCTATCGATACTGCAATTGGTAAAGTCAATTCAGCTCGTTCTGAATTGGGTGCCTTCCAAAACCGCTTAGAGCATATGTACAACAACATTGGTACAACGTCCGAGAACTTGCAAGCTGCTGAGTCTCGCGTACGTGATACTGATATGGCTAAAGAGATGATGGCTTACACGAAATTCAACATCTTGCAACAAGCATCGACTGCGATGTTGGCTCAGGCTAACCAAGCGCCTCAAGGCGTACTGCAATTGTTGCGCTAATCGGTTAAGTCTTAAGATTTATCGGAGTCCACTGTTTCAGTGGACTCCTTTCTTATAGGAGCATATTAATGAAGCTAAGTATATGCATGATTGTTAAAAATGAAGAAAAGCATATAGCAGAATGTCTCAATAGTATTCCTGACAACTGTGAAGTAATCGTAATAGATACGGGCTCTACGGATAATACAGTAGAAATTGCAAAATCATTTCCGAAAGTAAAGCTATTTCAAGTTCCTTGGGAACAAAATTTTGCAAGTGTCCGTAATATTTCGCTCAGTCATGCAACTGGAACTCACATATTAGTCCTAGATGCTGATGAACGGTTAAGCACGAATGCATACGAGCGCATCAAGCAGTATGTAAAGAAGTATCCAGGTATACCGGCTGCAGTACTTATTGAAAATATCGATGAAGGTGATTCAACAATTCATCGTATGGTAAGGTTGTTTCCGAAACAAAACAAGTTTTCTTTTCGAGGAGTTGTCCATGAACAGTTATTTGAGCATGATGTCCCCGCCAAATTTCTGCTTTCTGACATCATAATTCATCACTATGGATATCAAAAAGAAAACTATGAAAACCAAAAGTATGAGTTTTATTTAGAATTGTATAAGCAAGTAATAAAAAAGCAACCTAGGAATGGGTATATATGGTACCAAATAGGAAAGCTGCATGCTGTTGTCGATAATTATGAACCTGCGTGTGAAGCTTTCTTAAATGCGTGTGAATATATGGAAGCACCGTCGTTGTCTCATGCATCTATGATTTTGCATTTTGCTAAATTATTGCACGCTGCTCATCTAAATGAAGATGCCATTGTATTATTAGGGAATCATAAAGGCATGTATGCGGACTATCCAGATATTTATTTTCAGTTAGGTATATTGAATATGGAAATTGGTAATCTGGCGGAAATAAGAAGTTGCTTTGAATCGGCATTAGAGTTAGGGGAAACTACAAAATATACTACTACAAGTGGTGTCGGTTCATATCTGGCTGCATACAATCTGGGCGTGTATTATGAGGTGACGGGGGATATGGTGCTAGCAAAAAAATATTATTTACTAGCAGCACCAAATAGTAATCTAGCTGCGAAAAGGCTCGAATTAATGGTTAAGAGGTGAGAAAAATGCCGATTCGGATAAATGGAATGTCATCTTCTGGACTTGATATTGATAAACTCGTATCGGATTTGATGCGAGCGGAACGTGCTCCACTCGTTAAGAAGACACAAAATAGAGATTTACTACGACTACGTACGGATATGTATAGAGAAGTAAATACAAAGCTAATGGCGTTGAAGGACAATGCGAACGCAATTCGTTTTGGGGCTTCTTTTACATCAGTAAAAGCAACGTCATCTAACGAGAATGCGGTCAAAGTTAGTGGCAGCAATCCATCTAAAGTTACAACCTCTATTGAAGTAAAAGAACTCGCATCTCAGGCAATGAAACAAAGCGTGGGCAAAGTAACAAAAGGGACTGGACTAGATTTAGATTCTTCGTTAATAGCGAATAAGGATAAATTTAATACGGTACCGGATGTTCAAGCCGGTGATTTGTCATTCGAGATTAACGGAGTAGAGGTACAATACAAAGCAGATGATACGATTCAATCAATCATGAATAAAGTCAACCAATCTAATGCAGGTGTTGTATTGAGTTATGATTCTGCCGCAGATAAGTTTGTATTTATAGGCAAACAAACGGGTACCCAGTCGAAAATAGAAGTTTCCGACAACAAAGGCAGTTTCATGAGCTCGATTGGAATGGATGGAAAAGTAGAGAATGGCAAAGATGCAACCGTCATCATTAATGGTGTAGAATCCAACCGTTCATCGAATACGTTTACTCAAGATGGAGTCACTTACGATCTTCTCCAAAAAACGACAGCGCCTGTGACGATCAAAAACACTTCTGATACGAGCGATTTGATGAATAAAATCAAAGATTTCGTCAAAGTGTATAACGATGCTATTGGGCTTGTTAATAAGTTAACAAAGGAAAAAACGGTTAAAGGTTATGATCCGTTAACAAAAGAACAGAAAAAAGAAATGAATGAAGATGAAATAAAAGAATGGGAGAAATACACAAAGAAAGGGCTTCTGAAAAACGACAATACTTTAGATTCCCTTGCCCGTGAGTTGCGTTCTTTTATGATTGCAGAAATCCCTGATGGAAGCGGTGGAACGATGTCGTTATTTGACATTGGTTTATCTACCACCAAATTTGACAATAACGCCAAACAATTTTCAGAAGATGCGGGCAAAATTGTCATAGACGAAAAGAAATTAATGAAGATGTTAGAAGAGAACCCTCAAGCTGTGGAATCAGTTTTAACACGGACTGACGCTAATAGCAACCAAGAAGGGTTCTTGCATCGAACATATCGCAAATTGAATGATACAATTTCCGCCTTGAATAAAAAGGCAGGAAGAATAGGAAATTCATATGTTGATGCTTCCACTGAATTGGGTAAACAATCAAGCAAAATGGAGTTAGACATAAAAATGCTTGAACAAAAAATGCTCAAAAAAGAAGATGGATATTACAAAAAATTTGCTGCTATGGAGAAAGCGATAGTTCAAAATAATAGTCAACTGAATTTCCTAATGCAAAATATGCAGTAAGGATAAGGAGGATTACGATGAAGGTACAAGGTATTTCCAATACCTTAACTACAAATGAGATACCAACTCGAGTAGATCTTTCTCCCCCCCTGCAGCATGTTGGAACAGAATATGGGGTTTTAAAGGAAAAGCAAAAGGTAATGGGGCTATCTGTCGGGGAGAAGGCAATCCTTGATGCTATAAATCAAGTCAACAAGACGCTCGAAGGAGCTCCTCAGCGATATGAATTTAAGCTGCATCAAACGACAGGCTCCATGCTTATCAAGATTTATAATAAAGAAACCAATGAACTAATTCGAGAGATCCCTCCAGAAAAAATAGTAGAATTAGTAGCCAAACTACAACAACTTGTAGTTGGAGCAATCATTGATGAAAAGAGGTAATCTAACGTGCAGCAAGCAATGAACCGATATTACCAGACACAAATCATGACCGCTACGCCAGAAGAATTAACGCTGATGCTGTATAACGGATGTATTCGGTTTCTGAAGCAAACAGAAGCAAGCATGAATAACAAGAATTTTTCGGAAAAGAGTACGTTTGTATCTAAAGCTCTGGATATCCTTGATGAATTACAAGTGACATTAGATATGAAATATGAAATCTCGTCACAGCTATTGAGCCTTTATGAGTATTTTAAGGAAAGGCTTACATACGCAAGTATTCATATGAATACAGACGTATTGCGCGAGGTCATAACTATGATGGAGGAGCTACGAGATACATGGCAGGAAGCGATCAAGTTGGTAAAGCAGTAATGATTCAGTCAGGTTCATTGATTGACCTTGCTCACAAATTGTTAGAGATAACTCAGCAATATTTCTATACGATCCAAAGCGGGAGCGATGATTGGTATCAGCAATTAGAGGATTATGAATTCTCCCAAAAACATATTGTAAAAGGCATATTAGCTATCTCCAATGAACCCCTACCGCTAGGAGTAAAGGATCAAGCACAAAATATTTTTAAGAAATGCTATGATTTAGAGCTGCAAATAAAAGATTTGCTAGAGCTGCATCATCAAGAAGTAGCGAAGAATATTAATAATTTGCAACAAGGCAACAGACTAAAAAAGCAGTATGATCTATTTTCTCCTTATGAAGCGGGTTCATTGTTTGATACATTTAAATGATGGGGGTAAATCTAAAAAATGAAACGTTCTCTCTCAATGTTACTGACCTTTGTTCTTATGGTCAGCGGTATTGTAGCTCCGGGCCAAGTGCAAGGAGCCGCAAGTGATTATGTTCAAGTAAATAGAACAATCACTCCTGCAGAAATATCGACGAAGCAAGAAGCAACCGTGGAATTAAATGTCCAAGGTACTCCGCCGGTATCAGTTATTAAGCCTAATGATGTTATTCTCGTTATCGATAAGTCGGGCAGTATGAAAACGGAGAATAAGATGGAGGCTGCTAAAGAAGCGGCTAACGGGTTTATTGATTTAATGGATTTATCCGTGCACCGTGTAGGTGTTGTTGATTACAGTTCCCAGAACAATATTGGAGTTTCAAAGTTGACTGCGGATGCTTCGCAGGTGAAATCCTATATTAGCGGGATTACTGCAAATGGAGGTACGGCAACAGGAAGTGCTATTGATACTGCAATAGCTGAGCTACAACGTGATCCACGTGAAGGAGCCCAACCGGTTATTCTTATTCTTACAGATGGAGATGCAACTGAACCGGGGCCAGATCCTTACGGTACAGCATTAAAAATGGCAGAAAAGGCTAAAGAAGCAGGTATTGTATTCTATACAATCGCCCTATTAAATAAGAATGATAATCCCGATACTAGCGGGCCAAATTTGCTTCTTCGCAAAATGGCGACAACATTTGACCATCACCACTTCGTACTTGGATCGGTGGGTCTAAAAGACATATACGGGGCGATCGTCAAAGAAATTGGTATTGCTAGTGCTTATGATGTGAAGGTAACCGAGTATGTCAATGAAAAGTTTGAACTCGTACCAGATTCGTATCTCGATAATATTCCGCAGCCGACAGTTGAAGGAAATAAGTTAACATGGAGTTTCAAAGAATTAAAGAATAAAACACTGAAATTTACTTATAAGATCAGACCTAAAACTCAAGCTGAAACAGGTATTTTTAATACTTCAACGAATGACTCTATCGTTACCTACAAAGATTACGCTGGTGCCGATAGAAGCAAGCTAATAACGAATAGTAAAATTAAAGTGAAGTGGCCTGCGCCAGAAATCACGTCCATTATTGAACCTTCAGGGCATCCTAAAGGTGGTAATACGATTGAAATAACAGGTGACAATTTTAAAACTGGTGTCCGCGTTCTTTTCAATAACGCGGAAAGTAAAGATGTTACTTATGTAGATGAACAGCATCTAAAGGTTGTAGTTCCAGAAGGGAAGCAAGGTGCGGTTACTGTAACGGTAACAAATACGGACGGACAATCAGCATCAGGCACATATAAATATATTGCCAAGCCAGAAGTAACTGATTATTCGCCAAATGAAGGATTGATAACTGGCGGAACTCAAGTTGCATTTTCAGGTAACTACTTTGCTCCTAACATTAGCGTTAAGTTTGGTGATCAAGCTGCTACTGTAAATACCAATCGCACGAATTATTTGTCGGTAACCACTCCTGCAGCTGCTCAAGTAGGAAAAGTAGATATTGTATTGACAAATCCAGATGGAAGTTCTTTAACGATACCAGAAGGATTTACGTATAAAGAACCTGAGAAGCCTAAATTAGAAATTACTTCGGTAGCTCCAGACAAAGGATTGCCCGCTGGTGGAGAAGAAATCTACATTAATGGGAAAAATATTGAACAAGGGGCAAAAGTATACTTTGGTGCAACTGAAGCTGAAGTAGTGTCATTCATTTCGAGCCAACGTGTTCTAATTAAATCACCTGCTGGATCAGAAGGTTCTGTAGATGTAAAAGTAGTTAACCCTGATACGAAGGAAGCAATGCTGCCGAACGGGTTTACTTATCAAAATCCAGAATATCTTCCACCGACGCTCTCCGGTATCACTCCTGATTCGGGAGAAATGACTGGAGGCAATACGGTTTATATTACAGGTTCGAACTTTGTGTCTGGAATTAAAGCCTTTATTAATAATAAAGAGGGCGCTACAACATTCATGTCGCCTTCCCGTATTTCTGTAGTTGTTCCTTCTTCGGATACAGCAGCTACCGTTGATGTAAAGGTAGTTAATCCGGATTTGAAGGAAGCTGAGTTGAAGAACAGCTACACATATATGGAGCCGGCCCCAATTCCTCAACCTGTACTTAAAGCGTTGACTCCAAGTAAAGGCGACTTAAAAGGCGGAACAAGCGTCACAGTGAACGGCGAGAATTTCATTAAAGACGCTGTCGTGTTGTTTAATGATGTGGAAATGAAAGCAACTTTCGTTTCGGATAAGCAACTAAAAATGACAACCCCTGAATGGGCAACACCAGAAGTTGTTAAGGTAACTGTGAAAAACCCTGATGGGCAAACGAGTGTAGAGGACATATCCTTCACGTATGAAGAGCCTCAACCAGAGCCTGTCAGCATTACATTAATTAACCCTGCTAGTGGTCTTACTACTGGAGGGAACAGGGTTTATCTGAACGGGAAAAACTTCAAGAGCGGCGTTAAAGTTTTGTTTGGAAATCAAGAAGGTAAAGTCGATTCGGTTAGTGGCACGCGTATTGCGGTAGTTGTGCCTGCAGTAACTAATGTTCAAACAGTCGACGTTACTGTCATCAATCCGGATAAGGGGACGTTTACTGTACCTAACGGATATGCCTATACTTTGGTACAACCATCTATCTCTTCCATAACTCCTAATAAGGGGCCAATGGAAGGCGGAACTAATATTACAATCAATGGCATTAATTTTGAAGCCGATATGACTGTAACATTTAATGGAGTACAAGTTCCGATAGATTCCTTTACAAATACAAGAATTAAAGTTAAATCACCGGCAAATTTGAATCCTGGAAATGTGCCTGTCATCATTACTTTGGCTAACGGTGAAAGTGCAACAACTTCATTCACGTATGAAGCACCGGTGCTTGGACCAGCGCCAATCATTAATTTCCTTTCGGCAACAAGCGGTCCGGCAGCAGGAGGAGACACGATTTATATTAATGCCAAAAACCTTGTAAGCGGAAGTAAAGTATACTTTGGCGATACCGAGGCTCTTTCGGTTAGATATATATCGCAAATTCGTATGTCGGCTGTAGTACCTCCAGGAATGGGATCGTTAGAAGTGAAAGTTGTAAATCCAGATGGCCAAGAGAGCAATAAGGTTACGTATACGTATAACTAATAGATAAAAATTAGAGAGAGACTGGTTCATCTGTCATTTGAAATGACAGATAGCCAGTCTTTTTTTATAAGAAATACATTATTGGGGAAATGGTTTGTATACCCTAATGGCATGATGAAAAGTGATTTTTACTAGATTTAAAAGGATCGCTTCCGTAAGTTGTGAAAATCCGATGAAATATTGTTTTATGCAGCTGAACTTCTGGCTAAAAACTTTACTCAATAGGTTTTAATATATTACAATATATCTAGAAATTGCCTTCTAGAAGATTTTACTTCATAAAATTGTAGGAGGATGAAAAATGAGATTAAAAACAAGTTTTGCACGATTTATTGTATTTACTTTTGTCGTATTGCTAGGGACTAGCTCCTTTAGCTTGTCTTCAGCTTATGCGGCTTCGGCACAAGTGCTTTACATTGCCCCAGATGCATCTGTAATTTTAATTAAGGACGATGCTGACGACTATTATGTAAACGGGAATAAAATCTCTCAACAAGGGAATATGAATTGGGAGAGAGTGTTGGAGAATTCATGGTCGACGGGATCTTTTAAACGCTCGCAGTCAATTAGTTATTTTAAAGGAGCTAGTTCTATAGTAGCTGCCGTCGACGGTTCTTACTCTTCTCCATATACGGGTACCGTTCAGAAGGCGTTATTTATTCAAGTAAAAAAGGTACACATGATTAACAGTGAAATGACTTATACCCAATCTGGAACAAGTCCCGGACAATGGGTGATAAAAAGAACTGATGTATTCGGGCTAGAAACTCCGCGTTACACAGAAGATTTTGACCCAACCTCGTATTTAGTTATCAATGCGGATACTGGAAAAGTCGTAGATTTTTATTCCGGGTTAAATCCTTATTATTATTCGAAGGCTGAAACGCCTCAAGTTACGGTGAATAATACATCCGAACCGATTGCTATCCCTAAGGAAGCTCCACAGGTCTCTCTAACTGCAATCTCGGACAAGAGCGCAACATTAAGCTGGAACGCTGTCCCTCATGCGTTTATGTATGAAATCGAGAACAATGGGCAATCCTTTACGCTTTTGACCCGAACTGCGAATTTTGTAAATTTGACACCAGATTCCATATATCAACTTCGCATAAGAGCTGTCAATCATCTTGGTGCTGGACCATGGCAAGATGTCGCTTTCCAAACTAATCCTTCCGCTTCGCAGCCAATAGCTCCTAAATCAAGTATTACTGAAAAGCTTCAACTCGAAGAACAAGAGCAATTCACGTCTTCCGATTTAGCTGTTCAATTGCTTCAAACGATAACAGAGAGTGATTTATCCATTGAAAAATAAGAATTTTAAACTATTTACGTCATAAATATAATTAGAGTATGAGAAGTGTAGGAACTGTATTATTGAATAATAAGAAAAATATCCCTTTCCTCATTGACAACGCTTCCATCCGGTGATATAGTCGAACTTGTGAAGGATAAAAACTTCACGGCATTTGAAGATGAAGGGAATGTTATCGACATGCAAGGTAAAGTAAAATGGTTCAATGCTGAAAAAGGTTATGGCTTCATCGAAACTGCAGAAGGCAACGACGTATTCGTACACTTCTCCGCTATCCAAACTGACGGTTTCAAGACTTTGGAAGAAGGTCAATCCGTAGAATTCGATATCGTGGAAGGCGCTCGCGGTCCACAAGCGGCTAACGTAATCAAACTGTAATCATACCGACGTGAGTCGAATTATATATGATTCCGATTAGCTACACACCCCTGGCTTGAATGCCAGGGGTTTTTAGTTTTTCTTGAACTATCCCGAGGTTCTGATTCCAGCTCATCGACAAACATGTAAGCCGTTTTATAACCTGAGGATAAGGGTAAATAAAGATACGGAATTGTAAACGGATTGTAACCGTTTTTTTGATTCCTCCATCATAGCTATGGTATAATAAAGGTATCCAAAGGAGGAGTG
>Ga0102589_1003485_pt1 | contig 16283 bp, 17 predicted proteins | sample AraplaMF_Col_mLB_FD_76858 | JGI IMG/M metagenome (GOLD analysis project Ga0102589, IMG submission 76858) | Arabidopsis root microbial communities from the University of North Carolina, USA - plate scrape MF_Col_mLB | ecosystem: Host-associated > Plants > Roots > Endosphere | place: USA... | reverse complement strand
AGATCCGCCAACGGATCCAGATAAGCCGAAGCCACCAGTAGAACCACCAACGGATCCAGATAAGCCGAAGCCACCAGTAGAACCACCAACGGATCCAGATAAGCCAAAACCACCAGTAGAACCGCCAACGGATCCAGATAAGCCGAAGCCACCAGTAGAACCACCAACGGATCCAGATAAGCCAAAACCACCAGTAGAACCGCCAACGGATCCGAAGAAGCCAAACACAGTTGCATGAGTTAAGGAATGAAATAAAAGGGGGATATAACATGTTCCAAACAAATGAGATAGTGAACATAAATGAAAATTTAAAGATTGTTGGTCGTATTGGTACAGGTAAAACAACAATTTTAAAAGAACTTGCTACCAAGTTGGATAACGTAATGGTTTTAGACTTTATTGGTGAGTATGAAGATCTTAAAGAGTCGTTTGAAGGAGATAAGTTAAATGTTATAAACCTATGCAATCGAACCTGTCCGAAAGTGGAATTGAGCAAAGAAATAATCGATTTAGCTAAACAACATGACTTTGTAATAATTGATGAAACATTTTACTTATTTGCTGAAGAAGTAAAGGGGTTTTTATCATTTTTACAACAAATGAAAGAAGCTAATACAAAAGTAATAGCAAGTTTTCAAACACTACCTCCAATAGAAATTGATATTGAGTTTCCTCAATTCATTATGCTAAATCGATGAATAACCTTTAAGTGCAAGTTAGGATTTCTTTTAAAAGAGATAGCAAGCTGGTTGAAGATTCAACCAGCTCTTTTCGTATACCTATACAGTATTAAAAAAGATCGAGGGGGCGTATGAGGATGGAAAGCTGGATAGCGCTTGGCATAAAGATAAGTACAGGAATTTACGTGTCGTTAGGTGCATTAGGAATTGTTCATATCATTTTGGGAATCAATCATTCTGGTTATGAATGGACACAAAATCAGACAGTAGACGCAATCATAGGTTTTTGCGCATTTTATATTTTAATGATTTTGTTTGTACAGGGTGTGATGGAAAGAAAACTAACGAAACGTTTGTTGTTACTAGATATTCCACTAGCAATTATAGTAGCAATTGGTTTAATTGCTAGTATGATCTTTGTAGAGGAGCAAAATATAACTGATTTAGCGTTTTTAATGGCTTTATTACTATCAACACCTATCATTTTACTGTTTCTCCGAATTGGATATAAGCAATGGACGTTTTATAGTGAATTGAAAATTCTATTAGAAAACAAGGAGCGACAATAACAATGCTTTTTACACAAATTACTGTTGTAATCGGATCTATTGTTTTAGGATTTCTTATGTTTACTGTGATTTTACAACAAGTTACACAGGATATTGTAGAGGAGCTTTTGAATCAAGAAAATATAGTGGAAACAAAAGGAGGGCAAGAAAATGTCTGAAAGTGTAAATCCAAAGCCACCACTGAAATATAAATTAGCTGAATGGAAAGTACTCATCCCAATGAGTGCTTTTTTATTTGGTGGGATATTTCTTATCGTAAATTTTTTAGGAAACATCATCGTAGAGTTAGTCAAAACAACATTTTCTGATTTGTTACATCCCAAACCTTTTCATATCGGAATAGAGGATCTATATACCTTTCAACATCCGTTGTTACTTTATTTGGTAATATTCCTGATTGCGAGTATATGTACTATGCAATTCACCTACAAGATTCGTTCGAGTTTTAAAGATTTAAATCAGAATCAAAAAGATTCTTCTCGTTTTGCGACACTTGATGAAGTGAAACGACAATATCGAGCGATTCCTGAAAAGACCGAACGATATGAAGGAAAAGGTGGTGTGGTCATCTCTAGGTATGATGAGATTTCATTGAAATCCATTTTACAGCAAGCGAAAAAGGTTATAGATGCAAAAGGGATGGAAAAATGGAGAGAAATTAAAAAGTTAAAAGGATGGGCAAAAGCAGGGCGTTTATTAATTGATGATGGTGCAGTAAGCAACTTAATCATTGGTACAACAAGGTCTGGTAAAGGAGAAACCTTTGTATTTCCAACGATTGATGCGTATTCACGTGCTGAAATCCAGCCGTCTTTAATCGTGAATGATCCGAAGGGTGAATTGCTAGCGGCATCGAAAAAAACGCTGGAAAAACGGGGGTTTCATATTGAAGTTTTAAATTTAATTAACCCGTTAGAGTCGATGAGCTACAATTTGCTTCAACTTATCAAAGATGCCTATAAACAAGGTGATACAGCAACAGCCCAAACACTTTGTAATACATTATCCTTTTCACTTTATTACAATCCAAATGTGAAAGATCCATTTTGGAATAATAGTGCGATGAGTTTATGTAATGCATTAATTTTAGCGGTTATAGATAAATGTATCCAGGAAAAGGCAGAGGATAAAATTTCGATGTATGCAGTCGCAAACATGTTATCGGAGCTTGGTTCCAAAGAAATTGTAATTGATGCACAAGGAAATACCCAAAATGCATTAGATATATATTTTGAAATGCTTCCCGCTGAGAGTGTTGCGAAGATGCAATTTGCAACTTCTAGCTTTGCAAAGGGCGGGACAACACGAGGAAGTATCTTTAGTACTACAATGAGTAAACTATCCATCTTTACTTTTGATGGCATTGCGAAAATGACATCTCGTAATAGTATCGATTTAAAACGAATAGGCTTTGGGAAGAGCTTGCAAGGAAAAGGAACACCAAGGGTTCGTGTACAGATTATCTTCCCTGATGGTTCGAAAGAAAGTATCAAAACAGATACAGCAGGTCGTTTCGAACTGAATTTCCAGCAAAATGTAAAAAAAGGTCAGCGTATTCATGTGATGGAGAGTAAAACGAAGAAGAAAATGATTGTAGAGATCCAAACAATCAACAAGGATACAGGTGAAACAACCTTCAAAGTTGTCGAGAAACAAGATGGATTACAAATTGATAGCATTGTTATTTTTGAAAAACCAATTGCGGTCTTTATGATCGTTCCAGACTATGATTCTAGTAATCATGTCATTGCCTCAATCTTTATTAGACAGTTATATTTTGTGCTCTCCAAGTATGCTGGTTTAGCTCGTGGTGGAAAGTGTCATAGAGAAGTAGTGTATTTGTTGGATGAATTTGGAAATATGCCTGCAATTGATGATATGGGGAATATTGTAACGGTATGTTTAGGACGAAACATCCGATTTAACCTCATTGTGCAAGCTCTTCCGCAGTTGAAAATGAAATATGGAGATGCAAGTACCACCATTCAAGACAATTGCGGGAATCAAATTTATATTCAATCGGGTAATAAAGAAACTGCAAAAGAAATATCTGAAAAGTTAGGGAATCAAACAATCAATTCATTATCTCGGAGTGGAAAAGGATTATCAATTGATAAGAGTAAGACAGAAGGGATTGATACGAAACCATTATTAACGCCAACAGAGTTAATGAGGTTCCAAGAAGGAGAAAGTGCAGTAATACGCTTTATGAAGCGTCGGGATAATAAGTTTGAAAAGATAGAGCCGTTTCCTATTCTGAACCGAGGAAAAACGGTCATGAAATACCGTTGGGAGTACCTGGGAGATGACTTTGATACGGATCAATCCATTTTAGATATCGACATTCGTTCTTTACATGAATATGTGAATCCAAGGGATCTCATAATTGATTTCTTCCCAAAACAAGAAGAGGAGCCAACTGGGCAATCAGAAGAGCCAAAACAAATTGCACCAGGATCTGAACCAGAGCCTGTGCCGACGCCTTCAGAAGAAGAGTATGAGGAACCACAATTTGCGGATATTGATGAAGAGATTGAGATTCCAGAAGAAGCGTATTCATCTGAACCTGTTCCAGTAACAGAATCAGCGAGTGTATTTGAACCACTTACCTTAGAAAATTGGAAACAAAAAACAGCGGAAGAATTCTTTGAAACACATCGTTCCATTTGGAGTGTGATTGAAAAGAAATGTATGAAGCAATGGAATAGACCGTTAGCGGATATTCAGGCAAGTACAATGGAAAGCTTTATTGACGATTTGAAAATATTAGTGACGACAGGACAAATTGATAAGAATACGTATCGTTTGATTAATGGGAAATACGGTGAAATTATGGATAGTTTACTAGAAAAAGAAGGCGTAAAGGAGGAAGTATGATGCAAGTAACCAATTCCTTACAACAAATTTTACAAGTTTACGGGAATCAAGTAATGGCGGGGAGGGAAGTGATGATAGGACTTAGAAATGGCATTGTGGTGTTGCAGCCAGGAGGAAACGGTGAAGCGCCGATTGTGATACGAGTAGACGAAGTGGATGAACATCTTGATATGACGATACAAGAAGTATTTGAAGCCTAAGAGAAAGCGGGTGAAACCATGAATGATGAGAAAGTCTTAGAAATACTAAAAACATTTAGTGAGTACTTAGAAATTGGCGGATTTACGAATTATATTCTCCGTTCGATTGGTTGGATGATTATTTTAGGGTTATCGTATCTGGTGGATGCATTAGAAGGAATTACAGATAAAATTTTGTTAGTCAAAACGTTATTTGCATCAGAAGAAGTACAATCTTTTGTGCGTGACTTTCAGCCTCTCTTTTATGTGTTATTTGCGTTTTCGCTCATTTATATTGGATACACTTTAATATTCAATCGGAAAACAAATCGTGAACAGATTGCGGTGAATATTTTTATCAGTATGGGTGTAATTGTGCTACTAAGTACGGCGATGATGCAAGCAGATAAATTTACAGATAAGGCAATTAAGGCAGTAGATCTCAAGGGGGCTGGAACTACAAGTGAAAAGATTATAAAAGATGGTCTTACAGATGTAGCACAGTTTGACATAGAAAAGTGGAAAACTACAAAACTGAAAGAGCCTAATAAAATTCCGCAAGAGAACATTAGACGAATTGATATTTTAGAGAAAATAGACAAGGATTTTAAAGTTGATAAAGATACAGATTTATCAGATGATGCAAAGAAAATTTTAGAAAAAAAAATGAGCATTGCACCAGATGGAAAAGAAGTACTAATAGACTTGAAAAATGGTTGGTTTGATTTTTGGCCAGATAAATATTACCGCTGGGACTGGGAGTTTTGGAAAATCGCTTCTTCTTTATTTGTAATTGGGATGACACTATTGTTTACAGCAATCAAACTTGGAAAATTGTGCTTTGAACTAGCTTTCAGCTACATTCTAGCAAACTTAGTTGCACCGGCAGATGTGGCAAATGGACAAAAAACTAAGCATATTCTGATGAATATTTTAAATGCGTTTCTTATCATGATTATGATTTTCCTTTCATTAAAGCTCTATCTCATCGGTATGAACTATATTCATGAAAATGTAAATGGGATTGCTTATGTAGTGGCATTAATTTGTTTAAGCCTTGCGGTTGTAGATGGTCCCGTTATTTGTGAACGTCTTTTTGGCATTGATGCAGGATTGAAAAATGGTTGGGGAGTCGTTGCTGGTGGATACGCACTTGGAAAAGGGATTAGTAAAGCAACCGGCAATATAGCGTCCAAAGCTGGAAACATGTTGAAAAGTGCAGGTAATGGTGCATTACAAGCAGGTGCAGGTGCCGCAGGTATGGCAAGTGGATATAAGAATGCAGGGAAAACAAGTGGTAGTGAACAAGAAAATCAGAAACAATCTAAAGAACAAAAAGGTAAAGAGAATGGAAAAGAAGGGAAAGAAAAGCAAAGCGATGCCGATGGCGGAGCAAATGGAACCGGTCATTCATCTATACAAGATGAAATGGGTCAATCAGGTTCTGGAACAGAAAAAAGTCAAGCGTCCCAAGGCGAGGTAGGCGGTGGCGCTACGTCTTTGCAAGATGAAATAAAATCGTCTGGTTTTGATAAAGAGGCTAAAAATGAAGGGCAGGGTTCTTCAGCGAATGTATCCGGCGGAACGCAATCTGGAGGTGGTGGAACACCAACAAGTGCATCAGGCGCATCAGGAAAATCTCAACCAGGTAGTAGCGGAGCACCATCAAGTACAACAGGCGGTTCTAAATCAGGTAGTAGCGGAGCACCATCAAGTACAACAGGCGGCTCTAAATCAAGTAGTAGTGGAGTACCATCAAGTACAACAGGCGGAAATCAACCAAGCAGTAGCGGAGCGTCATCAAGCGTATCAGAACCGTCTCAACCAAGTCATAGCGGAGCATCTTCAAGTGGTGAAGGTTCTACCGGTTCATCTCGTCCAGTAGATACGGCACCAACTTCTACAGAGGATATTCCAGCACCGCAAAGAGAAAATCGTACAATTGGTCAATATGCGAAGGATCGTCTCTCTAACGCATTTCATAATTCTCCAACGGTTCAAAAGACAAGACGTTCTTATCAGCTTGGACAAAATACAGGGGAGAGTTTCCGAAACAAACGCCAAAATAAGAATGAAGGGCAAAATACAAATCAAAATCCACCCGAAAATCGTAGAAAAGATGCATAGGTTACAACACAGTAAGCATACATGGAATGCTTATTTTTTTCGCTTGAAAAGGAGGAAATGAAAATGGCAAACTATCGAATTCCAAAAGAAATACGAACGGAATTGAAAATTAACAAAGTGTTATATCTTTTTGATCTCTTGTTCATTATAGGGCTTGTGGTTTTCACTATGACGACTAAGCCCTTGGTTCATCCGATGTTACAAATTCCCTTTTATATTTTTATGTTGATTGTAGGTGTCCTTTTAATAGTTCGTCCCAATACAAACCCACAAAAACGAATGTTTGAGGTGCTGTTTATTATGTTAGCTAGAAAACGTTCTACGTATTGTGCAATTGACCAGGAACAAGATTAAAGGAGGAAATGGCATGGCATTATTCAATGAAAAAGAAATGAATAGAGGAGTAGAAAAAAAGAGCGAAGCCAAACCGTCCCCGCAATTGCCAAAGCAAGAAAAAAAGCCAGGGGGAGTCGTAAAAATAAAAGGATTTCAGGAAAAGAAAGATGCACAACCAACGGTTGCACCTCTGAGAGAAAAAGAGATGCCAGTAAAGAAAAAGAAGAAAAATTTGATGCAACATCTTGGAAAGAAGAAAGATGTTGTGAAAAAAACAGCGAAGATTGACGAGGATTCGGGAAGCAAAGGGAAGACAGGAAAAGAGAAAAAAGGAAAAAAAATCAAAAAGAAAGAGAAGCCACCTCATATCAAAAAGAGTATTGCTGAAGTGATTCCGATTATTGATATGACAGAATCAGGTGTCTTTGAATTTCGAGAAGAACAAGGATTTGTAGATATCTTACAGATCCAGGGTACAGATATTTATTCCATGAACGAGGAAGAATCAGAATATGCGATTTATCATCTTGCACACTATTATCAATCGTATCAAGAGTCCATCAAAGTTGTATCGATGAACTTTCCGGTTTCAACAGAACGGCAACAACGTTTTCTACTTAAGAAAATTGAAACGTGCCAGAATCCGATATATGAACGATTCCTCGTACAGAAATTGCAGGAACTACAGTATTTAGAATGGGGGCGCACAAACCGGGAGTACTTTTTATTTGTGTATGGTGAGAACGAATTTGTTGTGAAAGAACGGGTGGAATCGTCAAAACGGTACTTGCAACGATGCATCCCATTGTTAGAGATGGAAGAGGAAAAGAAGATAGAAATTTTATATAAATTGCATAATCAAAATTCAAAAATTGGTACAAAAAAATAAGAAGAGGTGATGAATGTGTCTGTACTTAATTTTTTAAAGAGAAAGCAAAAGAAAGAAGAGAAAAAAGAAAAGAAACAAATCAGTAAGGAATTCGTTGCCCAAATTCAACCGCAAGGGGGAATAAAATTCCAAGAAGTATATGTTCAAGGTGGAGATGGATTACAATCTTGCATTCATGTATACGGGTATCAAACAACAGTAAATGACTTTTGGTTAGAACCTATTATGAATATGCCGAATGTCATTACAACTCTTGATATTATCAGTGATAGCCGAAAAATTGTGGTTGAATCGATTAATAAATCAATGGCAGAACAAAGCGTTCGACATGCGAACGCTAAAGATAATATTGAGCGTATTGAAGCGGAACAACAGTTTAATGAGTTAGAAACGTTATATCAACAAGTATCAAAAGGAGAGGTACTGAAGCGAGTACATTTACGCATTTATATTTCAGCGCGAACGATGGCAGAGCTAGAAAAACAAGCAAAAGAAGTCATGGAAACACTAGAATCTTATAATTTTAGAGGTGCCATATTCCTAAATGAACAAGAACATGAATGGGCATCTCTTACATCGAGTTTTGAGATGCAAAAGAAATATATCAATAAACGAAATGGCAAAGAAATACCGGCTCTTTCTTTAGCAGGAGGATTTCCATTTCACTTTACATTCCTAAATGATCCATATGGGATTTACTATGGCACGACCAAAACAAAGGGGAGTGTCATTTTTGATTTGTTTCATAAAGATGCACAGCGAAAGAGTTATAACGGCGTTGTAATTGGAAAGATGGGTGCCGGCAAGTCTACCTTACTGAAAAAAATTATGAGTGATAATGCAATGAAGGGATATAAGATTCGAGGCTTTGATATTACAGGTGAGTTTGAAGATATTGTGCAAGAATATAACGGGAAGCAAATTGCATTGGATGGGTCACAAGGACAAATTAATCCGCTTCAAGTGTATAAGACGGCTGAAACGGAAGAAGGTTCGTTTACCCAGCATTTATCTAAAATGAGTATCTTTTATCGCTTTATTGCGCCAGAAGCAAAAGATGATGAAATTAAAGAATATGAGAATTTACTGCGTAAAATGTATGTAGCTAAGACATTATGGAGTGATGAATCGGGAGCTGTCAATCATATTACGAGTTTACCAGCAAATGAATATCCGATTTTCTCCGATTATTTACATTTTGTTCGTACAGAATTATATGAAGATATAAAGAAAGGAATCTACCGTTCTAATGTGAGTCCGACTCGTAAGGAACGGCTAGAACTGATTGAATTAAACCTTATTAATTTAGTAGACAATTATAGACATTTATTTAACGGTATTTCCACGATAGACGATTTCTCTAAAGAGCAAATCGTCTTTTTTTCATTGCGCCATCTCATGAGTTTAAAAGAAGAAATCTATCAAGCACAGATTTTCAGTGTGATGAACTTAATGTGGGATGAGATGCTAGAAAACGGAAAACCGCAGTGGAAAGCGTTTGATAGAAAGGAATTAAAATTTGAAGACGTAATGCGTTTTCTTATTATCATGGATGAAGCACATCATTTAATAAATACGAGTGAACGTAGTCAACATGCGGTGGATTTCACGATTAAGTTTAGCCGAGAAGCACGTAAATATTTTGCAGGGATTGTATTTGCAAGTCATTCTATCCGAGACTTTGTGCCAGAGGATGCAAGTGTGGCAGCAGTAGAAAAAATTAAGACACTCTTTGAGCTTACGCAGTACAAATTTATTATGCAACAAGACAGCAACAATCTAGACATGTTAGGACGAGTGTTTGCGGGGCAAATCAGTACAAGTGAGCTGAATGAAATACCGTTTTTACCAACAGGAGATGTACTCTTATGTATCAGTGCCGTAAAGAATATTTTATTTAAAGTCGATGTGACAGAAGAAGAGTTAGCGGTATTTGGAGGAGGGGCGTAATTCATGCATCTTGTACTGAAGATGATTCCGAAAAAGTGGCTCGTTGTGATTGCTCTGAGTCTACTTTTTCTCTTTGGAACTTTTCTTATAGGAGCTACAATGACACTAATTGGTGGAATGGAAGGGAATAAAAAGCAAGGGGATATTACATACCCAAAAGGTGGTATGGGGACAGCAAATGTTTCGGCTGAAGTGTTGAAATGGGAACCTACCATTCGGAAGTATGCGCAGGAATTTGGTGTAGAAGCGTTTGTCCCATTAATGTTGGCTCAAATGATGCAGGAGAGTGGCGGACGGGGACTGGATCCTATGCAAAGCTCAGAAGGAGCTTACAACACAAAGTATTGCAAAGCACCAAATTGTATCACAGATCCAGACTATAGTATCTGGGCAGGTGTTCAGGAATTTAAGCATGCAATTGAGCGAGCGGGTGTAACGGGACCAGGTGATATGGATCACATAAAAACCGCTTTGCAGGCCTACAACTTTGGAACAGGATTCTTTGATTTTATTGCAAAAAATGGGGGGAAATACACAAAAGAATTAGCAATTCAGTTCTCCGCAGAAACATATCAAAAAGTAAAACATACGGGTATGTATCGTTGTGTAAGACCAGAGATGATACCCTATGGGGCATGTTATGGCGACGCCTTATATGTTGATGCGGTTTTGAAATATTTTATACCTGGCGTACCAGTAAATGGCGGTGGAGGAAGCGCAGGAGGCGGTTCTTCTGGCTCACAAGTTGCCGATGTAGGGCGTCAATGGATTGGACGTTCTACGTATGTATTTGGTGGTGGACGCAACACAAATGACATTGCAAGAGGGATTTTTGATTGTAGTAGTTTTGTACGTTGGGCATTTGAACAGGTTGGGATGAATGTGAGTCCAATGGGAGCTGTAAGTACAGAAACTTTAAATAAGATTGGTACACAAATTTCACCAATGGAAATGAAAGCTGGTGATGTTATTTTCTTTGATACGTATAAACATGACGGTCATGTTGGCATTGTCATTGATCAAAATACTTTCATTGGTTGTCAAACGAATAAAGGTGTCTCAATCGAAAATTTATCGACTCCATACTGGACTAAAGTATTTAAAGGACATGTGAGACGTTACTGAAAATATTAAGAAATTAATAAGGGGAGAGATTTTTATGATAAATAAAATAGAGTTATGTGACAAAGCATTATTTCAAAAAGTGATAACACCACCAATAGAAGAATTTCAAAATTATAAAATTAAACCAGCAAATTATATGATTCAAGACGTTGGTGAGAACTTTCTTTTGCATAGAGAGTTGAGTGAAGATGAGTCTTCACAATCAAAAGAAATACTGTCTCGTTATGAAGGGAGGAGGTACGTATTTTTGTATAATTATCCTTCGGAAGAAGAAGCTTTGCAGGCGATTTATTCTTTTTGGGGTGCAATAAAACAGCTCAACTCATTTGAAGAATAGGAGGGAGAAAGATGACAGGAGGAAAAAATAAAGATAACAGAAAAATCTGGTTTGTAACGCTTGCAATTGTTATTGCAGGCGTTACTTTTTTGAACATCTTTTTGTATTCTCGTAACGATGAAACGGGTGATGTAAAGCAATTAAAAGTTCGTAACCAGGTGTTACAAACTGAAAATGAAGAACTGAAAAAGAAAGTGAAAGAAACACTTCCTTCGGAACAAGAACAAGAGCGACAATCGTATCTTTCGGCAGTCGAGAAGTTTATTCAGTTATCCTTTCATCGAGAAAAACAAGGATATGAGGAACGAAGAGAACAAGCAAAAAAATTAATGAAAGATGAAGTGTTTCAGCTCTTTTATCCAACGGATACATTCGAAATGGGGGACACATACGTATCTAAGCCATCTGATATGAAGTTATATTTACAAGACTATAAAATTGGTGCTTCTCAGGTAGAAGTGATCATAGAATTTCAAAATACCGTGACCATTGGAGCGAATGGAACAACAGATAAAACGAAAAATGTGATGAAAGTAACGGTGCAAAAAAATCAAGAGAGTTGGCAAGTAACCAATGTAGAAGAACTAGCGGTTCAGATCATTGCATCTTAAAAAAAGTGAGGTGTTTAGTAAATGGAAGTTGTAAATAATAGTGTGAATTTAAGACGTAAAAAATCATGGATATACGGTTTGATTGTTGGGTTTATGTTTGTTGGTTTTTTCGGTTTTTTTACTTCGAAATTATATTTACCCTATGAAGAACCGGTCTATCATACAGAGATGAAAAAGCCGGTTACGTTATTTGGAAATCGAACAATGACGATAGAGAAAAGAGCATATGATCCAGCTTCCCATACAATAGAAATGTTTCTTCATGTAGAGGGAGGAGATGGAGAAAAGTATCAGTTCCAGGCACAAGAAAAAGCAAATCCGAATCTTCAGTTACCAGTAAAAGTGGTGTACCAAGATGATGAAAATATGGTTGTACAAGTGAAAGAACTATCTCCAAAATGGCAAGCAGTTGCTCTCGATGTATTGGAAAAAAATAATCGAGATGTAACAGTAGAGACAAAGCAAAAGGCTGAAGGAGAAAACGAAACTTCAAAAGAAGATGAAAAACAAACATTCTTAAAATCATTCTTCTCCGATCAAAAGAAAACGGAAATAGAAGAGGGTATTTCACAAAAAAGTAAAGGTGATTATGCGAAAGTGTTTATCGGTATGAAACAAAAAATCTTAAAAGAAAAAGTAAAACAGTACGATGAAGTCATGAAACAAGAAACATCTAAACAAACAGAGTGGCAAAAGCAAATCACAGAATGGAAGAACGATTCTAAGTACCAAACTGAAACAGAAAAAATGGAAACCGACGCAAAAATCAACTCAAAAGAAACGAATATTAGCCAGTCAAAAGAGAAGGTTGAACTATATAAATGGGAGCAAGGACAAGTGAAAGAAAAGATAAAAAAATTAGATGAGAAGGCAAAAGATGTAGAGCGTTCATGAAAAAAGTTGGGTCGACCATGACTCAACTTTCTTTATTTACGATTCAACCTCGAGTCAACCTGTATAGAAAGATGACTCGACCGTGACTCAACTAGAGGGGAATTTGAGTCGACCTCGACTCGACTTTTGAAAGACTTTCATGACCCCACGATTTTACTAGGCTTTGCCTAGTCCCACACCCTCGGTGGGGGCAAAAATCCCTTATGCTCTTCTCACTCTTGGGTGTGGTGTTCTGAACAAATGGAGGCGAAATAACAGATGGACATTAAAATCCGAAATTTGAGTCCAGTTGCGATCAAAAGATTAGATGAAATTGCAAAGAAGAAAAACATTTCAAGACAGGAATTTTTAAAAGGACAAATTGAAACATTGGCGTTTTACCAGGAACAACAAAATCGTGAATTGTATCTTCAACAGTTGCTAGAAAAAAATATCTATGCGATGGAAAGTTGTTTCGAAGTTGTAAAGGAGATGAATACATTTTTACAAATGATGACGCAGGATGATGAGGCATGAATCAATCAACAAGTCCTTCACAAGCAACTGTGACACCTGGTGTTGTGACTGTGTCTCGGTTTGTTACCGCCGATGGCAAAACATTTCAAGATTATGTGGAGTATGTCGACCGAGAAGATGCAAAAAGAGAAGGTGAAGCGCATCAGAAAATATTTTCTCTGTATCAGGATTATATGGGAGATGCAGAGAAGACATCTTCCCTCTTCACAGAGCATAGTAACGGTTTAAAGGAAAATGAAAAGAAAGATTTAAAAAAAATGTTTCAGCTCGCCCAAAAGAATAAAAGTATTATGTGGCAAGATGTCATCACTTTTGATAATGATTGGCTTGCTGAACATGGCGTGTACGATCCTAGAACACGTACTGTAGATGAAACAAAATTAATGGATGTCACCCGGTTAGCGATGAAAGAAATGTTAAAAAGAGAGAAGCTAGAACATACAGCAATTTGGTCAGGGGCGATTCACTATAATACGGATAACCTTCACATTCATGTCGCAACTGTTGAGCCATTTCCAACGAGAGAACGAGGGAAGCGAAAACAAAAAACATTGGATGCGATGAAGGGGAAAGTGGTTCAAAATATTATGAATCGTGGTCAGGAACAAAAACAGATTAATGATTTAATTCGAAAGAATATGGTTGCAAAAAAGAAAGAAGATTCCACATTCACATGGCGCAATCGAGAGCTAAAACCATTATTCCAGTTCATTTATAAACGCTTACCAGAAGATAAAAGGCAATGGCAATACAGTTACAATACATTGCGCCCACTCCGTCCTCATCTCGATGCATTAACGAAAAAATATATTGAGAAGCATCATAAAGAAGATTATAAACAGTTTCTTCAAAAGTTAGATAAAGAAGTAGATGTATTAAAGAGAGCATATGGAGAAGGTTCTGGTGATAAGAAACGCTATGAAAATTATAAAGAAAATAAGATAGAAGAGCTTCACAAGCGAATGGGAAATGCGTTTTTACAAGAGATGAAAGCATACGATAAAGAACGACAGCGCATTGATAAAATGTTAGATCGAAAGCCCATTCAGCAAAAGAACTTTCAACAAAATGTTTCGATGCAGTATGCACTTAGGAAAATGGAAGGTGCATTCAAAAGTGAATATGAAAGTTGGAAAAATCAACGTTATTATGAGCGTCTTCAAAGAGAAATCCAACAACAAAATGAGAGGGGATATGAACGATGAAAGAGAACGAAGTAAAGCGGGTATTTACGATTGACAAGGAAACAGATCATTACTTTAGGGCTTATATGGAAGAACATCAAATTCGCTATAACGGTGTAGCACTTGCAAAAATGTGTAGAGATCATGAGCAAGCAAAACAGCAAGAATGGTCGCTTCGATATATTACAGAAGTCGTGACAAAGCACCTTCATGAGGTGTTGAAAGAAGAACTTACAAAAATCCGACTTGGTACGAATAGTGCTGATAAAAATACACAAATGTTAATTGAGTTTATGAATGGCATCTATGAGCATGAACAGTATCAAGGGGTTTGCACAACTGATATTGCAGAAACTGAAGCAACAAAACATGTAAGAGAAGTAGTAGAGGAAAGAATTGCACATAAAAGACAAAAGAAGATGGATTATCAAACTTCGAGGGGGCAAACAAAAGAAGTGTTTGTTCCAATTGAGGAGGTGAACCTATAGAGCCACTTGATGAGATTGTGAGGAAGAAATATCAGTACAATTAAAAGGAAAAGGGGAAGAAGAAATGTTACTACTTCATGAAGATATTGAACTTGGAATTATAAAATCTATTGGTGAAAGAGAAGTTACTTTTCACGTCGCAAATCAAGAAGTAACAATCCCATTAACAGAAGAGGAAGAACAAGAGTTATTTGATTATATTGAGCTTCCAGAAAATGATTTACTGATTCCCATCAACATGAAGACTCATAAAATGTGTGTTCCAACAGACTTAGAAACTTGGAATGAAGAAACGATGGATGAATTAATAGAAGCTTCATCAAAGGGAGCGGAAAACAATGAGTAAAAAGCGTTCCCCTGTTTCATTTGAAGAGAAAAAACAAAAGGTAGTAGCACTAACAAAAAAGATGGAAAAAAGTATAGAAGGTTATTTTCGTTCACCAGGAGATTTAAAAGAGTATTTGTCATTTATGGCAAAATTCTATCGCTATTCACCATCTAACATTGCATTAATACAGAGTCAATTTGAGGGATCCAGAGCCGTGGGTTCCTTTTCTTTTTGGAAAGAAAAAGGATTTTCGGTTAATAAGGGTGAGAAAGGAATACAGATCCTTGTTCCGAACCGAACAACAGCAAAATTTAAAGACAAAAGGGGAACTTGGAAACCTGTTGCAAAAGCGAATGAAGAAGAGAAAAAACAGATTGAATCTAAAAGTATAGAAGTGAAACCAGGTCGTCTATATTTTTCTGTCGGCTATGTATTCGATGTGTCGCAAACGAACGCAAAAGCGGAAGATTTGCCTCATATTTTTCCAAATCGTTGGCTAGAAGGAACTGTGAAAGATTATAAGAGTTTGTACAAAGGTATGGAAGCTATTGCGGAAAAAAACGGTGTGAAAATTATTGAACCGAAACAAGAGCTTGGGGTCGCAAAGGGGGTGAGCTATACCCTAACAAAAGAAGTTGCTTTAAATCCACGAAATAGTCAATTACAGAATGTGAAAACACTTCTTCATGAGCTTGCCCATGCCAAACTTCACACAGCCGAAACACATATGAATTACACGGCACCAGAAAAAGAGTTTCAAGCTGAAATGACAGCTTATGCGGTTTCTTCCTATTTTGGAATTGATACAAGCGAGTATTCGTTAGGATACTTAGCAAACTGGACGCAAGGGAAAGAGTTAAAAGATAAATCCAAATTGCTAAAAGAAGTACATGAAACGTCTGTGGAATTTATTGAAACAATTGAAAGTATTTTAGATAAAGAAATCAATAATAAAAAAGGGAAAGAGGTAGATAGTATGGCAAAAACAGAGTCAGATGGTTTATATGCATCTCCATATCATGAGAAAGCCCATTTGGTTACAATCGAAGTGTTGTATAAAGATGTGCAAGATATGTATGGTGGAAAAATACACATGATGGATGCTTTTACTAAAGAGATTACTGACATACCAATACGGAAGGAAGAAGAACCAAATCAAGAAGGTTTATCTGTATCTTTAACGGAAAAAAACG
>Ga0102589_1003484_pt1 | contig 16287 bp, 19 predicted proteins | sample AraplaMF_Col_mLB_FD_76858 | JGI IMG/M metagenome (GOLD analysis project Ga0102589, IMG submission 76858) | Arabidopsis root microbial communities from the University of North Carolina, USA - plate scrape MF_Col_mLB | ecosystem: Host-associated > Plants > Roots > Endosphere | place: USA... | reverse complement strand
CACCATGAGCCGCGCGGTCGGTGTGCCCACCTATATTGCCGATGTGATCGTCGCAGCCTCGCTGATTTCGGTGCTGGTCGCGACCTTGATGACGCAATACAGGCTGGTGTGGGGGCGCAAGCCATGACCGAACTGCTTGACGTCCTCGCCGCCGCTCCTTTCTGGATTGCCGTCCTTCGCATCGCCACGCCGCTCATCCTCGGCACCCTGGGCGTGCTGCTCTGCGAACGCGCCGGTGTGCTCAACCTCGGCATCGAAGGCATCATGGTCGCGGGCGCTTTCAGCGGCTGGCTGGCCGTGTACGGCGGCGCGCCGCTGTGGCTGGGCGTGGTGGTAGCGGCGTTGACGGGTGCGGCCTTTGGCCTGCTGCATGCTTTCCTTACCGTGGGCCTGGCGCTGTCGCAACATGTCGCCGGCCTGGGCATCACCCTGCTGGCAACCTCGCTGAGCTATTACGGCTACCGCGTGAGTTTCCCCAAGGTCGACACGCCGCCCACCGTCACGCCGTTTGCGCCCATGCACTGGCTGGACGGATCGGGTTTAAGCGTGCTGGCCGCGCAAACCCCGCTCACCCTGCTGGCCCTGGCCCTGGTGCCGCTGGTTGCCTGGCTGCTGTACCGCACGCCGGCCGGCCTGGCGATACGCATGGTCGGCGAGAACCCCCAGGCCGCCGAAGGCCAGGGCGTCTCGGTCGCGGCCACGCGCACCGCCGCCATCGTCGCCGGCTCGGCCCTCATGGGCGTGGCCGGAGCCTTCCTGACACTGTCGGCCTTTAACGCCTTTTTCTTTAACATGGTCAACGGCCGCGGCTGGGTCTGTGTGGCGCTGGTGGTGTTCGCCTCCTGGCGGCCCGGCAAGGCCTTGCTGGGCGCGCTGCTGTTCGCGTTTTTTGACGCGCTGCAGCTGCGCCTGCAGACTTCCGGCCTCATCAACGTGCCTTACCAGATCTATTTGATGCTGCCCTACCTGCTCTCCATACTCGCGCTGGTGCTGGTGGCGCGCAAGGCGGCGTATCCTCAGGCGTTGATGAAACCTTATCGCAAGGGAGAGCGCTGATGCGCAGCCGCCAAACAGAAAGCACAGACCCGGCTTTCCTCAATGAGAAAACCGCCCGCAAACAGGCCGAACGCCAGCTCCTGCAGGAGGCCTTGGCCGGCGGCCTGCAAGCCGAGCCCATAGCCTGGGCACCCGGCAATGCCACCCTCATCGCGCCGTCCCTGCTGGCCAGCCCGCGCCTGCGGCTGCGCCCGTGGACAGACGCCGACCGCGACCCCTTTGCCGCCATGACGGCCGATACCGAGGTCATGCGCCACTTCCCGGCGCCGCTCAGCCGCGCACAGAGCGACGCCTGGATAGACCGCATGAGCCGCAAGATCGAGGAACGCGGCTGGGGCTTCTGGGCCATGGACTACCTGGCCGAAGGCGCCACACCGCAATTCGCGGGCTTTACCGGCCTCCATATTCCCGACCCGGAATTTCCTTGCGGCCCCTGCGTGGAAGTGGGCTGGCGGCTGGCTCAGCGCTTCTGGGGCCTGGGCCTGGCGACCGAGGCGGCACGCCTCTCCTTGCGCGCCGGCTTCGAGTCCCTGGGCCTGCAGGAGATCGTCGCAATGACAACGCTGCGCAACACCCGCTCGCGCGCCGTCATGCAGCGCCTGGGCATGCAGGAAAGCCCTGCGGACGAGTTCGACCACTGGGCTTACCCCGCGGACAGCCCTGAACGGCGCTGCTGTATCTACCGCCTGCCCCGCGCGCGCTGGTCCGCGGACCCGCAAAATCGCAGCTGAAAGGCCCACGCCATGGTAGACCTCCTCATCACCAACGCCACCCTGCCCGACGGCCGAACCGGCATCTCCATCGCCGTGCAGAACGGCAAGATCACCGCCGTCGAAGCCGGCCTGCAAGCACCGGCCCATGAAACCATAGACGCCCACGGCTACCTGCTAAGCCCGCCTTTCGTAGACCCCCACTTCCACATGGACGCCACGCTGAGCTACGGCCTGCCGCGCGTCAATGAAAGCGGCACGCTGCTCGAAGGCATCGCGCTATGGGGCGAACTCAAGCCGCTGCTGACGGCCGAAGCCCTCATGGAACGCGCCCTCGCCTACTGCGACTGGGCCGTCGCCAAAGGCCTGCTGGCGATACGCAGCCACGTCGATACCAGCGACCCCAGCCTGCTGGCCGTCGACGCGCTGCTCGAAGTCAAAAAACAGGTCGCGCCCTATATAGACCTGCAGCTGGTCGCCTTCCCGCAGGACGGCGTGCTGCACACAAAAGGCGGCGTCGACAACCTCAAGCGCGCGCTGGACAAAGGCGTGGAGGTGGTGGGCGGCATCCCGCACTTTGAACGCACCATGGCCGAGGGCGCGGCCAGCGTCAAGCTACTCTGCGAAATCGCCGCCGAACGCGGCCTGCTGGTCGACATGCACTGCGACGAATCCGACGACCCGCTGTCGCGCCATATCGAAACCCTGGCCTTTGAAAGCCAGCGCCTGGGCCTGCAAGGCCGCGTCAACGGCAGCCACTGCACCTCCATGCACAGCATGGACAACTACTACGTCTCCAAGCTGCTGCCCCTGATTGCTGAGAGCGGCGTCAGCGTTATCGCCAACCCGCTGATCAACATCACATTGCAAGGCCGCCACGACACGTATCCCAAACGCCGCGGCATGACCCGCGTGCCCGAACTCATGGCCACCGGCGTGAATGTCGCCTTCGGCCACGACTGCGTGATGGACCCCTGGTACGGCATGGGCTCAGGCGACATGCTCGAAGTCGCCCACATGGGTTTGCACGTCGCGCAGATGACCAGCCAGAAAGGCATTCGGCAGTGCTTTGACGCGGTGACGGTCAATGCCGCCAAGGTCATGCACCTGCCGGGCTACGGGATCGCGCCCGGATGTGATGCAAGTTTTGTGCTGCTGCAGGCGCGTGACCCAGTCGAGGCGATCCGTTTGCGCGCAACCCGGCTGCAGGTCTGGAAGAGGGGCCAGCGGCTGGCCGGAACGCCCGAAGTCGCCACCCAGCTGCAGCTGCCAGGGCGCCCTCCTCACACTCGCTTTATGCCTTCCCGCTAAGCAAAGCCGGCCCCTGCAGGCCCTGCGCAAAGACAAGCACCTGTCAATCCAGCGCGCCGAGCCGCAGCATAGGAAAGCCCTCACCGTCAAGGTGAGGCAGCTATCAGTCGCCGGGTTTCGCCGGACTTTGCAGCCTGCGCAGCCCGAATATGTCCTTGATGATGATCTGGCCGCGCTGGCTTTTCAGGAAGCCTTCGGCGACCAGCCCCTGCATCAGCCGCGCGACCACTTCACGCGACGTACCCAAGTGTCCGGCCAGCTGCTGCTGCGTCGTTTTCAATACCCCGTCGGACGAGGCATGCAGCAGCACAAAATGCACAAGGCGTTGCCGGTGGTTAAAGGAATGAACAGCATCCAGTTCCGCCATCAACCTGAAAACAAGTGTCGAGAGCGCATGCAGCGTCAGGTCCTGTATGTACGCTTCCTGCTTGAAAAGTTGCCGGTACAAAGGACCGGGGATGACGGCGACACGTGTCGCCTTGTCGGCCTGAACCCACGCAGGATAGAGAAGATCGTTGAACAGGCAATTAAGCGAGAGCACGCAAGTCTCGCCGGCCTCCACCAGATAGAGCGTCGCTTCAGTACCCGCCGGTGTGATGGTGTACACGCGCAGCCGGCCCGACAGCACGACATAGGCGCCGGAGGCGGGCTGGCCCTTGCTGATGATGCCAGTGCCTGCAAGCGCATTCATAGGAACCGCACCCTGCGTCAACAGGGCCTGGCCGTCGGCACTCAGGCGACTAAAAGGCTCGAAAAGGGTAAGTTCACGCAAGACCTGCATGTTGCTCCATTCGCGGCGGCCTGCCGCACTGTCAAACCACTGGTGCCACGTGGCCACGCTTGATCCACAACAGGGCACCTTCAGGACTGGCCAGCTCGGGCTGCCCGGAGCCTGGATTGCGCACCCAGCACAGCGGGCCGAGGTGCTGCGCACCCGCAGCTCCCACCCGGACCGATCCCTCGACGACCAGCATTTCCTGGCCGCCCTGGGCATGCTGCGCGGCCATGGTACACCCCGGCTCCAGCCGTTCGAGGATTACGGTTTCCCCGCCTCCCGCGTACAGCAATGCTCGCCGATGCCCGGCGATTCCCACATCAACCCATGGCCTGCTGGCTTCGCTGATGACGACGCGGCGCCGTTCGAGCGGGTCCATCTGCCGCAGTTTGACGAAGATGGTGCAGCCTTCGTCGCTGAAGGGCCTGTGGCTGGAGCCCGGCGGATTGCGCACATAGGTACCGGGGCCGTAGCGGCCGTGCTCGTCGGAAAATACGCCGGAAAGCACCAGGAACTCTTCACCCAGCGCATGCGAGTGTGCGCCGAATCGGCTGCCGGCTGCATAGCGCACGAGCGTGGTCGCCATTGCCACTTCTGCGCCGATACGCTCAAGCATGCGCCGCTCAACCCCGGGTTGCGGCGACGCAAGCCACGGCAGCGACGCGGCCTGCACGAGGACCGCAGCCCTGCGGTCGGCGTTCAGGTGCATTGACTCCATCAAAACTTCTCCTGTGCGGTCCGCAAGTCCAGCTCCTGCGTCCACGCGAAAGGCGCCTGCTGTGCAAGCCAGAGGAAATTGGCAGCCACGCCGTCGGGCGCCATAACCGGGGCGTCTCCTGCCGCGTAGCGGGATGCGGCAGCAGAGCCGCGAAGCATGCCGTCCAGCATGACGTGGGCCACGTGGATTCCCTGCGGCTGGAACTCTCTTGCCAGTGACTGCACAAGCCCGCGAAGGGCAAATTTGCCCGCGGCCATGGCCGCGAAGCGGGTCGACCCGCGCAGTGAAGCCGTGGCACCGGTGAAGAGCAGGTTGCCGCGCCCCACGGCCAGCATGCCTGGCAGCACGGCCCGGGCGCAATGCGCTGCCCCGATGGGGCCGGCATCCAGGCAATCGCGCAACGCACCCGACTCCAGTTCAAGAAAAGGAGCAACCGCCAGGTGGCCGGCGTTGTACAGCAGCGTGTCAACGGGCCCGCGGCGCTCGATCAGGGCCGCAACGGCCCGCGCCACTGCGTCACCGTCCGCCAGATCGCAATCTACCCGCCGCAAGCCCACCACCTCGTACCCTGCTCCGCCGAACTGCCGTGAAAGCGATTCGCCAAGCACGCCTCCTGCGCCCGCGATGAGTGCGAAGGGCCGGCTCACATCATCCCCAGCAGGCGCCCGATCAACACCAGCGTGGCCGCCCAGCCCGCTGCCCAGGCAAGCGTGCGTGCGCCGGGAACACCGAGCGTGTAAACCACGTAGTGAACAAGCCGCGCAAAAAAGTAGACCGCGCAGGCGACTGCCGTCACCGAATCGGCACGGCCACTGGCCTGCACCGCCAGCACGGCCGGCGCAAAGACCACCAGGTTTTCGGTCGCATTGGCCTGGGCCCGTTGGGCACGTTGCGCCCATTCGGCCAGCGGCTTTTCAGTGGTCGACGGGTTGGCCAGCGTACCGCCAAGGCCGCGCACGGCGATGCGGTTCAAAACGTAAGGCAAGGCGAACAACGCCGCCGCAGCCAGGGTCAGCGCGAGCCAGTAAATGTCCTTGGACATGATGAGTTTCCTTCTTTGTTGCATGCCGCAATGTGGGCACGAACGCGAAGATAGCCGCGGCTCGAAAGGAGTTCTGTAGCTTTTGCTACAGAGTCACAAAGATGCTGGCGCAGACGCCCGAAGCTTCCGCGCAATTGCGGTTGCCGGGCCGCCGACCGCGACCGGGTTTATGGTGCTTCGATAAGGACCGGAGCCACTCTTGAATCTTCAAGGTAAAGTGCAAATAGCCACTTTTACCTTGAAGAAACCCAGCCGCAAGTCACATGGACCCCGAACATGCCGCACGACAATTGATTGCGGCCCGAACCGGCGGCCCCGCCGCGTCCTGGCGCGACGTCCTCCCCGCCGACCGCGCCGGCGCCTACGCCGTCCAGGATGCGACGATCGCGGCCATGGGCCCCATCGCCGGCTGGAAGGTGGGCGCCAAAAGCCCGCAAGCCGAACCCCATTGCGCACCCCTGCCAGCCTCGGGCATCCACGCCTCGGGCGCCATGCTCACAGGCCCCGCCTGGCGATGGCGCTGCATAGAGGTCGAAATTGCTTTCCGGCTGGGGCACGACCTGGACCCACAAGGCAGGCTGCTGGCACCCGCCGAATTGGCTCAAGCTTTTGATGCGGTATTGCCTGTCATGGAAGTGGTGGAAAGCCGCTTGCATGAAGGGCATATCGCCGACCCACTGGCCCAACTGGCCGACCTGCAGTGCCACGGTGCGCTGGTGCTGGGCAACCCATCGGCCTTGCCGCCCGCGCAGGTGGATTTGCGCACGCTGGAGGCCTCACTGAGCTTTAACGATGCCATTGCTGCCCACACCCACGGCGGCAATCCGGCGCAAGACGTCTGGCGACTGCTGGCGTGGCTCGCGCTGCATTGCGCCCAGCGCGGCCAGCCGCTACGCGCGGGCCAGATCGTAACCACCGGCTCATGCACAGGGATGCTGAACGCCCCGCTGGGCCTTCCGGTGCGTGGAGAGGTGACGGAGGTCGGCGCGGTAGAGTTGCGGTTTGAACCTTAGGTGCAGGTAAGCAGTAAAGAGGTACCCCGTGAATTCATCCATTGCCCATGCCGAGCTCATCGCCACGTACAGAAAGGCGCAAGCAGAGGCCGCCCACAAATTCGGGTTGATCAAAACGGTTGCCGCAAAAGGCCCCAAAGCGATTCAGATGGCCGTCGAGACTGCGGAAAAAGCGGCCAAACGCAGGGATGCCTACGCCAAAAAGCTCGCGGCGCTCAAGGTGGATCTCAAGGATTAGCTGGGTGGGCTAAGGATAATCAGGATTTGGAAAAAAAACGATGAGCCCAGAAGTACCCGAAGAAGAACCCGAACCGATCGAGGAATACGTCCCCGGCGTCGCAAACGGCAGGCACTACATGGCCAGGCTGTGCCATCTCCCTGACGGCCCCTGGTATATCGACGTTGTCCATGTTGAATCGCAGCCGCCCTTGCATGGCAGCGACAGGACCTGGCCCACGCGCGAGGAGGCTGTTCAGGCAGCGGACAAGATGGTCGCCGATCTGGCGCACTGAGCGCGCGGATGTAACGCCCTGTCAACGCCCTTGCAGCCCAGGCAAGCAGCACCATCTGGATGCCAGCGGCCCGCCGGGCCTGCACCTTGACCCAAGGAGTATTCATGTTCAAGCGTCTGACTTTGCTCTGGGTTCTGATACGCGGCGATGCGCGGCGGCTGTGGACGGCCCTGCGCCACCCCGAAGCGCCCGCCTGGCTGAAATGGGGTACCGCGGCCATTGCGCTCTACCTGTTCTCACCCATTGATCTCATCCCCGACATCCTGCCCGTCATCGGCATTGCCGACGACCTGGTGCTGGTTCCGCTGGCGGTCCGCTGGCTGTTGAACCGCCTGCCGCCCGGGATCGCCGATCCTGCGAAAAAGCCCTCGGCATGATGCAGGCCGGAGCAAGCCAACACGCTTTCCATTGATGCCGATCCACCCCGTCTCACTGGCCATTGCGCTGCCCTCCGGTGGCAGCACTTCCGGTCTGCTGCAGGCTCCCGCCGGCGCCAAGGCTTGTTATGTGTTTGCCCACGGCGCAGGCGCGGGCATGAAGCACGCCTTCATGGAGGCGATGGCCCTGGGTCTCGCGGAACGCGGCATTGCCAGCTTGCGCTTCAATTTTCCGTTCATGGAGCAAGGCTCGAAACGCCCGGACTCCCCCGCCGTTGCGCATGCGGCGGTTCGGGCGGCGGTGGCTGAAGCGGCGCGGCATATGCCGGGTGTGCCGCTGTTTGCCGGCGGCAAGTCTTACGGTGGGCGCATGAGCACACAGGCGCAGGCGGCTGAGCCCTTGCCTGGGCTGAAGGGCCTTGTGCTGGTGGGTTTTCCATTGCACCCGGCCGGCAAGCCCTCCACCGAACGCGCCGTGCACCTGGCGGACGTCAAGCTGCCCATGCTGTTTCTGCAAGGCACGCGCGACGGCCTCGCTGATCTGGACCTGATCAAGCAGACCACGGCAAACCTCGGCAACAAGGCCAGCCTGCATATTGTGGAGGGCGCCGACCACGCCTTCCATGTGCTGGTTCGTTCAGGCCGAACCGATGCGCAGGTGCGCGAGGAACTGTGCGACACCATGGCCGCGTGGATGACGAAGCGCTAGGGTTGCAGCAGGGTCATCAGCAACCGGGCGATGACGCCTTAAGCCGCCACCAGCTTGGCAGGCGTAGCCGGCTCTTTCTCCTGAACCACTGCATACTCCACGGCCAGGCGCAGCATGGTGGGCGTGACGTAGTGGCGATGCACATAGTCAATCGCCGCCATGTAAAAGCGGCCGAAGAAATTCTTGCAGTGGACCCGCGTGCCCAGCATCACGTCCACATGGTGCTTGTCGACGATTTCCACGCTGACGCAAGACCTGAATAGCAGATGTTTGTCGTTGGCGCCCAGGATGACCTGCGCCTTGCTGTCGGCGGCGTTGGTGCTCTGATCCAGCACCGGATAACGGTTCGCAAACAGGTTGCTGGTGTCCGGCGACAACAGGGATGAAACCGGGCAGCCCAATGGCGATGTACGCAGGCCCAGGGGCTTGACCAGCACGTTGCGCAGCGCCATCAGGTTGGACACTCCGCTGGGTGCGTTAAGCATAAAACCTTCGAGCACCGCAGCCAGCAGATTCGTGGCACTGGTGTTCCCGAAGTTGGTGCCGGTCACACTCAGGCGAAAAGTGTCTTCATGGTGGACACGCAAGCCGCTCAACTGCTCCAGCAGCAAGGAATCGGCCGGCGGACTGCTGAGCTCTTTCACGCTGCGGGCGGAGCCGCCATGCGACAGAAAGCCCGAGGCCCCTTTCCACGAACCCCACAAACCCCGCAACACACCGGCACCGCTGCGCACGGTGTTGCAGACCACACGATGAAAGGTTCCGGGCGGCGCATCAAGCGACAGCGTTGTGGTCGGCACGGCATCGGGCTTGAAGTCCTTGGCCTGGAGCAGCGCCTTCACCGCATCGGGCAACAATTCCGTCAGCGCCGGGATGCTGGCCTCGTTGTTCAGTACTTTCTCTTTCAGGGCCTGCGGCAAATTGCCGCCCAGCTCATTGGTATGGCAGGACAGCGCAAAAAACACCGGATGCAAGGAGTTGCGCGAGAGCGGCGCGAACTGGTGCCAGGTTTCCCCGCCGAAGCGCACGGTGAACAGGCAGTCCGGCGGTATGTTCACAAAACGCAGGGCGCGCATGAAATTGTGCGGATCATCCTGAATTTGCTGCTCCGACGCGCTCGAGAAACGCAGTTGCGCCCCGCCGCTTCCCGACACCGCCGTGAAGATGCGGTGGCCCGCGTGGCGGTGAAATGGATGGCCCTTGGGTCCCACCACAAACGAGTACAGCGAGGTGGCGTCGCCTTTGGAAAAGTCGGTACCGCCCAGCTTGGCCGAAGGCTCGTCAAGCTCATCCACAAACGCACTGTGCTGGCGCTGCCGGGAGGCGACGCTGGCAAACAAATGATTGCCGGCGCCATGGCCGATCTGCGCAATCAAGGACACCTCGACGGCCAGGCCGCCCGATTCAGATGGAATGCGAACCGATGGAAACGTTTCAACCACTTGCGTGAGATTCAGCATGAGTCCCTCTCTCCTGTTTTTGCTTTTGCTACTTACTTGGCTTTTTGTGTTTTCGCCGGGACGCGCTCCCGCTTCAGGGGCCGCGCGACCGGACAGAGTTCAAAGGCATAGCCCGTGAGGCTGTTGACCAGGCTGTCGCCGTTGAGCTTGTAGAGCACAAACTGGCCGCTGCGCTCGCTGCTCACCAGGCCGGCGTTTTCCAGCACCGAGAGGTGACGCGAGACGGCCGGCGTGCTCATGGCAAAACGCTCGGCCAGCTCGGTGGTGCTGAGCTCTTTCTTGGTCAGGTAGGCCAGGATCTGACGCCTGGGGCCCGAGGCGAGGGCTTCAAAGATTTTGTCGAGAGAGGCGGCCATTTGCTTCTTGTTTAACTATTAACTTATTTGTTAATGACTTTATTCAAGAAGTTCTGTGCTGTCAAGCAGCCGTGGCTATGGGATCGGCTTTTCTTTGCCCTGTCGATCCGCTAAGCTCTGCTCCGTCCCAATCCCTGGTACCAAGGCCCCCCATGACAAGCTACTGGCTCATGAAATCCGAACCCGAAGAATGCTCGGTCGACGACGCACTCGCGGCGAAAAATTCGACAGTCCCCTGGGTAGGCGTTCGCAACTACCAGGCGCGCAACTTCATGCGTGACGGGATGAAGGTTGGGGATGGGGTGCTGTTTTATCACTCAAGCTGCGCCGAACCGGGCATCGTCGGTATCGCGCGCGTGGCGTCTACGGCCTACCCTGACCCTACGCAATTCGATCCCAAGTCGCCCTATTACGACCCCAAGTCCAAGCCCGAGGAGCCGCGCTGGTTGCTGGTAGATGTGCAGGTGACGAAGAAGATTCCCAACATCACGCTCCCCCAGCTGCGCGCGCGGCCTGAGCTGGAAGACCTGGTGATCCTGCGCAAGGGCAACCGGCTGTCGATCACGCCGGTGGAGCCTAAGCACTGGAAGGCGATTGTCGGGCGCTAAGCCTTAGTTCTTCATGCCGTGAGGCCTGGGCATACCAATGGCTTAGGGCGCACTAAAACCGCGCCATCCTTCGCGCTGCGCCGCGTGACAAACACACAACAGCCCCATCGGCGCCTGATGGATCACTGTCATTCCTGCCACAGGCCATCAGGGTGGCCATTTCGTCTGTATACATAGAGTTTCGCGGCACTGGCTTTTCCCCTATCCCTCTCCTTTGCGGCACTGAATCCTGTCAGCCCTGACAGGTTGACCGTTGCACAGGCCGCTCAACACAATGGTCCGCATCACAAGGTTGGGATGACAGCTAGGGGGGGGGAGCGGTGCACGGCCCGCAGCATCGGCTGCGGACGCGGCCATGACTTGTCTTGAGTCCCTGAAACCTGTTCCCGTTCTGGTTTCTTTACTTCAACAGAGGGCTTCTCATGACACGACTTCTCTCACGCCGCGCGCTCGTTACTCAGGTGGCCTTACTCGCGGCGGCATCGCCCGGCGCCTGGGCCCAGACAAACTCACCTGCAGGCAATGCGGCCAGCGGCAAAGTCGCGCTGGCCGCCAAGCCCGCGGCCGCGCGGCCTGCCGCCGCTGTGGCGCCTGCGCCTGTCGAGTGGCCGACCAAACCGATTCGCCTGCTGATAGGCTTTCCGCCGGGCTCGGTGCAGGACTTGTCGGCGCGCTCCATCAGCGAGCAGCTGTCAAAAACCCTGGGCCAGCCGGTGATTGTGGAGAACAAGGCCGGCGCCTCGGGCATCATCGCGGCCGACCAGGTGTCCAAGGCCACCGACATGCACACCTTTGGCGTGATGAACAACAGCCAGCTGACCATCGCCAAGCTGCTGAACCCGATGGCGCCTTACGACCCCGCCGTGGACCTGGCGCCTATCGCGCTGATAGGCACGACGCCCATGGTGATGGTGGTGAGCAATTTCGCGCAGGGCAGCACGCCACAGGAGTGGCTGACCTGGCTGCGCAACCAGGGTGACAAGGCCAATTACGGTTCACCCGGCGCGGGCACACCGGGCCACCTGGGCATGGAACTGATCAAAAGCCGCAGCGGCGGCCTGGGCGTGATGCACGTGCCCTACCCCGGCAACCCGCAAATCATCACGGCCATGCTGGGCGGCCAGCTGCAGGCGGCGCTGTTGCCGCCGGGCCTGGCGATGCAGCAGGTCAAGGCCGGCAAGATGAAAGTCATAGGCGTGACCTCGGAGCAGCGCAGCATGCTGGCGCCCGAGCTGCCGACGCTGCGCGAGGTGGGCATCATGGGCGCGGACATGGAGCTCTTCACCGCGCTGGCCGGCCCGGTCTCGCTGCCGGCCGGGGTGCGCGACAAGCTGGGCGCGGCGGTGATAGACGCGCTCAAGACGGGCGACACCCGCCAGCGCCTGATCACGGTGGGCTGGCAGCCGGCGCCTTCCACGGCCGAAGGCCTTCGCACCCGCATGCGCGCCGACACGCGCAACCTGGGCGGCATCATCATGCTGCGGGGTATACGGGCGGATAGCTGAGCGGCCCTGCCTAGGGCCTGTTAACACTGTGTTTGCAAATGCGAATGGGGCGAAAACGGCGCCAATCAAGGCACGCGACGACGCCCAGGCCGGGTGTCTGGGCTAGGAGTGCAACGCAGAGTGGCGCCGTTTTCACCCCATTCCCTTCGGGTTGCGATCAAAAAGGCCTTGCGCGGCGTTGCAAAGCCTTGACGGGGTTCACCCCGCCTGCGTTTTGCGCCTTGCTCAAGGCCTTTTTGACTCGCAACGCATCTTGCAAACACAGTGTTAACAGGCCCTAGCCGCGCTGGTGCTTCAGCGCCGCATGCAGCTGGGCCATGGCCGTGACGCACTCCAGCACACAGACCTGCACACGGCCGGCCACGTCGTCCGGTGCCGGCGCGGGCGCCGCGTCAAGGCGGTCGCCGACCGCCTTCACAAGCCGCACCTGGATGGCGCGGAACATGATGTCCCAATCTTCCGTCAGGGCCGGCCCTTGGTCGGGCGGGTTCTGCGGAAGGACCCGAAGCGAAGGCTGCAGCTTGCGAACTTCAGCCTTGGGTGTGGCAGCTGCGGGGCCACGGGATTCAAACAGGCGGTTCAGGTTGATGAAGCCAAAGGCTTTGCGCACCTTGATGCCAAGCAAGGGTGTTGGTCGCTTCATGCGGTCACCTCCACAAATCTAAGCCGCAGGGTGCTGCGGCAACGGTCAAACGCACACGCGGCCGAGGCTCGGTCGCTATGGCCTTGGTCCGTTTATAGAAGCTGGGCAAGCCACCGTCGGTCCGCTAGCGGACTTAGCCGCATAAAAACCACGCCACCGTAGGACGAGGCGCTAAATCAACGTCCCGAAACCGCCTGGAAGGCCTGGATGGCGGCCTTTTACGCCGCCATCTGCATGGGCAGCAGGCGGTCGTATTCTTCCTTGACGACCTGGTAGCACTCGCAGGAACGTTTTTCCAGGCCGAGGCGGTCCAGCACCTTGATGCGGCCGCGCGTGTAGCTGATCAGCCCGGCGTCTTGCACCTTGAGTGCCGCTTCGGTGACGCCGACGCGGCGCACGCCCAGCATGTTGGCGATCAGTTCCTGGGTCATCACGAGCTCGTTGCCGGGCAGCCGGTCCAGGCTCAGTAGCAGCCAGCGGCACAGCTGTTCGTCCAGCGAATGGTGGCGGTTGCAGACCGCCGTCTGCGACATCTGCGTGATCAGCGCCTGGGTGTAGCGCAGCAGCAGGTGCGTGGCGGGGCCGCCCTTGTCGAACTCCCCCTTCATGAACTGGGCCTTCATGCGAAAGCCCGTGCCCGCGCTTTGCACCACGGCGCGGCTGGGCGTGGCATTGCCGCCCAGGAACAGCGAGATGCCGACCATGCCCTCATTGCCGACCACGGCGATCTCGGCCGAGTCGCCGTTTTTCATGACGTAGAGCAGCGACACGATGGCCGAGGATGGAAAGTACACGTAGTGCTCGGTCGTGCCTGACTCGTAGAGCACCCGGCCCAGCGGCATGTCGAACGGTTCGAGGTGCGGTAGCCAGCGCTTCAGTTCCTGGTCGGGCAACGCGGCGAGCAGGCGGTTGAGCTTGATTTCACTCGAGCTGGGGACCACGGCCTTGGGGTGCGCAGAGGAGGCGGTGGGCTTTTTGGTTTTAGGCAGAGAAGTGGGCAATGGGGAACCAGGTGACGGGCCTGTCTTTAGCGCCTGATGGTATGCCGCTGAATAAGCCCTGGTTCCAGCATACGAAGCGCTCACCGGGGTGTATGTGCGGCAGCGCACAGGGGCGGGAACGGTTTCATCGCTTCCCGGTGTAGGCGCAGGTGCTGGGGCCGTTGACACGTCTGTACGCATGCGGCGCCGGCACCGGGTTTTTGAACGGCACGGCGCGCAAGGCGAAGCCGTCCGCCTCCAGGCGGCTGTGGTTTACTTGGCCTTTACCGAAGCACTACCTGCCGGACGCGCAAGCGTCCTGAAAATAGGCGGGGCGTGCAAGGCTGCGCAAACAACCACAGGAAGAGGACATGCATATTTCATCGGCACACTGGCAAAGGGCGGCTGCAACCCTGCTGCTGGCGGGCGTGGCTTGCGCCAGCCATGCCCAATTCAACAGCTCCGGGGGCGGACGGCCCTACCGCCCTGGCGAGGCCCAGGCGGACGGCGCGCAGGCGCCGCGCGTCCAGTCGCGCTGGGAACAGGTGAGCCGCAGGCTGTTTGACCTGCGGGTTGCGCTGCAGATCACGCGCGAGCAAGGCCCGGCCTGGGAGAATTTCCGTGGGCGTTTCCTGGACATGGCGACCAGCGGCCCGGCCGGCCAGCGCATCGTGGATGAGCAAAATGCGAAGGACGCCTTCCAGTACCTGCTGGCCGACGCGCAGAGGCGCTCCAACATGCTGGCCACGCTGGATGCCACCGCCCAGGTCTTGCTGGCCCAGTTCAGCCCCGAGCAAATGCAGATCGCCGACCGGGCACTGCCCGGGCTGCTAGCCGACTACGGCGGCAGCCGTTAAGACCCGGCCTAGCCTGTCGTTGATTTCAGGGCCAGCATCACCACAATGACCACGGCCAGGATGAGCGCCAGCCCTCGCCAGAAGGCCAGCGGGTTTCGCTCCAGCAAAGGCTGCCGCGTCTTGTGAATAAAGGCCCGGTTGGGATGGCGCAGGTCATAGACAAACTCCGACAACTCGCCATAACGTTTGGCCGGGTCGGGGTGCACGGCCTTGCGCAGCACATCGTCTATCCAGGCCGGGATCTCACGGTCGTCGCGCAGCGCGGAGTCGTAGCGCAGCTTGTTTTGCGCGGCACGCGTGCGGCTTTTGGCGACTTCGGCGCCGTAGGGCAGCCGCCCGGTCAGCATCTGGTAGGTGATGACACCCAGCGAAAACAGGTCCGAGCGCGTGGTGCCGCCCTCGCCCAGGAAATACTCGGGCGCTGAATACTGGGCCGTGCCGAGGATGTCATCCCGCCCGCCGGGACCGTCAAGCTCCGCAAGGCTGGCCACGCGGGTGGCGCCGAAGTCGATGATCTTGGCGGTGCCGGTGTTGTCGATCATGATGTTCTCGGGCCGCAGGTCCTGGTGCAGCATCTCCAGCCGGTGAAACGCGCGCAGGCCTTTGGCGATCTGCTCGACCAGGCCGCGCACCGACTCCAGCGCGGGCCGGGGGTTGTCAATCATCCACTGGGCCAGCGTCTGCCCGTCTATGTATTCGGTGGCCACATAGACATAGTGGCGCTTGCGGGTCGGCACATAAGGCTTGAGCACATGGGCGCTGTTGATACGCCTGGCTATCCACTCTTCGGTCAGGAAGCGCTCCAGGTAGGCCGGGTCGCCGCCCAGGTCTATGGACGGGGTTTTGAGGATGGCGAGCGTGCCGGTGTCCTTGTCGGTGGCCAGGTAAATATGGCTGCGGCTGCTGCCCTGCACTTCGCGAACAATGGTGTAGCCGTCAAACTGCGTCCTGGCCTCGAGCATGGGCGGTAGCGGCAGGCCCGACAGCTGCTGCAGCATCTCGCCGGCTTCGCGGCGGGGCAGCGCATCGACGCGCACGATCTGGGCTGTGAGGTTGTCGCCGCTGCCGCGTTCAAAGGCTTTGTCTACGATGGACCTGGCCGCAAGGTCCAAGCCGTCTGGCTCATCGGCATGGCGGTGGATGATGCCGGCCATGTCGTGTTCGGTCACGTGTTCGTAGACGCCGTCGGTGGCCAGCAAAAAGATGTCGCCCTGCTCCACCTGCTGGGTCTGGTAGTCAATTTCCAGCTGGGGCTTGAAGCCCAGCGCGCGGCCCAAATAGCTCTGGCCCTGGGCAATCCACACGCGGTGGTCGTGGGTCAACTGCTCCAGCGACTTGCCGCGCAGGCGGTAAATGCGCGAATCGCCCACATGAAAGATGTGCGCGGTGGCCGACTTGATGACCATGGCGCTCAGGGTGCACACATAGCCCTTGTCCTTGTCGTAGCGGTAGGGGCTTTTTTGCGTCTGCGCATGCAGCCAGGAGTTGGTGGCGCTCAGGATGCGCTCGGCCGATGTCTTGACCGACCAGGCTTCCGAGGTGCAGTAATAGTCTTCCAGGAAACCGGTGACGGCGTACTGGCTGGCCACGTCGCTGACGGCGCTGCTGCTGATGCCGTCGGCCAGCGCGATGGCGATGCCCTTGGCGCTGAGCTG